>JAABUN010004775.1_pt1 | contig 17817 bp, 18 predicted proteins | sample 5559311 | NCBI WGS metagenome assembly JAABUN01 (sample SAMN10711877, study PRJNA513370) | rock metagenome | isolation source: Antarctica rocks | place: Antarctica: Victoria Land, Siegfried Peak sud | reverse complement strand
CGAGCGCCGCCGCGCGATCGACGCCGCCTTGGCCGAGGGCGGTCCGCTCGACCCGCTGCGCGAGGGTGCCGCGGAGCGCGTGGCGGGGTGGCTGGCCGGGGAGGTCGCTCCCGTCGTCACCGGCCGAGTCGATGTGGCGCTGACGAGCTACGATCCCGACGACCTCACGCTGCGCACCGCTCGCCTGATGGGGGAGGCGGACGCGGTGTGGCATCCGGCCGCCTGCCCACCAACTCTCCTCGTCCGCGCCCGCGCCGACGCGGTGCGCCGCGTGGGCGAGCCGGACGGCGCGGTCGAGGGTCTGGCGCTGGTGCTGCACGCCCCCGGATAGCCGCAATGGGGTGCGAACGGCGGGCACGGGACCGGGCGGACGAGGCGATCGGCCGGTCTCTGGCGTGGGTCGCGGGCAAGGATCCGGACGTCCACGCGCCGGTTCGGCGACAGCGACCGGGGCAAACACCCGACCGCTAAGTTGACAAAGTTGACAATCTTGCGGCGAATCTCACCGATCGACCGACACTGCTTTTCGGCGATGAGTTGCGTCGGGATGTCACGGCGACGGTCTCGTCCGGTTGCTGAACTCGCAACCCTTCCCAATCCGACGGATAACCGATTTGGTGAAGGATGTCAATTGCGGCGGCGAGACTGAGACACCAGCGGGTGACAACGTCATCCCCGCGAAGGCGGGGATCCATGCGCGGGGTCGGTCGTCGATCTCCGAATCGAAGAAGTCACTCCAACCCTGCCGCCGGGTGCATGGATCCCCGCCTTCGCGGGGATGACGGCGGGACGGTCCGGTCCTGCTCCAGCTGCCTTCGGTTCAGCCTTACAGCTTGCCACGCCCCACCAGCGACGCCCGGTTCATCTCGTGCAGGTCCGCCTCGCCCGCGACCACCGCCTCGGCTCGCGCGATCAGGCTGTCCAGCGCGGCGTCGGTCACCGACCGACACGCGGGCCGTGCGGCCAGCCGCTCCGTCCACGGGCTGCCCAGTTCCGCGTCGAGCAGGATGCGCTGAAAGCAGTGGTCGAGCCGCACCGGCCAGCCGCGCTCCGCCGCCAGCGCGGGCAGGACCTCGCGCGTCAGCCGCAGCCACGCGCGCTCCTTGTCGCCCGGCTCACCGGTCCTTGAGGTAGAAGCGGTCGGTGGCGTTCAGCGCGTCGTCCAGCTCGTACACCATCGGCTGGCCGGTGGGGATTTCCAGCGACGGGATGTCCGCGTCGCTGATGCCGGACAGGTGCTTGACCAGCGCGCGAAGCGAGTTGCCGTGGGCGGAGATCAGCACGCGCTTGCCGGCCCGGATCTCCGGCACGATCGCGCCCTCCCAATAGGGCAGCACGCGCGCGATCGTGTCCTTCAGGCTCTCCGTGCGCGGCACGTCGACGCCGCCATAGCGGTGGTCGACGGCCGGGTCGTAGGCCTCTCCCGCCGCCAACGCGGGCGGCGGGGTGTCGAACGAGCGCCGCCAGATGTGGACCTGTTCGTCGCCGTGCTTCGCCGCCGTCTCGGCCTTGTCGAGGCCCGTCAGCCCGCCATAATGCCGCTCGTTCAGCCGCCAGTCCTTGACCTCCGGCAGCCACAACCGCCCCATCGCCTCCAACGCGATGTGCAGCGTCTTGATCGCGCGGGTCTGGAAGGACGTAAAGGTGAGGTCGAAGTCGTAGCCCTTGGCGGCCAACAGCTCGCCCGCCGCCTGCGCCTCCGCCTCGCCTTGGGCCGTCAGGTTCACGTCCCACCAGCCGGTGAAGCGGTTCTCCAGATTCCACTGGGATTGGCCGTGGCGGAGGAGGACGAGGGTGGGCATCGGTGGGGGCTTTCGCGAAGGGCTATGGTTCTAGTCACCGAACGCCGGCTTGGGGGCAAGGGTGCGCATTTGGATTCCCGCATTCTCCCTCCCGTCATCCCCGCGCACGCGGGGATCCAGTTCGGTGCTCAGCCCAGCGGATCGAGCCCCAGGACGGACACCGCCAGATCGTCCCAGTTCGGATTGGCGGCCTCGATCAGCTCCAACTTCCAGGGCCGCAGCCACTTCTTGATCCGCCTCTCGCGCGTGATCGCCTCGATCATCGTCTCGTGACGCTCGAACCAGACAAGGTGCTTGACGATGTATTTGGACGAGAAACCGGGCAGGAGGCCGTGGCGGTGCTGGTGCATCCGCTTGAGCAGGTCCGACGTGGCCCCGCAGTAGAGCGTGCCGTTGCGCTGCCTTGCAAGTAGATAGGCGCAGGGCTGGCGCATGGCGGACGGTCCGGACTGGATCCCCGCGTGCGCGGGGATGACGGTGAACGTGCGGGAGTGACGGGTTAGAGTTCGGACACCACCTCCGCCAGCACCGCCAGACAGTCGCGCGCCAGCTGCTTCGATCGCGCCGGCGACCAACCCCGCTCCGGGTCGGGGCAGTCGTCGTTGTCCTTGAACGGCATCTCCAGCGTGATCGCCACCGCGCCGAAGCGCTGGGCCAGCTGGTTGGTGGACATCGACAGGTTGCCCGAGCGCGGCGCGGTCAGCGGATAGCCGCGCGCGGTCTGAAAGTCGGGCGTGCGCGCGGCCAGTGTGTCGCGGAAGCGTTCGTAGAGCGCCTGGCGATCCGCCCGGTGGTCCGCGATGCCCTCGAAGCCGGCGAAGAAGGCGTGCGGGATCGCCTCGTCGCCGTGCACGTCCATCGCCAGCGCCACGCCGCTTTCGTCCATCGCGTCGAGCACGCAGCGCACTTCGGGCGCGCGCTCCCAGGTCGGGTCGACCCACTCGCGGTTCAGGTTCGCGCCGACCGCGTTGGTCCGCAGATGCCCCATCGCCGTCCCGTCCGGGCACATGTTGGGCACCAGGTGGATGGTGCAGGCGTCGGCCAGCACGCGCGCCACCGCGTCCTCCGGATCGAGCAGGCGTTCGAGCGCGCCCTCCATCCACCATTCGGCCATCGGCTCGCCCGGATGCTGGCGGCCGTAGAGCCACACCGGCTTGTCCCCGTGCCCGATCCGCAGTCGGTCGATCGAGCGGTCCTGCACGCTCCAGCCGAGCACGTCGTGGCGCGCGCCCGACGACGCGGCCCAGGCGACCAGATCGTCGTGCATCTCGGTCGTGTAGGGCGCGTGGTAGGCGAACCACGCCGACCCGGTGACGAGCGTGTGGTGGACCGTGAGCCGCCCGTCGGCGTAGTCGGTTTCCGCCTGGGTCCAGTCCAGCCGGTCCTCGCTCACCCGCGCGCGATAGCCGGGCCAGCCCATCGGATAGGCCGACTTGTCGAGTCCCTGCAGGGTCAGCACGAGCTCCGCCCCCGGCTCCCCGGTCACCCGGAAGTGGAACCACTGCGCAAACTCGCTGTGCGTGTCCCTGGGGATTTCGAGGATGGCGGAGTCGCCGTTGGTGGAGACGACGCGGATGTTGCCGCCGTCGAAGGCTGAGGAGATGCGAATGGTCATGGGTGGGGGTTTAGGGGAGGTGGGCGGAGGCGTCATCCCTGAACCGTCATCCCCGCGCAGGCGGGAATCCAAGCGCGGTGCCGCCGACGGGTGCAGCGCCCCAGAATTCGTCTCGACCCGACCGCCGGGCGCGTGGATCCCCGCCTTCGCGGGGATGACGGGGAGGGGCTGTGGGGATGGCGGGAGCGGTGCGGGGACGACGTTGCGGACGGCGGCAATGGACTCTTCACCTCGCTGGGCTAAGCCCGCGTCCATGACCAAACCAACCGTCCTCGTCACCGGCGGCGCCGGCTATATCGGCAGCCATGCGGTGCTCGCCCTCACCGACGCCGGCTGGCCGGTCGTGGTGCTCGACAACCTCACCACCGGCTTCGACTGGGCGGTGCCGCCGGGCGTGCCGCTTGTGGTCGGAGAGGTCGGCGAGCGCGCGGGTCTCGACCGGGTGATCGCCGAGCACGGCGTCGGTGCGGTGATGCACTTCGCCGGGTCGATCATCGTGCCGGAGTCGGTCGCCGACCCGCTCAAATACTACGCCAACAACACCGCCGCCTCGCGCACCCTGATCGAGGCGTGCGTGGCGAACGGCGTCCATCACATGGTGTTCTCGTCCACCGCCGCCACCTACGGCACGCCGCCGCACTCGCCGGTGGCCGAGGGCGATGCGACCGTGCCGATCAACCCCTATGGCCGGTCCAAGCTGATGACCGAGTGGATGCTGGCCGACACCGCCGCCGCGCACGACTTCAACTTTTGCGCGCTCAGGTACTTCAACGTCGCCGGCGCCGACCCGCGCGGGCGCAGCGGCCAGTCGACGGCCGGCGCCACTCACCTGATCAAGGTCGCGGTGGAGGCGGCGCTGGGCCAGCGCGACGGCGTGGCGGTGTATGGCACCGACTTCGCGACGCCCGACGGCACGGGGGTGCGCGACTACATCCATGTGAGCGATCTGGCCGTCGCTCATGTGCTGGCGTTGGACGCGCTGATGGCGGAGCCGGGGGAGAGCCATGTGCTCAATTGCGGCTATGGTCATGGGGCCAGCGTGCTCGAGGTGCTGGACGCGGTCGACCGGGTGGCGGGCGTGACGCTGGAGCGCCGGCTGGAGCCGCGCCGCGCCGGCGATCCGGCCGAACTGGTGGCGGCCAACGGCGCGATCCGCGCGCGGTTCGGGTGGGAGCCCCGGCACGACGACCTGGACGGCATCGTGCGCGACGCGCTGTCCTGGGAGCGGGCACTGGTGGCGCGGCGGTCAAATGGTGGGCCATCTTGACGCGCTGCCTTGACGCTTTGGGCTCGCGCCCATAGGGCACCGGGCTTCGCGGTCGGATGGCCGCCGACCCACTCGATTCAGGCTGGCACCCAATGAAGATCCGCAATTCGCTCAAGAGCCTCAAGGACCGGCACCGCGACAACCGCGTGATCCGCCGGCGGGGCCGCACCTACGTCATCAACAAGACCAACCGCCGCTTCAAGGCGCGCCAGGGCTGAACGGACCAGGAAAGGTTCGACCTTTCCGCTTGGTCCGTTCGCCCTGAGCCTGTCGAAGGGCCGTTCTTTTTCCGGACGTGCTTGGACGGTAAGAAGGGCGGGGCTTCGATAAGCTCAGCCCGAGCGGCCTGGAGCTATCGCCGGCCGAGGGGAGCAGGTTTACTCCTCGCCATACTCCGCCAGTTCGCCGCCGGTCAGCCTCACCACATGGATGACGTTGGTCGAGCCGGGCACGCCGAACGGCACGCCCGCCACCAGCACCAGCCGGTCACCGGCCCCGGCCAGCCCGTGGCGCAGCACCATGCGCTTGGCCTTGGCCACCATGCCCTCGAAATCGCCCACATCGCGCGTCTGCACCGCGTGCGCGCCCCACAACAGCCCCAGCCGACGCGCGGTCGAGCGCCGGGGGGTCAGCACCAGCACCGGCACGGCCGGGCGTTCCCGTGTGATCCGCCGCGCGGTCGAGCCCGACAGGGTGAAGCACACGATGACCGTGGCCCCCACCGTCTTGACGATGTTGTTGGCCGCCTCCGCCAGCGCGTCGGCGGTCGTGGGCTCGGGCGCGGTGACGGTGAAATGGACCCGCGCGGCGTAGGCGGGGTCGGCCTCCGTCGCCTGGGCGATCGAGTTCATCATGCGCACCGCCTCGATCGGATAGGCGCCCGCGGCCGACTCCGCCGACAGCATCACCGCGTCCGCACCGTCGTAGATCGCGGTGGCGACGTCCGACACCTCGGCGCGGGTCGGCGTCGGCGAGGCGATCATCGACTCTAGCATCTGGGTCGCCACCACCACCGGCTTGCCCAGGCGCCGCGCCTGCTCCACGATCCGCTTCTGCGCGCCCGGCACGAGTTCGGGCGGCAGCTCGACGCCCAGATCGCCGCGCGCGACCATCACCGCGTCGGACAGCTCGACGATCTCCGGCAGTTGATCGAGAGCGGCCGGCTTCTCGATCTTCGAGAGCAGCGCGGCGCGCCCGGCGATCAGCTTGCGCGCCTCCGCCACGTCCTCCGGTCGCTGGACGAAGGAGAGCGCGATCCAGTCCGCGCCGTTGTCGAGCGCCCAGGCCAGGTCGCGGTGATCCTTGGGGCTGAGCGGCGACAGGTCGAGCACCGCGTCGGGCACGTTCAGGCCCTTCCTGTCCGACAGTCCGCCACCGACCAGCACCTCGGTCACGATCCGCTCGCCGTCGGCCTCCACCACGCGCAGCACCAGCTTGCCGTCGTCGAGCAGCAGGCGCTGGCTCGTGCGCGCCGCTTCGTGGATCTCGGCGTGGGGCAGGCACACGCGCGCGGCGTCGCCAAGCGCCTCGTCGCGATCGAGGACGAAGCGGTCGCCCGTCGCCAAGGTCGCGTGCCCCTCGGCAAAGCGCCCGACGCGCAGCTTCGGCCCCTGCAGGTCGGCCAGGATCGTCATCGGGCGGCCGACCTCGGCCTCCAGCGCGCGGATGTGGTGCACCGTCTCGGCGTGGGTCGCGTGCTCGCCGTGGCTCATGTTGATGCGGAACGCGTCCGCGCCGACCTGATGCAGCCGGCGGATGAGCTCCGCCGATCCGCTGGCGGGGCCGAGCGTCGCCAGCACGCGGACCTTGCGACGCCGGGGCGGAAAGACGGTGGACATTGTGGTCGGCCTCCAACGGCTGCGGATCGCGGACGGTCGTGCGCCTCCCTAACGACCCGGCATTCTGAGGCAAGGCGGCATCCGCGTTCGACCGCTGGCGCGCGCGCGGGTTTCGGTGCAAGGGTGTCGTCACATCGACAGGGGAAGACCACCTTCGTGAAGCACGCCATCGCCGCTCTCGCCGCCGCCGGCCTCGCCACCGCCGCGCCCGCGCAGGATTACAGCCGCTGGTCGGACGACGCCGCCCGCGCCGAGCTGGCGAGGCGCGACGAGGTGCAGACGATCGTCATGATGCCGATGAGCGACGGCGTGCGGCTGGCCACCAACATCTATCGGCCGAAGGACGCCAAGGGGCCGCTGCCGACCATCTTCTGGAAGACGCCCTACAACGAGCTGTCGGATCAGGCGTCCACCGCCAAACGCGCGCTGGCGGCGACCAGTCGCGGCTTCGCGTTCGTCGTCCAGAACGAGCGCGGGCGGTATTTCTCCGAAGGCGAGTACGAGATCCTGGGGAAGCCGGCGGCCGACGGGTATGACGCGCTGACCTGGATCGCCAAGCAGCCGTGGTCCAACGGCAAGGTCGGCACGCTCGGCTGTTCGTCGTCGGCCGAGTGGCAGCTGCAGCTGGCGGCCAAGAACCATCCCGCCCACGCCGCGATGGTGCCGATGGCGGCGGGTGCGGGCATCGGCAAGGTCGGTGAGTTTCAGGAGCAGGGCAACCTCTACACCGGCGGGGTGCCGCGCACGCTGTTCACGGTCTGGCTGTACGGCGTCGACAACCCGCAGCGCGCCCAGCTGCCCGCCGCGCTCGATGACGCCACGCGGGCGCGGGTCGCGCGCTACAACGATCTCGACGCGACGAAGCCGGCCGTGAATTGGCCGCGCCAGATCAAGCACTTGCCGGTCAGCGAGACGCTGAGCGACTTAGGCGAGCCGCGCGCGACGTTCGAGGAGTTCGTCACCCGCACACCGGCCGATCCGGGCTGGAAGACGGGCGGCCTGTACCACGACTCGATGGGCTGGGGCGTGCCGGCCTTGTGGTTCGACAGCTGGTACGACGTGTCGATCGGGCCGAACCTGGCGTTGTTCAACCACGCGCGCGCGGTGAAGTCCGACCGGGAGGCGAGCGCCAACCAGTTCGCCGTGGTCGGGCCGAACAACCACTGCCAGTTCGCCGCATTGAAACCCGGCTTCACCTCGGGCGACCGCGCGCTCGGCGATCCGTCGTTCGACACGGATGGGCAGGTGTACGCCTTCTTCGATCGCTGGCTGAAGGGCGATAGGAAGGCGTTCCCGGACTCAACCCCGCCCGTGCGCTACTTCAACATGGGCGCGAACGAGTGGCGCTCGGCCGAGCAATGGCCGCCCAAGGATGCGAAGACCGTGCGGATGTATCTTCGCTCCGGCGGCGATGCGAACAGCCTCTATGGCGGCGGCACGCTCTCGAGAGAGGCTCCGCCGGCGAACGAGGCGGCCGACCGCTACGCCTACGACCCGATGAACCCGGTTCAGACCATCGGCGGCGGCGACTGCTGCAACGGCGGGCTGGTGACGGCGGGCGCGTTCGATCAGCGCACGATCGAGGCGCGCAACGACGTGCTGGTCTATACGAGCGAGGCCCTGGCCGAGCCGATGGACGTCACCGGCTTCGTGCGCGCCGTGCTCGCGGTGTCGTCGGACGCGCCCGACACCGACTTCGCGGTCAAGCTGGTCGACGTGGCCCCGGACGGCACCGCCTACATCCTGGGCGACACCATCTTGCGCGCGCGGTATCGCGATGGGTTCGCGACGCCCACGATGATGACGGCCGGGGAGATCTACACGCTCAAGCCGTCGCCGATGACGACGAGCAACACCTTTCTGCCGGGCCACCGGATCCGGGTCGAGGTGACCTCGTCCAACTTCCCGAAGTTCACACGCAATCTGAACACGGGTGCCAACAACGAGACGACGACGGCCTTTCGCGTGGCGAACAACGCGGTGCATCATGCGGGCGGGCAGGCGAGCTACATCGAGTTGCCGGTGGTGCCGGCGCGGCGGTAATCTTCCCCTCCCTGCAAGGGAGGGGAGTCACGCAGGTTGAGCTTCGGCCACTCAGGCCCTAGCACCCCCGCTTTACATCACTGGAGAATCTGATGAGCGACGGACCCGTGGCCGCCGACGAACTGCGCCTGTTGATCGAGCGTGTGGAGCGGTTGGAAGAGGACAAGAAGGCGATCGCCGACGACATTCGCGACGTCTATTCCGAAGCCAAGTCAAGGGGTTACGACGCGAAGATCATGCGCCAGATCGTACGGTTGCGCCGGATGGAGCACGCCGACCGGCAGGAGATGGAAGCGTTGTTGGACACCTACAAGGCGGCGCTGGGGCTGGGCTAAACCCCTCTCCCTCACGTCATCCCCGCGCAGGCGGGGATCCATACGCGGATGGCGGGACATGCGCGGACGCTGACGTCACGAGTGGACACTCGGCCGCATGGATCCCCGCCTGCGCGGGGATGACGGCGGAGCAAGCGGTGCTCCCTCATTGAACCCGGCGCACCCGCGACCTAGAGCGGAGACACATCCAGAGAGGAGCCCCGCCACTCATGGCCGGCCATTCCAAGTTCAAGAACATCATGCATCGCAAGGGCGCGCAGGACAAGAAGCGCTCGGCGATGTTCTCCAAGCTGTCGCGCGAGGTGACGGTGGCGGCCAAGATGGGCCTGCCCGACCCCGACATGAACCCGCGCCTGCGCCTCGCGGTCAACGCCGCCAAGGCGCAGTCGATGCCCAAGGACAACATCCAGCGCGCGATCGACAAGGCGACGATGGGCGACGGCGACGATTATGAGGAGATCCGGTACGAGGGCTACGGCCCCGGCGGCGTGGCGCTGATCGTCGAGGCGTTGACCGACAACCGCAACCGCACGGCGACCAACGTGCGCACCATCTTCTCCAAGAACGGCGGCAATCTGGGCGCGTCCGGCTCCGTCGCGCACGGCTTCAATCGCCTCGGCCTGATCGTCTATCCGGCCGCCGGGCGCTCGGAGGAGCAGGTGCTCGAGGCCGCGATGGAGGCCGGCGCGGACGACATCCGGTCGGGCGAGGACGAGCACGAGATCTGGACGGCGTCCGACGACCTCCACGCCGTCGCGTCGGCTTTGGAGGCGACGCTGGGCGAGGCGGAGACGGTCAAGCTCGCCTGGCGGCCGCAGGTGTTGATCGACGTGGGCACCGACACCGCCGAGACGCTCTACAAGCTGGTCGACGCGCTCGACGACGACGACGACGTGCAGACCGTCTGGGGCAATTACGAGTTCACCGACGAGGCGCTGGCGCTGATCGACGCGTGATCGGGCGCGCGTGATCGTGCTGGGCCTTGACCCGGGGCTGGGCACGACCGGCTGGGGCGTGGTGCGGGCGCAGGGCAACCGGCTCAGCCACCTGGGCAACGGCCAGCTGAGGACCGATCCGGCCGAGAGCCTGGGCGCGCGGCTCGCGCATCTCGACAGCCAGCTCGCCGCCGTGCTCGCCGACCACGCGCCCACGGCGGGCGCGGTCGAGGAGGTGTTCGTCAACGTCAACCCGCGCTCGACCTTGAAGCTGCGTGCTGGCGCTCGCGCGCGCCGGGCTGACCGTCGGCGAGTACGCGCCGACCCTGGTCAAGAAGGCGGTGGTGGGCACGGGTGGTGCCGACAAGGCCCAGGTCCGCGCCATGGTTGAACGCCTGCTGCCGCGCGTTGCGATCGCGGGCGCGGACGCCGCCGACGCGCTGGCGGTCGCCATCACCCACGCGCACCACCTCCACACGGCGGCCCGCATCGGAGTGCGCGCTTGAACAAACTTCACCCGACCGTCATTCCCGCGCAGGCGGGGATCCACGCGCCCGACGGCAGAGCTGGCTCATGCGTCGGGCGCTGCGTGCGTGTGGACGGCTCCGCGCATGGATCCCCGCCTGCGCGGGGATGACGTGATGGGCATAGGGTTGCGATCTCCCGTGCCCGGTCTCCGACGTGGCATAGGTGATATGAGCGAGGCCCCCACTCCCCCCGCCAACCGCCACGCGCGGCGCTTCGCCATGCTGGTCGTCCTCACCTACGCGATCAGCTTCGGCATCGTCGCCCCCGTGCTGCCCGACCTGATCCGTTCGCTGGCGAAGGTGGAGGTCGCCCGCGCGGCGCTGATCGGCGGGTTGATGAACTCGATCTACGGCCTCGCCCAGTTCCTGCTGTCGCCGCTGGTCGGCGCGCTCGGCGACCGGTTCGGGCGGCGGCCGGTGATCCTGATCGTGCTGGTCGCGCTGGTGATCGACAGCCTGCTGCTCGCCGTGGCACCCACCGTCGGTTGGCTGTTCCTGGGCCGCTTCGTCGCCGGAGGGCTGGGCGCGGTGTTTGCGCCGGCCCAGGCGCTGGTCGCCGACGTGACCCGGCCGGACGAGCGCGCGAGCGGGTTCGGCGCGTTGGGCGCGGCGTTCGGCGTGGGCTTCGTGGTCGGTCCCGCGATCGGCGGCCTGCTCGCCCGGTTCGGCCTGCGCGCGCCCTTCCTGGCCGCCGCCGCGCTGGCCGCGCTCGTGCTGCTCTACGGCTTGGTGGCGCTCAAGGAGACGCTGCCGGTCGAGCGTCGCCGGCCGCTCGATTGGCGGCGCGCGAACCCCATCGGAGCGTTCGCCGCGCTCCGCACCCAGCCCGCCATCGTGCCGGTGGCCGGCGCGATCTTTCTCTGGCTGCTCGCGGTCAACCTCTACCCCGCGCTGTGGTCGTTCCACGCCATCGAGCGGTTCGGCTGGAGCCCCACGATGCTCGGCGTGTCGTTCAGCCTGGTCGGCCTGTCGCTCGCCCTCGCCCAGGCGCTGGCGATCAAGCCGATGGTCGGGCGCTTCGGCACGCGCACCACCATCCTGATCGGGCTGAGCTGGGCGGCGACGGCGTTCACGATCAACGCGATCAACCCGATCGGCTGGCTGGCCCTGGTGTTCGCGGCGCTCGTCGGTATTCAGGGCGTCGTGCAGCCGTCGCTCTCCTCGCTCCTGTCGGCCCGAGTGCCCGCCGACCGTCAGGGCGAGATCCTGGGGCTGGGGTCGAGCCTCGCCGCGCTGGCCATCCTGCTGGCACCACTGATGTACAACCCCGCCTTCGAATATCTCATCGGGCCGGACAGTCCCGCCTATCTGCCCGGCGGCCCGTTCCTGATCGCCGCCGCGCTGTCCGTGGCGTGCGCCGTGCTGGTCAGCCGGATGCGGGAGGAACCCGCATGATCGCTCTCCTGCACGGCCGGCTGATGTCGAGCGCGGAGGCGCACGCGGTGATCGACGTGGGCGGCGTCGGCTATCTGGTCGAGGCCTCGGCGCGCACGCTCGACACCATGGGCGCGCCCGGCGGCGAGGTGACGGTCCACACCGAGTTGCTGGTGGGCGAGGGCTTCATGCGGCTGGTCGGCTTCGCCAGCGCGGCCGAGCGCGACTGGTTCCGCCGCCTGATCGCGTTGCAGGGGGTGGGTGCCAAGGTGGCGCTCGCGATCCTGTCGATCCTGGAGCCGGACGACCTCGCCCGCGCGCTCGCCGACGGCAACACGGCGGCGATCGGGCGGGCCAACGGAGTGGGACCGAAACTCGCCGCGCGGGTCGTGAACGAACTCAAGGACAAGGTCGGCGCGATCGGCGTGGCCGGCGTGCGCGCGCCGCCGGGCGGCTCGCCCGACGCGGACGCGGTGAGCGCGCTGGTCAATCTCGGCTTCAAGGCGGGCGACGCGGCGACGGCGGTGGCGGGCGCGCGCGAGGAACTGGGCGCGGGTGCCACGCTCGACCCGCTGGTCCGCGCGGCGCTGAAGCGCGCATCTCGGGTTTGAGGGCACCGGGCCGGCGACCACGGCCGAGTTGGCTGATCGTCGGCCTGCTGACTGGCGCGGCACTGCTCGCCTACGCCTACTGGAGCGCCATCGCCGATCCGATCCAACGCGAGACGGTCGTCTCCTTGTCGAACTGGCCCCGGGGTGCGCGGCCGGTGCGCATCGCTCTCCTCAGCGATCTGCACGTCGCCGGGCCCGACATGCCACCGGAGCGGCTGCGGCGGATCGTAGCCCAGGTGAACGCCACCAAACCGGACCTCGTCCTGATCGCCGGCGACTTCGTCAGCGACAAGCGGTTGGCGACGCGCTGGTATTCCGTCGCCGACGCGGTGGCCCCGCTCGGTGTTCTGCGCGCACCCTTCGGCGTCATCGCAGTGCCCGGCAATCACGACCATTGGCGCGGCGTTTCCGCGTTCCGCCGCGAGCTTCCGCGCGCCGGCGTGCGGTTGCTGGAGAACGAGGCCGTGTGAGCCGGTCCTCTGGTGATCGTCGGCATCGACGACGCGTTTTCCGGCCACGCCGATGTCGCGCGCGCGCTCGCCAGCGCCGATCGGCTCGCTGGGCCGCGAGTGGGGCTGACGCACTCCCCGGACGTCGCCCCGTCCCTGCGCGGGCAGCTGGACCTCCTGCTGGCGGGCCACACCCATTGCGGCCAGATCGCACTCGCACTCGTCGGCCGGCTGGCGACGATGAGCCGCCATGGCGAACGCTACGCCTGTGGCGAGGTCGCGGGCTCTCCGAGGGTGATCGTCGGTGCGGGTCTGGGGACGAGCCTGCTTCCGCTGCGTCTGGGCGAGCCGCCGGACTGGTGGATGGTCACCGTGCGGAGCTGACGGCAGCCCGGCTCGTCAGCTCGGGTCCGCGCTCCGCACCTCGAGCGGCGGGAAGCCGACGATGTCGTAGGTCGCCGACGCGACGCCGATGTCCGCCTTGTCGAGCTCGTCCACGATGAACCGGCTCATTGCGTCCTTCGTGCCGCGGATGCGGTGGGTCATGACGATGAAACGCACGGTCAGTTCCAGCCAGTTGTCGGTGATCCGGAAATAGACCTTGGGATCGAGGTCGAGGGGATCGACGCCGAAGCGGCTCTCCATCGTGTCCTTGAAATCGGTCGCCATCTGCGCGGGATCGCCGGCGTGGCGGTGCGCCGCCTCCAGCATGATCGCCTCCACCCGGGCGCGGTCGGCCTTGTAGGTGATCGGCACCACCATCTCCTCCCACAGGAACGGGAAGTCGCGGGTGTAGTTGTACACCGGTTCCGAGAAGATCTTGGAATTGCTGACGGTCACGATCCGGCCGGTGAACTGGCGGCTGCGCACCCAGATCGCCGGGTCGCTGGCCTGGACCGCCGGCGGCTGGCCCATCTCCATGATCGTCGTCTGAATGAAGCCGAGCCGCAGCACGTCGCCGCGCACGCCGCCCATCGAGATGCGGTCGCCGACGTTGAAGGTGTCGCCGCGCAGGATCACGAAATAGCCGGCGATGGACGTAACCGGCTGTTGCAGCGCAAACGCCAGGCCGGCGCTGACGAGGCCGAGCGCGGTCGCCAGCCGGGTCGGATCGCTGAACCAGATCGACAGCAGGCCCAGGATCAGGATGACCGCGGCGGCCAGACTGATCGCCTGCCGGGTCCAGAACTTCGTCTGGATTGAGGCCGTCTCCGTGCTCCGGAGGCCGACGCCCACCAGCCAGCGCAGCGTCCGGCTGATGACCACGACGATCGCGATGAAGGCCAGCGACAACAGCAGCTTGTGGCCGCTCTGTGGGTTCACGCCGACCCAGGTGATGCCGAAGAACTCCATCGGGCGATTGCTTAATCAGAAAAAGGCCGGCGGTCACGGCATTTGGCCGACCCCGCCCGCTCACATCTCCAGCTTGCCGGCGTAGCCCGTCAGCTCCAGATAGCCACGCCCGCCCTTGGTCCGGACCGCGCCCTCCCAATAGACCGGCAGCACGCCACCGCTGAGCTCCTGATCGGCGAAGAGCGGGGTCAGCACCAAGCGGCGCAGGCCATCGGGCAGGCGCACCGTCAGCTCCTGGCGCACGGGATAACGCCCGCCGGTGCGCGGGCTCACCCACCAGGCGAGCGGGCGAAAGCGCACGTCGTCTGGCGTCAGCGCGGTGAAGCGCCCCTGGGGGTCGCGCCAGCCGCCGCCGGCCCACAGGCTCGATCCGTCCGCGCGGCGGATGCGGAACGCCATCAGCGCGGAGCCGTCGTCGCCGTTCAGCCCGGTCCAGTCCCAGCCGACCGCGCCCGGCGACAGCAGGTCGCTCGACCACTCCTGATCGAGCCAGGCGGTGCCGGTGACTCGCTCGCTCCCCTGTCCACGCCGGACGGTGCCGCTCACCGCCAGCTGCGGCACGGAGAGATAGCGGCTCGCCTGCGTCGGGTCCGACCCCTTGCGGCTGTAACCGTCGATGCCCTGCCGGATCGGCGATTGGGTGGGGGTCAAGTTCAGATTGAGCGCGAAGTCCTCGCCCGCCGCCCGTGCGCCGAGCGTGCCGTCCGGTCGCCGCACCAGCCGCCAGTCGGCCAGGCCCACGTCGATGTCGCCGACCTTCGCCGACGCGATGCCGAAGCCCGCGCGGGCCGACCGCTCGGCGGTTCGGATGCGGCCGAGCGCCGGGTCGGAGAGTGCGGCGTGGGCGAACAGCACCTGGGTGGGCGCGAAGCGGCTCGGATTGTCCTCCGCCACCCCGGGCCGCGTGCGGAAGAAGGTGACCTGAAAGCCGAGCTCCTCGCCCGTGGCGGTCTTGAGCCAGCCGGTGACGTACCACCATTCGGTGCGATAGTCCGGGTGAGCGCCCTGGTCGGCCGGGAGCGTGAGCGGCACCGGTCCGGTGATGGTGGGGTAGCGCGGCGCGGCCGGACCGGTGGCGAGCAGGCTGCCGGCGGCCAGCAGAGCGGCGAGCTTCACGAGTCGTCCCGGACCGCGAGCACGGCGGCGGTCGACAGCGCCCGGCGGCCGGCCAGCACGCCCGTCGCGGCGGCGGTGACGACCAGCGCGACGGCCACTCCACCCAACGTGCCCCAGGGCACGCGCGTCGCCATGGTCCAGCCGAAGCTCTGCGGATTGACGACATGGATCAGCACCATCGCGAGCCCGAGCCCCAACCCGATGCCGGCCAACCCGCCGATCAGGCCCAGGAGCGCGCCCTCGGTCGCCAGCATGGTCCCGATCTGCGCCCGCGTGACGCCCAGATGCCGCAGCATCCCGAACTCGGCGATCCGGGCGAGCACTTGCGCCGCCGCCGTCGCCGCCACGCCGGCCAGGCCGATGGCGATCGCCACCGCTTCGAGCGCGTAGGTGATGGCGAAGGAGCGGTCGAACAGCTGGAGCGCGTAACGACGCAGCGCGCCGGGCTCGGCGGTGTCGAGGAAGGGGGACAGCGCCGGCCCGGCGGCTCGGCGGAGCGCGGCGGCCACCGTGGAGCCGCGCGCGCCCGCCGACAGCATGACGCCACCCTCCGTCGCCGACGTCTCGCCGGTCGCACGCGCCCAGTCGGAGGGCCGCACCACGATCGCTCCGGTCTGGCGGGCGTAATCGCGCCAGGTGCCCGCCACCCGCGCTTTCAGCCCGCCACCGATCGACCCACCAATTGGCAGGGTCAGCGGGTCGCCGACGGACAGCGCCAAGCGGCGCGCGGCGGGCTCCGACAGCCACACCGGCACCGCGCCCGCCAGCAACACCGGTGCCGGCACGGCTGAGCCGGTCAGCAGCGGCAGCGCGGCCGGCCCGCTCTCGGCCACCTCGCGGATCACCAGCGTCACGGGCGGCTCATCGGGTGCGAGCGTGAGCGGCGTCTGGCGGCTCCAGGCGACCGACGCCACACCCGACACCCCCTCCAGCCGCGCGCGGTCGGCGGGCGCGAACTCCGCTCCGTCGAGGCGCAGATAGAGGTCGGCGGACAGCACCTGACCCAACCACTGGTCGACCGCGCCGCGAAAGCTCGTCACCATCGTCGCTATCGCGATCATCAGCGCGGTCGACGCGACGATGCCCGACAGCGCCACCACCGCCCGGCCGGGCGCGCCGTGCAGCTGGCGAATGGCGAGCGAAACGGGGACCGGCCGGTCGATCCGGGTCAGTGGGTCAAGCAGCTGCCGGGCGAGCCACGGCACCCCGGCCACGCCGCCCGCCAGCAGCACCGCCATGGACAGAAACGCGGCGAGCGGCAGGCCAGCGACGGGCGGCACGAAGGCCAGCGCGGCACCCACCGCCAGCAGGATCAGCGCCGGCCGCCACGGCACTCGGGCGGCGGGGTCGACCGGGTCGCCGGCGTTGCGGAGCGCCACCGCCGGCGGAATGCGCGCGGCCGCCCGCGCCGGAAGAGCCGACCCGGCGACCGCCGCCGCGACCCCGAGCACAAAGAACACCGCCGTGGCGACGGGTGCCACCGACAGCCCTCCGGCACCCCGCAGCACACCCGCGCCCAGGTCACCGCCGAGCCGGTCGAGCGCCAGCGCGGCCAACGCTCGCCCGCCGATCAGCCCCGCGACCGACCCGACCGCGCCGACCGCCAGCCCCTCGACCATGACGGCCGTCACCACGCCCGCACGCGGCAATCCGAGCGTGCGCAGCAGGGCAAAGGTGCGCACCCGCCCCGCCACGCTGAGCGACTGGGCCGAGAAGACGAGGAAGCCGCCGGTCACCAGCGCGACGAGCGCCAGCATCTGCAGGTTGACCCGGTAGGCGAGCGTGAGCGCGTCGGTCTGGCGACCCTTCTCCTCAGCACCCGCCACGGCGAGGCCGTCGCCCAGCGCCGCGCGCAGCCGGTCGCGCACGGCGGCGACATCATCGGCGCGCACGTCGATGCGGTCGATGGCGCCCAGGCGAGCAAAGCGCCACTGGACGGCGGCGATGTCCATGACCACGATCCGCTGCCCCGCCGTCACGCCGGGGAGCGTGCCCGCGATCCGCACCGGTCGGGTGCGACCGTTGGCGGCGATGGTCACGGTCCGGCCGGGGCGCAGGCCGGTGGCGGCCGACGCGAAGGCGGTGTCGGTGGCGAACAGCGCGCTCCGCTCGACGCCCGGCGCGGGCCGGCCGACGAGCGTGGGCGTGACCCGGCCGGCTCGGAGCGCGTCGACGCCCAGCAGCGTCACCGCGTCTCCGCCGACGCGAGCGGCGAGCTGAATGACCGGGCTCGCGTCGACCACCCCGATCGAGCGGACGACGCGCGGATAGAGCGCCTCGTCGAAGCCGCCGGTGGTGCGCGCGGTCACCGACAGGTCGGCGTGGCCGGTCACCGACGCGATCGCCCCGCCGAACGCGCCCGTCGCCGATTGGTTGACGAGGTGGACCGCATAGCCGAGTGCCACGCCCACCGCGATGGCGAGCGCGGTGGCGAGCAGCCGGGCGGGGTGAGCGCGCCACTCGCCCACCACGATCCAGCCGAGCGCCAGCCGGGCGGAGGAAAGGGTGGCGGTCATCAGCCGGAGGTACTCCCCTCCCTTTCAGGGAGGGGC
>JAABUN010004774.1_pt1 | contig 17817 bp, 18 predicted proteins | sample 5559311 | NCBI WGS metagenome assembly JAABUN01 (sample SAMN10711877, study PRJNA513370) | rock metagenome | isolation source: Antarctica rocks | place: Antarctica: Victoria Land, Siegfried Peak sud | reverse complement strand
CAACGGACGACTCGAACACCTCCGCGGCTCCGCCCTCGGCTTCCGCAACCTCACCAACTACATCGCCAGATCGCTCCTCGAGAGCGGCGGCTTCAGACCCCGCCTACACCCTCGATTGTGAAGAGCCACTAAAGCGCAAGTAGCGTGACGATCCCGCGGCCGCAGTGACGCCGTTGCGCGCGGAGGGTGACTATTCCGACGACGGCATCACCACGACAGTGCGTGGTTGGGCGGGCCCGGTGCGGGCCGGCCTGCATCCGGCGACCGGCGGCGACGGGTCGGACGCCTGTTCCGGCGACATGCTTCTCCAAGCGGTGCTTGCCTGCGCCGGTGTGACCCTGCGCAGCGTCGCGACCGCGCTCGGCGACAACGTACGCCGAGCCGAACTCAACGCAGTCGCGAGCTTCGACGCGCGCGGCACCCTCGGTGTCTCTCGCGAGGCGCCCGTGGGCATCCAGGGGCTGGTGATCACCGCCCGCCTGGACACCGACGCGAGCGAGGCGAAGCTGGCAGAGCGCTACTGCGTGGTCGGGCAGAGCCTCGCCGAGATCCGAAGGAGCGTGGTCACGCGCGGCGAGTGACCTCAAAGCACGTTGAGCGCGCGAGCCGGGTCATACCGCCGCTATCGCTGTCACAGTCTGGCACTGCCCCTTCTGCCTTGTCAGGCTCCCGGAAGAGTTCGAAGGGAGGGTGCAGTCGGGGGCCGCGGCCGCTGTGAAAATGCCCAGCATGTCCCGGGTCCGCGAGGATCCGTACGTCTTGTGCTGTGCACTGGCCGCCGCCCGACCAACTCCAGTATGTAGAGGGCTCCATGTCCAAGAACCGGTGGCATTTGCTAGGGTTGTCGCTCTCGACGCAGGCGAGTCCTGGTGCGTCAGCTGCCCCAGAACTCGCGCAGTACCGGGACCGTGGCCTTGCCCCGCACCATGTGCGTCTGCCCGGGCAGTTCGCGCAGGGTTCCCTTCGGCAGCGCGGCAGCGACAGCGGCCTGCGCGTTCTTCATGTACAGCGGGCTCTTGCCGCCCACGATCACCAGGACCGGGACTGTGACACCGGACAGGTAACCCTTCGGGAGCGGCTCGCCCTGCTGGTGCTCCAAGACGAGGGCGTAGTCGTTGGGCAGGGTGTGCGCGACGCGGCAGAGCTTCTTCCAGACCGGCATCACGCGCATCATCATCAGCCCGAGGGCGGGCACGCCGACCGTGCGCATGAACAGCTGCACCGCGTCCCTGCTCAAGCCGGGTGAGGTAGTCGACGGAGATGACGGCGAGACCGGCGAGCTCCTCGCGCCGGAGCCCGACCGCCCGACGGCGGCCACCGGTGGGCAGCCCCACAGCCTTGGGCGTGACACGCTCCCGCCAGCGGCGCACCGCCCGGCCGAACTCCGAGTCATCCACAGTCCCCAGTCTGGTCCTGAGCGACGCCCTTGTCCTGGCCCCGACACTCCTACGACCGGCAGACGACTGCCTCCCCGTCCGAGGACGGCCCACCATGGGGGGCATGACGACAACACTCATCACCGGGGCCACAAGGGCCTCGGCAAGGAAACCGCCCGGCTCCTCCTCGAGGCGGGCCACACCGTGTGGATTGGCGCCCGCGACGAGGCGCTCGGCCGCGCCGCCGCCGTCGAGCTGGGCGCCCGGTTCGTCCCGCTCGACGTCACCGACGACACCTCGGTGGCCTCCGCCCGGGCGACTATCGCGACCTCCGGTACCGGTCTCGACATCGTCGTCAACAACGCCGGAATCGCCAACCGGCGAGCGGCGCGAGCATGATGCAGGCGCTCGACGGCCCCAGCGTCCTGGAGGTCTTCGACACGAACGCCGTCGGGATCGTCCGCGTGACCGAGGCAGCGCTCCTGCTCGAGCAATCCGAGAACCCTGTCGTGGTCAATGTCTCGAGTGCGCTCGGCTCCTTCTGGGCGACGCACGAAGCGTCCCGCCCGGCCTCCCACTTCGTCTCCATCGCCTACGGCGCGAGCAAGGCGGCGGTCTCCATGCTCACCGTGCAGTACGCGCACGCCCACCCCCAGATCAGGGTCAACGCCGTCGAACCCGGCATCACCGCTACTCAACTCGGCGGTGGCGACCCGGGCAGCCACCCGGGCCCGACCGGCCGCCGAGAGCGCGCGGGTCGTCGCGCGGCTCGCCCTCATCAGCCCCGACGGCACGACTGGAACCTTCCAGGAGGACGATGGCGAGCTCGGCTGGTCATTGGCGCGTAGCAACGCCATGCAGTTGCGTCATACCGCGACTGCAGCGGTGCTCATGCTCCTCCAACGTCCGCTCAGGCCGCGGATTAGTACTCGCTCATCAACGAGTGGAGTCTCCACCACTGCTTGGAGGCCGGGTCGCGAATGTCCTCTTCTGCCGGAGGTCGATCGTCCGTACAGCCGCTACGGGGTGGCAAGTGAGCCAAGTCATGTCAGAAGCAGTTGATCAACGCCGTCTCGCCCTGTTGCGGGGTCGTAACTCCAGAGTCACGACCCCGAGGCCACCAGTCCGAACCTGGCCACTGACGAGCAGGGCCGGCCCTTCCCCGACGCTCAGTCGGCAGTCGGGTGGATCATCACCTTCACGGCGCTCGCCTCGCCCTGCTGTGTCTCGAACGCACTTTGGACCTCATCCAAAGCGAAGTGGTGTGTCACGAGGTGCTCGGTGGGGATGCGCCCGGAGGCAATGAGGTCGATGACCGCTGGCCACGTGTGGGCATAACGGTGCACCAGGAGGATGCTGATCTCGAACGGCACGGACTCGGCGAGGGGCAACGGGACGAGCTCCATCTTCGGGACGCCGATGAGCGCTGCACGGCCACCGGGCCGCAGCCGCCGGATGCCGGCGATGAGCGCGTCCGCGTTCGCGCTGCACTCGATCATGACGTCCGCATCGCGCTCCAAGGCATCAGCCGGGTCAACTTCGAGCCCGCACCGCCGCGCGACCTCGACCCGTGCGGTGGACACATCCCGGATGACGACACGACCCGCGCCGAGCGCCCGGGCGGTGAGACCAGCAAGGATCCCGACCGGTCCTGCCCCGACGACGAGCACCGACTCCCCGGGCGCCAGCCCAGCGCGACGGCACGCCCACATCCCCACCGACGCCGGCTCGACGAGCGCCGCCTGCTCGAACGTCATCGACTCCGGGATGGGGTTCGCGCACGCCGCGTCGATCACGATCCGCTCAGCTAGACACCCGTCGTAGGGCGGCGTCGCGAGGAACGCGAGATCCGGGCACAGGTGATAGTCACCCCGCCGACACTCCCTGCAACGTCCGCACGGCACGCCCGGTTCGACCGCGACCCGCTGCCCGACGGCAACGTTCTCCAGACCCTCGCCGAGCGCCGTGACGACGCCGGCCGTCTCGTGTCCGAGGACGATAGGGCTATCGACCACCCAGGGCCCGATCCGGCCCTGGTGGAGGTATGCCGCGTCGGACCCACAGATGCCCACCGCCCGGATGTCGATGGCCACCTGCCCTGGCCCAGGCAACGGTGTCGCCTGCTCGACCACCTCGAGGCAGTCGATTTCCTGCATGACCGCCACCTTCACGACTGACCACCAGTTCCTTCGTGTGCTTGGGGACCTCACCGTCAGATGAGGGTGTAGCCACCGTCCATCAGCAGTTCGCTGCCGCAGAAGTAGGCGGCGTCATCACCGAGCAGGAACGCGATGGTCGCCGCGACCTCGGCCGGGGAGCCCATCCGGCCCTGAGGGGTGTGTCCCAGCCACTGTCCGAACTGGTGCTTCTTGAGAGCGAGCAGCTGGGTGTCGATGTAACCGGGAGCGATTGCGTTGACCCGCACGCCACGCCCCGCCCACTCGGCCGCGAGAGAACGGACGAGTGCCGAGACGCCGGCCTTGGACGCGTTGTAGGCGCACTGTCTCTGGGGCGTGTTGACCGTGTGGTTGCCGCTCATCGAGCTGATCGCGACGGCGGCCCCGGAGTGCTGCGCGAGCATGTAGCGTCCAGCCGCCGTGAGGGTGTGAAAGACGCCGTTGAGGTTTACCCCGACGACTTTGGCGAACTCCGCGGGCGACATCTCCTCCGACGGGACGTCGTCCTCGACGATCGCAGCGCCCGCGACGATCCCGTCGATGCGGCCTTCCTTCGAGTGGATTGTGCGCATCGCCTCCTCGACCGAGTCCGGGTCGCTGACGTCGCAGACGACTCCGAACTCGCCGTCCTCGGGGCGAACGTCCAGGGCGTATACGGTGGCCCGGTCGGACCGGAGTCGCTCACACGTGACCGCCCCGATCCCGCCAACGGCTCCGGTGACGGCGACCACCCGGCCACTCAGTGATGTGCTCATCTCGCGCTCCTTGTCAGTGTCTCGCCTGGCGGCGACGTACCCGGATCGCGTCCACGACGACCGCGAGGAAGATCATGAAGCCACCGGCTATGGACACGTAATAGGCATCGATGTTCGTCAGCTGCAGTCCGACCTGGACCACGGTGAGGAGCAGCACGCCGCCGAGAATGCCGAGCACCCGACCCCGGCCACCCGTGAGGGAGACCCCGCCGATAACGGGCGCGGCCACGGCATACAACAACAAGTCTGAACCCATCGTGGAGTTGACGCCCGACAGATAGGACGTCGCGAGCCAGCCGGCGCAGCCACCGAGGAAGCCTCCGAGGACGAAGGTTCCGATGATGAGGCGGTCGGTGTTGATGCCGGCCGCGTATGCCGCGCGCTGGTTGCCGCCGGTGGCGTAAATCTTCCGACCCCACGGCGTCCGGTGCAGGACGAGGCCGATCGCGAGGAAGAGGGCGATGAGCGCGATCGGCATGGTCGGCCAGCCGAAGATCTGGCCCTGGCCGAGCCACGTGTAGCTCGTGTCGCTGATCGTGATGGTGCGGCCCTTGGTCAGGGCGAGGACCCCACCACCGAGGACCAGCCCCATGGCCAAGGTCTCGATGAGCGAGGTCATCCGCAGCTTCGCGATGCAGATGCCGTTGATGAGACCGATGAGGGCGCCCAACCCCACGACGACGAGGATCGCCAGGGTTCCCGAGAGCCCTTTCTCCATGAGCAGCGCTCCGACCGCCCCCGTGAAGCCGAGGGTCCCGACCACCGAGAGGTCAATCTCACCGAGAAGCATCGACAGCGCGATGGCGACGGAGACGAAGCCGAGAGTCGTCGTCTGGACGAGGACGTTCTGAAAGTTCGCGACGGAGAGGAAGAAAGGGTTGAGGACCGTCGCGATGATGACGAAGACGACGAGGAGCAGCCACACGATGTTATCGAGGGCGAGATCTCCCCAGCTGGCGCGTCGGGCCTTCGCGGGCTGCGCGGTCGGTGTCCCTTTGCTTTCGGGCGCACTGGTCGTAGCCGTGGTCACGGTGACTCCTTTGTCATGGTCTGTGGTCAGGTGCCCGCGGGGATCAGGTCGGTCTCGTGGTGAAGTTGGTCGAGGATGTTGTCTGCGGTGATCTCGTCGCCGCTGAGCTCACCCGAGACATGGCCGTCCTGGAAGGCCACGACCCGGTCGACCATTCGCACCATCTCGTCGGTGTCATAGGCAAGGAGGATCACCGACATTCCGTTGCCGGTGAGTTCGTCGACGAGTCGATGCACCTCCTCCTTCGTTGCGACATCCACACCCAGGGTCGGCTCGTCGAGCACGAGCAGCTTGGGACCCAGCGCGAGCAGGCGCCCGAGCAGGATCTTCTGCTGGTTGCCACCGGAAAGTTCCTCGATCGGCTGTTTCGAGCCGGCGACCCGGAACTGCAGTCGCGAGTGGTACGTGTCATATGTCTTGGAGATCGCCGCGTCGTCGATGAGGCTGCCGCGCGTCGGCCAGTTGCCGAGACGCAACATCTCCCGGATCGACATCGGGCCGACGATCCCCTCGCCGATTCGGTCGTTGGTCAGGTAGGCGACCCCTCCAGCGATGGCGTCCCGTACGTCGCCGTGCTTGAGGGTCCTGTCGTCGAGTGCGACCCTCCCGGCCTGAACCGGTCGCAAGCCGGCCAGGGCCCGGGCTGTCTCCTGCGCACCCGACCCGGGCAGTCCCACGAGCCCGAGGATCTCTCCCTCACCCACGGTGAGGGAGATCGGCCCCACGCCACCGCTGACGAGGTCACTGACCACGACCCGGTCGCGTTCGCTCGTCCGACGTGTTCGCACGAACTCCCGCACCTTGTCACCAACGACCAGCTCGGAGATCTCCGCCGATGACATGCCTCGCGGATCCGCGCCCTCCTCGACGACCTTGCCGTCGCGCAGGACCGTGACGTTGGTGCAGATCGCCTGGATCTCGCTGTTGAAGTGCGAGATGAAGACGAAGGTCTGCCCCTGCTTGTTGAGGTCGCGGATCCACGTGAACAAAGACTCCCGCTCACCCTGGCTGAGCGCGGTTGTCGGCTCGTCCAGCATGGCGATGGCGCCTTCGTCCGTCAGCGTCCGCACGATCGACAGGCGGCGCTGGTCGGGCACCGACAGGCTGCCCGCCAACGCGTCGAGCGGGAACCGCAGGGAGTATCGGTGGAGCAGTTCCTGCGCCTTGCGACGCATCGTGCGCTTGTCGAGAAATCCTGCTTTCCGTGGATAGTCCGGGAGAATGAGGTTCTCCGCGACCGAGAGATCGCTGACGACCTGCGCGTGCTGACTGAGCAGGTGGATGCCGAGTTCTCGACGCCGCGCCAAAGGCAGGTGGGTGATGTCCTCACCTTTGAACAGAATCTGTCCAGCCGTGGGGGTCTCCGAGCCCGCGATGAGCTTGACGAGGGTGGACTTGCCCGCGCCGTTCTTGCCGAGGAAGCCGTGGATCGTCCCCTGGTGAATGACGACATCCGTCGGCGCGAGAGCCGTGAAGCGACCGTAGACCTTCGTCAGGCCTCTCGTCTCCAGCAGCGGAGCGCCTGCTTCGGTCACTGCTTCAGCCCCCACTTCTGCACCACGACGTTCCCCCACTGGCGTGGGTCGGCAACGTTGGCCTCGTCGATGTAATACGGCGGGATGACGCAGTTCGGGCCTTGCGCCGTCTGCTGGACCGGCGCCTTCTCCCAGTAGTAGTCCTTGTTCTGGTAGTCACCGATCGGCACCTCCTTGCCGGCCAGGGAGTACTTGTGGAGCATCTCCACGCACACCTCGCCGTAGGCGACCGGGTCCTGACTCACCTCGGCATCGAGGAGGCCGTCCTTGATCCACTGCAGGGACTGCGGCTCCCCGTCGATCGAGGTGAGGATGACGTGCTTGGGGTCGCCCTTCCCGAGGGCGAGGCCCTGGGCCTGGAGGGCTGTGATGATGCCGCGGGTGATCGAGTCGCTGGGGGCGTGCGCCGCGTCAAGCTCGGGGTACTCCGAGAGCGTCGCGCCGGCGACGGACCGGGCCTTCGCCTCGTCTCCCTCGGTCGGGCGCGAGAGGAGCTTGATGTTGGGGTACTTCTTCATGACATCCTCGAAGCCGTCTTTGCGTGCTCGCCAGGCGGACGAGGACAACGCGCCGTAACCGTTGAGGACGACCCCCTTCTCGCTCCCGTGCTTCTTCTTAAGTAGCTCGACGATCTTCTGGGCGGCCATCTGGCCGCCCTTGAAGTTGTCGAACGCGATCGTGAAGTCGACGACTCCCTTGGTCAGGGGCGTGTCGATGATGCCGACGGGGATCTTCTGGCCCTTGGCCTTCTGCGCGAGGGGCGCGAGGCCCTCGGAGTCGATCGGGTCGGAGATCATGAATGTGGGGCGGGAGATGAGCAGTGAGTTCCAGTCGTCGAACTGTGCGGACGAGTCGAACTTCGCATCCGTCGTCTTGTAGCCGTAACCGAGGGCGGCGGCCTTGCGCTTGACCGCCTCGTTCTGCACGACGAAGAAGAAGTAGTTCATCCCCTTGTTGCAGTAGGCGACCGTACCTCCTGCTCCGCCGCTCCCGCCGCTCCCGCCGCTCCCGCCGCTCCCGCCGCTCCCGCCGCTCCCGCCGCTCCCGCCGGAGCCGTTCCCGCTGCAGGCGGACAGGGCTGCGACCGAGAGCCCGAAGGCACCGAGTCCCAGCATGCGACGGCTGATTTCGAGGTCAGTGTGGTGGGTCATGTCAGCCCTCCTGGCTGGTGGTGGGGTCGACCGCCGCCGACTTGGCAGCGAGGCGGGTGTTCTGGCGGTTGAGTACTCGTACGCTCGGTGGTGCGCTGGGCTGCGGGGTTCGCCACTTTCGCAGTAGCCGACGGAGGTGTTCCTCGGTGGCTTGACGGGCGCCGAAGGTGTCCCCGCGACGGAGGGCATCGAGGATCTCCCGATGCTCTTCGAGCGTGCGAACCGGGTCCGACGGATAGGACTCACGCTGCAGGTAGTGCGATCGCAAGAAGGTGTTGATCGGGCGACACACGAGGTCGAAGAAGGGATTGCCACTCGCGACGGCAAGCGCTTCGTGGAAGTTCATGTCCGCATCGAGGTAGGCGTCGGAGTCGATCGGGCCTTCTGCAGCCAGGACGTCCTCGGCGGCAGCGAGCGATGCCTCAAGTCGCTTGAGTGCAACCTCGTCAGCGTTCCGGGCCGCCGAGGTCGCAACCTGGACCTCGACGGCGAGGCGGAGATCGAGCAGGTGCTCGAACGTGCCGGCGCTCGCGCGCATGAGGACGGAGAACTGCTCGGCGATGTGGGCGCCGTCGAACTCGGCGACGACCATGCCGCGCCCCGGGGCCACCGTGACGAGTCCGCGCTGGACGAGGATCTTGGCGGCCTCTCGCACGACGGTGCGGCTGACCCCGTAGCGCTCGGTGAGGTCGAGCTCCGTGGGCAGCCGCATGTTCGGCACCAAGCCGTCGTGAAGGATCTCGCGCTGCAGCTCTTCCGCGATGCGCTCCGACAGTAGTCCTCGCCTGTCCCTGCTCTGGGTCATGCCGCAAATGTACGATGAATTGATCTCTTGGGCAAGAGGGAATTCTGGCTTTGTTGGCCCAAACAAGCCTGGTGTTGCTGAATCCGCCGACTCTCAAGCTTCCGCCACGAGGATTTGACCGACATGATTGTCTGATGTTAGATGGACGAATCAACGTTGAGAGATGGACGGAGACGCACGATGCCTGACCTGACGACCCTCATCCAACCCGCGGAGGTCATACCCACGGACTGGAACGCTCTGCTTGTCGGCCGGGTCGAGCTGCCGGGTGTCGGACCCGCCCTCGTGACAGTGCGGGGCGAGTTGGTCCTCGACATCACCGCAGAGGTTGGCCCCACGATGAGCGACCTACTCGACCGTGACGACCCGGCGCACGAGGTCCGCGAGGCGACGGGTGAGCAGAGTTGGCCCCTCGCCGAGCTCCTCACGGCCACGCTGAGCCGTGACCACGAGCGCCCACACGTGATCTCTCCGGTCGACCTTGCCGCGCTCAAGGCGCAGGCGTGACCTTCGCCCGGAGCATGGTCGAGCGTGTGGTCGAGGAGCGTGCCAAGGGTGATCCTCAGGAGGCGCTGGCGCTCCGTGAGCGTCTCGGGGACACCATCCGGGCGGCAACGCGGGTGCGCCCCGGTTCTGCCGAGGCGGCCCAGATCAAGGACAAGCTCGTGCAAGAGGGCTTGTGGTCGCAGTACCTCGAGGTGGGGATCGGGCCCGACCCCGAGATCTTCACCAAGGGCCAGCCACTGTCCAGTGTCGGCGTGGGCGCACAGGTCGGTGTGCTCGAGCGCTCGACCTGGAACAACCCAGAACCCGAGGTCGTCCTCGCCTGCAGTTCCGGCGGACAGCCCGTGGGGGCCATGCTCGGCAACGACGTGAACCTGCGCGACTTCGAGGGCCGCAGTGCGCTGCTGCTCGGGGAGGCGAAGGACAACAACGCCTCTTGCGCGCTCGGTCCCTTCCTGCGGCTCTTCACCGCCGACTTCACGATCGACGCCCTCCGCGAGACCGATGTCCAGTTGCGCATCGTCGGGGACGACGGCTTCGACATCACCGGCGTCTCACACGTTGGCGAGATGAGCCGCACCTTCGAGGAGCTCATCACCCATTGTCACGGCAAGCACCACCAGTATCCCGACGGGTTCGTGCTGTTCACCGGGACGATGTTTGCACCCACCGACGACCGTGAGACGCCAGGTGAGGGGTTCACCCATCACAGCGGTGACCTGGTCTTTATTCACAACGACGCGTTGGGCACCCTCGTCAACGAGGTGACCAGCGCCGAGAGCGCAACGCCGTGGACCTTTGGGGCGCGTTCGCTGATGTCCAACCTGGCTCGGCGGGGGTTGCTGACGTGACCCGTATCGTCGTCACCGACCATGCGTTCGCCGATCTTGAACACGAACGGGCCGCCGCCGACCGAGTAGGTGCGGACTTCGCCGACCACCAGTGCTCAGAGGCGCAGGAGACGATCGAGGCAGTCCGTGGCGCCAAGGTCGCCTTCGTCAACTTCGCGCCGATCGGGCCCGACCAACTGGCGGTCATGGCACCTGGTGCGACCGTCATCCGCTATGGCGTCGGTGTCGACAACGTCGACCTCGAGGCTGCGCGCACGCACGGGGTGGCTGTCGCCAATGTCCCCGACTACGGAGTCGACACCGTCGCCGACCACGCGGCCGCCCACCTGCTTGGTCTCCTGAGACGGATCCCGACGTACGACAAGGGCATCCGCAGTGAAGGATGGGTGCGGCCACCCAGCGTCGGGCCGCTCAGGGCGTTTCCACGCACGACCGTGGGACTTGTCGGAGCTGGCCGCATCGCGCGGTCCCTGGCCGACCGCCTGCGTCCCTTCGGCTTCACCGTCATCGCGACGGACCCGTTCGTCGACGAGGCCACCGCCGCGTCGCACGGTTGCGAGCTCGTGTCCCTGGACGATCTCGTCGAGCGTTCCGACGCCATCTCGCTGCATGTTCCGGTGACCACTGAGACCTATCACCTGGTCGGCAACGACTTCCTGAGTCGCGTACGTCCCGGGTGCGTCATCGTCAATACATCTCGCGGCGCGCTCATCGATGAGCGGGCCCTCGGCGCCGCCCTGTCCGAGGGCCGGGTCGCCGGAGCTGGCCTGGACGTGTTCGATCCCGAGCCACTGGCTCTGGAATCCCCACTTCGCGACTGCCCCGGTGCGGTCTTCACCCCGCACGCGGCGTTCTACTCGGACACCTCTTTGGACAACCTCCAGCGGCTCGCCGCGGAGGAGGCCGAGCGCGCCGTCCGCAGCGAGCCCCTTCGCTGCCCAGTAACCACCACATGACCTCAGGAGCGTCGATGACCGCAACGGACTTCCCAGCCGCCCGCAACCTTGTCGGAGGTGAGTGGGTGGACGGCGGCCCCCTGGTGCTCGACGTGATCGACCCCGCCACGGGCGACGCCGTCACCCGGATCCCTGACACCGATACCGCGGGGGTGGATGCCGCAGTTGCCGCGGCCCGCGCGGCCCTCCCGGCCTGGCGTAAGACGAGCGAGTTCGAACGGGCCCGTCTCCTCCATGCTCTCGCCAACCTCGTCCGCGATGACATCGACCCGCTCGCCGAGCTCATCACGCGAGAGATGGGAAAGCCGATCGGCGAGGCCCGTGGAGAGGTCAGAAAACTCGCCGACGCCTTCGACTACTACGCCGAGGAGGCCGTGCGCGTTTACGGCGAGACGATCCCCAACGAGCAGGCGGGTGTGACAAGCATCGTCCGCTACGAGCCGATCGGTGTCGTCGGAGCCATCACCCCGTGGAACTATCCGCTTGAGCTCATCGGGTGGAAACTGGCCGCTGCCCTGGCGGCCGGGTGCACGATCGTCGTCAAACCGTCCGAGTACACCCCGTCCAGTGCCCTCTGCCTCTTCAAGCTGCTCGCGCCGGCGGGGTTCCCGCCGGGCGTGGCCAACCTCGTGCTTGGTGCCGGCACCGCGGGTAGGGCCCTCGCGAGCCATGCCGACCTCGACAAGCTCGCGTTCACCGGCTCGACGGCGACCGGTGCCGCCATCACCCGGTCGCTGGCCAAGGCGGTGCCCGCATCGATGGAACTCGGGGGGTCGTGCCCGCTCATCGTCACCGGAAGTGCCGATATCGATGAAGCCGTCGCCGGATGCCTGCGACGAGGCTTCCGCAACGCCGGCCAGATCTGCATCGCCATCAACCGTGTCTACGTGCACAGGTCTGTGCATGCGGAATTCGTCGAGAAGCTCACGGCTGCCGTCGCGGGCCTCACGCTGGGGCCAGGCACGGAGGACCCCGATGTCGGTCCGGTCACCAACGCCGAGATCAGGGACCGGTGTGCCGCGCATGTCGAACAGGCCGTCGCGGACGGTGCGCGGATCACGACGGGGGGCACCCCCGTCGAGCGGGCTGGCACCTGGTTCGCCCCCACCGTCGTCGACGATGTCCCCGCCTCCACTCCACTGGCGCAACAGGAGACGTTCGGACCGGTTGTGGGCATTACGCCGTATGACACGACGGCGGAGGTCGTGGAGCTAGCCAACGCCACCGAGGCCGGTTTGGCGGCATACCTCTATGCCCTGGACCTCGAAGAGGTCTTCACAATCGGTCACGCCCTCGACTTCGGCAACGTGGCCGTCAACAACCCGGACGCTGGGATCATGAACGCGCCGTACGGGGGACGCAAGGGCTCCGGGCACGGCTATGAGCACGGCCGGGAGGGTCTCCACGGCTATCTCCAGATCAAGCATCTGCGTATCCGGTACCAGCGATGAGTGGCATCTGGCTGGGGGCGGACCTCGGCACGAGTGCGGTCAAGGTCGTCGCTGTGGACGGGGGGGGGCGAGGTCCTCGCGTCCGAGGCGATCGCCTATCCGCTGCAGTCGCCCCAAGCCGGTTGGGTCGAGCAGAGGCCGCATGACTGGTGGGACAGCACGGCGGAGGGACTGCGAGCCATCGCCGGGCGCATCGACACCGGCGCTGTCCTCGGCATCGGGCTGACCGGCCAGATGCACGGTCTCGTCGGCTTGGACTCCCAGGGGGAGGTGCTGCGTGACGCAATCCTGTGGAACGACAACCGCAACAGCGCCGAGTGTGCATGGGTGGTCGAGCAGGTCGGCAGCCTCGACCGGTTGCTCGCGCTCACCAATAACGCAGCACTGCCCGGCTACACGATGGGCAAGATTCTCTGGGTGCGCACACACGAGCCGGAGCTGTTCGAACGCATCGACGTGGCCCTCAACCCGAAGGACTACCTCCGCTACCGGCTGACCGGGGACCGCGTGACTGACGTCTCCGACGCCTCCGGAACCGGTCTCCTCGACGTCCGCCGTCGCATCTGGAGCACCGAGCTTCTCGCCGCCCTCGACCTGCCGGAGTCGATCCTGCCCCGTGTCGTCGAGTCCCCAGACGTGACCGGGCAGCTCACCGCCTCCCTTGCGGCCTCGCTGGGGCTGCCACCCGGCATACCGGTGGTCGGCGGCGGCGGCGATTCCGTGCTCCAGACGACATCGATGGGGATCGACCGCCCCGGCGTCCTCGGCGTGACCCTGGGGACGGCCGGGATTCTCGCCGCCGCGACCAACACCTGTCCTGACAACGTCGGTGGCCGAGTCCAGGTCTCCTGCAACAACGCGCCAGACCTCTGGCACATCATGGGCGTCTCGCTCTCGACCGGCGGGGCCCTGCACTGGTGGCGCAAGGCGCTGACCCCCCTGACAGGCAAGCAGCCCGACGCCGCCCTGCTCGCCGGCCTCGCCGCCCGTTCTCCCGTGGGTGCGCGTGGTCTGCACTTCCTGCCCTACCTGGTGGGCGAGCGCTGTCCGCACACTGACCCCGAGGCTCGCGGTGCGTGGGTAGGGCTCGACCTTCGGCACGACCTCACGGATCTCACCCGGGCCGTCGTTGAGGGGGCTCTGCTCAACCTCCGACAGACGCGCGACGTTTTCGTCGACCTCGGACTCGCAACCGACGATGTACGCATGTCCGGGGGCGCCTCGGTACACCCGATCTGGGCGCAGACACTTGCCGACGTGCTCGCGACGCCGGTGCAGTCCGTCACCGGTGGCGAGCACGGAGCGGCTTACGGCGCAGCACTGCTCGCCGGCGTCGGGACCGGGCACTGGCCGAGCGTCTCGGTCGCGCTCGGTCGGGTACGGGTCACGGGCGTCGTCGAGCCGGACCCGCGCAGCGTCGCCATCCACGACCAGAGCTTCGCGGAGTGGAGCCGCCTCTATCCCGCCCTCCGGCAGGCACGCGCGTCGGAGGCCTGTCATGAGTGACTTCTCGTGCGTCGTCTTCGACCTCGACGGCACCCTCGTCGACTCCAGCCACGACATCACCGCCGCCCTCAACCGGGTACTCATACCCCGCGGTGGGACAGCGCTCAGTGCGCAGCGCGTCGCACCGCTCCTCGGCGAGGGCGTGCGGCGACTCGTCGCGAACGCCCTGCACGCGGCGGGTCTGCCCGCGTCGACCACCGATATTGACGAGGTCGCACCGGCATACCTCGAGTCCTACCGCGCCAACCCCGTCGTCGAGACCGTGCTGTATGCCGGGGTGGCCGACATGCTCGAAACCTTGCACAAGCGCGGGGTCCCGCTGGGCGTGTGCACAAACAAGAGCGAGGCGATCGCGAATCAGGTGCTCGCATGGCTCGGGGTGGACCGCCATTTCGACACTGTTGTCGGGGGTGATCGCGTCCCCGACTCAAAGCCCCACCCGGACCACCTGCTCGCGGCCTTCCGTGATCTGGACCAGGACCCAGCCGCGGGTGTGCTTGTGGGGGACTCGACGATCGACCAAGCCTGCGCCCGAGCCGCCGGTGTCGCGTTCCGCGCTGTCGCTTGGGCCTCAGCCGAGGTGACTGGCGAACGGCTGACGTCCTTCGCCGACCTCGTTGATCTCGTTACGGATACGCCGGAACGGACCTCTACGGAAGGACAGGAGCCCTGATGAGCACGCCACCCATCGATACCCGCAGCGACCAGGACCTGGCCAAGCTCGCGGCCGGTCGCCTCGCAGCGGATACGTACTGCTTCGACGGTGCGCGGCTCGGGCTTGGCTCGGGGACGACATCCCACTACTTCGTCAGGGCTCTCGCCGAGAAGGTGCGCGACGGGCTCCGTGTCGTCGGCGTGCCGACCTCCAATGGGACGAAGGAGCTAGCGCTGTCGCTCGGGATCGCGCTGGTCGACCTCGACGAGATCGACCAGCTCGACGTATGTATCGACGGGCCGGACGAGATCAACCCACAAGGCATGATGATCAAGGGCGGTGGAGCCTGCCTGCTCTGGGAGAAGCTCGTCGCACGCACGAGCGCCAAGATGGTCGTCGTCGCGGACCACATGAAGGCCGTCCAGGAGCTTGGGGCATTTCCCCTCCCCGTGGAGATCGTCCAGTTCTCTTGGGGGACAACGGCCAGAGCCATTCGGGCACTCCTCTCCGAGCACGGCTACCCGCCCGAGGTAGAAATGCGGCGACGCGAGAGTGACGGACAGCCCGTCGTCACGGACAACGGCAACTTCATCGTCGACATCGACCTCGGCCGGGCTCGCGACATCCCAGAACTCACCGTCGAGCTCAACACCATCCCGGGTGTGGTCGAGAACGGCTTCTTCGTGGGCATCGCCGACGAGGTCGTCTTCGGGTGGCCCGACGGTCATGCCCGCGTCCACCCCTTCCCCCTCCAGCTGCCATTGTCCGAGCCGGCGGACCCCCAGAGCGGAACCACGACCGTACTGAACGAGGAGACAACGCGATGACTCCCGACACCAAGGGGCACCTCATTGGCGGGGAGTTCGTTACCGGAGGGCCTACGGCGGACAACATCAGCCCTTCGGACGTCAGCGACGTGATCGGGGTCTACGCCTCGGGTGACGAAGAGACGGCACGTGCCGCTCTCGATGCGGCACACGATGCCCTTCCTGCGTGGTCCTTCGGCGCGGTACAACAACGGTTCGACATCCTCGACGCCGTGGGCAGCCGCATCGCGCAGCGCGCCGATGAGCTCGGCCGCCTCCTCGCGCGGGAGGAGGGGAAACCCCTCGCTGAGGCCAAGGGCGAGGTTTTCCGCGCATCCCAGCTCTTCACGTTCTTCGCCGGCGAGGCAATCCGCAACAGTGGTGAGCTGCTTGAGTCGACCCGGCCCGGCCTCATGGTCGAGATGACGCATGAGCCCGTCGGAGTGGTCGCAGCCATCACCCCGTGGAACTTCCCGATCGCCATCCCGGCCTGGAAGATTGCGCCGGCCCTGGCATACGGCAACACCGTCGTCGTCAAGCCGTCCGAGGTGGCCCCGGGATGCACGTGGGAGATCGCGGCGATGCTCACCGAGGCCGGCCTGCCGCCGGGTGTCCTCAACCTGGTCATGGGCACGGGCTCGAGCGTCGGCGCAGCGATTCTCGACAGCGGGCGAGTGGACGCGGTCACGTTCACCGGCTCGGTCAACACCGGTCGCCGGATTGCGGCGCAGGCCGTGGAGCACGGTGCTCGGGTGCAGTGCGAGATGGGAGGCAAGAACCCGATGGTTGTGCTCGGGGATGCCGACCTCGCTACCGCCGTCGAGTGCGTCGTGAACGGGTCCTTCTTCTCGACGGGCCAGCGGTGCACTGCCTCGTCCCGAGTCATCGTCACCGATGACGTGCACGATGCTTTCGTCGACGCGCTCACCGCGCGTCTGGGGAAGCTGCGGGTGGGCCACGCACTCGCCGAGGACACGGTGATCGGCCCCGTGATCAGCGCCGACCAGCTCGACAAGGATCTGCGGTTCCTTACAGAAGCCCGCTCCGAGGGCGCGGAGGTCATCGGGGGCGAGCGGGTACACCGCGACACGGAGGGTTTCTACCTCTCCCCCGCGGTCGTGCTCGACCCCCGCCAAGAGCTCACGATAAGCCGGGATGAGGTCTTCGGACCGGTCACCTCGGTGGTCCGCGCCAACGACTACGACGAGGCGCTCGCGCTCGCCAACGACACTGAGTTTGGCCTGTCTGCGGGAATCTGCACGAGCTCGCTTTCCGCGGCCGCTCACTTCAAGCGGCATGCGCGGGCGGGCATGGTCATGGTCAACGCCCCTACCGCAGGTGTGGACTACCACGTCTCCTTCGGGGGCCGAAGGGGTTCGTCCTATGGACCCCGCGAGCAGGGTCGCGCCGCCCGCGAGTTCTACACGCAGCACAAGACGGCCTACGTCAACCCCGGCTGAGCCACACCCGCCACGCTCCCGATTGAACCCACGAGAGCATGAGGTATGTCATGGCTGACTTCGCAGTCCCCCCGATCCGTCCCTTCGGGATCGCTTTCGAGGCGAGCACGGGCGCTGTCACGCGCGCGGGTCCCGTACTGACCCGGAAGCTGGCCGACCTCGAGGGCCTCTTCCAGGACGGCGACGCGTGGCAGGCCGTGCGGACGTCCGACGAGGTTGTCTACACGGTGCACTCCTCCCCCGTGCCCGAGGTGCCGCGGGAGTTGCCTCAGTCGATCACGACGATTTACCCCGGCGATGTCGCGGGCGAGTTTTACATGACGAAGGGACACCAGCACCCCGACCCCCAGGGTGAGATCTACCTCGGGATCACGGGCCTCGGGGGCCTGCTGCTCTTCGACGGCTCGGAGTACGAGTGGATCGACATGGCGCCCGGCACCAGCGGCTACATCCCGCCGCATTGGGCGCATCGTTCGGTCAACGTCGGCAGCGCCGAACCCTACCGTTTCCTCGCGGTCTACCCCGGCAGCGCCGGACACGACTACCAGTGGGTGCTCGACCACGGAATGGGAGCACGGGCGAAGCGTCTCGGGGACGCGTTCGAGCTCGTGCCGTTCGGCAGGGCCCCGGAAAGGTCGGTCGGCAGGGCTGTGACCTGCGGGTTCGCGGGGATGTGACCGGCGTGGCGTGTGGGACGAGTGTGGCCCAAGGGGCTGAGATGGGAGTTCTTCAGGCCACCGTCTCAGCAAGGACCACACCCGCCGATGCCATCTTTGCCGATCACCGATGCTGTCGCGCA
>JAABUN010004773.1_pt1 | contig 17824 bp, 16 predicted proteins | sample 5559311 | NCBI WGS metagenome assembly JAABUN01 (sample SAMN10711877, study PRJNA513370) | rock metagenome | isolation source: Antarctica rocks | place: Antarctica: Victoria Land, Siegfried Peak sud | reverse complement strand
GACGGCGTGGACCGCGCCATGCGCCGCCCGAACTCACTGAGTGCGCTCGAGAGCGAAGGAGCGGCACAGTGACACCCACGACGACGTCGACCAGGGTGCGGGAGTTCCGCCTGCCCGACCTCGGTGAAGGCCTGACCGAGTCCGAGATTGTCCAATGGCACATCGCTGAGGGTGACACCGTCGAGCTGAACCAGATCATCGCCGACGTCGAGACCGCCAAGGCCGTCGTCGAGCTCCCGTCGCCCTACGCCGGTGTGGTGGTGCGACTGTATGAGGCCGCGGGGACCGTGGTCGACGTCGGTGCGCCGATCGTCTCGTTCGAGGTCGAGGGGGAGCCCGACGACGACATACCGACCCAGCCGTCGAGCACCGATGAGCCCGCCCCCGCCAAGCGCGAACCGAACCTTGTGGGCTACGGAGCCGCTCTCGAGAAGGGTGGACGTCCGCAGCGCCGCAGCCGCGTGCTCCCCGCGGCAGGCGATCGATCGGCATCGGCGGTGCCCGTTGCGGCAAGCATCGCCGACCCGGCGGTAGAGGCTCGACCGGCGGTAGAGGGTCGACCGACGGCCGTCACCGAGCCGCCCGTGGGTCAGCCGCCCGCCCCCCAGCCGCCACCCGTGCACGCTTCCGAGTCCGGCTCCGCGCCCACGACCCGTCGGGACGGTGAGCGACCACGGTCCACGCCGCCTGTCCGCAAGCTCGCCCGGGACCTCGGCATCACGCTCGACATCCTCACCGGGACCGGTCCCCGCTCGCTCATCACGCGGGCCGACGTGCTGGCCGCCCTCGCGGGCACAACAGAAGGCTCAGCGCCGACGACGCCGGAGGCGCCGTCGAGCCCGGCACCGCCTGCCGCTCAGGCGACGGGCGGCGAGACGCGAACGCCGATCAAGGGGATGCGCAAGCATACAGCAGCCGCCATGGTGGCCAGCGCGTTCACCGCCCCGCACGTGACCGAGTTCCTGACCATCGACGTCACCCCGACCATGGACCTGCTGGCCGAGCTGAAGGCGGGCCGGGCGTTCGAGGGCACGAAGGTGACGCCGCTGACCATCGTGGCGAAGGCCGTCTGCATCGCCATCGCGCGGAACCCCGTGCTCAACTCATCGTGGGACGAGCAGGCACAGGAGATCGTGCACTACGCCGACGTCAACCTCGGGATCGCCGCCGCGACGCCGCGTGGGCTGCTCGTGCCGAACATCAAGGCCGCGCAGTCCCTGACTCTGGTGGACCTCGCGCGGGCACTCGGCTCGCTCACCGAGTCCGCCCGGGCCGGTAAGACGCCGCCTGCCGACCTGGCAAAGGGGACGATCTCGATCACCAACATCGGGGTATTCGGGATCGACGCGGGGACGCCGATCCTCAATCCGGGGGAGGCCGCGATCCTGGCGATGGGCGCGGTGCGCAGCACGCCGTGGGAGTACCAGGGCACTATCGCGCTGCGCTCCGTCATGACTCTCAGCTTGTCGTTCGACCACCGACTCGTCGACGGCGAGCAGGGCTCGCGGTTCCTCGCCGACATCGGGACGATCCTGCGGAACCCGGCGATGGTCCTCACCATGGTCTAGCCAGACGTACCACCTTGCGGTGGACGCCGGTTCATGAGGGCTCGCCCGCGAATTGCGCCTGGTACAGCTTTGCGTAGGCACCATCTCGCGCCAGGAGGTCGGCGTGGGTGCCCTGTTCCACGATGGCCCCGGCGTCCATCACAAGGATCACGTCGGCGTCGCGGATGGTCGACAATCGGTGGGCGATGACCAGGCTGGTGCGGTTGGCCCGCAGTAATCCCATCGCTTTCTGTAGCTGCTGTTCCGTGCGGGTATCGACCGAGCTGGTTGCCTCGTCGAGGATCAGGATCTCGGGCTGCGCGAGGTAGGCGCGCGCGATGGTGATCAGTTGCTTCTGGCCCGTGCTGATATTCGAGGCGTCTTGATCGAGGATCGTGTCGTACCCGTCGGGAAGCGAGCGGACGAACGCGTCGACATAGGTGGCCGAGGCGGCCTCCTCGATCTCCTCCTCGGTGGCCGACAGTTGCCCGAAGGCGATGTTCTCCCGGATGGTGCCGCCGAAGATGAAGCTGTCCTGCAGCACCATCCCGAACCGGGAACGGAGATCCGCGCGGGTCATGGAGCGGGTGTCGGTCCCGTCGAGCAGAATCCGGCCGCTGTCGATCTCGTAGAACCGCATGGCGAGATTCACGAGCGTTGTCTTACCGGCTCCGGTGGTCCCCACAATGGCGACGGTCCGGCCGGGTTGTGCGGTGAAGCTCAGCTTGCTGATCAGAGGCACATCGGCGGTATAGCGGAAGGAGACGTCCTGGAACTCGAGCTCGCCGCGTCCATTGACGGGAGACTGCGCTGCGTCCGGGTCCGCTGTCTCGTCGTCGGCGTCGAGGACCTGGAAGACGCGTTCCGCGCTGGCGACCCCGGATTGAAGGAGGTTCGCCATCGCCGCGAGCTGGCTGAGCGGCTGGGTCAACTGCCGGGCGTACTGGATGAAGGCCTGGATGTCGCCGATTCTCAAGGTGCCCGCGGTGACCTGAAAGGCGCCGACGACGGCGATCGCGACATAGATCAGGTTCCCGATGAACATACTCGCCGGCTGGATGATTCCGCTGACGAATTGAGCACCGAAGCTCACCTTGTACAACTCCTGGTTCTTGGTGTCGAACCGGGTCTCGGTGTCCTTCTCACGGTTGAAGACCTTGATCAGGGAGTGCGCGGTGAAGGCTTCCTCGATCTGGGAGTTCAGGAGCCCAGTGTCCTTCCATTGGGCTGCGAACAGCGGCTGAGACCGTTTGGCGACCAGCGTTGTGACCAGGAGCGTCAGCGGAATCGCGACAACCGCCACCAAGGCGAGGACCGGCGAGAGGGCGAGCATCATGCCGAGCACGCCGATGACGGTGAGCACCGAGATGACGATCTGGCTGAGTGTCTGCTGCAACGTCTGCGAGACGTTGTCGACGTCGTTGGTGACCCGGCTCAGCAGATCCCCGCGCGAGGTGGTGTCGAAGTATCGGAGCGGCAGCCGGTTGATCTTCTGCTCGATGTTCTTCCGGAAGCGGAGGACGATCCGCTGCACGACGCCGTTGAGGATGAACACCTGGAGGTAGCTGAAGACGCTCGCGGCGATGTAGAGCAGCAGGACCATGCCGAGCAGCGACCGTAGGGTAGGGAAATCGATGCCGTCCGGGCTGGCGATGCCGTCGACAATGAGGTTGGTTGCCTCCCCCAGCAGCCGTGGTCCGAGCACTGTCAACGCCACGCTGATCACGCCGAGGGCGATGACGATCAGGACGCCGGTGCGGTCCGGTGCCAGCTCCGCGATGAGCCGCCGTGCCGTGGGCCAGAAGTCCTCCGCCTTCGCCGTCGGTTGACCGGCTCCGGGGCGACCACCTGGTCCCATCGGTCGTCCGGTCGTCTCGCGGGGGCCTGCCTGCCGTACGCTGGTCATGCTGTGGCACCTGCCGGCAGCTGGCTGTTGACGATCTCGGCGTAGCTCCGAGACGTCCGGCTGAGTTCTTCATGCGTACCGCGGGCGGTGATCTCACCATTCTCGAGGAGAAGAATCTGATCAGCGGCCTCGATCGTGGAGATCCGCTGGGCGACGACGATGAAGGTGCTCCCGGGGAAGTCTCGGGTGAGTGCCTCGCGGAGCAGGGCATCGGTGGTGGTGTCGAGCGATGAGAAGGCGTCGTCGAACAGGTAGATCTCGGGTTTCTTCACCAGGGCGCGGGCGATGGCGATTCGCTGACGTTGGCCACCGGAGAGGTTCGTGCCACCCTGCGTGATCGGCGCCTCGAGGCCGCCCGGCAAGCGCTCGACGAACTCGGCGGCCTGAGCCGTGCGCAACGCAGCCCACAGATCGTCATCGCTGGCTTGTTCACCGCCGAAACGCAGGTTGGTGGCTATGGTCCCGCTCAAGAGGTAAGAGATCTGAGGCACAAGTCCGATCCGAGACCACAGCACCTCAGGGTCGGCCGCCCGCACTTCCACCCCGTCGACGGTCACGGTGCCGCTGTCCGGGTCCAGGAGACGAGGGATCAGATTGAGCAGCGTCGTCTTCCCCGACCCGGTACTTCCGACGATCGCCGTCAACCCGCGACCGGCGGACAACGAAATGTCCTTGAGGACCGGCTCATCGGCTCCCGGATAGGAGAACATCGCTTTCGCCACGACGATCTCACCGGAGGTGGTGAAGTCGGTGCTGGGATCGGCCCGGGCGGCGAGCGAGGTCGTCGTGTCGAGCACCTCGCCGATGCGGGCCGCCGACACCGACGCCCGTGGCAGCAGGATCACGACGAACGTCGCCATCGTCACCGCCATCAGGATCTGGATGAGGTAGGTGAGGAACGCGGTGAGAGCGCCCACCTGCATGTCGCCGCTGGCGATGCGGTCAGCACCGAACCAGACCACGGCGACGCTGGAAGCGTTCAGGACCAGCTGCACGATCGGGAACACCAGACCGAAGAGTCGGCCCGATTTCAGGGAAACGTCGAAGACCTGATTGTTCGCCTGCGCGAACCGGTCAGCCTCGTAGCGTTCTCGGACAAAGGCGCGGATGGTGCGGATCCCGGTCAGCTGTTCCCTCATCGATCCGTTCACGGCGTCGATGGAGGTTTGCAGCTTTTGGTACAGCGGCACCATTCGAACGACGATCAGGGCGACCGAGATCAGTAGCACAGGTACAGCGATGACGAGCACCCAGGACAACACGACATCCTGCTGTAAGGCCATGACGACTCCCCCGATGCTCAGGATCGGGGCGGTGACCAGCATGGTGCAGGAGGTGAGCACGAGCATCTGGACCTGCTGCACGTCGTTGGTGCAACGGGTGATCAGCGTGGCCGTCCCGAACCGCGTCATCTCCCGCTCGGAGAACGTGCCGACCTGACGGAACACCTGCGCGCGGAGGTCTCGGCCTACCGACATGGAGAGTCGGGCGGCGCAATACACCGCGGCGAGAGTGAATGCTATCTGGACCAGTGTGAGACCCAGCATCACGGAGCCGACGCCGAGGATGTAGCCACTGTCCTGGTTTGCGATGCCCTGGTCGATGATGTCGGCGTTCAGAGCGGGGAGATACAGCGCGGCGATCGACTGGGCCAGCTGGAACACCGCAACGCCGGCGAGCATCCACAGGTAGGGGCGCAGCGAGCGCTTCAGGATCGTCCACAGCAAACGTGCGCCCTTTCCATCGAGGAATCTGATCGAGCCACGCCGTCAGAGATCAGGAGTGGGCGCCCGCCGCCAGGAGCCCGGAGGGCGCATGCACAGCATTGTTTCGCTTCGTGGGATGAGAATCAATGGGCGGTCGGGCGGTGGGCCTAGCTAGGGCAGTTCGAGGATGAGTTCCCGCACCACGGCGCCTCGGGCAGGCGCGAAGCCCTGCGTCTCACCGACCTGCTGGAAGCCCCACCGCTCGAGGATCCTGATCGAGCTCACGTTGTCCGCTACAGCGCGCGCCCGGATGGGCCGCTGCGTCACTTCATTGAGGAACTTGCCGACGGCGGCCGTGGTGATGCCCTGTCGCGGGGGAGCCGGAGGGGTCCCCCACGGTGCCGTCAACGGACAGCGACGAGGCGCCGGCGAAGCGTGAGCCGAACCTCGTGGGGTACGGCGCGGCCGTCGAGAAGGGCGGCCGACGGTGCCGACGGTGCCGTCGTCGGACACTGTACCTGCGCGTCTCGCGGTACCGCCCAGCCCGACGACTTCGACCGCCGCCGATCCTGTGGCTGATGCCGGCCGTCGCCCGGCACCTGCGTCCGGTGGTGAATGACCTCGTTCCACGCCGCCGGTCCGCAAGCTCGCCCGGGACCTCGGGATCGCCCTCGACGCCGTGGCCGGTACCGGTCCCGCCACCCTGATCACGCGTGCAGACGTGCTCGCGGCGCTCGCCGGATCCGCAGGAGTTGTGGACAGCTCCGAGGAGGAGTCCATCGATCCCGGCCAGCGGCCCGTCGAGGCCGCAGGAACGGCGGGGGAGACGCGCACGCCGATCAGGGGGATGCGGAAGCATACGGCGGCCGCCATGGTGGCCAGCGCGTTCACCGCGCCCCACGTGACCGAGTTCCTCACGATCGACGTCACGCCGACCATGGACCTGCTCGCCGAGCTGAAGTCGAGCCGCGCATTCGAGGGCACCAGGGTCACACCGCTGACCATCGTCGCCAAGGCCGTGTGCATCGCCATCGCGCGGAACCCCACGGTGAACTCGTCCTGGGACGAGCAGGCGCAGGAGATCGTGCAGTATGCCGATGCGAACCTCGGCATCGCCGCCGCCACACCCCGCGGTCTGCTGGTGCCGAACATCAAGGCTGCGCAGTCGCTGACGATGGTGGACCTGGCGCGCGCCCTCGGCTCGCTCACGGAGACCGCTCGGGCGGGGAAGACGCCTCCGACCGACCTCGCGGGGGGGACGATCTCGATCACCAACATCGGCATGTTCGGGATTGACGCGGGGACGCCGATCCTCAATCCGGGTGAAGCCGCGATCCTGGCGATGGGCGCGGTGCGCAGCACGCCGTGGGAATACCAGGGCAGCGTCGCGCTGCGCTCCGTCATGACGCTCAGCTTGTCCTTCGACCACCGGCTCGTCGACGGAGAGCAGGGTTCACGGTTCCTCGCCGACGTCGGCACCATCCGGCGGAACCCGGCGATGGTCCTCACCATGGTGTAGCGAGCGCTCCGTTTCTTTGACGGAGTGCTGGAGCCTGTCCGTCGAGGTGCAGGACCGCCAATGTCAGCGCCTGGGCGCGGGCGTCCGACTGAAGTGAGGGGTGTTTGCTCCTTCGTATGCACCGCGGCTCGTATCTAGCCTGCCTGAGTCGCAACCTCACCGGTATCAGTTCGCCCCAGCCTGGTGGGCGTGCCGTCCGCACGATCGCGCAACGGTGGGGCCTGAACAAGAGTCCGCTAACACTCCCTCTCATCGAGCTCCCGATGAGGGTCTGGGCTGCTTGATCTGCGCTGACACGTCGTGCGGGCCATGTCGTGCGGGTCACATGGACCGTGCGAAGCATCGTGCAAAGCATTGCGAACCCACCAACGTCTACGTTCGGCCGCGGGAGCCCTGGCCTGCGGCGAAGGCACGCAGACGACGTCTGTGCGGCCACCTCGGTCTGTTCTCTTTCCGCGTGAGAACCCACCTCAGATTGGTGGAGGCTCGGAGTCGGGCTCGGGTTCCGGGTGTGGTCGGGTCTGCAATGCTGCGTCGAGGTCGTGCAGTACCTGTCGGGTGGACCGCAGTCCGGATTCGGTGGGTGGTGGTTCGGGCGGGGTGCGGTAGGTGCGGCCGCCCGGTGAGGTCCAGGCCAGTCCACCGCCGGTACCACCGGGACCGCCGCCACCACCACCGGGACCGCCGCCGCCGCCGACCCAGCGGCTTCCGGTCACGAGGTCAGCACGATCGACCGCATCCAGCAGGCTCTGCAACTGCTCCGGCTTGTGGGATCCGTCGGCATTTATCTCGACTATCTCGACGAGGACGTCGTAGTCCCGTTCTAGCCCCCAGCGAAAACCCGCGATGCACGCTGCTCCGAGTCCTTCCTTGCCGGTCCGGTGGAGCACGTGCACCTGGTCGTCCTCCGCGGTAGCCCGGTCGGCAAGATCCCCCGTCCCATCGGGGCTGTTGTCATCCACGATGAGGACGTCCGATGCCGGAACGGCTGCGCGCAGCCGGGCGAGGGCCAGCGGGAGGGACTCGATCTCGTTGTACCTGGGGATGATCGTGATGACTCGCACGCAGGTGCACAAAGTGCGGATGAAGTACCTGTGCCGGTCCCCCGTCCGCACTTGTTGTTGCTGGCGTCCCGTGAGCGCCGCCACAGCTGCACTAGCCCTGACGTAATACTGATAGCGCTGAAGCGGTTCCTTTGAGATGGCGAGTGAGGAGCTCCGCTGCGGCGTCTGCATTCCGGGACAGTGCTGCTTGTTCCAGCCCGCTGTGTTCACCGGTGGCATCGCGTTCTGGTTCGAGCGCGGCCGACCAACGGCGGGCGAGTTCGGTGGCGATCCACATCCGGTCGAATACCTCGAGCAGCGCCTGATTACCGCAGGCATCGAGGAGAGTCCGGTGAAAAACGTAGTGGACGGCCGCCCACTCATCCGAGTAGTACGTGTCGCCCTCGCATTCGTACGGCGGTGTGCCGGTGAGTCGGTGATGTGCTGCGCGCACCCGGGCCTCCCAATCCAGGTCGCCCCGTTCGATGGACATTCGCAACATGGATGGCTCGAAGGTCGCTCGTGCTTGCGTAACCTGCTGCCACCGATCATCGGCTATCGCTGGGACAACGAAGCCGCGATTCGGGAGCCGCTCTGCGAGCCCCTCGCCCACGAGCCGGAGAAGCGATTCCCGGGCGACTGCGAGACTCACGCCGTGCTTGTCCGCCAGTTCCTGAGGACGTAGAGGCTGCCCCGGGCGCACGGCGCCGTGAAGCACGGCCGCTCGCAAGAGCGAATACACGCGTTCTGATGGCGCTTGGTGCCCGGCGGGCGCAGCGGATGACATGAACTCATCGTAGAGTAGGTTGCGGACAATCGATTAATTGATACATAATCGATGTATTGCCTTCGACGAACGGAATACCATGATAGAAAATAACCCCTTCTCCCGCCTTCCAGGCGTCCCCCGGTTCACGCTCACCAGTGCAAATCTCATCGACGGCCAACCGCTGGCTCCCGCGCAGTTGTCCGGAATATTTGGGCTCCCTGGCGGGCAGGATGCGTCCCCGCAGCTGTCTTGGGCGGGTGCTCCCGAAGGCACCAAGAGCTACGCGGTCTCGGTTTACGACGCGGATGCGCCTACAGGCTCCGGGTTCTGGCATTGGGCGGTTGCCAACATTCCCGCGGTTGTGACGAGCATTCGGGAAGGCGCCGGTGACGACGCGGGATCGGGCTTGCCTGAGGCGGCCCTGCAGTTGCCCAACGATGCACGCGCAGCTCGGTTCATCGGAGGCGCACCGCCCGCCGGTCACGGGCCGCACCGTTACTTCATCACCGTGACCGCGCTCGACGTGGACAACATCGGCATCTCAACCGAAGCCACCCCCGCGAACCTCGGATTCATGATGGCTGGGCACGCGATCGGTCGCGCGTGGCTCGTCGGCACCGCTGAAGCACCTGAAGTCTGACAGAGATGCCGACCACCATCGTCATCACTGGCGCTACCGACGGGCTCGGCAGGGCGCTGGCCAGCGCGCTCTCGCACCGGGCGGAGACTCGGCTGATTCTCCACGGCCGAAGCGCGGAACGTCTGCAACGCCTCGAGAATGAGCTGGCCGGAGGCGCCGCTGATATCACCACCGTGCGCGCCGACCTTGCGGAACTGGCTCAGGTGCACCAACTGGTCGCTCAGATCAGCGCCGTGACCGGCCACCTTTCCGTTCTCGTGAACAACGCCGGCGTGAGCCCCGCCCCCGATCGGCAGGAGAGCGCCGACGGCCATGAACTTGGTTTCGCAGTCAACTCCCTTGCCCCGTTCGCCCTTACACGCGGCCTGTTACCGCTGTTGCACGCAGGCGCGCCGGCGCGGGTCGTCAACGTGGCTTCGCTGAACCAGACTCCCGTGGACTTCGACGATCTGGCCCTTTCCCGCAGGTACACGCGACTGCGCGCCTACTCAACGTCGAAATTCGCTCTTGTCGCGGTCGGAATGGCCTTCGCGGAACGACTCGATCCGGACATCGTCACTGTGAATAGCGTCCACCCAGGAACGTACATGCCCACCAAAATGCTCGATCGGCCAGAACTCAGCATCGACAGCCTCGAGACGGGAGTTCACTCCACCCTGCGACTGATTTCGGACCCCGAGCTCACCGGCGTTACCGGACGATTTTTCGACCGCACCACCGACGTACAGGCCCACCCCGCAACCTATCGACCGGACCTACGAAATCGTTTGTGGAGCGTCAGCAAGCAACTCTCGGGATCCGCTTAGGAGAACCTTCTGTGCGCTCGTCAAGTGGGGTGGTGTAGTTGTTCGTTATTGAGCGTTGGGTAGGCGACGTGATGAGCCATCGTGCGATGGTCAGTGAGTACCGATCAAAGTTCTTCACAGAAAGACACAAACACACGATGGCTCAAGACCAGTTTGCCCTGCTTGACCTGCTGGGACAATTGAAGCTCACTGTCTCCGACCGGATCCGCACCGCGACCGAAACCCTGTATCAGCAGCTCATCGACGCGGAAGGGACTGTGCTCATCGGTGCCGCCCCGTTCGAGCGCGCCGAGACTCCTACCGCCCAGCGCAACCGGTCCCGGCCCAGGACGCTGACGACGATCGCGGGGAATGTGAACCTGAAGATCCCCAAGCGGGCCGGGTCGTTCTTCGCTGCCCTGCTGGAGAGACGCAGCCGGGTTGTGTTGAACGTGGATCGGTCACGAATTCATCGTTGCCTCAGGAGTGCCCGTATCGGCGGCTAGATGGTGCCGGTCAGGTCGCTCCGATCACGTCGACGAGACCCGCATACGCGTCGGAGGGGACCTGACCGGACGCCGGTGGGCCGCGGGCGGTCAAGTCGTGGAAGAAACGGATCGTCGGCTGGCACGCAACGCCTGATGGAAACCATCAATCAGCTCTCCAAGGCCGAATGCATGCGCACCACCATATTCCACGACGGGCCATACAACGCCCTCAGAACCTCGAGTATGCCACCGCCGACTGGGTCGACTGGTACAACAACGGACGGCGCCACAGCACGCTAGGCAACGCCCCACCCCTCGAGTACGAACGGGACGACTACGCTACTCTCAACAGAGAGGCGCAACCCGCATGAGAGCGGCAGAGAACCGGGAGCGCTTCAACGAGAGAATCACGGAGAGATCAGGAGCCGGTACGATGTCCAGGCCTTCTCGACCGACGCGCCGACGCGTGTGTACGACCTGCTACTGGACGGTAGTACGTGGCCGTACTGGTCGGCGATCGATTCGTTCGCATCCGAGCAATCGACCTCCGGCGATACTCCCGGTAAGGTGCGTGTGTTCACTACCGGAAAAAATGATAAGCCGGGAACGAATCACGCAGACCGAGCAAAACCGTTCGATGTCGTACGAGATGCTCGAGGGGAGTCGGCTCCTGCCTCAGTACCACGGCCGCATCGATTTGCACCCGACGCCCAATGGGGGCACCCGGATCGAGTGGCGGGCGACCTGGAGGGCGCCCTTTCCTGGCGCTGGCCTGCTGATGCAGGGCTACCTCCGCAGGTACCAGCAAAAGATGGTCGACGGTCTGGCTCGATTCGCGCAGCGGGTCGAAGGGTAGTCGGAAGAGCTCGTCAGTTTCGACGGATGACGAATGCGCCATCCGTTGCGGCTAGATGTGCGATCGCCGAGAACGGTGCGGTGTGCGACTCGCACCTGCCGCTCAGCACGCAGTTCGCGGCTCGGGGTGCATTACCCCTCCGGATGGATGCATGTCGTCGCGAATGGTGCGTCGGGAGGTACCGGATGCTTCCGGGCGCCCCGATCCGGGTCGACCTCGGGTACTACCTGCGACTCGACGATCGGATCGAGATCGGCGACTCCTCGATGTGCAGGCCGGCGGGCAGTGGGCCGGCGGCGCGTGCTTCCCGAGCCGCGACTCGCGGGTACCGGATCCGATTCTTGGTGACCCTAACGGTCAGCCTTGGACCGAGATGCTGGCTACCCTCCGACATGCTTTGCGACTTCGGCGTCGATTCGGCCCACCCCGCCGTGCGTGCTGCCGTGGACCAGGTCCGGGAGCTTTCGACGTGGGAGTACGCTGGTGAACCTTTCCTCGACGCGAAATTGAGCCGTGCATCAACGGCGGCGCCGTCGCGACAGGAACATACTTCGGCGAGAATGTTGACGGGTCCGTCGTGAGGCTGGTGGGTGAGCACTTGATGATGGCCAGTGGAACTGCGAGGCCGAGAGAGGGTCGACCAGGTCATCGTTCCACTCCCAGACGAGCGTGCTGGAGGGGTTGTTGGAGTCAGCACGCGCTGGTGGGACGACGCCGGCGGCGGACGCGCGGCGCCGTGGAGAGGAATACCTGCTCGCCCGCAGCCTCCTGCGCCGCGCGAGCACCGAAGAGGTCATTGACTTTGACTGGCCGCAGTTCTCGTTCCCAGCGCAGTGGCACTATGACGTTCTGCGCAGGCTCGATTACTTCCGGTCCGTTTGCGGCACTCGCGACCAGCGGTTGTCCGAAGCAATCGGGACTGTCCGCGATAAGCAGCAGCTGGACGGCAGCTGACTATTGGAGGACACGCACCCAGAACTGATCTACTTCGACATGGAGAACGGCGATGGCAAGCCGAGCAGCTGGAACACTTTGCGTGCACTCCCCATTCTGCGCTGGTACGACGCTGACCAGTCCTCACCACCTCCCGGCACAGGACAGTCGGGCAGTGCACTAGTGTTACGCGCCGACGCCCAACGCCCCAATCACCAATCGTTCGGCTTGGTTTCCACCAATCGTTCGGCTTGGTTTCGGTGAGGCATTCTGTCGACAACACGTCCTGTCAATTGACTACTTGGCCCGCCCGTAAGCCGAGCGGCCTACGGGACAACGCGACCGCCGATCACAGCCGCGAACAAGCGCCAACCGTGGCGGACACTCACACGCAACGCCTCGGAGGGCATACCTCAAGGCAGGCGCGCTACGGCAGTTCGAGGATGAGCTCGCGCACCACCGCACCGCGTGCTGCGGCGAAGCCCTGCGTCTCACCGACCTGCTGGAAGCCCCAGCGCTCGAGGATCCTGATCGAGCTCACGTTGTCCGCCACGGCGCGTGCCCGGATGGGCCGCTGCGTCACCTCATTGAGGAACTGGCCGACGGCGGCCGTGGTGATGCCCCGGCCCCAGCGCGAGCGATCTATCCAGTAGCTGATCTCGGGCGTCTCGTCGTCGTGGTAGGCGAGAATGCTGCCGACGACGTCGTCGTCCGAGAGGATGGTGCGCACGGTGATCTTGCTGTCGTTGAGGAGGTCCTGCCAGTGGTTATCGAAGACGCCCCGATCGGACGGGTTCTTGGCGCCGAACGCAGCCATGTGGTTGGCGCTGGGGTCCAGCTGATGCGAGAAGAATTCGTCGAGGTCAGTGGCTTCAACGGGACGTAGCGTGATCACGGCGGTTCTTTCAGTCGGTGGAGGGGCCGGGCGGTCGGCTCGGCCTGAACTTCTCGTGCTTCAGCGTACTAGGCGGCCCGCCCTGACCCCTGCCCCCGGGGCAGGGGTCAGGCGGTCAGCGCGGCCCATGCCATGTCCCCCAGCAGATCCCGGAACAGGGTGATGTCAGGTCCGGAGCTGGTGCCGTACGTCGTGTGCGGCGTCGAGTTGATCAGCCCGAAGACGGCGTGCACCTTCCGCCGGAGCAGCGAGCGGTCCGTCTCGGGACGGTAGGCGGCGAGCTCGTCCACCCACACCTGCACGTAGCTGCGCTGCAGGGACCGCACGGTGCGCTCGTCGTCGTGCGCCAGCGAGCCGAGGTCGCGGTCCTGCACCCGGATGACGTTGGCGTTGTTCAGGGCGAACTCGACCTGGAAGCGGATGAGCCCCCTGAGTGCCTCCTCCGGCGACGAGGCAGCCTTCGCCACCACCCGCCCCCCCTCGAGCAGGTTCTCGCTGACCCCGGTGAGGAGGGCCGAGAGGACGGAGTGTTTGCCCGTGAAGTGCCGGTAGACGGCCGGCCCGCTCACACCGGCGGCGGCGCCGAGGTCCTCGATGGAGACGCCGTTGTAGCCGCGGTCGGCGAACAGCTGGGCTGCGGCGTCGAGCAGGGCGACACGTCTCGTCGCCTTCGCGATACTCCGGCCGGTGACGCGGTCTTCGGCGGGTGGTGCCTCCATGTAGGTCCTTGTCGTCCGCGGGTCAGGTGTCCCCTTATTCTGATGGACATTCCGGTTAATGACCACTAACCTGAATTCGGTTAGCAGCTGCTAACTCAACAGTGCTCGAGGAAGTAGTCGATGGAGACGCTCACATCGAAGGTCGACCCGCTCGCACCGGCGTTCACCGCCAACCATGCAGCCCAGGCGGAGCTCGTCGAGGACCTCCGCCGCCGACTCGCCGCCGCTGCCCTGGGCGGTCCCGAGCGTTCCCGGGAGCGACACGTGGCCCGTGGCAAGCTGCTCCCGCGCGAGCGCATCGACCAGCTCCTCGACGACGGCAGTCCCTTCCTCGAGATCGCGCCACTGGCGGCGAACGGCATGTACGACGACGAGTGCCCGGGTGCGGGCGTCATCGCCGGCATCGGCCTGGTCCACGGTCGCCACGTTCTCGTCATCTCGAACGACGCGACCGTCAAGGGCGGGACGTACTACCCCATGACGGTCAAGAAGCACCTCCGCGCGCAGGAGATCGCTCTCGAGAACAATCTGCCCTGTGTCTACCTCGTGGACTCGGGTGGCGCGTTCCTACCGCGACAGGACGACGTCTTCCCCGACAGGAACCACTTCGGCCGCATCTTCTACAACCAGGCCACGATGTCGGCGCGCAAGATCCCCCAGATCGCCGCGGTGATGGGGAGCTGCACCGCCGGTGGAGCCTACGTGCCGGCGATGAGCGACGAGACCGTGATCGTCCGGAACCAGGGCACCATCTTCCTGGGCGGGCCACCGCTCGTGAAGGCCGCGATCGGCGAAGTGGTCACCGCCGAGGAGCTCGGCGGCGGTGACGTCCACTCCCGCATCTCGGGGGTCACCGACCACCTCGCCGAGAACGACCAGCACGCGCTCGAGATCGTGCGTGACATCATCGCCACGCTGCCGCGGGCGGAACCAAAGCCCGACGATGCCCTGCCGCCGGGAACGGTCCTGGAGCCCGCCGTCGCACAGGACGAGCTCTATGGGGCCGTGCCGCCGGACGTCAACGCCTCCTACGATGCCCGCGAGATCATCGCCCGGATCGTCGACGGCTCGCTGTTCCACGAGTTCAAACGTGAGTACGGCACCACCCTCGTCACCGGCTTCGCAACGATCTACGGCCATCGGGTGGGCATCGTCGCCAACAACGGAGTCCTTTTCAGCGAGTCCGCTCTCAAGGGCGCCCACTTCATCGAACTCTGCGACCAGCGTGGCGTGCCCCTGGTGTTCCTGCAGAACCTCTCCGGCTTCATGGTCGGCAAGGATTACGAGGCCGGGGGCATCGCGAAGAACGGCGCGAAGATGGTCACCGCCGTCGCCACCGCGCGTGTGCCGAAACTGACCGTCGTCGTCGGCGGCTCGTTCGGAGCCGGCAACTACTCCATGTGCGGGCGGGCGTTCTCGCCGCGCTTCCTGTGGATGTGGCCGGCCAGTCGGATCTCCGTGATGGGCGGCAATCAGGCGTCGTCGGTCCTCGCGACCGTGAAGCGCGATCAGCTCGAGGCACGCGGCGAGGAATGGACACTAGAGGACGAGGAAGCGTTCCGCACGCCGATCCGTGACCAGTACGAGGCCCAGGGCAACCCCTACTACTCGACGGCGCGCTTATGGGACGACGGCGTGATCGACCCGGCGGACACGCGGACCGTCCTCGGCCTCGCGCTCGACGTCTGCGCCAACGCGCCCCTGCCCGATACCTCCTTCGGCCTCTTCAGGATGTGACCCGATGACACCCTCCACGTACAGCTCCGGCAGATCCTGGCCCTTCGACACCGTGCTCGTCGCGAACCGCGGTGAGATCGCCAGTCGTGTCATCCGCTCCATCCGAGCCCTCGGACTGCGCTCCGTCGCCGTCTACAGCGACGCCGACGCCGGTGCCCGGCACGTCCTCGAGGCGGACGTCGCCGTCCGCATCGGCGGTGCTGCGCCGTCGGAGAGCTACCTCTCCATCCCCGCGGTCGTCGAAGCCTGCCGCCGCACGGGAGCGGGCGCCGTCCACCCCGGCTACGGCTTCCTCAGCGAGAACGCCGCCTTCGCCGAGGCGCTCCGGGAGGCCGGGATCGTCTTCATCGGGCCGTCCGTCCACTCCCTCGACGTCATGGGTGACAAGATCCGGTCCAAGAATCACGTCGCCGGCTTCGGTGTCCCGGTGGTGCCGGGCATCGCCGAGCCGGGCCTGTCCGACGACGACCTCCTACGGGTGGCGGGCGACGTCGGGTTCCCGCTGCTCATCAAGCCCTCCGCCGGCGGAGGGGGCAAGGGCATGCACGCGGTCCACCGGATCGAGGACCTGCCGGAGGTGCTCGCCACGGCCCGCCGCGTCGCCGCCCGGGCCTTCGGCGACGACACGCTCTTCCTCGAACGGCTCATCGAACGGCCCCGCCACATCGAGGTCCAGGTGCTGGCGGACAGCCACGGCACCGTCATCCATCTCGGCGAGCGCGAGTGCTCCCTGCAGCGCCGGCACCAGAAGGTGATCGAGGAGGCGCCGTCGGCCCTGCTCGACGAGGCCACGCGCCGCAGGATCGGGGAGGCCGCCTGCAACGCGGCGCGCAGCGTCGATTACACGGGGGCAGGGACCGTCGAGTTCCTCGTCTCCGACGCAGCACCGGACGAGTTCTTCTTCATGGAGATGAACACGCGACTGCAGGTAGAGCATCCCGTCACGGAGCTGGTGACCGGCGTGGACCTCGTCGAGTGGCAGATCCGTGTCGCCGCCGGCGAGGAGCTGCCGCTGGTGCAGGACGACATCGTCCTCACCGGCCACGCGGTCGAGGCGCGCGTCTACGCCGAGAACCCCGAGGCGGGCTTCCTTCCCTCCACCGGGTCCATCCTGGCGCTCGCCGAGCCCGCGGGGGAAGGCGTCCGCGTGGACAGCTCCCTCCTGCCCGGTGGCATGGTCTCGTCCTCCTACGATCCGATGCTCGCCAAGGTCATCGCCTGGGGCGAGGACCGTGGGCAGGCGCTCGACCGACTCGACGCGGCGCTCGCCGCCACCGTGGTGCTGGGCGTCGACACGAACGTTGAGTACCTCCGCCTGCTGATCAACGACGACGACGTACGGGCAGGACGCCTCGACACCACGATGATCGAGCGGAAACTCCCCAACCTGGCCTTCCGGCACGTGAGCGCCCAGGACCTCGCGCTCGCCGCCGTGCTGCTCGTCGAAGCCGAACCGGCAGCGCCCACCGGTTCCCCCTGGCACCGCGGGGACGGCTTCCGGCTCGGCGCGGGCCGTCCGCGCACGATCGTGCTCGAGCACGACGGCCCCACCTCCACCGTGCGGCTCCTGCGCACGGACGGTGGCTGGAGAGCGACGGTCGGCGGCGACACAGTCGAGGTGGGAGTCAGCGACGGCGGCGCTGCGGTCATCGACGGCATCCGGTTGCGCCGGCGGAGCGTCGTCGACGGAGACACGGTCTGGCTGGGCGACGCCGGTTGGTCGGCCCGCGTGCGTCGGCCGAGCCGACGGGAGCTGCTCGATACCGCGCTGTCCCGCATCACGCGCGAGGACGGAGCCGCGGATCCACTCGTCCGCAGCCCCATGCCCGGCACCGTCGTGTCCGTAGCGGTCCAGGACGGTGCCACTGTCCAGGCGGGGGACGTCCTCGTCGCCGTCGAAGCCATGAAAATGGAACACCAGCTCACCGCCGCCGTGTCCGGCGTCGTCCGCCTGTCCCTGAAGCCCGGGGACCTCGTCAAGGCCCAGCAGATTGTCGCGACCATCGAGGCCGCGTCAGAATCCACTCCAGTCCCACCAGCCAGTCCCACAGCCAGTCCCACGGAAGGGAACGCAGCATGAACTTCGAACTGAGCGAGGAATACCAGGACCTCGTGGACACCGTCCGCGAGTTCGCCGACGAGGTGGTGGCACCCGTCTCGGCCAAGCACGACGCCGAGCACAGCTTCCCCTACGAGGTCGTCAAGCAGATGGGGGACATGGGTCTGTTCGGCCTCCCGTTCCCCGAGGAGTACGGGGGAATGGGCGGCGACTACTTCGCCC
>JAABUN010004772.1_pt1 | contig 17825 bp, 11 predicted proteins | sample 5559311 | NCBI WGS metagenome assembly JAABUN01 (sample SAMN10711877, study PRJNA513370) | rock metagenome | isolation source: Antarctica rocks | place: Antarctica: Victoria Land, Siegfried Peak sud | reverse complement strand
GACGATCTCGGGTTCTTCCCCGCATACAACGCCGCGCCGGTGTTCTACAGCGAGACCCTGCGGCAGTACCCCGAGCTTGAGGACGTCTTCGCGCAGATCGCGCCGACACTTACCGACGAGGCTCTGCGAGCCATGAATCTGAGCGTCGACGTCGAAGGTGAGGAGCCGGCGGAGGTAGCTTTCCAGTTCATGGTGGAGAAAGGCTTCATCACACCGCCCTAGAAGTATTGACACACACGTTGATGACGATCGGCGTGGTGAGGTGACATGAAGAAGACCTCAGAGGTCGTGGGGCCCTCAGCCTTTTGTCGAGCCGGACGTAAGGCCGGAGACGACATAGCGTTGCAGGAAGAGGAACAACACCACGACGGGGATCGCGGCGAGCGTTGCTCCCGCGGCGAACTCGCCCCACGGTGCATTGCGCTCGTCAGATCCCCAGTTGTACAGGCCAATTGCTAGCGTGAACTGCTCCGAACGCTGCAGTACTACGCGGGCGATGACGAAGTCGCTGTACGTGCCGATGAACGAGAGCAGGCCGACGACGGTCAGGATAGGCGCGACGAGGCGGAGGATGATGCGGAAGAAGATCTGCGAGTGGCTCGCGCCGTCGAGCCGCGCCGCCTCGTCGAGCTCACGCGGGACAGTATTGAAGTACCCGTACATGAGGAAGGTGTTCACGCCGAGGGCGCCTCCGAGGTAGACGCAAACCAGTCCTAGGTGGGAGTTGAGCCCAAGGAACGGGTAGACCTCGGAAATTGCCAGTAAGACGAGGAAGATAGCCACGAACGCGAGCATCTGCGGGAACATCTGCAACAGGAGCAAGGTGGTCAGCGCAGCCCGCCGGCCGACGAACCGGAACCGCGAGAACGCATACGCCGCGGCCGCGCCCATAAGCACAGTGCCGCTCGCGGTGACAGATGACACGAGGAGCGAGTTCCTCATCCAGAGTGCAAAAGGAGTCTGCCACAGCTCCACGTAATTCTCGAGTGAGAACTGCCGGAAGAGCTCGTACGACCCCGTCAGTGTCCCTCCAGGGTTGAACGACGCGGAAACCGCGTACAAGAGTGGGAAGACGCACATCACTATCATGACGACGCCGATGACATGTCGCCAGCCGAGTTCGGTCCACCATCGCAGACCTCTCAAGCGAGTTTCGTTGTTCATCCCGTCAGACCTCCTCAAGACGACGCGCGCGGTGGAACCCGACCCACGAAATGAGCCCGATCATGACGAAGATCAGCAGCGAGAGAGCGCTCGCGACGCCGTACTGCTTGCTGCCGCTCTCGAACGCAACGGAGTAGACCATTGAGATCAGCACGTCGGTGTGGCCCACCACGTACGGTGTGCCGACGAAGTTGGGTCCGCCTCCGGTGAGCATGTAGATGAGGGCAAAGTTGTTGAAGTTGAACGCGAAAGACGAGATCAGCAGTGGGGCCACCGATATCATGACGAAGGGCAAGTGAACGTTGCGGAAGATCTGCCAGCGCCCAGCCCCGTCAATGCGCGCCGCGTCGATCAGATCGCCCGGCACCGCCTGCAGCGCGCCCGTGCAGATGAGGAACATATACGGAAAGCCGAGCCACAGATTCACTAGGATCAGCGAGACCTTCGCCAGCAACGGATCCGTGAGCCATGGAACATCAGCGCCGCCCAGCAACACTACGTTGAAGTAGCCGAACCGGTCGTTGAGCAAGCCTGCCCAGATGAGTGCCGAGAGGAAACCCGGGAATGCGTACGGAAGTATGAACAGCGACCGGTAGATCCTGCGGCCCCGCAACCGCGAGTCATTGAACGTGACCGCGAGGAATATGCCCAGCGCGAAGGTCGTCACGACGGACAGGAACGCGAAAACGAATGTCCAGACAAAGATCTCAGCGAAAGGGCCGGCCATGCGGGAGTCGCTGACGAACGCCGTAAAGTTCGAGAACCCGACGCCGACCCGCCATCCCGGTGTCAGCACCTCGCCGTCGTCGGACACGAAGTTACCGGTGTCGCTGACACGGTAAACGGTTCCGGTATCCGTGTCGACGAAAGTGTCCGCTTGCTGGTTGTAGGACATCGTCGGCACCGCGATGAAAGCGTTCGAGGCGTCCTGTGTCCGCAGCGACCCATCCGCGGGTTCGTCCGAGAGCGCCACCCGCAACGCGACGACTTCGGCCTGGCGTCCGGCGATGTCGGCGAAATTCAGCGTCTCCCATCCCGGAACGTTGGTCACTTCATCGCCCTGTACCTCCGCATCCGGGACCGCGCTCATGGGCTCGTCCTGAGTGCCGAGCAGCGCCTCGCCGTCATCGACGATGGCGAAGGCGAGTTGGTCGCCGTTCGCGAGGACCGTCAGGTCAAAAACTGAGGACCCCTCGAGCCGGATCTCGTTCTGCTCGGAGATCTGCGCGATCGCATCCCCTTTGGTGGAGTTGTGGCCGTCGCCGTAATTGGTGAATGCCACATACCCCGTGTATGCCATGGCGATGATCTGATACGCGAAGAGAAAGACCAGGCCAGGCACAAGGTATTTGGCTGCGACCGCCCTCGGCGAGAAGTACGCCCAATTCACCACGGCCAGAATGAAGACCAGGAAAATGAGGATCGCCCATTGCTCGACCGCCCAGGCAGCGAACAGGCCGTAGAGGCCGAAGGCATTCGCGAGCCCGAGCAGGATGAGCTTGACGAAGAAGCTCACGCCCAGGCTGCCGCCCGCCCCACGCAACGGGGCGCGGGAAGTGGAGTTGGAAGTGGAATTCGAAGTAGACGTGGAAGTCGAGTTGGGCGTGGAAGTCGAAGTCGCCATACGAGGGTCCTCGGAGCTGTGGTCGGGCGTTCGGGACAATGCTGTCGCCCGCCGGCCACACCGGCGGGCGACAGCAGTAGGCTACGTCAGCCTGCGTCGATGGCGTCCTGGACGTTCTTCACCAGGGCATCCCATCCTTCGATCGGGTCGACCTGTCCGTCGATGATTTGGGCCTCGGTGGTTCCCCAGAAGCCCCAGACCGCGCTCATCTCGGGGATCGCGGGCATTGGAGCACCCTCCGCACCGGCGGCGGTGAAGCCGGCAATCACCGGGTCGGTGACTTTCTTGGCAGAGGCGATGAGAGCCGGGCTGCGATTGCTGGATTCGTAGAGCAGGTCCTGTGCGGCCTCGGTCGTCAGGTAGTTGACGACGAACTCGTTGGTGAGCACCGGGTTCTTCGACTTCGCCGAGATGAAGATGCCCGAGACGCCGACGAACGGCTGTGCCGGCTCGCCGCCCGCGCTCGGGATCGGCAGCACAGTGAAGTCGATACCGGCCTCCTCCATGCCCGGAATGCCCCAGGGTCCTGTGATGATGTACGGCGACTTGCCGTCGCCGAACGCCTGTCCGGCGACCGCGCCATCCACGGCGATGTCGAGAGTGCCGTCTCTTCCGAGCTTCGCGAGGTACTCGGCCCAGGCGTGACCGGCTTCACCACCCATCGCGAGTTCCGAGGTGTAGGAACCGTCTGCGTTCTGCTCGAAGACCGGGGCGCCAAAGGACGTCTGCAGCGGGTACATGTGGTATGGATCGGACTGCTCGCCCTGCTGGACGAGGACCGGGAACTCGGTACCCGCCGTAGCACCCTCGGCGATCAACTCGTCGAAGGTGGTGGCTTTGGTGTCCGAGAGCAGCGAATTGTTGCGCACGAGCGCCACGTTCTCGAGCGCCAGAGGCACGCCGTAGTACTGGCCCTCGTAGGCCATGGCCGCTGACGCGACAGTCGCGAAAGCATCCACTTTGTCTCCGAGCTCGATCGGCGCGACCAAGCCGTTCTTCACCCACTCACCGAGACCGTCGTGGGCCGAGATGATCATGTCGGGACCCTCGCCGGTCGGAACCTGAGCCACAAAGTCGGGGCCGATGTCTTCTACGGCCTTCTCGACGAGCTCGATCTGTACGCCGCTCTCCTCTTCGAATGCAGCCACAACCGGCTGCATCTCGATGTAACGGTTCGGGTCGACCCACAGCGTGAGGGTTTCGCCACCGCCACCGCCACCGCCACCGGAGCCCTCTTCCGTGGGGGTTCCGGCGCAGGCCGCGAGTGTCAGGGCGGCGCCGATGGCGGCGACCGCGGTGATGCTTCTTCGCATCTTCATTGTGATTTCCTTTCGTGCTGTGTCTACTGTGGCGTGCTGAGGACGTTTCTCCGAATTCGGCGCGCTCACAGGGCGAGCCACGCGGTGGAGTCGGGGGGCAGCAGCGCGCCGTCGAGCGGGACGCTGCTGAGAAGGACCTGCCGGTGGGCTGGCAGGTCGATCGGTACAAGGCCGAAGTTGGTGATGCTTACTGTCTCGGCGCCGCGGTTGAAAGCGATCACGTCGTCACCTAGGTCGAGCCAGTCGATGGAGTCGTCGCGCAGGTCCCCACGACTACGGCGAATACGAAGCGCCGATCGATACAACACGAGCATCGAACCGGGGTCGGCCGCTTCAGCCTCGACGGTGAACGACGCCCAGCCCTGAGGATGCGGGAGCCAGGTGTTCTTGGAGCCGAATCCGTAGGGCGGCGCGTCGCCCGCCCAGGGCATCGGCACCCGGCATCCGTCCCGCCCTGGGTCGACCCCCTCGGACCGGAAATGCATCGGATCCTGCAGCACCTCGACCGGGAGCTCGACCTCTGGCAGCCCGAGTTCGTCACCCTGGTAGATGTAGAGCGCGCCCGGAAGCGCCGCCGTCAACAAGGCGGCGGCCCGCGCCCGGCGCGTGCCGAGTTCAAGGTCTGTGGGCGTGCCGAACCGCTTGCGCTCGAAGTCGAATCCCGAATACTCCCGTCCGTAGCGCGTGACCGGACGCGTGATGTCGTGGTTGGACAGCACCCAGGTGGCCGGCGCACCGACTGGCGCGTGCTCGCGTAGCGTGCGCTGAATCGATGCTCGCATCGCCGGCGCGCTCCAAGGCTGCGTCATGAAGTCGAAATTGAACGCGGCATGCATCTCGTCGGAGCGCAAATAGGCCGCGAAGCGCTTCGCGTCGGCCAGCCACACCTCTCCGACGAGGACACGCGGTTCGTCGTACGAATCGGCGATTTTGCGCCATGACCGATAGATGTCGTGCAACTCGTCGCGATCCATGTGGGGATGCGCGCCCGGGGTTGCGGTGGACAGCGACGGCAGCGCGGGATCTTTCACAAGGAAGGCGGCGGAGTCGATGCGGATGCCCGCGACGCCGCGATCGAACCAGAACCGCAAGATGTCCTCGTGCTCGCGTCGCACATCGGGGTGGTTCCAATTGAGATCGGGCTGCTCGGGCGTGAAGAGGTGGAGGTACCACTCGCCGGGACTGTCGTCGCCGTTGGTCGTGCGGGTCCATGTGTTGCCGCTGAAACTAGATACCCAGTCTGTCGGCATCTCCGCCCCATCCGGTCCGCCGCCCGGACGGAACCAGAACCGCTCGCGCTCTGGCGCACCCGGCTGCGCGGCCAGGGCTTCCTGGAACCACCTGTGCTGATCTGAGATGTGATTCGGCACGATGTCGATGATGGTGCGGATGCCGAGTTCGCGCGCCTCGGCGATGAGTTGCTCTGCCTCCTCCAACGTTCCGAACGCGGGATCGATCGCCCGGTAGTCCGCGACGTCGTATCCGCCATCCGCCAGCGGGGACTTGTACCACGGCGTGAACCAGATTGCATCGACACCGAGCTCGCGCAGGTATGGCAGGCGGTGCCGCACCCCTGACAGATCCCCCGTTCCGTCGCCGTTGCCGTCGGCGAAGCTGCGCGGGTAGATCTGGTAGATGACGGCGTCGCGCCACCATGAGTCGGCGAGGGCGCTTGCTGCGCCCTCCGTTGCTAGATCAGTTGCCGTCATAGGATGTCATTTCCTGCGAGTCGTTGGTCGTGGGTGTGCGCCGGTTTGGCGCGCGGGTGGGAATGGTCATCCTGCGCACGGCAGGCCGTCGAGCGTGAAGGAATCCGGAGTGGTGATCCTGTGTGTATTCGCTGTGCCGGACACTGCGAAGCTCCGCCTCGCTCCCGGGGGGATCGCCTTCGCGTCGACCGTCGCTTGAATACGAGTGCCGTTCTGGCTGATAGTGGCATTGGCTGCGCGCAGCGCGGCTTCACCGCTGCCGGCGTCCCAGGACAGCACTCCGGCGGTCAGCCCTGTTGGGCCGGTGTTGCGGATGCTGATGATCATTTTCCAGCGGTCGGCGACCACTGGTGGGGCGATCACCTTCACCGTGCAGGTCGCGGTTGCGGCGGCCAGGAGGCCGGTGTTCCCGCCACCGTCGATAAACGTGCCCCAGAAGTGATTGCGGCCGTCGGAGGGCTCCGTGATGTCCGAGGCGCGCACCTTCGTGAAGCGGTGGTCGCCGCCGACCCGCGCTGCGACCGCGTACGACCCGGTGCCTTCGATCGTCACGTCGCTGACGCGCAGGTCATCGACCCGATGGCTACCGCTGACCAGGATTCCCTCGTAGCTGGAGTCGATGATTCGGGTTCGGTCGATCACCACCGGTGTCGAGATCTCGCTGGTATCGGCGAACACCCAGATGCCACCGAAGGACGTGTTCCAATTGGGTTCCCACCCGCCGCTGCGGAAGATGTCGTTGCCGCTCACCGTCGTCGTTCCGGTGAACGGCACAGGATTGAACCGGGTGCTCACCGCGATCCCCGCCGGAGCGGTCAGGGTGTCGGCGATGACCGAGTTCTCGATTCGGTTCGATGTGCCGCCATAGATGGCAGCACCGTTGCCGAGCAGCGGCAACTGCACGGTGTTGTGGGTGAACACGCCGCGCGTGACCGCGCCGCCGCTCGACCACATCGCCATGGCGTCATCGCCGGTGTTGCGCACGCTGGAGTGCTCGACCCGCGCATCAGCGACGGCGCCGTGCAGGTGCGCGCCGTCGGCGAAAGTGTCGCGCACCCGCAGACCTGTGGCCAGCATGCCGTTGGTCCCGGCATCCACCCAGAGGCCGGTCTTGGTGTGCTCGATCCAGACATTCTGTACCAGTGAGCCCTGACCGAAGTTCCCCTCGATACCCGAGTCGAATTGCGCGTCGTCGCGGTAGCGCACGTCGCCTGAAATCATGAGATCGGCAATCGTCACGCCTGTGCCCATTGCGTAGAGACCACCCTGGTTGTCGCGACCCGCCAGCACCGAATACCACGGGCCGGCTCCGCGAATCGAGACGTTCGCGAGCCGGACGAGGTCGGCCATCACGAAGCGGCCGGATGGGATCCAGACGCCGGTGCCGTTCTCAGTCGCCGCATCGACAGCCGCCTGGATTGCGGCCGTGTCGTCGGTGCCGTCATTGGCGGTGGCACCGGTAGAGCGCACGTCGATGTAGCCGGTCGGCTTGGCGAATTCCGTGGCACGCAGCTCCGTCTCGAGCAGGTCGATGGTGTAGTCGAGCGATCCAGATTCGGCGGTACGCACCAGCCGCAACGTCGTGCCCGCTGGGAGCTTCGCGAAGGTTGCACGGCTCTCGTCGAAGAACCGCTGCGCGCCGCCGGCCGAGGGATCGTTGCCGTAGGGATAACCACCGTAGACCCACGAGTAGGCGCTGGAAACTGCGATGTCGGACACCTTCCGTGCGCCCGCGTAGAGCGCGAGCGTTCCGCTCTGACCGATTCCGTCGGCCGAATCGGCGATGGATGCCCGCAGCACCGCTGCATCTGCGGGTGCGGTGAGCGTCCAGCTCACTGAGTCATTCACCTCGCTGAGAGTGACCGCCTGACGCCCGGACGCCTCGGCCGTCAGGTCCCCGAATGCTCGGCTTGGCTCGAGGATGTGCCCGTTCGTGAGGCCGTGCTCCGCCTCGTAGGCCGTCATCCCGAGCGTCGCTCCGCGTGCAGCGGGCAGGTCTGCGCGCTGGACCCGAATCGCGTCGATGACGACCTCTCCATCGACAGCGTCACCGGTGCGGCGCAACTCGAACGTGCCGAGACCACTGCGGAGCGCGATCGGAACGGCGAGTTCAGCCCAGGACGTCGAGCGCGGGAGAGTCACGACACCGAGCGGGAGCCCATCGGTGCCGGCCACAACGTGCACAGCCTCAGTCGCGGTGTTGCGGTAGCGGATGGTCAGCATCTGGAGCCGGTTGTCCTTGGCAAAAGTAGTGACGACCAGACGCGAGCGCTCGCTCGCGAGATCGACACCTGTCTCTCCCATTGCCTCGGCGACGACGGCACCGTTCGCAGTGAAGGCCGCTTCGGCTTCGAACACCGTTCCGCCACGCGGGGCCTTTCGGGTGGTGAGCGGCGTGGTCACGCCATCCCAGCGCGTGTCGGGTCCGGTACCCGGCCCCTCGCCCGGGCTGGTGGCGCCGCCGCCCGGGGTCTCGATATCACCGACGGCGGTAAGCGCGATCGCGTCGATGTTGACGTTGCCAGAGTCGTCGTCGTCGAAGCGCAACGTGACCTCCTGTGGTCCAGCACGGAGCTGTACGACTTCCTGGTGGATGAACCATTGGCTCCAGCCGGCCCCTACCGCCGAGGCGAGGGTGATCTGCCGGTCCTCGTCGCCGATGACCTGTGAGATCGTCATGTCGGCTCCAAGCCCGTTGGCGTAACGCAGGTTGAGACCGTACTCCCCTGCAGCGGCCACGTCGACGGCGAAAGTGATGCCGGCTTCTCCCCGATTGTCGATCACGAAGCCGTCGACGAACCCGGTTCCTGAGTATCCGAGATGGTTCTCGTTGATGCCGGCGCCGCCGAAGAGTTCGGCAACCTCCGCCTCATATTCGAGCGGCGCAGCATGAGCGGGCTCAACGACCGCTACGCCGGACGCTACGACGACAAGCGCCAGGGCTGCAGTGAGAACGTGAGGTGCGCGCATGAGATCTCCTTTGACCGGCACGTGATTTAGCGATAAACCAATTTTCAAAGTAGACCACGATTCCGCACGCGTCAAGCGATCCCCTAGTATGAACGCGGAAGGTGAGCCGTGACCGTTAAACTCAGTGACATCGCCGACGCCGCCGGCGTCAGCGTCATGACCGTGTCGAATGTCATCAACGGCAAAAGCGCCCGCGTGTCGGCTACCACCATCTCGCGCGTGCAGGAGATCGCCAACCGGCTCGGTTACGTTCCCAACATCCCGGCGCGCAGCCTGGCCGGCGTGAAATCGCACATCGTGGCGGCCCTTGTCCCTGTCCGGGAGAACAATAGTCTGCTGGTCAGCCCGCACACGGTCGCCGTGATCGGCGGAATCGAGGCGCATCTGCGGCACCGTGGATATCACGTGTTGTTGCGCGGGATCGATCATCATGACGACATAGCCCAAGCGATTCACGGATGGTCTCTCGACGGGGCGATCCTCGTCGAGTTCACCGACGCCGAGATCGACCGGATCGGCGTGGATGCCGTTCCCCTGGTTGCGATCGACAGCTACTCCGCCAACCCCCGCACCGTCGGCGTGCGCACAGACGATCACGGCGGGGGATGGGCTGCAGGGGCCCGTCTGACCGAGGCCGGGCACCGGCGAGTGCTGTTCGCGGGTCCGCCCTACGAGAGCCTGGGCGTGGTCGGGCAGCGCTGGGACGGCTTCCGTTCGGCGTGCATCGCTGCGGGGATCGACCCAGCCTCGATCGTGGCTGAGGAGGTGCTGACCACCTTCGAGGACGGGCGCGAACTGGGGCTTCGGCTACGCCGCGACCACCCCGACGTAACGGGCGTCTTCGCTACCGCCGACGTGCTCGCGATCGGAATCATGGCGGGCGCGGCCGAGTCAGGGGCGTCGGTTCCCCGCGACATATCGATCATCGGGTTCGACAATCTCGAGATGAGCGCGTACACGTCGCCCGGCCTTACGACCATCGCCCAGGATATGCCTGCGAAGGTCGCCGAGGCCGCTCGCATCATCCTCAGCGCAATCGAGCGCGGCGAGGGCCCGCGCGCCGCGGTGTCGCTTGGCATCCAGCTGATCGAACGCGGTACAGTCGGTCCGCCGCACTCGGCTGACCTACATAGCTGAGTTGGCCTTTCTGCTCGTCCTTCACCCACCACCGTGCAACGCTGAACCTGCGGCTACGACGCAGACGTCCAACAGGAGGGGCTGTACTTCCGGAATTCGTCTCCGTCGTCGGCTTCGATACCTTGACATCGGGGCTGAGTCACGCCTCCTCGGGCTGAGTGGAGCCCGGGTCACCCGGACCCGGACCCCACCTGCCCGCCCGCGGTCAGAAACCGGTGTTGCCACTGCCTCTCACCAGGGTGTAACCGAGTCCGTTGAATAACGCTCCCGTGCGGGAACTGCTGATCGACGTGTTCGAGATCGATGCGCTCCCCGTCGCGTTGATCTCGATGCCGTAGGCCCCAGAACCCGCTACCGAGACGCGGTCGAATTCGAGCTGCCTGATGCTTTTCTGCCAGCTCATCAGGATGCCGCTGTAGGTGCTGTCGCTAATGGTCAGATCACGCAGGACGATGCGTGCGTCGATAGCGTGCACATCCGCGTAGATCCAGAGGGCACCGAGCTGCGCGTTCCAGTTCGGCTCGAGACTACCGGTACGGATGAGACTGTTCCGCTGCACTGACGTGGTGCCGCTGAACGGGATGCCGAAGCGCGTGCTGATGGCGATCCCCGCCGCGGCGTTCACCGTGTCCGCCACGATGTTGTCCTCTGCGCGGTTGCTTGTGCCGCCGTAGATCGCGATTCCATTAGACAGCGCAGGAGCCTGCACCGTGTTGAACGTGAACGCACTGTCGGTCACTGCGGTGCCGTCCGACCACATGGCGAGCGAATCGTCGCCGGTGTTCCGGAACGTCGACTGGTCGACGCGGGAGTTCTTCACGTTCGACCGGAAGTTGACGCCGTCCGCGTAGGTGTCGCGGATGCGCAGTGCGGTCGCGTATAACCCGTCGGTCCCGGTGACCACCCACAGCCCGACCTTTGTGTGCTGTACCCAGATGTTGTGCAGCATCGAGCCCGATCCGAAGTTCCCCTCGATCGCAGCATCCGACGCGTCATCCTGTCGCAGCTTCGCATCTCCGAAGATCGCCAGATCGGCGATGGTGACATTGCTGCCGTTCGCCAGGAAACCTCCACGCGAGTTCGTGCCCTGCAGCACGGAGTGCCATGGACCTGCGCCGTAAATCTTCACGTCGGATACGGAGATCGTCGAGTTGATACGGAACGTACCGGCCGGAATCCATACCGGCTTGCCCTGCGACTTCGCTGCCGCGATCGTCGCGCCGATGGCAGAGGTCGCGTCCGCCCCTCCGGATACGGCTCCGTACGACGTGATGGACAGTGCTCCGGCGGGCGCGGACAGCGCCCCCGGAACGCTCTCCGCCTCGATGAGGTCGATGTCGTACCAGGCGGCAGTGCTCGATGCGTCCTTCTGCAGTGTCAGCACCGTTCCGGCCGGCCAGGAGCCGATCTCGGTGCGCGTCTCATCGAAGAACCGGTGTGGAGTCGTGCCCGACGGGTTGTTGTCGAACGGATATCCGCCATACAGCCAGCTGAACTGAGACGACAGCGTCACATCCTTTACCTTGGTGCCATTTGCATAGATCGCCAGCGGCGCGGTCTGTCCCGCACCGTTCGCCGTGTCCGGGATGGAGTACCGCAGCACAATGCCGCTGGCGGGTTGCGTGAGAGTGACGCTGACCTTCTCGCCGGTCGCGTCCAGCCGCACCGTGCGCCGACCGCTGGCTTCGGCCTGCACGGTGCCGTAGGTGCGGCTGGCCGCAAGCGACGACCCTGTGGTCGAACCTTCCTCGGCCTCGTACTGGACGTACGATGTCGTCGCTCCTCGAGACGCGAGAGCTCCTTCGCCGGAGAGCACGAGGCTGTCTATCAGTACATCACCGCCGGTAGCTGACGTACCAACGAGCGCGACGGTGTTGAGCCCGGCGCGTGTCGGGACTGAGACTACGGCGGTGCGCCACCCGGATCCGGAGGACAACGTGACAGAGCCTGCCTCCCGGCCGTTGATCACAACGGCGAGTACACGATTCGACCCGCTCGAGTTGGAGAAGCGGACGGTGACGGTCGCGGTGCCGGCCGACGCGACGTTGACGGTGCGGATGACTCGGGCACCCGGGGTCTGAAATCCGGTGACGTACCCGGTCCCCGCATACCCGGCAGTCGCTGAGGCAATGGCAGTGCCTCCAGAGAGGAAGGCCGATTCCGCCTCGCCCGATCCGCTGACCGGTGGGTTCACGGGAGGCTCGACCGGTGGCTCCACCGGCGGCGTGGTGGCCGTCGAGAGGGTGAGGCTGTCGATATTGACGTTGCCGGAGTCGGCGGAGTCGAACCGGTAGGTAATGCTGCGGGTGCCCGCGCCGACCGTGATCGTCTCGGTCGAGGTCGCCCAGGTCGCCCAGTTCGCGGTCGCGGCAAGGCTGATTTGCCGCGCCTTAACACCATCGACGTAGAGGGACAGCGTCTTGGCCGCTCCTGTTCCGTTCGCATAGCGGAGGGCGAGGCTCTTGTCCCCTGCCGATCCGATCTGCGCGGAGAAGGTGACGGCAGCCGCGCCGCGATTACCGTCGGTGAAGCCGCCGACGAAGCCCGTACCGGTGAAGCCGGGGTGATCGGTGGCGACGACAGTGCCGCCGGTACGTGCGGCCGTCTCGGCTTCGAAGAGCGGACCGGATGACGGATCGGACCCGCCGGAGCCGCCCGCGGGCGTCGTGACGTCGAGTGCGTCGAGATTGAGGTTGCCCGAATCGGCCGATCCGAACTGGTACGCGACCTTGTGCGAACCAGCGGAGAGACCGACCACCGTTGAATGCGTCGCCCAGGTCGCCCAGTTCGACGTGGGCGGAAGGGATACCTGGCGCGCCGCTCCGTCGATGACGAGCGTGATCGTCTTGGCGGAGCCGGTTCCATTGGCGTATCGAAGGGCGAGAGTATGGTCCCCCGTGCTTGTCGTGGATACAGCGAAGGTCGTGGAGGCGGATCCTCGGTTGATGTCGGTGTAGCCGCCGACGAAGCCGGTTCCGCTGAAGCCGCCGTGCTCGGTCGAAACGACGGCGCCTCCCGCTCGCGTCGCATTCTCCGCCTCGAGCCGGGTCGTAGCGGCCTGTGCCGAGGCGCCCGCGACCGTCAGCGCCGCGAATCCCAGGACGATCGCGAGGAGAGCGGCAATTGACCGCCGCGCATGAGGCATCTTCGAAACGTGCAAGGGTCGTGTCAGAGGGTGAGCCCGATAGCCGACCCTATCTCGTGGTTGAGGAATCATGATGTCCTTCTCTTCCGCGGGCACCCCTGTGGCGCCCTGCACCTGCGTGAGCACCGTCGAACGGAAGCCCCCTCGTCGTCGCTGTCGTGGGTATAGCGTTAAACTAGCGGGAGTGAGAACGTTCTGCAAGGGCGTAAGTCAGCGAGTTAAAGGTTAATTACCACGCCGGCAGGGCCAGCATCGCGGCGCTGTGCGCCAACTGGGGCCTCCACATTCACCTTGCACGCCCGGCAACTCACGATTACGTGAACCGAGGCCAAACCTCAAGAGCTGCGCACGCATTTCGTTAGCGCGTGTAGTCAATAAACCCAGATCGGTTCATTGCGGGCGTTCCCGCCTTCATCAAGATCGAGGACAGCCAAGCTCGTGCGTCCGCCGTTTCGGCGAAGTAGCTGGTGCGGCTACGGGACTGCGCGATGAACGCGGCGAGCACGCCGTCCATGGGGTCGCTGCCGGTCAGGCCGATGGGTCCATGGTGCCGGTAGGACACGAGCATGCCCCGCGCAGCCGGGGTGACGTGCCGGATCAGGTCGAGGTGCACGAGGAGCGGCCTGGACTCTTACCGGGGAACGTACATGATGGTGTTGGCCAGGACATCGAGTTCGGCGGGACCGATCACAATCCCGGCGCGCCAGACGATCTCCGTGATGCCGTCGTCGTGGAGGATCGTGAAAATCGTCCATGGTGGTGCCCTCCCTCGTCGGACCCACCCGCGTAGGCGTCACCACCTGCAGTCTTCCACCGCAGGCGGTCGGCGTAAGGAGGCGCAGCGACCGGACGCGCCGCGGCGGCCGAGACCTCTGCGCGCCCGGGTCACGAGGGTCGCGGGGTCAGGGGTGGACCGACCGTTCGATGCTCCAGCTCGCGAGGAAAGGCAGCTTCCGCGCCGTCGCCGAGTCCGGCTGCGCCGTGTACACGACGAGCACCTGATCGGTGGCGCGCGACGGCATGACCGTCTCGATCTCGAAGGACAGTTCCCCGACCACCGGGTGGAGAATCCGTTTGGCCGCGGACGCGTAGTCCTGCACGCTGTGATCGTCCCACCAGCGCGCCGCATCGGCGTCGCGTGACCGGAGCTCGTCGATCAGCGCGATCAGCCGGTCGTCGTCGGGATGCCGGCCCAGTTCCCCGCGGAGTGCCGCCACGGAGGTCGACGCGAAGTGCTCCCAGTTGACGATGCGCTCGCGTGCCAGCGGGTCGAAGAACAGATACCGGACCAGGGACGACGGCGGCCAATCCCCGAGCACGGCGGCGAGGAGAGCGTTCGTCGCCAGCACGTCCCCGCGCCGACCGAGCATCAGCGCCGGCACGTGATCCAGGACGGTCATCAGTCGCAGCAGTCCGGGATCCGCCTGCTGGACCGCGTACGACGACGACCGCGGGCGGCTCGACGGATCGGCCAGCGCGAACAGGTGGTTCCGTTCGACCTCGCTGAGGCGGAGCGCCTTCGCCAGGCCGTCGAGCACGCTACGGGAGATGTTCGCCTGCCGTCCCTGCTCGAGGCGGCTGTAGTAGTCGGAACTGACACCGGCCAGCACGGCGAGTTCCTCCTTGCGCAACCCGGGCACGCGGCGCGGACCAGGGAAGGCCTGCATGCCGGCGTCGGCCGGGCTCAGGCTGTCGCGGCGGGATCGGAGGAACGCTCCGAGCTGGGTGCGGTCGGCGGGCATCCTCCCACTCTAGGAGGTGTCGCTGCCCGCAGCATGGTCCTGCCGTGCCCCGGTTCATCACGGTCTGGCTCGTCCGTGGCGTGTGGCCTAGAACTGGGAACATGACAACCACCACTGGAACGACGTCGAACTCCATGCCCGCACTCCTCGAGAGCCGCACCGCCCTGGTGACCGGGTCCACCAGCGGTATCGGAGCAGCCATCGCCCGCACCCTCGCGGCTGCCGGAGCCACCGTCGTCGTGAGCGGCCGTGACAGGACCCGCGGATCGGAGGTGGTGGGGAGCATCAGGGCCGCCGGTGGCCGGGCCGACTTCCTGCCCGTCGACCTGGCGGCCGACCATGCGGATCTCCGGCAGTTCGCGAGTGACACCACCGCGCTGTTGGGAGGTCATGTGGACATCCTCGTCAACAACGCCGGCATCTACCCCGCGACCACCACCGCCGACCTCGGGGACGCCGATCTCGATGCCATGCTCGCCGTCAACGTCAGGGCTCCGCATGTTCTCGCCGCCTCGATCCTGCCGGCGATGGCAGCGGCCGGAGGAGGTATTGTCATCAACGTCGGCTCCTGGATGGCCTCCGTCGGCAGTCCCTTCGCGGCCATGTACACGGCGACCAAGGCCGCCGTCGAGCAGTTGAGCAGATCCTGGGCGGCGGAGTTCGGTCCGCTCGGAGTTCGGGTCAATGTCGTCTCACCCGGGGCGACGCTGACTCCCGGCAACGAGGCGTCACGCGCCGTCCTCGACGCCCTGACGGCCACGACGCCCGCGGGTGTCGTGGTGCAGCCCGAGGACATCGCCCAGGGCGTGCTGTTCCTCGCCTCGGACGCCTCCCGCATGATGCACGGGAGTATCCTCGCGATCGACGGCGGAATCTCATCGACGAGACTCTCCTGAAGGCGATGGGGATGACCAGAGGGTGATCAAGGAGATGACCATGACGACGACAGGAAACCTGCGATGACCCACTTCACCTCACCTTTCACTGCGGACAGCACCGCCCTCGAGGTCGTCCACGGCATCGACCTGGGCGGGCGGACAGCCATCGTCACCGGAGCCGCTTCCGGCATCGGCGTCGAAACCGCGCGGGCGCTGGCTCAAGCCGGCGCCGCGGTGACGCTCGCCGTCCGCGACGTCGACGCGGGGCTGCGCACCGCCGCCGACATCCGCCGCAACGCGCCCGGTGCCGTGGTGCACGTCGGTCTGCTGGAGCTGACGGACCCCGCCTCGGTGCGGTGCTTCGTCGATGACTGGATCGGACCCTTGCATATCCTCGTCAACAACGCCGGGGTGATGCTGACACCGGAGCTGCGGACGCCGCAGGGGTGGGAACTGCAGTTCGCCACCAACCACCTGGGGCACTTCGCTCTCGCGGTGGGCCTCCACGCGGCCCTCGCGTCGGCCGACGGCGCGCGCGTCGTCTCCGTGAGTTCGAGCGGCCACGGCAACTCCGACATCGTCTACGACGACCTCTTCTTCGAACGCCGCCCCTACGACGCCGGCCATGCCTACGGACAGTCGAAGACCGCCAACGTACTCTTCGCCGTCGAGGCAACCCGGCGGTGGGCGGATGACGGCATCACCTCGAACGCGCTCATGCCGGGAGGGATCTGGACCAACCTGCAGCGCCACTGGGATCCTGAGGAGCTCGCCGCCACGAAGGCACGGGTCACGGCCCTCGGCTTCACGGCCAAGACGCCTGAGCAGGGTGCCGCGACGTCGGTCTTCGCCGCGTCGTCGCCGCTGCTCGAGGGGGTCGGCGGCCTGTACCTGGAGGACTGCAGGGAGGCCGAGGTGGTGCCGGAGATCATCGACGGCGTCTACGGGGTCCGGGACTACGCGCTGGACTCCGCCAATGCGCAACTGCTATGGACGGTGTCATCTGATCTATTGAAGACGGCAGGATAAGCCGCGCCGTCGAGCGGGTGCGGCGCGGCGCGACACGCTCGCCAGCCGCGGGACCCCCGGTGAAACGGGAGAGGGCGGAGCCTCGCAGATTCGCCCTCTCCCGTCAGTGCCGGTGCACGCCCTAGTAGAGGGCGGCCTCGGACTCGGTGGCCGGCGTGACGCCGTGATCGAGGTTCGCCGCGAGCTTGGCGCCGAGCTCGGCGTCCACGTTCACCCAGTACTGGATGGCGCGAGCGCGGATGCCGTCGCTCCTCACGCCACCCACGGCGCCGGTGATGGTCTCGAGGAAGCGCGCGCGCTGGGCGTCGTCGAACACCTCGCGGTAGAGCGTCCCGGCCTGGCCGAAATCGTCGTCCTCGGTGTGCAGTGAGTGCGCCGCGTACACGAGGTCGCCGTCGTTCTCCCAGCCGCCCCGCGCCCCGTACTGTGTGGGATCCGCTTCGGGTCCGCCCACGGAGTTCGGTGCGTAGACCGGAGTGGACGCGGAGTTGAAGTGGTAGCGCGCCGCCCCGTCCTTCGAATAGTTCCGCACTTCGTTCTTCGGCATGTTCACGGGCAGCTGCGCGTGGTTGGTGCCCACGCGGTAACGGTGTGCGTCAGCGTAGGAGAAGATACGGGCCTGCAGCATGCGGTCGGGGCTCGCGGCGATACCGGGCACGAAGTTCGACGGCGCGAACGTGGCCTGCTCGATCTGGGCGAAGTAGTTCTCAGGATTGCGGTTCAGCGTGAGCCTGCCGACCGGGATCAGCGGGTAGTCGCCCTGCGGCCAGACCTTTGTCAGGTCGAAGGGGTTGAAGCGGTACGTCTTCGCGTCGTCGTAGGGCATGATCTGGACCTTGAGGTCCCAGCTCGGGTGGTTGCCCTTCGCGATGTTCTCGGAGAGGTCGCGCAGGTGGTGGTCGGCATCCGAGCCGGCCAGCACCTCGGCCTCGTCGACGGTCAGGGCCTCATGGCCCTGGCCGGACTTGAAGTGGTATTTGACCCAGAACTTCTCGTTGGACTCGTTGATCCACATGTAGGTGTGCGAGCCGTAGCCGTTCATGGTGCGCCACGAGTTCGGCAGGCCGCGGTCACCCATCAGCCAGGTCACCTGATGGGCGGACTCGGG
>JAABUN010004771.1_pt1 | contig 17833 bp, 14 predicted proteins | sample 5559311 | NCBI WGS metagenome assembly JAABUN01 (sample SAMN10711877, study PRJNA513370) | rock metagenome | isolation source: Antarctica rocks | place: Antarctica: Victoria Land, Siegfried Peak sud | reverse complement strand
AAGGATGATTGCAGATTCATCATTCATCATTCATCATTCATCATTCATCATTCGTTTACTGCTGGCCGCCGGGGGCCGGGATGCTGACCACCGGGGCCGCGTCGGCGGCCGGCAGGGTCGTCGCCTGGGCGGCCGGGGTGACGTAGCCGTTCACCGCGGCCGGGCCGGCCGGGGCACACGTGCCGCCCGCCCCGCCGAGGCCGTTCGGCCCGTAGCACGGGAACTGCGAGGCGGTGCGGTCGTTCTTGAACGCCGGCACGTACTTGCCGTTCACGAACACCTGGCGCTGGCCCCGCGGGGCCTCGATGATGCTCTCGAGGAACAGTTCGTAGTCGTCCGGGGCGCGGGTCTCCTTGCCCGGCACCCGCCGCGGCACCTGGTTGCAATCCAGCGCGTCGACCAGCCGGGGGGTGACCAGGATCAGCAGTTCCGTCTCCCGCTCGTCGCTGACGATGTTCGAGAAGGCCGCCCCGACGAACGGCAGGTCGCCGAAGTACGGCACCTTCTGCAAGGTCGTCTGGGACTGGGTTTCCAGGAGGCCGCCGATGGCGTAGGTCTGGCCGGACTCCATGTACACGCTCGACCGGACGCTCGACTCGTTGAACCCCGGGGTGAACCCGAAGGCGGTCGTGACCCCCCGGCCGACGTTCACGCTGCGGAACTGGGGCGTCACTTCCAGGTAGATTTTGCCGTTCCCGAACACGATCGGGAGGACCTCCAACTGGGTGCCGACCTGTTCGAGGACGACGCCGGGGCCGTTGATCCCGGACGCCGGCCCGAGGACCGCCTGCTGGCCGCCGGCCCGCAGCAGCGCCGGCCGGCCGCTCTGGGTGATGACCTTGGGTTCGGACAGGAACCGGGCGACGCCCTCGGTCTTCAAGGCCCGCAGTGCCCCTAGGGTGGCGGCCGGGACGATGCCGAACTGGACGTTCGCCTGGGCCGTCGGGGTGATCGGCGGGGCACCGACCCCGCCCCCGCCGCCGAACAGGTTGGCGGCCGCGTTCGAGATGGCCAGGCCGGGCAGGACGCTGGTGATGCCGAAGGAGGTGCCGGTCACCCCGAAGCTGAACCCGCGCTCGCGGAGTTCGGTCCGGTCGACCTGGGCCACGGTCACGTCGATCAGGACGTGCTGGGCACCCCCGACCTGGATGGCGTTGATCAGGTTGTTGACGTTCCCGCCGACGGCCGAACTGGCGATCCGGGCGACCAGGTCGGCGTCCTCCGGCTTGTTCACGTACCCGCTCAGGATGATCGTCCCGCCGACCCCGGGCTGGACCTCGACGTTGGCCGTCGGGACCGTCTGCCGGAGCGTCTTGCGGAGCAGGTCGAGGTCCGGCTGGACCAGGATCGACAGCGTCAGCGGGGCCCGCCGGTCCTCGAACGTGATCGTGACCTCGGTGGCCCCGGCCTGCTTGCCGGTGATGACCAGAACCTTCGGGTTCTGCAGGTCGAGCCGGACGGCGGCGACGGCGTCGTCGCGGATCAAGAGGTCGACCGGCAGTCGGGTCGCCTTAGTGTCGTACCGGACGACGCTCCCCAGCGGGACCAGGATCGACCCCGTGTTCTTGTCGACCCGCGCGTCGGCGGCCGGGACGATGGCCGGCGGCTGGGCGAACGCCGCCGCCCCGCCCATGAGCGTTACGGCGGTCAGCCCGGCGAGCAGCAGCCGGCGGCGGGCGATTAGTGTGCGGCGCATCCTTACACCTCTCCTCGTGAGTTTTCATTCCGCGCCCGACCCAAAGGGCAGGCGACACGGTCGGTCGCAACTCTTCCCGCCGCAGTCGGCCGCGGCGGGGGTGGGCGTCCGGTGGTCGGCCGGGTGCCCGGGGGCAGGGGGCGGGCTAGCGGGCCGAGATCGGCTCGCCGCGCTTCTCCCCCTTCGGCTCCGGCTTCGGGTCGGCCTTCGGCTCCGCTTGCGGGTCGGCCTTGGGCTTCGCCTTCGACTCGTCGGCGGCCGGCACCCGGTCCGGGTTCCCGTCGTGCGGAACCTCGCCCAGGAACTTGAACTCGCCGTTGGGGAGCTTCTGATACCGGTACTTCTTGACCCCGTTCGGCGACTGGACGGTGAAGTCGTGGAACACCGGCGGGGTTTCCCCCTTCTTCGGGGCGGCCGGGGCGGCCGGGGCAGCCGGATCGGCCGGGGGGGCGAACTTCGGCTTGGCCCCGTCGGCCGGCGTCGGGGCCGGCTTGGCCTCCTTGTCGCCGACGAACGACTTCGGCACGAACTGGCCGGCCGACAGCTTGCTCGTCAGGTACTTGCCGGTGTGGTCCCGCAGATTCTCGATCGCCTGGGGCGGCAGCGGCTTGGCGACCTCCTTCATCTCGAACTTGTCGGTGATCGCCTCGGCCGTCAGTTGCAGGCCGGCCGGCAGGTCTTCGCGGGCGAAGGCGATTTTGACCTTCTCGACCTTCTCGCCCTGATCGGGCAGCTTCCCTTCGGCCGGGTCCGCGTCGAACTCCGGCTCGTTGGCCAGGATCGACCACAGCTCTTTATGGGTGAACACCCGCTCATAGTTCGGGGTCTGCTCCTGGTTCCGCAGTACCAGCCGCAGGGCGCAGTTCCGGTTCACCGCGGCGTGCATCAGGAGCGACTGCTCCGGGGTGACGGCCATGCTGACCATGCTCATGGTCGGGACGACGTTCGACTCGGGGCTGACCTGAGCCTGGCTGTCCACGGCCAGTACCAGCATGTCGATGAACAGCGGGACGACGTAGGGGATGGTCTCGCCGTTCTGCTGCTTGCGGCGGTCGCGGACCGGGATGGACGCCAGCACGTCGACCTTGGCCCCCGGCCCGGCGAACCCGGATACGCCTTGTTCGAGGGTGCAGTGGATCGACATCATGTTGAACCCTTTGGGCGGGTTCAGGCTGGCAAACTTCGTCAGGTCGTGCGGGTTGAACGAGTCCCCCTTGCGGATGGTCCGGGTCGTCCGCTTGTCCGCCATGTCTTCCTTGGTGGCGATGTACTGCTGCGGGACGGTTTCCTTGGTGAACGACTTGGTTTCCAGGTAGTTGTCGAGTTCTTCCTTCGCCAGCCGGGTGCCGACCGGGATGTCCTTGACCGCGACCAGGACCGGGATGGTATCGGCGGGTTTTTTGCTGCCCGCGCTCATCTGGGAGGTCAGGACCGCGGCGGCCAGGCCGCACACGACCGCGACCACGACCAGGACGACGTTCTTCTGTTTCATTGGGTGCCACCCCTCACGGGAGTTCGGAAGTCACAGTGCGGATGGTCCCGGATGCCGGGGCCGCGGGTTCGCGCCGGGCGGCCGGCCGGACAGGCGACCCGAGGGGAGGGTCGACCGGCCGACTTGGTGCCGCCGCCGCCGGGTCGCCGGCGGGCTTCACTTTCCAGGTGTCCATCTCGTCGCCATCCCCGCCGGCGGACGAGGCCGGAGGGTCGAACCCGTCAAAATCGGACACTGTAGAGGATTCGGACGCCCAACCGTAGAACGCCTTTCGCCGCCAGCAAGCTCCGGTCGGCTGAATCCTCGGTCCTCGCCTGACTCAGCCGGCCCCAGAGCGGCCGGAGTTATCACGCCAGTTGATTCGACCGCTCCGACCCCACCCCTTCAACTTTTCTGGCCGGTCCGATCATGCCGGGCTTGCCGGGTTTACCAGCTTGCAGAGAAGCTCTCAGCTATCAGCTCTCAGCCATCAGCTAAACCAGGACACCCGGCCGACGCCCCCGCCCGACTTGGTTTAGCTGAGAGCTGAGAGCTACTACGACGCTACGAACAGCGAGTACCACAGGTAGCCGATGAACCCGACGCACAGGGGTACGCCGTAGGGGAGCCGCCACCAGTCCTTGCGGCGGGAGTTGGCCCGCTCGGCCGCCTTGCCCGGTCCGGCCGTCATCATGACTTGCAGGTCGGTGACGATCTCCCGGGCGTTCGACAGGTTCTTGTAGAGCTGCCGCCGCAGGGCCATGATGACGATGCCGAACACGCCGCCGACCAGCACCCCGATGGCGAACGACCACCACAGGGTCGCCGCCCCGAGGCCGACGCCGAAGTACATGCCGAGCCACGACCCGAATCCCATCGTCATCTTCACGTCCCCCTGACCCATTCCCCCGATGAAGAGCGCCGGGAACAGGAACAGGAAGCCGAGGGCCGTACACGCCAGGGCCGCGACGAACCCGCCGTAAATGTCGGCGGTGAACCCGGGGATATCGAACACGCCGAAGTCGTGCATCGCCCCCAAGTACCAGCCGCTGACCACGAGCGAGAGCGTCACCCAGTTCGGCACCTTGAACGCATACCCGTCGATGAACGCGGCCAGGAGCATGCCGGCGCAGATCACCGCGAGCGGGCCGAGGTTGACCGGGGTGTCGTGGATCGTCAGGTGCCAGCCGAACCGCTCGACGGCGGCCGACGCCAGGTACGCGGCGGCCGCCCACAGGACGGCGATGACCGGGATGCGGGCCATCGCCAGGACGAACGCCCGGTCGATGCCGAGGTCGTCGGCCGGGGCGGTCGCGGCGGGGGCGGAGGTAATGACGGTGGCCATAACGGGGAGTCCTCGCGGGGCGGGGCCGGGCGGTCGCGCCCGGAACCCCAAGGGGGGCGGTCGGCCAACCCTAGTACGCGGTTTCGGGGCCGGGCGGAAATGGCCGGGGCCGCGCCGCATTTCGCGGCGCGGCCCCGGGTTTCGACAGGCGACGCGGGCTGGACGCCCGCGCCGGAATCAGCTCGAGGCCGGCTTGATGGCCGAGCCGACGGCCGAGAACGTGGCGTTCGCGTTCGTCCCGATGGCGGTGACGGCCGCGATGCAGACGACCACGATCAGGGCGAGCATCACCGCGTACTCGACGGCCGTCGGGCCGTCTTCTTTTTTGACGAACTGGACGACGGACTTCGTAATGGCGCGCATGGTCGACTCCGGGTGAAAAAGCTGGGTCAAGATTCGGCGAAGGACACCACGTTTGGGGGGACGGCGCAGGCCCGGTTCAGCCGGCCGGCCGTCGCCCCGGGGACGACCCCCGCTGGTTAGCTGCCGACCGTGATGGCCGACTTCAGCGAGCTGTTCGCGAACGTCTCGTTCGTGCTGGACCCGAGGGCGGTGACGGCGGCGATGCAGACGACGATGATCAGGGCTAGCATCACCGCGTACTCAACGGCCGTCGGTCCGTCCTCGCGTTTCAGGAAGGCAACGGCCTGTTTGGCCGTCTGGGCGAGCATAGGACACCTCTCCAGTGTGGACGGGAGGTTCCGCCGGCTCGCGGCCGCCGCAACCCCCTCACGCCGCAACCGTAGAGTGGCAGTCCGACTGGTCAAACGGCCGCGACCGGAATAACCGGCCCTGTCCGCGGGACCGTTAGGAAGTGCGGAGAATCCCGACACCGCCCCGCCGCCCGCTGGGCCGGTGGGAGAAAGTTCCGGGGGCGGCGTGGGGACGATGCGGGGGGTTTACAGGGGCGGCCGCGGAACGACCGGGCGGGCCTCACCAGGCACCGGAGGCGTTCGGGTCCGTGTTCCTGCCACCTGTGCAGGCGCAGAAGCCGGATGCTAATGCCTCCGGCTCATAGGGACGCGACGCCGATTGCCCCTTGCCAGCCGGCCCGCGGCTGATAGATTAGGGACATCCGGAAGAAACTAATAACGTCCGTTGGCAGAAGTGTGACGGCGGCTGAGGACCGAGTTAAACAGTCCCCCACGGGTTAGGAACGGCACGATGGCGATTACGAAGGACCGGAAGACCGAACTGATCGGGACGTACAAGCGGGCCGACAACGACACCGGGTCGCCGGAAGTCCAGATTGCGCTGCTCACGGATCGGATCGTCTACCTGACCGACCACATGCGCACGCACAAGAAGGACTTCTCGAGCCGGCGTGGCCTCTTGAAGCTCGTCAGCCAGCGGTCCGACCTGCTCAAGTACCTGCGCGAGACCGAACGGCAGCGGTACTTGACGGTCATCCAGAAGCTCGGCCTCCGCAAGTAGCGCGGGCGACCGGTCTGGCCTTCGATATCGACTCCTCCGGCCTCGGCCCGGTCCGTTACCCCGGACCCGGCCGCGCGGCGGCCCCCATCCGCCTCGTCACTTCCCGTCCCTCAGCCGCAGGGAATGTATTCCCGTCCGTGTCGTCGCACCCTGTCGCACCCCAGTTTGCGAAAGGGTTAGTACCAGTGCCTGTCACCCGCGTCGAATGTCCCGTCGGTTCCACCACGCTCGTCATCGAGACGGGCAAACTCGCCAAGCAGGCCCACGGGGCCGTGACCATTCAACAGGGCGACACCGTCGTCCTCGTCGCCGCCACCGAGGGGTACGCCATCCCCGGCCGCGACTTCTTCCCGCTCACCTGCGACTACCGTGAAAAGGTCTACGCCGCCGGCAAGTTCCCGGGCGGGTTCATTAAGCGGGAGACCCGGCCCACCACCAAGGAAACCCTCACCTCCCGCATGATGGACCGGCCCATCCGGCCGCTGTTCCCGACCGGGTTTTTGAACGAGGTCCAGGTCCAGGCCATCGTCGTCTCGGCGGACAAGGAGAACGACCCGGACGTACTCGCCATCAACGGCGCGAGTGCGGCCCTGCACATCTCGAAGATACCGTCCACCAAGCCGATCGGCGCGGTCCGGGTCGGCCGGGTCGACGGCGAGTTGGTCGTCTTCCCGACGCACACGCAGATGGAAGCGAGCGACCTTGATCTCATCGTCGCCGCCACCCGCGACGCGGTCTGCATGATCGAGGGGTTCGCCCGCGAGTTGCCCGAGGACATCGTGGCCGACGCGATCGAGTTCGCCCACCGCCACATCCTGACCATCATCGAGGCCATCGAGAGCCTCCGCACCCGGGCCGGCCACGGGCCGAAGCAGTTGCCGCTGAACCCGGAACCCGACGCCCTCATCGAAGAGCTGTACGGCAAGTACGGCGCGGAGTTCCGCAAACGCTACCTGACCGAGGGCAAGCTCGCCCGGTACGCGGCGCTCGACGAACTCAAGCAGACGATCAAGAAGGACTACACCCCGGCCGAGGGGCAGGAGGCGGCGGTCAAGCCGGAGCGGATTTTCGCGGCGTTCGCGGCCATCAAGGAGCGCGTCTTCCAGGAGATCACCCTCACGGGCACCCGGATCGACGGCCGCGGCCTCGATGTGGTCCGGGGGCTGTCGAGCGAAGTCGGGTTGCTGCCGCGGACGCACGGGTCGGCCGTGTTCCAGCGGGGCGAAACCCAGGCCCTCGTCGTCGTGACGCTCGGGACCGGGCAGGACGAGCAGCGGGTCGACGGGCTGCACGACGAGTACGCCAAGAAGTTCATGCTCGATTACAACTTCCCGCCGTTCTCGGTCGGCGAGTGCAAGCCGATCCGCGGCCCGGGCCGCCGGGAAATCGGCCACGGGATGCTCGCCGAGCGGAGCCTGAAGGCCGTCATCCCCGCCCCGTCGAAGTTCCCGTACACGATCCGGCTGGTGAGTGAGATTCTCGAGTCGAACGGGTCGTCGAGCATGGCGTCGGTCTGCGGCGGTACTTTGGCCCTCATGGACGCCGGGGTGCCGATCAAGCAGCCGGTCGCCGGCATCTCGATCGGCCTGGTGACCAAGGGCGACCACTACGTCCTCCTCACCGACATCCAGGGCGACGAAGACCACTACGGCGACATGGACTTCAAGGTGGCGGGGACGCAGAACGGCATCACCGGCATCCAGCTCGACATCAAGCTCGACGGGGTGACCGACGACATCATCCGCGCCGCCCTCGACCAGGCCCGGACGGCGCGGCGGGAGATTCTCAAGTCGATGCTCTCGACCCTGCGTGCCCCCCGGAAGATCATCAGCGACAAGGCTCCGCGGCTCTTGCAGGTGAAGATCGACCCGTCGAAGATCGGCTTGTTGATCGGGCCGGGCGGCAAGATGATCCGGGCCATCCAGGAAGAAACCGGCGCGAAGCTGGATGTCAACGACGACGGCACCGTCGGCATCGCCCACTCGGACTCCGCGGGGGCCGAGGAGGCCAAGCGGCGGGTCGAGGCGCTGTGCCAGGAGATCATCGTCGGCAACATCTACGACGGCAAGGTGACGAGCATCAAGGAGTTCGGGGCGTTCATCGAGATCAGCCCCGGCCGGGACGGGCTGTGCCATGTGAGCGAACTCGACAGCGGCTTTGTGAGCCGGGTAGAGGATGTCGTCAAGATCGGCGACAAGGTGCAGGTCAAGGTGATCGGCATCGACGACCAGAACCGGGTCAAGCTGAGCCGCAAGGCGCTGATGCCGCCGAAGGAAGGCGGAGACGACGCCAACGGCGGCCCGCCGCGGGACCGGGGCGAGCGCGGGGGCGAGCCGGCCATGCGCGGCGGCGACGACCGCGGCGGCCGGGGCCGGGGCGGGCCGCGGCGGGACCGGGACTAGGACCGAGAGAATACCGAAAGCCCAGGGACGGCTGTCCCTGGGCTTGGCCCAAAAGCGACTACTCCCCGCTCATGTCCAGCGTCGCCGCCTGCAGGACTTCGCCCGTCGCGTCGTCCTGGATCAGGGCGACCACCTTCAAGTCCTTCAACGCCAGCGGCCGGTCCGGGTTCGGGAACGGCCGGTCGGCATGCGACTTGGTCAGGTAGGCCGTCAGCCCGTCGCGGACTTCTTTCAGGCTCGCGCTGGCGGTGTACTTGCCGTCCTTCATGTCTTTGACCGGCACGCCCTCCGTGGTGCCGAGCAGGCCCCGGACGACGTGGTGGTGGAACCGCAGGCCGTTCCCGCCGACGTACTTGATGTTCTCCTCGACCAGCACCAGCCGCAGCTTGACCGAGTCCTTCGGCTCTTTGATCCCGGCCACGTCGACGCTGACCGCCAGGGCGTCGCCGGTCTTCTTGATGGCCCCGGTCAGCTTCACGTCGGTGGACTGTTCGAGCGCATCGTCGATCACCTTCTTGAAGGCGATAAACGCGGGTTCGGCGTTGGCCATGCTGACGCCCCCCGCCCGCGGCCCCGGCTTGCCGTTGAAGGCCGTCGTCGGGGTGCCGCCGAAGTCGTCCTCGAACCGCTTGCCGTAGTAGCCGAACCGGGCCTCCGAGTCGGCGTTGGTCAGCGGGTCCGGGCCGGGGATGTGCAGGTGGTACTGGAGCAGGACCACGTCCCGGGCCGGGTAGGCCTTAATCAGGGCGTCGAACCCGACATCGGCGGCCACGCACGGCGGGCACTGGGCACCGGTGAACAGCTCGACCACGGCCACCCGGTTGGCGGCCTTGTCCTTGCGGCCGGCGTAGGTTTCGGGCTTGAACGGCGGGACGGTTTTGAGGTACTCGGCGTCGAGTTCGCCGTCGAGCTTGGCGACCTCGCGCTCGGTCCCGGCCGCCGCGTCGGTCTGGCCGGCCTTGGCTTGGGCGGCGGCGAGAAGCTTGAGCGCCGACACCCGGGCCTTGACCGCCAGCCCCGGTTGAGCGGCCGCCCGCTCGGCGTACTTCAGCGTGAGGGGGGCGTACCCGTCGATCCCGGCCAGGGACGCGGCCAACCGACCGACGGTCGACTGGGCGAAGCGTGGGCCGTGGGACGCGGCGTCGGTCTCGATCACCGCCGCCCACCCGGCCACGTCTGCCTCGGACGCCTTCAACTTCCCGGCCAGGGTGATCAGCGCCTCGGCCGAGGCGACCGCCGCCGGGGTGCCCGGGTGGGCGGCCAGCACTGTCTTGTAGATCGCCGGTGCCTTCTCGTCGGCCGCCGCCGCCGCCTCCTTGGCCTCCTCCGCGAGCTTGGCCTTGGCCGCTGGGTCTTTCTCGCGGGCTGCCTTCTGCATCGCCACGCCCCGGGCGCTCATGAGCTTGCGGACTTCGGCGATCTCGTCTGGAACCTTGACCGGAACTACCATGTCGGCTTGTTCGAGCTTGTCCTTGTCGGTCGCGTCGAGGAAGGCACGGAGGACGAGGTCGGCGTCACCCAGGCTGCCGCGGACGGCCTTCGGGTTCTTCGGGTCGAGGACGCCTTCGAACGTGAGCGTCCGGCCGCCCAGGGTGAACTTCATGCCGACCGCCTGGCCGGCGACGGTCAGGTCGGTCGCCTTGTACCCGGTATCGCGGGGGCCGGTGCTGGCCACGCTGACGGCCGGCTTGCCGTCCTTGGCCTCGACTTTCAGGAGGGCCAGCCGCTGTTGGGCCGCCGGGCTACCGCTGTACGACAGGATGTAGTTGCCGGCCGGCAGGCCGGGGGCATCATCGGCGGCCGGGGCGGCTGCGACCAGCGCGGCCACGGCGGCGGTGGCGAACACGAGGCGGTAGCGCATCGACTGACTCCGGTGGAGAATGGCCCGCGCGAAGGAGCGGCGGGGTGAAGTTCGGACGCCGGTTATGGTACAGCGCCGGTGCGGTCCGGGCAGCGTCACCGCTCGTTGTTCAGCTCGCCGGCCTCTTCCCACTGCTCGTAGAGCGTGTGCAGCATCGCCCGGGCCGCGTCGAGGGCCGCCATCGTCGCCTTGACCTTCGCCCCCTCGCGGTACACCTCCGGGGTGGTCAGGGCGGCATCCAACTCGGCGATCTTGGCCTCCGTCGTGCCGATGTCGGCCTCGATGTCCGACACCTTGCGGTACGGGTACTTGCGCTTCCGCTTCGCCTTGCCGACGGACTGCCCATCCGGGCCGGCCGTGGCAGCGGGGGGCGAGGTGCGGCGGTCGGGCTTCGGGCCGTCGGCCTTGGCGGCTTCGGCGCGGGCGGCCCGCAGGAGTTCGTAGGTGTCGTAGTTGCCGTACACGACTTCGGTGCGGCCGTCCTCGATGACCACCAGCAGGTCGACGACGCGGTTGAGGAAGTAGCGGTCGTGGCTGACGACGATGACCGTCCCGTCGAACGCCTTGACGGCTTCTTCGAGGCTGTCGCACGCCCAGATATCGAGGTGGTTGGTCGGCTCGTCCAGTACCAGGACGTTCGCCCCGGAGATGGTCAACTTGGCCAGGGCCGCCCGGCTCTTTTCGCCGCCGGACAGTTGCCGGACCGGGGCGTCAACGATTTCTCCTTGCAGGCCGAACGACCCGAGCAGGTTCCGCATCGTCTGTTCGGTCAGCGACGGGTCCGGGTCCGGCCAGATGGCCCGGACGACGGACTGGTTTTCGTCCAAGAGCTTCAGGTGCTGGTCGAGGTAGCCGGGGAAAACGAGGTGGCCGCGCTGCACCACCCCGGACGTGGGTTCCTCGTCGCCGAGGAGGATGCGTAACAGCGTGGTCTTGCCGCAGCCGTTCGGCCCCATGATGCCGAGCCGCTTGCCACGCGGCACGTCGAACGTCAGGTCTTGGAACAGCAGCTTGTCGCCGTAGCGCTTGGTCAGTTCCTCGGCCCGGAAGACGGTGTCGCCGGACCGGGTGACCTCGTCGAAGCGGATGTTCGGCCCGCTCACCCGCGTCGGTTTCACCAGCACGTCGATCTTGTCGAGGGTCTTCATCCGCGACTGGGCCTGCTTGGCCAACTGGCCGTAGTGGGCGCGGCGGATGTACTCCTCCTGTTTGCCGATGTATTCTTTCTGCGCCTCGTACTCCTTCAACTCGCGGTCGTACTTCTCGTCACGCAGCCGCACATACTGCTTGTAGTTGCCGGGGTAGCTGGTGATCTTCTTATCGTGCAGCTCGAAGATGCGGTTGCTGACCTTGTCGAGGAAGTAGCGGTCGTGGCTGACGACGACCATCCCCTGCGGCTGGCGGGCCAGGTAGTCTTCCAGCCACCGCGTCGTGGCGATGTCGAGGTGGTTGCTCGGCTCGTCGAGCAGCATCACGTCCGGGGCGCTCAACAACAGTTTGCCGAGGAGCAGCCGGCGTTGTTGGCCGCCGCTGAAGGTGCGGACCTCGCGGTCGTAGTCGGCGGCCTTGAACCCTAACCCTTCCAACACGTCCTCGACTTTGTGGTCGAGTTGGTAGGCGTCCTGGGCGCTCAACTGTTCGCTGAGCCGGTCGAACTTGGCGCTCAGTTGCTTGCGTTCGATGGGATCGGCGACGACGGACAGGTGCTCGGCCACGCTGACCAAATCGGCCTGCGTCTGGAGGAGTTCGGCGAAGGCGGACTTGGCCTCGTCGAACAGCGTCCGGCCGGGGGGGAACGACGCCACCTGCTGGAGCAACCCGAGCCTGGCCCCGGCGTGCAGTTTGGCGGCCCCGGCGTCCGGTTCGACCTGGCCGGAAAGGATGCGCAACAGGGTCGTCTTGCCGGCCCCGTTCGGGCCGACGAACCCGACGTGGTCGCCGGAATGCACCTCGAACCGGACGCCCTCGAACAGCGACGTGGCGTCGTACCCATACGACAGGTCGGCGCAACTCAGGAGCAGCATCGGCGGCGGTCCGGGGGGCGGGGATTCAATAGCCGGCGGGCGTCCCCATGATAGCAGGCGAGAACCCCCGGTGACGCCCGCCCCCTCTCACCACGGGGTGTAAACCCCGGCCGCCGCTGGCGGTACTCCGGGTACCCACCGCGGCGTTTGCTCGGCACCCCGGCCGGCGCTATGATGCGTTCGGCTTCGTCCGTCCGTCATGTCTGTCAAACCCCTGTATGGAGGGCGGCATGGACTCGCACCGTTGGCTCACCGCCATCCCGGTCTACAACGAGGCCCGGCACGTCCGCGGGGTGCTGGCCGCGGTCCGCAAAGTGAGTCCCAACATCCTCGTCATCGACGACGGGTCGACGGACGGCACTCGGGCACTCCTCGACGCCGAGCCCGGTTTGTTGCGGGCCGACCACCCGCACAACCGCGGGTACGGGGCGGCCATCGCCACCGCCTTCGAGTACGCCGTCGGCCATGGGTACGACACCCTGGTGACGATGGACTGCGACGGCCAGCACGAGCCGACCCGCATCCCGGTGCTGCTGGAAGCCCTCGGCGGGGCGGACATCGTGTCGGGCAGCCGGTACCTGCGCGACTTCCGCCAGGACACCCCGGCCCCGGACGACCGGCGGTTCATCAACGCCACCATCACCCGCGAGGTCAACGCCCGGTACGGCCTCGACCTGACCGACACGTTCTGCGGGTTCAAAGCCTACCGGGTCGGTGCCCTGGCCAGGCTGAACATCACCGAGACCGGCTGGGGGATGCCACTGCAACTGTGGGTGCAGTCGGCCCAACTCGGCCTCACGGTCCGCGAGATCGGCGTCCCCCGGCTCTACCTCGACCCCAACCGGGCGTTCGGCGGCGTGCTGAACGACCCGGCCCAGCGGCTGGCGTACTACCGGGGCATCCTAAGTGCAGCCGAAGCGGCATTCCCGGTCGTTCGCCCCACGCCGGCCGATAGTCAGGTCTTGTGCCCGGAGTTGTGGTGAGTGTTCCCGGCCGCCGGTATCACGCGCCGGCGGCCGACCGGGCTGTTCTTGCCGTCCCACCGTCTGCCGAGTTGCCTGGACTGGTCGCGGCCAACCGCCGCACCCTCACCGCGGCGGACGTGAGGATCGACGGCGTTCCGCTCTCCCGCTTCCGTGAGCAGGCCAAGGCCGAAGTCCTCGCCGCCGCCCGCCGCTACCTGGCCGATCGGGGCGAGCCGGTGCCGGACGCACCTACGGATGGGCCGCTGGTGGCGACCGGGCACCAGCCGGAGCTGTTCCACCCCGGCGTCTGGGTCAAGAACTTCGCCCTGAACCGGCTGGCCCGCGAGGTCGGCGGGTCGCCGCTGCACCTGATCGTCGACAACGACACGTTGAAGTCCGCCGCGTTGAAGTTCCCGACCTGGGACGGCCCGACGCCCGCGGCCGTCCGCCTGGAGGGCGTGCCGTTCGACGCCTTCGCCGGCGAAGTCCCCTACGAAGGGCGGGGCGTCCTCGACCCGGCCCTGTTCCGCACGTTCTCCGACCGGGCCGGGCCGCTGTGGCGGAACTGGGGGTTCGAGCCGATGCTGCCGCGGGTCTGGCGCGAAGTCGTCGCCCGGCCGGCATCCGACACCCTGGCCGAACGCTTCGCGGCCGCACGCCGCACCAAGGAGCGCGCGTGGGGGTGTCACAACCTCGAACTGCCCGTCAGCCGCCTCGCCGCCACGGCCGCTTTCCGGCACTTCGCCTGCCAGATTCTCCTCGACCTGCCGCGGTTCGCGGGCTGCTATAACCGAGCGATCCGGGCGTACCGGGAGCGGAACCACGTCAAGAGCGCGAATCACCCGGCCCCCGAACTGAGCGTCACGGCCGACCGCATCGAGGCCCCGTTCTGGCGTGTCGCCCCCGGCGGCCGGACGAAGGCATTCCACGCCCCCGGTACCCCGCCCGACTTCGCGGACCTGCGGCCCCGGGCGTTGACGCTGACCCTGTTCGCGCGGGTGGCTTTGAGCGACCTGTTCATCCACGGCATCGGCGGCGGCAAGTACGACGAGGTGACCGACGCCATCATCGCCGACTACTTCGGCCTGGCCCCGCCGGCCTTCCAGGTGCTGAGCGCCACGGTGCATCTGCCGCTCCCCACACGGCCGCCCGCCGCGGCTGATCTGTCCACGCTGCGCCGGCGCGAGCGGGACGCCCACTGGAACCCGCACCGGCATCTGCCGCCGGGCGCGGCCAGTACGCCGGCGGTGCGTGACCTGCTCGACCGTCGCACGGCCCTGCTCGCCGCCGAACCGCAGGCGACGAGTGACCGGCGGAGGTGGTTCCGCGACTTGCGCGCGGTGAGAGACGGGTTGTACCCTTATGCCGAGGCGGGGGCGTTGCGGGCGTCCGAGGCGGTACAGGTCGCGGAGACGGCCGCCGGTGTCGAAGCCAGGTTGACGCGGCGGGATTTGTCGTGGGTACTGTACCCGGAAGAGACGCTGACAGGGGTCATGCAAAAGTTCCTCTAACCCAACACTATGCGCCCTGAAAGCCCACCGATGACCATCGGTGGGTTCTGCTACTTCTTCGCCTCCGCCCGCACCGCCACCAGAATCTCCTTCAGCTTCGCGTCATCGACCCCGCCCGCCGGGAACGCCCACCGGCCGGTCACTTTGAGCCGGTTGTAGAGGACGACGACCGTCTCGTCCTCGTCCTTCAGACCCCACGAAGCCGTCTGATCCGACGTGCGGGCGGCCAGGCCGAACGGCACCCGCGGGGCGTTCGCCGAGGCGGCCAGATCGCGGACGGCCTTCGCCTTCTCGTCCCGGACGAACCCGCCGTCGGCCGTCCGCTGCATGTCGGCCGGGAACTCCTTTTCGAGCGCCAGGAACACCACGAACGCCCCCAGGCTGCTCCCCCGCAGCGTCTTGTCGGCGTACAGGGCGGCCAGTTCCTTGGTCAGCCGGCCGGCGACCCCGTCCTCGGCCGGGGCCGCCCGGGTCAGGACCGCCAGGACGGGGTTCAGCCCCTGCTCGACGACGAACGAGTGCATCTTGTCCGTCCGGTCGCGGGGGTCGCGGTCCTCGGGCTTTTGCGGCGGCTTGGCCTTCGGCTCGTACCGGTTGTCGACGACGACGTAGCACCGGAACGGCCCCGGGACGGCGGCGTCCGCCTTCGGGGCGGCGGCCGGCTCCTGGCCGGTGGCCGCCGCGGCCGCGAGGGCGGACAGGAGTAAGGCGGTACGCATCGGAGGCTCCGGGCGGCGGGGCGGGGGTTATCGGTTAGCGTGGCCGGGCGGCGTGCCGGCGTCAAGGCGGAACCGGCCGGTGGCTCTTGCCCCCCGGTGGGGGCCGGCGATAACATCGACATATTGTATTCCTCGGCCCTCTCCGTCCGGCCCCGGCAGGTCCATCATGGCGTTCGACACCCGCTGCCCGGAATGTGAGTCGAAGCTCCGGCTGGACGACGCCCCCGCCCCCGGCGTGCCGGTCGAGTGCCCGACCTGCGGGAACGTCTTCCGGCCGGCCCCGGCCAAGAAGGCGAAGGCGGCCAGCCCGTTCCTCGACGACGAGGACGACCGACCGGCCAAGAAGCCGACCCGCAAGCCGGAGCGGGTCGGGGCGGGGATCGGCGGGGGCCGGCCGAAAACCCGTCCGGCGGCCCCGGCCCGCACTCCTGTGAAGGGGGGCACGTCGACGGACAAGCCGGCCCGGTCGAAGGCCCGCAAGGCGAAGAAGAAGCGGACCAACCCGATCTTCCTGTTGATCGCCATCGGGTTCGGATTCGGCGGCCTGGTCGTCGTCGGCGGGCTGATGGCCTGGGTTCTCGGCCGGGCCGGCCGGGTGACCGAGATGATGGCGTTCGTCCCGGCCGACGTGAACTGGGTCCGCGGGGTCAACACCGGCCAGTTGGCCAAGTATCCGGGGTACAAGGCCGAGGTCGACAAGCACGTCAAGGGCGGCTTGGGGGCGGCGGCCGAGGAGCTGGCCAAGGCGAGCGGCCAGGACCCGGCCCGGTTCCTCGACTACTTGCTGATCGCCCGGACCATGCCGGACAGCGGCCAGGTCGGGACCATGTACGTGATGCGGTCGGCCAAAAAGATGGACCCGGCCGCGACCGGGGCGGCCCTCGGCGGGTCCCAGACCTCGGCCGGGGCCGAGCCGGCGTACAAGATGGGCGGCAACGCCCCCGGCATCCTGGCCGGGGCGACCGTCTACTTCCCGACCAAGTACATCGCCGTCGTCGTCGAGGCCGGGCCGCTGTCGGGCCAGATGCTGTCGCAGAGTGCGGCCGGCAAGGCGGCCCCGAAGGAGAGTTACGTCAAGAATATCGACGCGACGACCAAGGTCGCCATCCGCGGCAGCATCTGGCTGCTGGTCCGGGCGACCGGCCAGTTGAAGGGGTTCGTCCCGGCCGGGCTGAAAGTGATCGAGGGGGACTTCACGACGCTCGACAAGGCCGCCAACGCCCCGACGTTCGCCTGCTGGACGACCCCGGGGGGGAGCGGGGTGCGGGTCGGGGTGGGCCTCCAGATGGCCGACAAGAAGGCCGCCCAGGACCTGGTCAAGGCGATGAAGGAGAGCCAACTCGGCAACGGCGACGAGTCCGATCCGACGAACAAGATGAGGCAGACGGGCATCACGTTCATCCAGCAGAAGCGGGTGTTCGGCGAGTTCATGCAGTACTTGAAGTTCAAGTCCGAGGGGGAGTGCGCCTACGTCCTCTCGTCCGTCAGTGCCCCGGAATCCATCACCGCGATGCTCGGCACGTTCAACAACCCGGCCATGGCAAACCGCTAGCCGGCCCCGCCCGCCGACAGGAGACGCCGCGTGCCGCCGGACGACCTCGCCTACGCCCTCGGCCCCACCGCGGCCGCGGCCCCGGCCACGTACCGGGTGACCAAGGAAATCCCGTTCTGCTACGGCCACCGGCTGCTCGATTACGCCGGCAAGTGCCGGCACCTGCACGGCCACAACGGCCGGGCCGTCGTCACCCTGGAGGCGGCCGGCCTCGACGCCCTCGGCATGGTCGTCGACTTCTCGGACGTGAAGCGGGTGATCGGGGCGTGGATCGAGGAACACCTCGACCACCGGATGCTGCTGCACCGCGACGACCCGGTCATCCCGGAACTGACGCGGCTGGGCGAGCCGTTCGTCACCCTGGATGTCAACCCGACGGCCGAGAACATCGCCCGGCTGATCTACCAGCAGGGCGAGTCCCACGGCCTGCCGGTGGTCGAGGTGACGCTGTGGGAGACGCCGACCTCGTTCGCCACCTACCGGCCCGGGTGACGGGCGAACGATGGTCGGAAGTCGGGATCGAATCGAACGGGGGGAAAAGGTGTTGCTGTAAAACCACCCACTCTTCGAGTGGTGGGTGCATTTCTAACAAGATACCGACCCGGCCTGATCTTGTTAGAAATGCCCCCACCCCAGGGGCGAGCGGGTGATTTCCGACACCCCTTTTCCCCCGTTCGGGTTTCGGTCCCCGGGCGGGCAGGGGCTGCCGGATGGAACGGGGGGAAGCGAAAGGAGAACCCCTACTTCTAGGTCGTGCTGACTGAAGCTAGGTCGGCTCGGCAGTTCAGGTGAGCATAACGGCGATCGAGGCGACCCAGACGAACCCCAGGTAGTTGGCGGCCTTCTTGTCGTA
>JAABUN010004770.1_pt1 | contig 17835 bp, 19 predicted proteins | sample 5559311 | NCBI WGS metagenome assembly JAABUN01 (sample SAMN10711877, study PRJNA513370) | rock metagenome | isolation source: Antarctica rocks | place: Antarctica: Victoria Land, Siegfried Peak sud | reverse complement strand
GCTCGACCTGGTTGATCTGCCGGAGGCCGAGCAGTGCTGCGGGTTCGGCGGCACGTTCGCGATCAAGAACGCCGATACCTCGACCGCCATGCTGGCCGACAAGATGCGGCACGTCAGCAGCACCGGAGCGGAGATCTGCACGGCCGGGGACAGCTCGTGCCTGATGCACATCGGCGGTGGTCTCTCGCGCCTGCGGGCCGGGGCCAAGACCGTCCACCTCGCGCAGATCCTGGCCGCGACCCGGGACCGGCCGATGGTCCTTGCCGGTGGCGGGCGGGATGCCGACGTGCACTCCGGACCTGAGGCGGTCGCGTGAGCACGCCGGTGATGCTCGGCATCCCCGTGGTCTCCCCGCGCGGTTCGGGGCACCTGCGCGGCGAGGAGAGCTTCCCCGACGCGGCACGGAAGTCGCTCACCGACACCCAGCTGCGGCGCAACCTCGGCAAGGCCACCCGGACCATCAGGGGAAAGCGCGCCGCCGTCGTCGCCGAGCTGCCCGACTGGGAAGCGCTGCGCGAGGCCGGCCGGCAGCTGAAGGTGCACACGATGGCCAACCTGCCGGACTACCTGGTCCAGCTTGAGGAGGCGGTCACCGCCCGCGGCGGCGTCGTGCACTGGGCCCGCGACGCGGACGAGGCCAACCGGATCGTCGTCGATCTCGTCCGCGCCACGGGCGCCGACGAGGTGGTCAAGGTGAAGTCCATGGCCACCCAGGAGATCGCTCTCAATGAGGCCCTGGAGGCGGCGCAGATCGCCGCCTTCGAGACCGATCTGGCCGAGCTGATCGTCCAGCTGGGAAACGACAAGCCGTCGCACATCCTGGTGCCGGCCATCCACCGCAACCGAGCCGAGATCAGAGAGATCTTCCTGCGGGAGATGGGCGACGTCGACCCATCCCTGAGCGACGAGCCGGCCGCCCTGGCCGGTGCTGCGCGGCAGCACCTGCGGCGGAAGTTCCTCTCGGCCAAGGTCGCGATCAGCGGGGCGAACTTCGCCGTCGCCGAGACCGGCACGCTGTCGGTGGTGGAGTCCGAGGGCAACGGACGGATGTGCCTGACCCTGCCCGAGACTCTGATCACGGTGCTGGGGATCGAGAAGCTCGTGCCGCGCGAGCAAGATCTCGAGGTCTTCCTGCAGCTGCTGCCCCGGTCCTCGACGGGGGAGCGGATGAACCCCTACACCTCGATGTGGACCGGCGTGACCCCCGGCGACGGACCGCAGGCGTTCCACCTTGTCCTACTGGACAACGGCCGGACGGCGGTCCTCTCGGACGCCCAGGGACGAGACGCGCTCAACTGCATCCGCTGCTCGGCCTGCCTCAACGTCTGCCCCGTCTACGAGCGGGCCGGCGGGCACGCCTACGGCTCGGTCTACCCCGGGCCGATCGGGGCGATCCTGTCGCCGCAGCTCACCGGCATCGAGGACAACGCGTCGTTGCCCTACGCGTCCTCCCTCTGCGGCGCCTGCTACGACGTCTGCCCGGTCAAGATCGACATCCCGAGCATCCTCGTGCACCTGCGGGCCCAGCACACCGAGACCTACGCGGCGGAGCACCGGCTGCCCAGCCCGGAGGCGAGCGCCATGAAGGCGGCCGCCTGGGTGATGCGCAACCCGACCCGGTGGACCCTCGCTCTGCGCAGCGGGCGGCTAGGCAGGGTGCTGGGACGCAGGCGCGGGGTCATCGGGGACGTGCCGCTGCCGGTCCTGGGTCCGTGGACGGCAACGCGCGACCTGGCCCGACCCCCGCAGCAAACCTTCCGCGACTGGTGGGCCGCGGAGCACGGCAGCGACACCGCCGGCGCCGCGCCGCAGGAGCAGCCGTGAGCGCCCGGGAGGAGGTGCTGGCTCGCATCCGCGCTGCGCACGTGGCCGCCCCGCCGCCCGACCTGCCCTACGAGACGCTCAGCCGGGGCTACCGCACGACGTCGGATCTGGATGCGGGAGCGCTGGTCGAGCGGCTGGTGGGGCGGCTGCGGGATTACCGGGCCATGGTTCGGCGCTGCTCGGTCGCAGACCTCCCGGCCACGATCGCCGCGGCGCTCCAGGAGCGGGAGACCCGCGTCGTGGTGGTGCCAGCCGGGCTGGACCCGGCCTGGCTGACGGCGCTGGCCGCGGATGCCGTCGTGCACGAGGACGGCACCCGGATCGAGAATCAGCTCAGCGTGGCGGAGCTCGACCGGATGGAGGGTGTGCTGTCGGGCTGTGCCGTCGCCGTCGCGGAGACCGGGACGCTCGTGCTGGACGGCAGCCGGGGGCAGGGCCGACGCGTGATCAGCCTGGTCCCGGACTACCACCTCTGTGTGGTGCTGCCTCACCAGGTGGTGGCGGACGTACCCCAGGCCGTCCGCTTGTTGGACCTCACCCGACCGACGACCATGATCAGCGGGCCGAGCGCGACCAGCGACATCGAGCTTGACCGGGTCGAGGGTGTGCACGGTCCGCGCACCCTCGAGGTGATCGTCGTCGATCGTTCCTGACCGGGGTCTCAGGCCGGACGCATGATCACCATGATGTCCAGGTTGTGGAAGCGGAACCTGGAGCCCCACGCCGCCTTGTCCTGGCAGCGGCGGGACGCCCGACCAGTCCGGTAAGGCCGACCTCAGCTGAGGTGACGCTGCAGCAGCGTCAGGTCGGCGGCGCTGAGCCGGTCGCTCGAGGTGTTCGCGTGGTGCCAGTAGGGGTACATCAGCGGCTGCGCGCTGACGGCGTCGAGCCGGTCCATGTCCTCGGCGCTCAGCACGAGATCAGCTGCGGCCAGGTTGTCGACCAGCTGCTCCTCGGTCCTGGCGCCGACGATCACCGAGGTCACGGCGGGTTTGGCGATCGTGTAGGCCAGCGCGACCTGGGCGGCCGAGACCCCGTGCGCCTGCCCGACCGCAACCAGCTCCTCGATCGTGTCGTAGAGCTTGTCCTCGTCGTGCACCGGGGGCTCACTCCACTCCGCGAGGTGGCGGCTGCCGGCCGGGGCGTCGACCCCGCGGCGGTACTTGCCCGAGAGCAGGCCCCCGGCGATCGGGCTCCAGACCAGGATGCCCAGACCTTGGTCGACGGCCAGCGGGACAAGCTCGTTCTCGATGTCGCGGGCCTGCAACGAGTAGTACACCTGCTGGCTGACGAAGGGGGTGACCCGCTCCCGGTCGGCCACCCAGAGCGCCTTCGTCAGCTGCCACGCGGCGTAGTTCGAGCAGCCGACGTAGCGCACCTTCCCGGACTGGACCAGGTGGTCGAGGGCGTGCAGCGTCTCCTCTAACGGAGTCTGCCCGTCCCACTCGTGCACCTGGTAGAGGTCGATGTAGTCGGTGCCCAGCCGGCGCAGGCTCGCCTCGGCGCCACGGATGATGTGGTGCCGGGAGAGACCGGCGTCATTGGGCCCGTCGCCCATCGGCATCCGCACCTTGGTGGCCACCAGCACCTCGTCGCGGGCCGAGCCAAGCGCCGCGCCCAGGATCTCCTCGGAGGTCCCGCTGGAGTAGACGTCAGCGGTGTCGAAGAGGTTGACCCCCGCGTCCCGGGCCAGCCCGATCTGGCGCCGCGCGCCCTCGACGTCGATCTGCCCGACGGCCGCGGCCCAGCCGCTGCCCCCGAACCCCATCGTGCCGAGGGTGACGGTCGAGACGCGGAGGCCTGATCGGCCCAGCTGGCGGTACTCCATGGCGCGGAGTCTAGGGTGCGGGCCGTCGCCCGCGGGCGGGGGCCCCGCCCGCGGCTCCAACCGGACCCTTCCCGCTCGGGCCCCGCGATGCTGCGCGTTGTCGGGACCCCGGTGTAGCGTCCCGACCAGACACCGGGGTCGAAGGGCGGGAGCACCGATGAGTGCCGTGGTCGTGGGTTACGTGCCCAGCCCGGAGGGCCGTGCCGCCCTCGCCAAGGGCATCCAGGAGGCCCGGTTCCGTGCCGTCCGCCTGGTGGTGGTGAACGCTGCGGGGGGCGCCACCTCGGTGGACGAGCGCTACCTGCAACCAGAGGCCGTCGCCGACCTGCGGGCCGAGCTGGACGCCCTCGACGTGCCGGCCGAGCTCCGCCAGGCCAGTGACGGCATGGACGTCGCCGAAGACCTCGACCGGATCGCCGGCGAGGTGTCCGCCGAGCTGGTGGTGATCGGGCTCCGCCGCCGGACGCCCGTCGGCAAGCTCATCCTCGGGAGTGCGGCGAGCCGGATCCTGCTCACCGTCCACCAGCCCGTGATGGCCGTCAAGGCCCCTGCTGCAGCTCAGCCGCCAGCCGGGACCGGGTAGGCGTCGGCAAGCGCTGGGTGGTAGGCCGTGAAGTCCTCCGGCACCGCCGTCCCGGCGAGGACCGCGTCGAGGCGGTCGAGGTAGTAGTGCCAACCCGGCCCGACCCCGCTGGCGTCGTAGGGCTCAGCCAGCCGGTGGGTGAAGAGCAGCGCCGTGCCGCCGTCTGTCTCGGTCAGCAGCACGGCGAGCGGCCACGGCCCGTCTGCGGTGGTCATCCTCACCTCCAGCCTGGTGGGCGGCTCACAACGATCGATCGTGACCGGTTCCGGGTGGGCCCCCTCGTCGATCATCGTCAGCAGCACCCGGCCACTGGCGGGGTCACCACTCCACCGGCCCAGCCAGCGGGCCAGCCTGTCAGGGTCGGTGAGGGCCGACCAGACGTCAGCAGCCGGGGCGTCGTAGCGCCGCTCGAAGCGGAGCAGGACGTCGCCGTCCTCACGGACGACCGCGCCGAGGCGGCCGAGCGGGTGCGGCAGGGTGCTCGGGTCCGTGCTGCTGGGGTTCGTGCTGCTCGGGTTCACGGTGTGCTCCTGTCCCGGCGTCCCCGCCGGATCTCGGTGTCGAGGGCGTCGAGGCGGTGTGCCCAGGCCGCCCGGTAGGGCTCGAGCCAGGCGTCGATCTGCTGGAGCGGGGCAGCCTGCAGCGTGTACAGGCGTCGGTTACCCACTGCCCGCACGCTCGTGAAGCCTGCCTCCCGCAGCACCCGCAGGTGCTGGGAGACGGCGGGCTGGGAGATGCCGAACTCCGCAGTCACCCGGTGGCCCAGCGCCCCGGCCGGCTGCTCGCCGTCACGCAGCAGCTCCACGAGGCGTCGGCGGACCGGGTCGCCGATGATCTCGAGTGCGTGCATGCGCTCATCGCAGCAGGTGCCAGAATATAAGTCAAGACTTATGCAGCGCGTTGCTCAGAAGGTCTGTTTCCGGCGCAGGGCGCGGGGCCGGCCGTCGGGGTCCAGCACCGCCCGGTACAGCGGCCACGCCCACAGCCGGCTCAGCCGGCCGATCCTCGGTTGGGGCAGGGGCACCAGCCGACCGGCCGGCCGGGGGCCCTGCCGGCCGCCGTCCTGCCAGGCCTGCAGCCGGGCGGCCGAGGCGGCGAAGGCGTCGGCCATCCCTTCGGCGCTGACGCAGTCCGCCATCCGTGCGGCCAGGGTATCGACGTCCACCTCGCGGTCGAGGTGCTCCGCGGCCAGGGTCAGGCGCAGCCGACGGGCGTAGGCGGAGTGGTCGCCGCCTTCGGTGTCCACGACGACGGCGGAGAGCTCGGAGTCGTGGGTCCAGGAGCGGCGGTTGAAGTTGTCCGACCCGATGGTGGCCCAGCAGTCGTCCATCACGCAGACCTTGGCGTGCACGTAGACGGGTGTGCCGGCGTGGTTCTCGATCCCGTAGACCGCCACCCGTTCACCGCCGGCCTCCTGGATCACCCGCAGCGCCGCCGCCCGGCCCAGGTCCTGAGGCACCCGCGACAGGGGGGAGGACTGGTCGGGCCGCTGGGGCAGGACGGCGATGACGCGCAGCCGCGGACTACGGCGCAGGGCGTCGGCGAAGGCCTGGGCCACCTCGGCCGACCAGAGGTACTGGTCCTCGACGTAGACCAGCTGGTCGGTGCGCTCGAGCGCCTTGCTGTACCCCCGCGCCACGCTGCGCTCGCCGCCCCGCGCGTAGGGGTGGTCGCGGCCGTGCCGCAGGTTCGGGTAGGTGCGCAGCAGCTGCAGTGCATGGGTGCCGCCGGGCACGGCTGGGGGCGGGGGTGCCTGGTCCGGGAGCGGGTCGGCGCTGGTGTCGTCACGGGCCAGCCGGTCCCGCAGCCGATGCAGCGGGTGCCGGGTGAGGGGGGTCGGATCCAGCCAGCGCTCGCGGAAGACCGTCTCCACATCGTGCACGCCCGGTCCGCTGATCGCGGCCTGGACGTCGTGCCAGGCCGGTGTGGGGCCGTAGACCGCCGCCATCGACTGCGGCTGCGGGTCGCCCCGGTGACCGGCGTCGTCGCGGCGGGAGTGGCAGAGGTCGATGCCGCCGACGTAGGCCACGTCGCGCTCCGGACGTCCGCCGTACCGGATGACCAGGAGCTTCTGGTGGTGCGAGCCCCCCGTGCGCACGCGCATGTCCAGCAGCACCTCGGCCCCGTTCGCCTGCAGCTGCTCGCCCAGGTTGCGGTTCTCCGCGCCCGAGAACGACAGCTTGTCCCAGTGCGAGCGCCAGACCAGGCCCCGGACGTCGACGCCGCGACGGTCGGCCGCGCCCAACAGGGTCACCACCTCGCTGCCGCGCTCCCCGGTCAGCCGCTCGTCCGGGTCGCCGCGCCAGTCGGTGAAGTAGATGAGGTCGCCCGGACCGGTCCCGGCGATCCGCTCGGCCAGCTCGGCGAAGTACACGGCGCCGTGCACCAGCGGTCGGACCAGGTTGCCGGTCGACCAGGCCGAGCCGTCGGCGTGCCCGTCGTCGAGGACGGTGCAGGGGTTGCCGCGCTCGCTGGAGCTCAGCAGCCAGTCCGCGGGCTCGGGGGCCACTCCCTACGCCGCCATCCGCATCCCGCCACCCTAAGGCGGCCCGGTCCGCGGCTGGACACCCCGGCGCTGTCTCATCCTCAGCCGCGTGGCTCTGGGGTCGGAGCGCGCTTCGTCGGGGTCACGACGAGCTCGTCGATGCAGACGTGGGGCGGGCTGTCCAGGACGAACTGAACCGTCCGGGCCACGTCGGCCGGGCTCAGCATCCGCGCCCGGTCCTGCTCCCCCGGCACGACCGGCCGCAGGCTCAAGAAGTCGCTGTCGATGTCGCCGGGGCAGACGGCGCAGGCCCGGACGCCGTGCTGGTTCTCCTGGTCGTTGAGGTGGGCGCTGAGCGAGCCGACGGCGGTCTTGCTGGCGCTGTAGGCCACCCCGGCGTCGGTGGCGAAGCGCCAGCCGGACACCGAGGAGACGAAGACGACGACACCGCCGCCGGCTGCACGCAGCGCTGGCAGCGCCAGGTCGACCACCGCGGCGGCCGCCGTCAGGTTGGTCTCGACGATGGCCCGGAAGTCGCTCATCGACTGCTGCTCCCAGGAGCGCCGCGGGTGGTTGAGCCCGGCCGAGAGCACGAGGTCGGTCGGCGGGCCCCACTGCGCCGTGAGATCGGTCCAGGCCCGGTCCAGCTCGGCTGCCCGGGTCGTGTCGACGGGCAGCTCCAGAGCCGTCCCGCCGGCGTCTTGGACCAGGGCGGCAGTCCCGGCCAACGCGTCGGCCCGACGCCCGCTGAGCACGACGCGGGCGCCGGCGGCCGCTGCGGAGAGGGCGACCGCCCGACCCACGCCGCTGCCCGCCCCGGTGACCCAGACGGTGCGGGACCCGCTCACCGGAGGCCGGCCGGTCGAACCCTGGGGGACGTCCACATCGGTCCCTTCCCTGCTGCCGGGGCCAGGCTGCCCGGTCGGGACTAGTGTGCCCCCGTGCTCATCGACCTGCGGGACCGTGTCGTCCTCGTCACCGGAGCCGGCCGGGGGATCGGCCGCACCATCGCCGAGACGTTCGCCCGCGAGGGGGCGGCCGTGGTGGCGCTGGACCTGGGCGCCGACGATCTCGAGCAGGTGGTCGCCGACCTCACCGCGGAGGGCCTGACGGTGCTCCCCGCGGCGTGCGACGTCCGCGACGCCGCGGCGGTGCAGGCCGTGGTGGACGACGCGGTGCAGCGCCTGGGACGCGTCGACGTCCTCGTCAACAACGCGGGCATCAACGTCGAGGGTCGGCTGGAGGAGCTGGACGCGGCCGACTGGGACCGCTGCTTCGAGGTGAACGTCCGGGGCACCTTCACCACCTGCCGCGCGGTCGCGCCGGTGATGAAGTCCCAACGTGCGGGCCGGATCCTCAACGCAGCCTCCTTCGCCGCCATCGTGCCCAGCGTGGGTGCCTCCGCGTACGCCGCCTCGAAGGCCGCCGTGGTCCAGTTCAGCCGGACCATCGCCGGCGAGCTCGGCCCGTGGGGGATCACGGTCAACTCCTACGCGCCGGGAATGATCCCCACCGCCATGAACGGCTTCGCGGACCTGCCGCCGGACGCGCAGGCGGCCAAGCTGGACACGCTCTCGCTGCGTCGCTGGGGTGCGGCCGAGGACGTGGCGAACCTGCTCTGCTTCCTGGCCAGCGACCTGGCGGGCTACATCACCGGCACCCTGGTCGACGTCAGCGGGGGGAAGCTGGCGACCCAGGCCCCCCGAGCCGCCTACGACGACCTGGCGGCCTGGGAGCAGGACCGGGAGCGCCACGGCGGCGGGGCCGGGGAGCGCACTCGCTAGGCTGACCTCCCGACACCTGGAGAGGTTCCGATGCTGTTCGACTGGCTGATGGTCGGCGTCGGTCTGGTGCTGAGCGTCGGTACCGGGGTGTTCGTGGCCTCGGAGTTCGCGCTGGTCAACCTGGACCGCAACGAGCTGGAGGCCCGCGAGCGCGACGGCGAGCAGGGCCTGGCCACCACCATCAACGCGCTCCGGATCACCTCCACACACCTGTCCGGGGCTCAGCTGGGGATCACCCTCACCACGCTGCTGACCGGCTTCACCTTCGAACCGGCCGTCAGCCGGCTCCTCGAGGGACCGCTGCGGGCGACCGGGCTCCCCCCGATGGCCGTCCCGGTGATCGGCACGGTGGTGGGCATCGTGCTGGCCACCTTGTTCTCCATGGTCGTCGGCGAGCTCGTGCCCAAGAACTTCGCACTGGCCCTGCCGTTGCGTACCGGCCGGCTGGTGCTGCCGTTCCAGACGGTGTTCACGGCGGTCTTCCGGCCGTTGATCCTGCTGTTCAACAACACCGCAAACGCCATCGTGCGGATGCTCGGTGTCGAGCCCAAGGAGGAGCTCTCCGGGGCCCGGTCCGCCGAGGAGCTCAGCTCGTTGGTCCACCGCTCGGCGACCGAGGGCATCCTGGACGCCGACCACGCCACCCTGCTGCGCCGCACGCTCCGGTTCTCCGACCACACGGCCTCGGAGGTGATGACGCCCCGGGTGCGGATGGCCCGGGTGCGCCAGAGCGACAGCGCCGACGACATCGTCGGTCTCTCCCGCCGCAGCGGGATGTCGCGGTTCCCGGTGATCGGGGCGGATGCCGATGAGATCCTCGGCGTCGTGCACGTCAAGCAGGCCTTCGCCGTGCCGGTGGCCGAGCGGAAGCTGGTGGTCGCCGCCGCGCTGAGCGTCGAGCCGGTCCGGGTACCGGAGTCGATGAACGTCGACACCCTGCTGGGCCTGCTGCGCCGGGAAGGTCTGCAGATGGCCATCGTCTCCGACGAGTACGGCGGCACGGCTGGGCTGGTCACCCTCGAGGACCTCGTCGAGGAGCTGGTCGGGGAGCTGGAGGACGAGCACGACCGGCGCCGGGCGACCCTGGAACGCGAGGGCGACGCAGTCACGTTCGACGCGGGCCTGCGTCCCGACGAGCTGCTCGAGGACACGGGCATCCGGGTGCCCGACGACCGTGAGTACGAGACGGTCGCGGGCTTCGTCACCGACCAGCTCGACCGGCTGCCGAGCGTCGGTGACGAGGTCTCCCTGACCGGCGGCACCCTGCGGGTCGAGCAGGTGGACGGCGCCCGGGTGGACCGGCTGCGCTGGACCCCGGACGCCGTGGACCCGCCCCCCGACGCCGCACCGGACCCGGTCGGGGAGGGAGCCCGAGATGGCTGAGTACGCGCCCGGGCTGGTCTGGCTGGTCGTGCTGCTGGGCGCCAACGCCTTCTTCGTCGGAGCCGAGTTCGCCGTCATCTCCGCCCGCCGGTCCTCGATCGAGCCGCGGGCCGAGGCTGGCAGCCGGGCGGCCCGGACCACCCTGTGGGCGATGGAGCACGCGACGCTGATGCTGGCCACCAGCCAGCTCGGGATCACCATCTGCTCGCTGCTGATCCTCAACGTCTCCGAGCCGGCGATCCACCACCTCCTGGAGTACCCGCTGGAGCTCACGCCACTGTCGGAGACCGCCGTCTCCGTGGTCGCCTTCGTGGTGGCGCTGATGCTCGTCACGTTCCTGCACGTGGTGCTGGGGGAGATGGTGCCGAAGAACCTGTCCTTCTCGGTGCCGGACCGGGCCGCCCTGCTGCTGGCCCCGCCGCTGGTCGTCTTCTCCCGCGTCTTCCGGCCGGTGATCTGGTCGCTCAACGCGCTGGCGAACGGTGTCCTGCGGCTGTCCGGGGTGGAGCCCAAGAACGAGGCGACCAGCACCTACACCCTCGACGAGGTGGCCAACATCGTCGCCCAGTCCACCCGGGAGGGCGTGCTGGACGACTCGGCGGGCACCCTCACCGCGGCCTTCGAGTTCACCGCCAAGAAGGTGGCCGACGTCGAGGTGCCGCTGCCCTCGCTCGTCGTGCTGCCGCCCGGCTGCAGCCCGGCAGACCTGCAGGAACAGGTGGCCGAGCACGGGTACTCCCGCTACGTCGTCAGCGACGCCGGCCGCCCCGTCGGCTACCTGCACCTCAAGGACGTGCTGGACCTCACCTCGGAGCAGGCGTTCGTCCGGCCGGTGCCTGCCGGCCGGGTCCGGCGGCTTGCCACTGTGGACCACACGGCCGACCTCGAGGACGCCCTGGCCGCCATGCGCGAGGCCGGCGCCCACCTCGCCCGATCGGTGGCCGCGGACGGCGCGACGACAGGCGTGCTGTTCCTCGAGGACATCATCGAGGAGCTGGTCGGCGAGGTCCGGGACGCGACCAGCGCGCAGACCACCCCGGCCAGCTGACCCTGCCGGACCTCACATCTGGTGCCCGGAGGGCGTCTACCTGGTGATGAACACCCCACTGCCGTTCGAGGAGGTCGTCACCCGCCACGGAGCCACCGTGCTGCGGGTCTGCCGGGCCGTGCTGGCCCGGCACGACGCCGACGACGCCTGGTCGGAGACCTTCCTGGCCGCCCTGCGGGCCTACCCGGAGCTGCCGGCCGGGGCCAACGTGGAGGCCTGGCTGGTGCGGATCGCGCACCGCAAGGCCCTCGACCTGCTGCGCGCCGAGCGGCGGCGACCGCAGCTGGTGGCGGAGGTCCCGCAGGGCCGGAGCGACCTGGGGCTGTGGCGCCCGGCCGAGCCCGATCTCTGGGCCCGGCTCAGGGCGCTGCCGCCCAAGCAGCGCCAGGCCGTCGCCTACCACCACGTTGCGGGGCTGCCCTACGCCGAGGTCGCCGAGCTGCTCGGCGGCACCGCCGCTGCGGCCCGCCGCGCAGCATCCGACGGGCTGGCCGCGCTCCGGCGCCAGCAGCCCACCCGCACTCCACAGGAGACCGAATGAACAACCTGACCCCCCGCACGGCCACGACCAATCCCGCCCCCGACAGTCACGAACCGACCCTGGACAGGGTCGAGCCCGTGCTGCTGGAGCAGCTGCACGACCGGCTCACCGCGGCCGCAGAGGCGGCGGAGCTGCTCGATGTCGCCTACCGCACCGTCGACTCGCCGTGGGGGTCGCTGCTCCTTGCGGCCACCCGCCAGGGCCTGGTCCGGCTGGCCTTCGCGCGCGAGGACCACGACGCTGTGCTGGCCCGGCTGGCGGACCGGGTCAGCCCGCGCGTGCTGCGGGCACCGGCCCGGCTGGACCCGGTGGCGCGGCAGCTGGCCGAGTACTTCGCGGGGCGTCGACGGGCCTTCGCCCTCGACGTCGACCTCCGGCTGGCTACCGGCTACCGGCGTCGGGTGCTGGACCACCTGCGCGGTGTGACCTTCGGACGCACCGAGAGCTACGCCGAGGTGGCCCGCGCGACGGACAACCCGCGGGCCGTCCGCGCCGTGGGGTCGGCGTGCGCCACGAACCCCGTCCCGGTGGTGGTGCCCTGCCATCGGGTGCTGCGTTCGGACGGCAGCCTCGGTGGCTACGTGGGGGGGCTCGACGCCAAGAGCGGACTGCTCGCGCTCGAGGCGCAGGCAGGCCCGGAGGGCTATCGTTCGCAGCAGCTGTAGGCAGCCCGAGGAGGAGTCATGGACGCTCGTTCCGATCCCGTAACGATCCTGGTGGGGGTCAACCACGGCCAGTCCGACGTCGTCCTGCAGCAGGCCGTCCGCTTCGCTCGGGCCCTGTCCGCTGAGCTGGTCTGCGCTCACGTCGACGTCGGCCGCTACGTCGTCGAGGAGCGGCCAGACGGGACGGTCGTCTCGCGGCCCCTGGACCCCGACCTGCCTGAGCTCGCCGACAGCGACTTCGACCCCGCGCTGGCCGAACACGTCCGCAGCGTCGTCGGCGCCCTGCCCGTGACCTTCCGAGAGCTGGCCGGCGACCGGGCGTACGCGCTGTCCCGGCTGGCCGACATCTGCGGAGTCGACGTCATCGTGGTCGGCAGCCGGCAGCGAGGGGTGCGCTCGGGTCTCAAGGAGTTCTTCGGCGGCTCGGTCGCCGCTCAGCTGGCCCACCGCCAGCACCGCCCGGTGGTGGTGGTGCCGGTGGACCCGGTTGCCGCGGGCACCCCGCTGCCGTGGGAGCCCCCCGCCACCGGCTGAGCGGCGTTCCTCAGCCCAGGTCGACCTCGCCCCGTCCGGCCAGCACGATGCGCACCACCGCGTCGAGCTCGGGGGTGAGGTCCTGCTCAGGCACCGTCAGGCGCCACTCGTCGACTGCCACGGTGTAGACGAAGCGGTCCGGCGTCGGCGGGCTGCCGGCCAGCTGGGACAGGTCGGTGCCCAGCAGCAGCCGCCGGACCTCGGGCCCCTGGGGGTCACCGTCGAGGTCCAGCTCACCGGTGCGGACTGCACCGGCGAACCCTCCGCTGCGCCGGACGGCCACCGTCCGCGCGCCGACGGCCGGGACCGGGCCCGGGCCTGCCGAGCCCACGCCTCCCGGCGCCGACGGCCTCGCCGGGCCGGTGCCGGCCTGCAGGACGCCCACCTGCGCCCACGAGTCTCGGACCTCCTCGGCCACGCCCGCGCCGGGGAACAGCCGGGCAGCAGCGGCGACGGTGGCCTCGGCGAAGCCGACGAAGTCCGTGGCGGCGTCGACGACGCCACCCGTCAGGGCGTCGTACCAGACCCGGCCGGCCCGCTCCCAGCTCTGGCCACCCAGTCGCACCGCGGCCAGGGCGAAGGCGCGGTTGGGGATGCCGGAGTTGAGGTGGACGCCGCCGTTGTCCTCCTCGGTGTCGACGTAGTCCGCCATCGAGCCCACCTGCGGGTCACGGCCCAGCCGGGCGTCGTCGTAGGCCGTGCCGGGCTCGAGCATCGAGCGCAGCGCGCGAGCGTCGACACCCGGCAGGAACAGACCCTCGCCGATCAGCCAGTCCGCGGCACCGGCAGCCTGGCCCAGGGCGCGCTGCTTGGCCATCGCGGCGAAGACGTCGCTGACGCTCTCGTTGAGCGCCCCCGACTGCCCCTGGTAGGTCAGGCCGGCGCTGAACTGGGTGACCCCGTGGGTGAACTCGTGCGCCATCACGTCCATCGGCTTGGTGAAGCGGTCGAAGACCTGCCCGTCGCCGTCACCGAAGACCAGCTGGGCGCCGTCCCAGAAGGCGTTGTCGTAGAGCTGCCCGTAGTGGACCGTCACCGACAGCGTCGTGCCCCGGCCGTCAACCGAGCGACGGCCGAACAGCTCGGCGAACAGGTCCCACACCTGGCCCGAGGACACGAACGCCTCGCCGACGGCGGCGTCGCCGCTGGGCTCGCCGCCGTCAGAGCGGACGGGCCGTCCGGGTAGGGCCTCGGTGCCGCCCGCGCTGTGCACCACCCGACGCCCAGCGGTGGCGTCGGCCGGTAGCGACGGCACCCGGGGCAGCGGGGCCGGTGCAGACCGCTGCTGGCGCAGCCTCCGGTCCACCGCCAGCGTCGAGCGTCCCCCGTTGCCGCTGGTGCCGGCCAGGTGGCGCAGCAGGTACGGGGGGATGAAGGTGCACCTCATGCGATCTCCCTGGTTCGAGCCGTCCGTGGAGGCGATGCTGTCAGTGGCCACTGACAGCCAACGTACGCCGCCCCAGGTCCTCGGGATACGCCGACAGCCGGGTGCCAACGGCAGAACAGGCGGTGAACTCTTGACGGGGCTGGAGAAAAGAGAAAGGCTGGTTGGCGGAATGGGCGGACATCAGTGCCGCATTCTCGAACGGTCAGTCGATGACCGGCACCTGGTGACGGCTACTCCCTCGGAGCGAGCGATTCCGTGACCATTACAGTGCTACGGACCAGGTCCGGTCATCAGCCGCCTCGCCGCGTGGGTGCAGGGTCAAAGCACGCCGCGTCGCTTTGTCATGTCCACTTGAGGACATGTCATCGAGCTGCCACGAAAGAGGGTTCCATGGCCTTCACCTATCGCATAGATTTCCTTTCGAAAGGTCAGGGTTCCCGCCATCTAGCCCCCAGGTGACGGGACATAACGGAAGGAAAATCATGACCACTTCTCGTATCGTTCGCCACTGCGTTGCCACTGTCAGCGCTGTCGCAGTCTCAGTCCTGCTCGTCGGCGGCGTCGCGGCCACCATCTCGAACGACGATGCCGGCCGCGGAATCCAGAACGTTCAGCAGGGTCGCGGCATCTGAGCCCGCCTGCTACCCGACAGGCCCCGGCCTGCGGACCGGTCAGCAGCCGACCTGACCACCTCATCGGCCGAGCAGCGCCCACGTCCACCCAGGACGTGGGCGCTGCTACGTCAGCGGCCGGACAAGAGCCAAGGGCTCCGACGGGCCGTAGGTCTGGATCCGGATGTGCTCGGCCCGGACCATGGCTGCGCCCAGCTGCAGCCGGGTGGTCACGCCCAGCTCGTCCATCAGCTCAGCGATCCAGCGGCGTACCGAGCGAACGTTGATGCCGAGGTTGCTGGCGATGGCCTGGTCGGTCGAGCCCGTCATCAGCAGGGACATCAGCATCTGGCGCCGGGGGTCGTTCTCGGTGTGCGCCGATGCGGCGATCGGGACCGCGGTGTCCCACACCGCCTCGAACAGCCACTGCAGCGCCTCGACCAGCAGCGGGTGCCGGACGATGGACATCCGCAGCTCGTGGCCGGGCAGGTAGGAACGCATCGACGGGATGAGGGCCACCTTGGCGTCGACGATGATGAGCTTCATGGGGACCTCGGCGGTCCGGGACTCCTCGCCCTTCGCGGCGAACAGGCTCAGCTCCTTGAGCCGGTCTGCGTCGAAGCCTGGGTGGTAGATGCAGCGCAGCCTGGTGCCCCGCGCCAGCGCCTGCCACTCCGGCGCACCCTCGTCCAGGATCTCCTCGGTCGCGTCCTCCCGCTCCTCTGCGTAGGGCGGCTTGTCGAACATGCAGATCTCTTTCTGCGCCCGCGCGCAGAGCTCCCGGTTGCTGGCCACGATCGCCTCGCGGCCGACGACGATGCGGATGTCGTCGCTCTGGGACTGGGTGGCGGCCAGCAGGTGGCTGTGCAGCGACTCCGCGGCCAGGCTCGCCATCTCGAGCTCGGAGAGCCGTTGCGCCTTCAGCGCGTTGACGATGTCCGGCAGCGGCAGCGTCCGCCACAGCTCGCCCGACAGCTCGGTCGCCAGACCCAGGCCGCGCAGCTCGCCCAGGCGGCGTTCCAGCTCGGGGACCGGGGTCGAGGTGAGGTCTGCGAGCTCGGCGCTGGTCGCGGTGCCGATGGGTGCGAGCACCAGGTAGACGGCCTCGGCCTCAGCGCTGATCCCCAACGGCTGGAGCATGCGGGTCCTCCGGCTTCAGGTCCTGACAGTGGGACTCCGGGGCAGCCCCCACCGACCCGTGCGGTTACTCTGAGCCGGCGCGACCCGGCTCGCGCTCTGATCGTCTCACAAGCGACCCAAGGGAGCCCCTCGATGCCTGACCTCGCCCAGATCGGTGTGACGGGCCTTGCGGTGATGGGTCGCAACCTGGCGAGGAACTTCGCTCGGCACGGTCACCGGGTCGCGATCCACAACCGGACCTACGCCAAGGCGGAGTCTCTGCTGGCCGAGGCCGGGACCGAGGGCACCTTCCTCGCGTCGAGGACGATGGCCGACTTCGTCGCCTCCCTGGAGCGACCCCGCCGGGTGATCATCATGGTCAAGGCGGGTCCGGCGACCGACGCGGTGATCGATGAGCTGGTCCCCCTGCTCGAGACCGACGACATCGTGATCGACGCCGGGAACGCGCACTTCCCCGACACGATCCGACGCGAGGCCCAGCTCAAGGAGCACGGCTTGCACTTCGTTGGCACCGGGGTCTCCGGCGGCGAAGAGGGCGCACTCAACGGCCCGTCGATCATGCCCGGCGGATCGCGCAAGTCCTATGAGTCTCTCGGTCCGCTGCTGGAGGACATCTCCGCAAAGGTCGACGGCGAGCCCTGCTGCGCCTACGTCGGTCCCGACGGGGCCGGCCACTTCGTCAAGATGGTGCACAACGGCATCGAGTACGCCGACATGCAGCTGATCGCCGAGGCCTACGACCTGATCGCGCAGGGCACCGGCGCCGGCGCAGACGAGATCGCCCGGATCTTCCAGACGTGGAACGAGGGCGACCTCGAGTCGTTCCTGATCGAGATCACCGCGGACGTGCTGAGCCATACCGACGCCGAGAGCGGCCAGGCCTTCGTCGACCTGGTGGTCGACCAGGCCGAGCAGAAAGGCACGGGCCGCTGGACGGTGCAGAACGCGCTGGACCTCGGCGTCCCCATCACGGGCATCGCCGAGGCCACCTTCGCCCGGGCGCTCTCGGGGTCGCTGCCGCAGCGAGCGGCTGCCCGCGGCAAGCTTCCGGCCCACACCGCCGAGTGGGACATCCGGGACCGGGACGCCTTCGTCGAGGACGTCCGGCAGGCCCTGTACGCGTCCAAGGTGGTGGCCTACTCCCAGGGCTTCGACCAGATCGCCGCTGCCAGCTCCGAGTACGGCTGGGACATCGACCGGGGCGCCATGGCCCGGATCTGGCGCGGGGGATGCATCATCCGTGCCCGCTTCCTCAACCGGATCACCGAGGCCTACGCGCGCGACGCCGAGCTGCCGCTGCTGCTGGCTGACGACTACTTCGTGGATGCGGTGGGCAACTGCCTCGCTGCCTGGCGTCGCGTGGTCGCCGGGGCAGCGCAGAACGCCATCCCGACGCCGGCCTTCTCCTCATCGCTGGCCTACTACGACGGCATCCGCGCCGAACGGCTGCCGGCGGCGCTGATCCAGGCCCAGCGGGACTTCTTCGGTGCGCACACCTACCGCCGCGTCGACAAGGCCGGCTCGTTCCACACCGAGTGGACGGCCGACCGGAGCGAGACCTCGCTGGAGGCGACCGACGCCCAGGTCCTGCCGCCCGAACCGGCGGAGAAGGCCGACCCGACGCCGGCCTGACGCCGCCGGTGCCGGAGGTAGCGCGGTCCTGCTTAGGTGACTACAGCCCGCGCAGGAAGTCGACGTCGTCGTCAGGGGCGCTCGGCCGGTGACGCTGGGTCCGCTTGCCGAGGGTCTCGGCGTTGGGCCGGCCCAGCAGCAGCCAGGCCACCGCTCCGATCAGCGGCAGGCAGATGATCGCCACCGCCCACAGCCACCTCGGCATCCGACGGACCGCCAACGGCGGCGCCTGAGCCACCTCGACCACGCAGTAGATCATCAGCAGGGCCACGATGATGATCGGCAGGTACCGCCCCATGGGTGAAGTATGCGTCTCGCAGCCGGGCCGGACAACCGTCCCGACGCGGCAGCCGGACCGTCAGACCAAGCCCGTGGCACTCAGCGTCAGAC
>JAABUN010004769.1_pt1 | contig 17835 bp, 16 predicted proteins | sample 5559311 | NCBI WGS metagenome assembly JAABUN01 (sample SAMN10711877, study PRJNA513370) | rock metagenome | isolation source: Antarctica rocks | place: Antarctica: Victoria Land, Siegfried Peak sud | reverse complement strand
TGATCGCCCGCGTCCTGGCCTTCATCGCCTACTATAATCGCACCATGGCCGGGCCCTTCAAGTGGACCGACCAGGGCAAGCCGCTCTGCGGCTAACCACCGACGGATTCACGGCCGCGTGTACTAGCACGAGGAGTAACGATGGAAACCTCCGAACAATCGGGCGTGCAGCCCGCCAGTCCCACCGTGGGGAGCAGCTTCCCCGACTTCACGCTACCCGATCAGCACGGCGACCTCGTCTCCTTCGCTGCGACGCGCGCGGGCCGGAAGTCGGTCGTCGTCGTCTACCGCAGCGCCGACTGGTGACCCTACTGCAAGGTGCAACTCGTGCAGTTGCAGTCCGACCTGCCCGCCCTGGAAGCCGCCGGGATCTGGCCGGTGGCGCTCAGCTACGACAGCCCGGCGACCGTGGCCGCCTTCGCCGCCGAGCGCGGCATCACCTTCCCGCTCCTCGCCGATGCGGGGAGCGTCGTCATCCGCCAGCTTGGCCTGCTCAATACCGCGATTCCGCCCGAGCATCCCCGCTATGGCGTGGCCCAGCCCGCGACCTATCTGCTCGGCCAGGCTGGTCGCGTCGAGCGGGTGATCGTCCACATGAGCCAGACGGTGCGGGATAGCTGGCCGACCGCCCTGCACGGGGCCGTCGAACTGCGCGCCAACGCGAGCGGCCCGGTCGTGCGGCACGAGGCTGCGAGGGTGGCGATCGCGGTGTCCCTGGACAGCGCCACATACGCCCCGCACCAGCGGGTGGGGGTGCGGGCACGCATCCTGATCGCCGATGGAGCCCACGTCTACGGTCGGCCGTTGCCGCCCGGTTACACGCCGCTGACGCTGACCGTGGCTGCGCCCGCCGGCACGACCGTCGAGGCGGTCGCCTACCCCCCGCCCACGCCGCTGCCCCTCCCCGCCCTGGGCGAGACGCTGCCGGTCTACACCGGGGCGGTCGAGCTGAGCGCCTATGTCACCGGCGAGGGGGTGCGCGAGGATGTGACCATATCCGTCACGCTCGGCTGGCAGGTCTGCACCGAGACGGATTGCCTCGTCCCGCAAACGGTGACGGTGTCGTTGCCGCTCCGCTATCGCCCGTAGCGGCGGGTACACGATGAACACCCCCTCGCATTTCCTGATCAACGCCGCCCTGCGACCGGGGGCGCGGTCGCGCCATGCGCCGCCGCGCACGCCCTTCCTGGTCGGCGCGGTCCTGCCCGATGTGCCGCTGGCGGTGCTCGCCCTCGGCACGTACCTACGGGCCAGGCTGGACGGGGTGCGGGATACCGGCGCGGTGGTGCGCGACACCTTCGACGAGCGCTACTTCCGCGATCTGCTCTGGATCGCCGCGCACAACTTCTTCCACGCGCCGCTCTTGCTGGCGCTCCTCTGGCGCCATTGCCACCTCCCCGCGTCGCGGTTGCGATGGGCGTTCTGGTTGTTCGCGGGGTGTGCGGCCCATGCCCTCATCGATCTGGCGACGCACTACGACGATGGCCCGCTCCTCTTCTCCCCCTCCGCGTGGACGATCCGGCTCCACAGCCCGGTCAGCTACGGGGATCGCCGCCACCACGGCAGCCAGTTCGTCGTCTTCGAGCTGGCCCTGGATGCGGCCCTGGTCGCCTGCCTGGCCTGGACGCCGGTCCGGCGTTGGTTCGCCCGGTGCCGCGCGAGGACACGATCATGGGGGCGCTCGTGAGTGACAAGCGACCGAGCGTCGTGATCAGCGGGGCGACGGATGGGCTCGGGCTGGCGCTCGCGCGCACCTATGCCGCGCGCGGCGCGCGGCTGGTGCTGCTCGGTCGGCGACCGCGCGCGGCGCTCGACGCGCGACTCTTCACCGATCAGGTTTACTGCCAGGTCGATCTCGCCGATCCGGGATGCGCCGTCGCGGTCGAGCGCTTCCTGCGCGAGCGCGGGATCGCGACGGTCGATCTGCTCATCCAGAACGCCGGGGTCGGCTTCCACGGCCTGGTCGCGCGGCAAAGTCCCGACAATGTGCGCGAGTTGGTGGCCGTCAACCTGCGCGCGCCGATCGCGCTGACCCACGCGCTGCTCCCCGCGCTCTGGCGCGCGCGCGGCACCATCGCCTTCATCGGTTCGGTCGCGGCGGCCCTGCCGGTGCCGGAGTACGCGGTCTACGGCGCGACCAAGGCGGCCATCGCGGGCTTCGCGCGGAGCCTGCGGGTCGAACTGGCCGGGCAGGTCGCGGTGCGCGTCATCCACCCTGGCGCGATCCGCACCGCGATGCACGCCAAGAGCGGCATGCCGCCGAGCTCCGCCGCCTGGCGACGCTTCCCGACACCCGAACTGGTGGCCGCGCAGGTCGTGCGCGCCATCGAGCGTGGCCCGGCGACGATGGCGCTCGGCCCGGCCAACCGCGCGCTCCGCTTCGCCGGGCGGCACGGCGCGGGGATCGTCGATGCGCTCGCTCGTCAACGCGGGCCGCGCCACGCCTATGATCCGCCGCAACAGTCCGGCATCGGGGCAGGCGGAGCGGCAACGCGGCACTGCGCCATCACCGGTGCGGCCGACGGGATCGGGCGCGCGCTCGCGCACGCCTTCGGCGCGGCAGGCTACGCCATCATCGGTATCGACAGCGACGAAGCGCTGAGCGCCCGGACCCACGCCGAGTTGGCGGCGCGGGGCATCCCGGCCACCTTCCTGAATGCGGACCTGATCGATCGCGCGGATGTGGAGCGCCTCATCGAGCGACTCGCCGCGCTGGGGCCGCTCGCTTGCCTGATCCATTGCGCCGGTATCAGCGCGGTCGGGCGCTTCGCGGGCACCGATCTGGCGGTGCAGGACCGGGTGCTCGAGCTGAATCTGCTCGCGCCGCTCCTCCTGACCGGGGGACTCCTTGCGCGGCAGCGGCTGGCGCGGCGGCACGCTCGTCTTCGTCGCTTCGCTCTCCTGCTTCACCGGCTATCCAGGCGCGACCGTCTACGCGGCGACCAAGGACGGTGTGGCCGCCTACGCCCGCAGCATCCGGGTCGGCCTGGCCGCGTCCGGCTTACGCGTCCTGACCGTCTACCCCGGCCCGACGCGCACCGCCCACGCCCGCCGCTACAGCCCCGACAATCGGCGCGAGGCCCGCCGGATGCCGCCGGAGGTGCTGGCGGCGCATGTGCTGGCGGCGGTGCAGGCCGGGCAGCACACGCTCATCCCCGGCAAGGGCAACCGCGCCTTCGCCCTCTTCGGCCGCCTCGCGCCGAGCCTCGCCGACGCCGCGATGCGGAAAGCCCTGCTCGACAAGCTGGATCGCGCGCGACGGATGCGCGGCGACTAGCGCAGTTGGCGCGCGATCGACCGGGCGGCGGTGCGGGCCACGCGCCCGATCGCCTGGAGCCAGCCCTCCGTGGTGGGGTACCGGAAGCCGACGCAGTAGAGGCGGGGATTGCCGATCGCGCGCCACTCCCGGTCGACCAGTGGCGTACCGTCCGCATCGAGCCGCAGTTCGTGGGCGACGAAATCGATTGTCGGCCGATACCCGGTCGCCAGGATGATGGCATCGCAGGCGTACTCGCGACCGTCCTCGAAACAGACCTTGCCGGGGGCGAACCGCGCGATGCCGCCGTAGCGCCGTATCCGCCCGGCGGCAACCGCCTCGGGCAGCTCGTAGCCGACGACCGGGAAATGATCCAGCGGTGAGCCTGGGGGCAGGGGCAGGCCGATCGCGCCGAAATCGCGTCGGCGCAGCGGCCGCTCCGCGAGCGGGCGCGGCACGGTGCGCAGGAACCACGAGGCGGCGCGCATCGCCAACGGGCTCGTGGGGCGTGGCACGAACGCCACCCCATCGCGGATGCCGATCGCGGTCGTCACACCGTGCTCGGCGAGATCGACGGCGATCTCGCTGCCGGAATTGCCCGCGCCGATCACCAGCACCCGCTGCCCCGCGAAGGGGGTGGCGTTGAAATACTCGCTCGCGTGGAGGATCGGCCCGCCGAACGCCTCTTGCTCGGGGAAATGCGCCCGATGTGGCGTGCTCCAGATCCCCGTTGCGATCACCAGCGTATCCGCTTCAAGGGGCCCCTGGCTCGTCTCCAAGCGCCAACGGTTGCCAGCGTAGGCCGCATGGCGTATGTCCACGCCGGTTTCGATGCACAACCGCTGCTCTTCGGCATAGCGCGTGAGGTAGTGGCGGAACTGGAGCGCCGAGGGATAGCGCGGATAGCTGGCGGGCATCGGTTGCTTTGGCAAGCTCGAAACCTGCTTCGGGATATGCAGGTGCAGCCGTTCGTAGTGATTCAGCCAGCTATAGCCTACCGTCTGACGCTCGAGTACGCGATACGGCAAGCCACACCGTTGCAGCTCGTGGGCCATCGCCAATCCTGCAGGGCCGGCACCAACAACGACAATCATCGCCACCTATTCTCCATCAATCCGGCAGGACCGGGAAGAGTATCTCCGGGGGAACTGCACCCAGGTCGCCGCGCCGCACCGGTACCCGTCGAGTACACGAAGTGTCGGAGAGCACCCTGAGCCCGCCGCGGCGACACGCACCTCGGTGTACTCGCCCCGGTAAGTCGGTGCCTCGATCCGGCCCGTGACGTCGTTTTGGACTCGTGACGCCGCTCAGGTGGCCTCCTCGCCCGCCGGGCTTGCTCCCCGGCGCTTGAGCAGCCGCGAGAGTCCCAGGCTGACCAGGAAGAGCGCGACCGACGCGGCCAGTACCCTGGGATCCAGCGCGGGTATCCCGCCGTCGAAGCGCTCGATCGACGCGCCGAACAGGGTGAAGGCGAGCGTGCCCGGCAGCGCCCCGAGCGCGGTGGCGACGATGAAGGGGATCCAGCGGATTCGCAGGAATCCGGCGAGATAGTTCACCAGATCGTACGGTGCGAAGAGCAGGCGGAGCAAGAAGACCGTCTCGAAGCTATGCTCGCGCAGCCGGGTGGTGTAACGCTGCACGATCCCGCCCGCCCGCCCCTCGCTCAGCAGCCCTTGACCGAAGAAGCGCCCGACCACGTAGGCGACCAGCGCCGAGACGTTGCTGCCGATGACGACCAGCAGCACACCTAGGATCGGTCCGAAGACGAAGCCCGCCGCGATCGTCAGGAGCGTGGCCGGGAATAAGAGCAATGGGCGCACGGTATAGATCAGGATGAACAGCAGCGGGCCATAGAAACTGGCACTGAAGAAGTCGATCAAACGTTGCACCACATCGAGCGGCGAGAGGTCATTCTGCCAGGCGTACCACTGATATGCCGCGAACGCGAGCACCCAGAAGGCAAGCGCAACCCATTTTTGCCCCTTTTGTACGTTGGAGAGGTTTTCCGGCGATGCGGGAGGTATCTCAGGCAACTCCGCAGCTTTCCCGCCCATTGCTCCTCCCTATTTGGCGACCGTGGCAGCCCACCACAGTCGCTGGACGACGGTCACCGCTACCAGCGCGGCCATCGCGCAGCAGAGCCAGGAAAAGAGGCCGGACAGCATCAGGAAGAGACAGTAGAAAACAATCGTCTCCGTCCCCTCCATCAGTCCGCTCGGGATCGTCACGGTCGTCAACTCACCGCGTCCCGCCGCGCCGTGGCGATGTTTTTCCAGGAGCGCCGACTGATAGAGCCAGGCCGCGCCGTTGATGTAAAAGCTGGTGATGAGTAGGGCCAGGCACAGGTATCCGGGGCGCGTGTCGACGCTGAGCGCGATCCCGAGCGGCACCGCCGCGTAGATGATCGTGTCCAGGACGATGTCGAGGTAGCCGCCGAAATCGGTCTGCTTGCCGTGCAAGCGCGCGACGGTGCCATCGAGCCCGTCCAACGCGCGATTCCCCAGCCACAAGACAAGCGCCAGCGGGTAGGCACCTTGCCAGGCGGCGAGCGCCGAGCCCAACCCGACGATAAGGGCCGCGACGGTGAGCGTGGTCGGTGAAACGGTGCGCAGCGGACCGAGTGCCAGCGGCGCTAAGAAACGTTCCTTCGGTTGCCGAAGCAGCTGATCAATCACCGGCATCTCCCACCACGTGGCGCTACCTGGCCCGTGTCTCACGCGCACTCCTCAGACGCGCGCCGATGTCACTCGTGTAGGAGGCGGGACGTTGTCGGGGCGCCCCTATCCATTCGCGCGCGACAGTTCGCCAAGGGACGCGGTCATCCCTGCGGCTGGAGCCGGGGCTTGCCGCGCCGAGGCTTGGCGAAGCGATAGCGGAGATAGGCCCCGACTTCGGCGGGCAGGTGCGGCAGCGTCTCGCGCACGTAGGCGTCGGCAGCCTTTTTCAGGCCTTCCGAGAGGGTCGGGTACGGGAAGACCAGCCGATACAGGCTATACAACGACAGCCCGCGCGAGATCGCCAGCGTGAAGATGGTGATCATGTCGCCCGCGTGTGGCCCGACGATCGTCGCGCCGAGGATGCGCCCGGTCAGGCGCACCGCCTCGACCAGCACGAAACCGTGCTCGACGCCGTCGGTGTAGCCGCGATCGAGATCCTTCAATTCGATCCGCACCCGCCGCACCGCGCCGGGGTGGTACCGTTGCGCGACTGTTTCGGGCGTCATGCCGACGCTGGCCACCTCCGGGTCGCTGAACGTCGCCTGCGGGTAGAGTGGGTCGCCCCCGATTGTCGGCAGATACGGCAGCACGATCTGCTGGACGACGCGACGGCCCTGGGCATTGGCGGAGTGGGTCCAGTGCGAATCGGGGGTGACATCGCCGACGGCGTAGATATGCGCAACGCTGGTACGCCCCTGCCCATCAACCGGGATTCCTCCCTGGGCGTCAACCGCGACCCCGGCCCGGTCCAGGTCCAGCGCATCGACATTCCGCTCGCGACCGATCGCCAGGAGTACCCGATCAACGTCGGGTATCGCCACCGGGTAGCCGCCCGCGATGGCGTGGAGTGTTCGGGCTGCCTCATCGTAGGATTGCGGTTTGGCCCGGTCATGAATCGCGATCCCCTGTGCCGCCAGCGCGCGTTCGAGCACGGCGGATGCCTCGGCGGCGGCTTTCGCGAGGATACGCTCGCCGCGCGAGACGATGGTGACGGCGCTCCCGAGCTTCCGGAAGGCGCAGGCCATCTCCAGCGCGACCGAGCCCGAGCCGATGATCGCCAGGTGCTGCGGGGCCTCGTGTAACTCGAACAGGCGCTCGTTCGTCAAGGTACGCTCGTCCGGCAGGCCGGGGATAGCGAGCGTGCGGGGACGCGACCCGCTGGCGATGACGATATGTGCCGCGCCGAGCTCGCGACGGCCCCCGTCGCTGAGCGTCACCTCCAGGCGCCGTGCATCGAGGAAACGCGCGTGGCCGCAGATCAGGTCGAGGTTCGTGGTCTGCCGCAATTGCGCGGTCTCCTCATCGCGGAGCCGATCGCGCTTGCCTTGCACGGTGCGAAACACCGCCGCCGTGTCGTCCGCCGCGCCGGGCTCATTCGCCTGATGGATCAACGCCTTCGAAGGGATACAGCCGACATTCGTGCAGTCGCCCCCGACGAAGGCGCGTTCGATCACGGCGACGCGCTTGCCGAGGCTCGTTAGCCCGATCGCGAGCGTGAAACCACCCGAGCCAGACCCGATAACGATGGTGTGATAGGTGTCCGTCAGCCTCATCCTTGCCCCAAGAATTTCATGCGCGACTCGTCCGCGCGTAGTGCAGGCGCTTCTGCAGGCGGATGACCGGTGTCGAGTACTTCGCGGTGTCGTGCATGAAAAACGCGCTCACCTCCGCCATCGAGCGCGTACCGAAGAAGTGCTCGCGGAATACCCCCGTCCCCAGGAAGCCCTGCTCCCGGCTGAAGAGTCCCGCACGCAGTTTCCGCGCGGGCAGCGAATTCTTGCCGGCCAGTACCGCCCGGAAGGCCTGCGGCATCCAGGGGATCGCCGCATAACGCGCACGGATCTCCGCCACCGACTGTCGTACTGCGCTATCGTCGTCGGTATCGGTCCGCTCGACGATGGTGTCGATCCGATCGGCGAGGGTGTCGAATTCCGCGAAGCCGCCGCCAACCAGATGGAGACCCATGAGTTGGGCGAAGTATTCGTCGCGGTTCCGCGCCTGGCCGCGCGCGCTCATCAGCTTCACCAGCTCCAGGTAAGCGCCGGTCAGCCAGAGGACCGAATAGACCGACCACAGGTCGTAATGTCCCCACGATTTGAAAGAGTTGGCGACGAGGCGATCGTTCGCGCGCACGTAGCCGAGCGTCAGCGCCTCGAGCGGGCGGAAATGCTCGGTGGAGTAGTCGCCGGTCTCGTGGGCATCGAGCAGGAGATGCGCCAGGAGGGACGCGCTCATCAGGGTGGTGTAGAGGCCTTTTGAGTAGAGCGGATCGATGAACCCGGCGGCGTGACCCAGCAGACAGTAGCGGTCGCCGATGACGCGGGTCGACGAGAATTGCAGCCGCTCGGTGCGCGTCCAGCCGCGCGCCGCCCTGGCGCGCTGGAACTGCGGGGGGATACTCGGGAACCGTTCGATGAAGTCGTAGAACTCCTCTTCGGGGGTGAGATCCTGGCGGGTCGGGTAGCGGCGCGGATCGAGCTGCAGCCCGACGCTACAGAGCGGATTGGTCGAACCGGGATGATTGTCGAACGGGATCACCCAGAGCCAGCCCCCCTTGAAGATATGGTGCAACGTTCCCTCGGCCAGCCGGAAGGGCAGGCCATATTGCTCGCGCGAGGCGCCGACGTTGTTGTAGCAAGGGACATTGACCATGTGCGTGAAAATGGTCCGCGAGTGGGCCTGGAGTTCCATGTCGCGCAGGGCGAAACGCTCCGCCAGGATCGACCGGTAGCCCCCCGCATCGACCACGTAGTCGGCGCTATAGCGCACCTCCTTGGTGGTGATCACCTCCACGCCATCGGGCGCGATCACGATGTCCCGCACCGGGGTGTTCTGCAGGACCGTCGCCCCATAGGAGACGGCGACCGCGGTGAGGAAATAGTCGCTGTCCTGGCGATGGAGGTGCAGTTCGTGCCCGTGTGGCTGACTTGGGATGACGGCTTGCAGCGACCGCTGGATATCCTGCGGGTAACCTTCGCTGTGGTGGAGATAGCTGAAGTGCCGCTTGATACCGTGCGACGTGCCGATCTGCGCGAGATAGTGTTCCGAACTGAAATAGGCCAATTCCGGGACATCGTATAATTCGGCCATCGCGCGCAATGTCTCGGACGTCTCGAGGATCATCGACTCCCCGACCGCGAATTTCGGGTGGCTGCCAGCCTCGAAGATGACCACCTTCAACCCCTGCCGTGCCAGGATCGCGCCCAGGGTGGAGCCGCCGATCCCCGAGCCGATGATGGCGACGTCGTATTTCTTCATAACTGCTGCATTATCCTTCGTCTCAATATGCTCAATCTGTTCGCTGTCCTGCCGAGAAGGATACCTCCCGCCGCGCGCGGAGGTGTGGTGGCTTCCCCATTCGGCGTAGCTTGCGCCATGAGGATAAGGCCACTACGCTCTCAGTCTAACAGCATACCTGATCACCATCTGTGCTAATTCTTACAGACGGCGAACAGGGCTGTGCTCTACGCTACGCGTATTCCGGCGCGATAGATCACTATGGGGATAGCCGCCGCGTCATCCGCTGAGCGAGACAGGCACCCTGGCAGGCGACGACGGTGAGGCACGGCGAGAGCAATGTGATGCTCATGTGCGATAGGACGATCGCGCGAGCCCGGGCTCGGCGAGCCTATGACACGCTCGGTGCCGGGCTTGACCGCGCCGCACGCTTCGAAGCGCGAGCGGGAGCGCACGCGTTGGCCATCCTGGACTTGAAGCCCGGCGGCGGATAAGGTGCGCTACTACCCGCTCTGTGCCGCGTGCGCGGCGGCGATCGAGGACGCGAACGGCGGTCGCCGCGCGGTCCTGCCGGGCGTCTACGTGGTCTGAGGGGCGCGGAAACGATCCTCGGGGCGGTCCGGCGACGTACGTATGCACCCGAACGGCTCCCGAGGATCCCCCCGCGATGGCGGTTAACGGCAGCATCCTCGGGAAACTGCCGGGCCGCGTACGGACTGGTGCTGCGCCGGGCGAGCGGCCCAAAAATTTGCAGTTTTCGCAGTTTCCCGGAGCGACCCGATCGCGATCCTCGGAAATGGCCCCGGGATGGGGTAGAACTTGGCGTAGGATGTGGTAATCTGGGAGCGGAAACGAGTCAGGGTCACAATGAAGCTTCCGCTAGCGCGGATTGCAACCGGTAGGCCCCCGTGTTGAACGTGGTGACGCCTGATGCGCGATCACGATGAAGCGTCCGTGAGCGCGGATTGCAACCGACTGACGAGGGAAGGGGAAAGCCAGCGAAGGGCGGGGGGCGGCGGGGGCGGGCTCACGCACGCGGGGGCGCGGGGGCCAGGCGGGCTATGGCGACGGGTGGTCCACGTCGGCGCGACGCGCCACCCGACCGACGCCTGGGTCGCGCAGCAGCGCCGCGAGGCCACCCCGTTCGACCAGCGCCTGCGGTACCGCATCCGCGACAACGACCGCACGTTCGGGCCGCCTTCACGCGGGTGGTGCAGGCGAGCGGCATCACGATCCTGCGCGCGCCCTGTCGCGCGCCGCAGGCGAATGCGGTCTGCGAGCGCTGCCTGGGCAGCGTGCGCCGCGAGTGCCTCGGTCACCTCCTCGTCCTCGGGGCGCGCCATCTCCGCCGCGTGCGCCGCGAGTGCGCGACCTCCTTCAACCGGGCACGGCCGCACCAGGGCCTCGGTCAGGCGCTTCCGGCGCCGCAACAGGGCGAGAGGACGACTCCACCGGGGCGGCTCCGGGCGGCACCGGTCCCGAGTGGGTTGCACCACACCTACCAGCGCGCCGCGTGAGCCTGACGGATGCGTTTCTAGCCATCACACCATTCCCCGGCTCGCACCGCTGTGGCCGCTATCCGCGACTTCTCGCGCGACGCCTACGGGGCACCGGACGAGAGCGTGGCACCACGGCCCGGGTCGGCGGCCTGCGGCGCGGCGGGGGCCTGATCCGCGAACGCGACGATCGGGCAGTTGACGACGATGCCCACCGGGACGAGCGGCAGGCCGTCTTCCGCCGTCACCAGGCCACGGGCCGCGAGTTGCCGGATCTGGTTCGCATCCTTCTGGGCCACGTTCAGCCCCCGCGCCACCGCCTCAGCGCTCCACTTCGCCAGCTGGAGGTCCCACAGCGGGGTGTAGAGCGCCGCCAGGGCCGGGTCATCGAGGGTGGTGAAGCTGTCGAGGACGTTGTGCGCGTCTCCCCCGGCGCGTAACGACTCCAAGAGCGCGGGGTTCTGCAGGCTGGCATCCTCCGGCCCGTGCGCGTCGAGGATGACGTGGTTCAGCCCCTGTGCCGGCGGGCTGTTCGGCCCGGTCTGGCCGTTGACGAACGCGAAGATGGCCGAGCGCGCGCCCGCCGGGAGGGTCCGACTGTTACGGAAGGGGAGTTCGCCCATGGACGGGATGAAGGTGCCGCGCTCGATCGGGGCGGCCAGCGGGTTGGATGCGGAGAAGCTGTGGTAGAAGATGTCCTGGCCGAACGCGAAGGCCCGGACCAGCAGGAGATCGGCGGTCAGCTTCCCGGTGTCGATGCCCAGGAGCCGGTCGTGCGTGTCCGCGTGGGTGACCAGATCGAACGGCCCAGGGCCGACCGCGACGATCGGGGCGTTGTAGACCACGCCCGTTCCCCGGACGCGGACGAGATCGCTGTACTTGGCGTCGCCGAACGCGCCGACCTGGAATCGTGCGGGCGGGAAGCCCTTCGGGCCGGGGGTGATGATCCGCAGCGGGCCGAAGACGGGTTTCCCAGGGAAGGTCACCATGTCGCGCCCGAGGACCGGGTTGGCGGACACGACCTCCTGGACGCCGGGGTGCCCGACGGGGATGTTGGCCAGCCGGGGGGCGAGGTTGAGCCCGAGATCGGCGGCGATGCGCGCGTCCGAACAGTCGGTGATGACGTACCAGACCGGCTGCCCGTCGCAGAGCCCCTGGTGGAGGGGTGCCGTGGCGAAATGCTTCGTCAGGTTGAGGGCGAGCGTGTTCGCGAGCGTGAACTTGCCCGGCGGCAAGAACTCATCCGGGGCCTGGGCGGCGGCGGCGGGCCCCCCCGCGGCGGCCGTTGATACCGCGACGCCGCCGAAGGCCGTCGCGGCCAGGGTGCCCACCCCCACCGCGAGGCTACCCTTGAGCACGGCGCGGCGCGTGTAAACAGTGCCGGGATTCGTCGGCGCTCCCTGATCGTGTTCTGTCGTCATGCTGGCCCTCCTCCGCGCGTGCTCGTCCATCGAGATACGCGCAGCTATCGTACAACGGCACGCAACTGTGCCGCGTCGGCCCACCCTCCACAGGGTGCTTCTCGCGCCCCAGGGCCGATCGGTTCACCGGTATGCGAACCTTCTGTCATTCGGTCTAGCCGGGAACAGGCGATGGGGCGGTGATACGTTGTGCCGGGATGTGTGCAAGACGGTGGAATTCGGTAAATGGCGTCGGGCTAGGTGCCCCGTCGGCCGACTACCCTTGGCCTCGGGCGGCGTCGGCTCCCCCGACCGGCGAATCCAGGCCGTGCGGGAAGCCGACGCGGGGTGCGCCTACCGCGCGCGGAAGACGATCGGGCAATTGACGATGATGCCGGTCGAGCCGAACTTCTTGCCGCCGGGGCCGGTGATCGACCCTTGCTGGACCAACTCCAGATATTGGAACTCGTCGATGACGCGAGAGCGGTAGCCCTTGTTGATCGCGTCCTGCGTCCACTCGCCCAGGTTGAGATCCCACAGCGGGCTGTAATCGAGCGACACGGTGGGGATGCCGCCGATGACGTGCAGCGGCGGCGCCGGCGTACCCTTGTCGGTCCTGTCGGTCAGGGCGCTGAAGAGCCCCTGGCGCTGCGGGTTGTCCTTGCCAGCCGGGCCGTTGATGGTGACGAAGAGGCGCTCGATGGCGCTGAACGCGCTGTCGTCGTTGCCGACCTTGATGTTGGCCAGGGCCGGGGCCAGGGTGCCCTCGTCGAGCGTCGCCGGCACGGGGTCCGAGGCGTCGGTGCTGATGTAGAATGCCGGCTTGGCGAAGCTGAAGATCGGGGTCGTCTTGAGTGTCACCGTCCCGCCGCCGTTCGCCCCTGGGCAGATCTTCACGACGCGGTCGTGGACGCGGCCGTAGTCGACGTTGCCGTCGCAGAAGGTGATGTCCTTGGCGTCCACGCCGAAGGCGACGATCGGCGCGTTGTAGATGTGGTTGCCGCTGTTCTCGATGCGCACGATCGGCGTGTAGTCCTTGTCGCCGACCGAACCGGGCCTGGCCGTCTTCGGCGGGAAGGGCATGGGCGCATCGCCGGGGACCAGCTCGCGCACGGGGCTGAAATCGACGGTGCCGCTCTCGAACGTCAGGCTGTTGTCCTTCTGCAGGCGGGCGACACGCGCCCCGCCGTCGACCGCGGCGTAGCTGAGTTTCCCCGAGAAATTGAGGCCCAGCGCATCGGCGTTGGCCTTGTCGTCCGTGTCGGTGAGGATGTACCAGACCGCTCGTCCATCCTTCATCTGGCCGCGGTAGAGCGGGAGGGTGACGGTGCCCGCCACCTGGTCGAAGTCGCCCGCCCGCAGGAGCTTGACCGGGCCGACCAGTTCTTTCTGCACCTCCGACGCCATCGGTCCGAAGTAGCTGAGCGGGACGTCCGCGCCGACTGCGGGGGATACGGGCTCGGGATCGGCGGCGCGCCGCGCCAAGGCCGGTCCGGCGGAACTGAACAGGAGCGCGCCGACGAGCGCGAGGTTCAGGAGACCCAGGAGCGCGATAAGTCGGCGGGCGGTGAGAGTGAACGTGAAAGTCATGTGTGGCCTCCCCTGGATGAAGTTGTTACTGCTTGCTCCGCCCCTATGCCCACGCCATTCGAGGGGATCACAATGTCGACTATCAACTTGCCGGTGGCAACCATGGAGTGTCTCCTCCCCTCGACGGTTGCCAGGTCGAGACTTGCCGTGCGATGCGGCAACGCGGCCTCCGCGCTCGCTGTCGGCGGCTTGATGCGCGGCTACGGCGGTGGCACACGACGTACCGATCATTGGCGGTACTGCCGTCGATTCTAGGCGGCGAAGGGCGCTACGCTGGTGAGAACCGGTGGCAGAGTGGTGTGAGGGGGTGCAATTCGGTGAATGGCGCGCTGCCGCACGCGGAGGGTGACGCCCCCAAGGAATGACCAGGGTCCAAGGCTCCGCCGTGCCGATGGCGTATCGCGCGCGTTGACACCTCCCGCTGCCGCGTGTAAGGTGTGCCGGATGGCGTCATTCTCCGGGCATCGTTGTGCGGTGACATCCGCGCTGACGGTCGGTCGGCGGAGGACATATGGTTGGCCCCGATCGCCGTGCGCTCGCCGCCGCGCCGGATCTCTATCGCTTCCTGCGCTGGGCGCTCTTCCGGCTGCGCTGGGGGACGATCCTCGTGGTCCTGCTGCTCACATGCATGCAGCCCACCGTCGGGCGCGGCGGCATCGCCACATGGGCGCTCGTCGCGTTATTCGCGGGCTACAATGTGTTCGTGGAACTGCTCCGCGGTCGCGTGCCGCAGTTGCGCTCCTACACCGCCGTGGCGCTGCTCGATCTGCCGCTGGTCGGGCTGCTGTATGGCCTCGGGGGCGAGCCGGGCGGGCCGCTCTTCCTGCTGCTCTTCCTCGTCACCGACTGCGCCGCCGTGAGTCTGCCGCTACGCCCGGCGCTGCTCTATGCGGGGGGTGCGGCGGCCATCGCGACGGGCATCGACATGGCGCTCCTGATGTGGTCGCCGACTGGGGGTGCCATCCGCCTGCTGGTCGTCCGCCTGGCCATGCTCCTGCTGGTCGCCGCAGGCATGGCCATCCTGACCCGGCGGCTGGCGATGGAGCAGGAGGCGGCGCGGGTGGAGCGCCTGGAGGCCGATCGGCTGGCGACGCTCGACCGGCTGCGGGCGGACTTCATCGCGACGGTGTCCCACGATTTGCAGACGCCGCTCACCGCCGCCCGCGCCGGCCTCGCCATGCTCCAACTGGGCGCGCTCGACCGGCTGTCCCCCGACCAGCGGGACGTGCTGGACACCAGTCGGCGCAACGTCGAGTACCTCACCATCCTCATCGGCGACCTGCTCACCTATAACCAGCTCGAGGCGGGCACGTTCCAGATCGAGCGCGCGCCGGTCGATCTGCGCGCGGTGGTCGGGGCGGCGCTGCGCGTGGCGCAGCCGCTGCTGCGCGAGAAGGGGCAGGCACTGGAACTCGACCTGCCGCTGCCGCTGCCGTGCCTGGGCGACGTGCGACGGCTGGATCAGGTGGTCATCAACCTGCTGGCGAACGCGCACCGGCACACCCCGCGTGGTAGCCGCATCGCGATCACGGGCGGGGCCGACGCGCGCGCGGTCCGCCTGACCGTGGCCGATGATGGCCCCGGCATCCCGGTCGAGGAGCAGGAGGCGATCTTCCGCCGCTTCTATCGCCGCGGCGTAGTCGGCGATGGCTCGGGGCTCGGCCTGGCGATCGTGTGGCGGCTGGTGGAGCTGCACGGCGGGCAGATCGCGGTGGAGCGCGCTCCCGGCAAGGGCGCACGTTTCCACCTCACCCTGCCCACTACCGCAGTGGGAGGCACGCCATGACCTTGAAGGTGCTGATCGCCGACGACGCACCCGACATCGCCAAGATGGTCGCCTTCGGGGTGCGGATGACCTGGCCGGGCTGTCGGGTACTGATCGCGGGGGATGGCGAGGCGGCGCTCCGGCACTTCGCAGAGGAGGGGGCCGACCTGGTGATCCTGGATGTGGCGATGCCGCCGCCGGACGGCTTCGAGGTCTGCCGCCGCATCCGCGAGACCTCGCAGGTGCCGATCCTGATGCTCACCGTCCGCAACGATATCGTCGACAAGGTGCGCGCGTTCGACGCCGGGGCCGACGACTACCTCGGGAAACCCTACGACCAACTGGAGCTGATGGCCCGCTTGCGCGCGCTGGCGCGGCGGGCGTATGCGCCGCTGCCCACCCCCGGCGCGGCCTTCATGGTCGGCGATCTCTCGCTGGACTTCGCGACGCACGAGGTGCGCGTCCGGGGCGCGGTCATCCGCCTCACCTCCACCGAATACCGCCTACTCGCCGTGCTCGCCCGGCATGCCGGCACCGTCCTGCCCCACTCCTTCCTGCTGGAGCGGGTCTGGGGGCCGGAGTACGTCGGCGACGCGCACTACCTAAAGGGGATCGTGCGCCGCCTGCGCCAGAAGCTCGGCGACGCCCCCGAGGAACCGCGCTACATCCAGACCGAATGGGGGATCGGTTATCGCCTCGTCGCCGACCCCGAAGCCCCGCGCCGCCCCTGAACCGGGCGTGACCGCGCGCCGTCTGCGCTCGTCCCCGCCGGATGCAGCCGCCGCAGCACCGGGATTGCCGCCGTGGTGGTCAAATCTGGTGCCCACCCATATCCTCGCCGGGATGGCGTTTGGTGTCCTCGGCACCGATGTGGCGCTCGTGCTCCACCGTCGGGCGGCCGTTTGCCGTCGTGCCGTCGCCGCACTCTCTTCCTACCATCGGTACTGTCAAGGTAACTGGTTGGCCGGGCGGGCGGGCGGGTGTGCGCTACTCGGCGCATAAAACAACAACCCGCAGCTCCCGACCACAAGCGGCAGCGGTTCCCGCCGGGGATTATCGCGCACGCCGGGTGGCGCTCCTTCCGCTTCGCCCGCAGCGACCGCGATGTGGACGAGCTGCTCGCCGAGCGCGGCATCAGCATCACGGCATCATCACCACGTATGAGACGGTGCGCCAGTGGCGTCGGAAGTTCGGCCAGCAGTACGCCAACACGCTGCGCCGCCGTCGCGTGCGGCCGGGCGACAAGTGGCTGTGCTGGCCGTTTAGTTCATTCGGCGCGATTTTCTAGCGGTCCGGTTGCTCGAGTGCCAGGATCCGGCTGCGGATGGACTAAACGGCCAGCACAGGGGGTCCGCTGTCGGCGCGCACGGTGCAGTACACCCGGGCCATCTTGCGGAAGGCGCTGAACCAGGCGCTCACATGGGGCCGCGTGCCGCGCAACGTCGCCACCCTGGTCAATCCGCCACACGCGCGCGCCGCAGATCACCCCGCTGACCCCCGAGCAGTGCCGACAGCTCCTCGATACGGCGCATGGCCACCGTCTCGAGGCCTTGTATCGGGTCGCCCTCGCCCTGGGGCTGCGTCAGGGCGAGGCGTTGGGCCTGCGCTGGGACGACGTCGACGTCGAGGGGCGCACGCTGCGCGTCCGCGTCGCCTTGCAGCGGCGCAAGGGGATCAAGGGACTGGTGGAGCCGAAGACCCCGCAGAGCCGCCGCGCGCTGCCTTTGCCGACGGCGCTGCTCGCGGCGCTCGAGCTGCATCGCAAGCGCCAGGTCGCCGAGCGCCTGGCGGCGGGGGGGCGGTGGCGGGACTGCGGGATGGTGTTCGCCTCGACCGTGGGGACCACACTGGCGCCGCGCAACGTCACCCGCCACTTCAAATCGCTGCTGCTGAAAGCCGGACTGCCGGATGTGCGCTTCCACGACCTGCGCCATAGCTGCGCCTCGCTGCTGATCGCCCGGGGCGTCCACCCGCGCGTGGTGATGGAGATCCCGGGCCACGCGCAGATCAGCCTGACGATGAACACCGACGCCCATGTGCTGCCGGAGGCGCAGCGCGCGACCGTGGCCACGCTCGACGCGCTGCTCGGCGATCCCACCGGCGAGCCGGGGCGGCATCCCGGCACATAGGCAACAAAGAAGGCAACAAACGCGAGGATGCGGGCGGCTCCTGGTGAGCCGCCCGCATCGTTTTCTCTGCCATGGCGTCATGTTTGCTGGTGACCCGGGTGGGAGTCGAACCCACAACCCACTAGAAATGCTGCACAATAAGGGCTGGTCGGGTATGCTGACGGGCGGAAGGGGGGCCGCGATGATCCTGCGCTATCACCACCTGACGATCGCGCCGACGGTGTTCCGGGCGATGACCGGCCTGGG
>JAABUN010004768.1_pt1 | contig 17842 bp, 15 predicted proteins | sample 5559311 | NCBI WGS metagenome assembly JAABUN01 (sample SAMN10711877, study PRJNA513370) | rock metagenome | isolation source: Antarctica rocks | place: Antarctica: Victoria Land, Siegfried Peak sud | reverse complement strand
GGTCGCCTCGTCCTCTTCCTCGTAGGTCGAGTAGAAGTACGGCGTGACGGCGGTGAACTCCGCCGCGCAGGTATCGACCGTCTTGTAGACCGGTTCGATTCCCGCCGCGCGGCGTCGCGCGGTGACATCGGCGACCGAGAGCCCGATCAGGCGGGCGATCTGGCGGTCGGAGAAGCCCATCCGCTTCGCGCGCCAGAGGAGCCCGGCCCCGATGTCGGTGCTCGCGGCGGCGATCTCACGCTCCATCGCGATCAAGCGGGCCAGCTTACGGGTGAACCACGGATCGTAACCGCTGCGCGCGGAGAGATCTTCGGGGGTGTAGCCGCGCCGCAAGGCGGCTGCGAGCGCCCACATCCGCATATCGGTCGGGCGGGCAACGAGTTCGAGCAGGCGATCTTCGCCCCCCTCACCCTGCCAATCGGGCGACTCCCAGGCGAGGTCGTGCGTGCCGTTCTCAAGCGAACGGAGCGCCTTCTGTAACGCCGCCTCGAACGAGCGGTCGATCGCCATCACCTCACCGGTCGCCTTCATCTGTGTCCCGAGGGTGCGATCGGCGCGGACGAATTTGTCGAACGGCCAGCGCGGGATCTTGACCACGCAGTAGTCGAGCGCCGGCTCGAAGGCGGCGACGGTCTTGCCGGTCACCGCGTTCGGCACCTCATCGAGGCGACGACCGACGGCGATCTTGGCCGCGAGGCGAGCGATCGGGTAGCCGGTCGCCTTCGACGCGAGGGCCGACGAGCGGCTGACGCGCGGGTTGACCTCGATCACGTAGTACTGGAACGAGTGCGGGTCGAGCGAGTATTGCACATTGCAGCCCCCCTCGATCCCGAGCGCGCGGATGATCTTCAGCGCCGAGGAGCGGAGCATCTGGTATTCGCGGTCGGAGAGGGTCTGGCTAGGAGCGACGACGATACTGTCGCCGGTGTGGACCCCCATCGGGTCAAGGTTTTCCATATTACAGATCGTGATACAGGTATCGGCGCTGTCGCGCATTACCTCGTACTCGATCTCTTTCCAGCCGTTGAGGTACCGTTCCAGCAAGATCTGGCTGATCGGGCTGGCGTCGATCCCCGCCTGCACCGCGGCATCGAGTTGATCCATCCTGAAGGCGATCCCACCACCGGTGCCACCGAGGGTGTAGGCCGGACGGATGACGAGCGGCGGCGGGAACTGGGCCGCGAACGCCCGCCCTTCCGCAACGGTGTGGACGATCGCGCTGTCAACCACCGGCTCATCGATACTGATCAGCAGATTTTTGAACGCCTCGCGATCCTCGGCCATGCGGATCGTCTCGGGGTTCGCGCCAAGCAGGCGCACCCCGTATTCCTCGAAGACCCCGGCGGCATGGAGCTCCATCGCCAGATTCAGCCCGGTCTGCCCACCGAGGGTCGGCAGGCAGGCGTCGGGGCGCTCTTTGGCGATGATTCGGCGGACCACTTCGACGGTCAGCGGCTCGATGTACACGACATCGGCAACCCCTTCGTCGGTCATGATCGTGGCGGGGTTGGAATTGACCAGGATCGACTGGATCCCCTCCTCGCGCAGGGCACGGCAAGCTTGCGTCCCGGCGTAATCGAATTCGGCGGCCTGACCGATGACGATCGGCCCGGAGCCGATGACGAGAACCTTCTTGATGTCGCTTGCCACGCCTCTTCCCTTTCCACTCAGCTATTGCGGCGAGCGCGAAGCCGAGACTCCGGCGCACAGTATCTCTCGTTCTGCGGCGCGCTCAGGCACGGTGGTGTGAACGTGGACAGGCCCACACAAGCGCACCATATGGCCCGTAAGCTCAGTCGTTGCGCTTGCCGCCGCGCGCCTCGATCATGCTGACCAACCGATCGAACAGGTATTGATTATCTTGCGGCCCTGGCGCACCTTCGGGGTGATATTGCACCGAGAAGGCCGGGCGCGACTCGTGTTCGAGCCCCTCGACCGAGCCATCATTGAGGTTGATTTTGCCGACGCGCCAGCCCTTATCGGTCGGGATATGCTCGGGGTCGACTTTGAATCCATGATTCTGCGAAGTGATGTAGACCCGGCCGTCGATCAGGTCTTTCACCGGCTGATTGCCGCCCCTGTGCCCGTAGTGCAGTCGGCTTGTCTCCGCGCCGATACTGAGGGCCAGCAGTTGGTGCCCGAGGCAGATCCCCATGAATGGGATGTCGTGATCAACGATCTGCCGCACCGTCTCGACAGTCTGCTCGGCATTCTCCGGGTCGCCGGGGCCGGGCGAAGTGGTGACGCCATCGGGCCGCAGCGCCTCAATCGTCGCGTAGGTCGTATCCCACGGCACAACCGTCACCTTCAAGCCGCGCCGTTCCAACGAGCGGACGATGTTGCGCTTATGGCCGCAATCGAGGACGACGACGTGCATACCATCGGGGTTGCCAGTCGTCTCGATCGCGGGAATCGAGGTCTGGGCGACGGCGTTGTACTCGGACGGCAACGACGCTTTGCGGGCGCGCTCGACCAGTTCGCTGTCGCTCAGGTCGCGACGGTCGGGGACGATGACGCCGCGCAGCAGACCCCGATCGCGCAGGTGGCGCGTCAGCGCGCGGGTATCCACGCCCATGATGCCGGGGATATTGTGCCAACGCAGATAGCTGTCGAATGTCCCGACGGAGCGCCAGTTGCTCGGCTCATCGCTATATTCGCGAACGATCACGCCGCGCGCCCAGGGGCGGAACGATTCGTCGTCGGCCGGCGTGACGCCGTAATTGCCGATCAGCGGATAGGTGAAGCAGACGACCTGACCGTTGAAGGAGGGATCGGTCGCGACCTCCTGATAGCCGGTCATCGTGGTCGTGAAGACGATCTCACCGCCAACCTCGGTCGGTGCGCCGAACGGTTCGCCGCGAAAGATCCGCCCATCTTCCAATGCCAGGGCCGCAGTCCACCCTTCATAGTAACTCATGTCCCGTCCTCCTCTGTTACTCGCCCCGTTGCGGGACAGTGAGCACCGTGCGGTCATACCAGCAGAGTTGCCCGATCAAATGATACTGGAAGAGTTGGGCCACGAAGACCGTCACGAAGACGCCGATGAAACAGGCGAAATACCCGATCTGGGAGAGGACCCCGCTCGCCGCGATAGAGATAATGAGCATCAGGGCGTACTGCCCGCGTTGCCGCCCCATGAAGGCGAAGATCTCGCGGAAGCGGAAAGCGGCAGCCAGGTCGCCATCGTGCAGCACGAGTTGAGCGTGCGCCGCCGGGCCAACGATCCCGACCAGGAGGGCAAGCGGCAAAAAGAGCAGCGAGAGAAGCAAAATCAGCACCCCGCCGACCGCCGCCGCCGCCGCGCCTTGCCCGCCCGAAGCACCGGCAAAGAGTATCGGGAAATAGAGCAAGGTGATGATGAAGCCGAGCACGATCAGCGGAATACTGAGTACGAGCGTGATCACGAAGCCGCTGAACCCCTGGCGCAGGATTTCTCCGTACTCTTCCCACTCCGGCAGCGGCTGCGGTTCGGCACGCGCCACACGTTCGGCGAGGAGGAGCAGATAGCCTTGCGTCAGGATACCGCCAACGACAATGACCGACAGCAGGCTGAACAGGGCACCGAGCGCCAGCTTGGCGAGCCAGCGCGGATCGCGCCAGATGAAGCGCAGCGCCTCATCGAAGTTCAGGCGGAAGGTGGGCACAGGTGGGCTCATCGCTCTAGCCTTCCTCTTGCTGCAACGTATGTGCCGGGGCCAACATTAGGTAGTGCGTCGGCGTCTCGCCGACGATCGCGAACCCTAGACGCTCGTAGAGTTGGCGCGCCGGGTTGACCAGCAACACCTGCAATCGGGTCGGCAGGCCATCACGCGCGGCGGTCGCGAGTTGGTCGCGCAGCAGTGCCGCGCCCAACCCTCGACCTTGTATCTTTGGCTCGATGGCGATAGCCCAGACGAACCACTCGGCGGGTCGGCGTTCGGTGGCGAAAACGCCGACCGCTCGACCGTCCACCATGACGATCCGGCTCCGCTCCGGGGTGAAGTTGTCGCGGAACATCGCCTGCTGTACCGCGTCATCCCAGCCCCAGGTCTGCGCCACATAACACTTCATCGTCGCAACGTGCAAATCGTAGAGGAAGGGGTAATCCTCGGCGGTTGCCGGGCGCAGCGTGTAGGCGGGCGCAGGACGGGTCTCAGGCACGATACCGCACCTCGCCGCCCACGATCGTGTGCGTCACCATTCCCTGTACCTCACGACCGAGCAAAGGGGTATTCTTGCTCGACGAGCGCAACGACTCGGGTGTGACGACCCAGCGGCGGTCGGTGTCGAAGATGGTCACGTCGGCGGTGGCACCGACAGCGAGCGTCCCCGCACCTGGCGGCAAGATATCACCGAGCACCGCGGCCGGCGCGACAGTCAGCTTAGCGATGATCGTCGGCAGATCGAGCGCGCCAGCCCGGACGAGGCTCATCAGCGTCGGCAGCGCGACCTCGAAGCCGAGCATCCCGAAGGCGGCGGCGCGATAGTCGGCGGGCTTGTCGCTCGCGGCGTGCGGGGCGTGGTCGGTGCCGATCGTATCGATCGTCCCGTCGCGCAGCCCCTCGACCAACGACTCGATATCCGCGCCGGTACGCAGCGGCGGGTTCACCTTCGTATTCGAGTCGGCAGAAACGCCAGCAGGGAAGGACTCTTGCTCCCAATACAACTGGCGGCGTCCGGCCACCCACTCGTCGGTGAGCGCGAGGTGGTGCGGCGTGACCTCGGCGGTGACGTGGACGCCACGCGCCTTGGCCTCACGGATCAGTGCGACGCCGCGTGCGGTGGTGGTGTGGCAGGCGAAGAGCCAGCCACCGGTCGCGGCGGCGAGGGTGAGGTCGCGCGCCAGCATCACCTCCTCGGCGATATCCGGGCTGCCGGGCAGACCGAGCGCGTCGGCGACCGGTCCCGCGTTCAGCGCACCGCTACGGACCAGGCTCGGCTCCTCGCAGTGGACCATGATCGGTCGCCGCAAGACTTTGCTCGCTTCCAGGGCGACCAGCATCGCGTGGGCCGAACTGGTCGATTCGCCATCGTCGGAGAAGCCGATTGCCCCGGCGGTCGCGAGCGCCGCGAAGTCAACCGGCTCTTCGAGCGCCCGTTCGCGCGTGATCGTCGCGATCGGCAGGACCCGGACCGCCGCCCCGCGCGCCCGTTCGAGGACGTAGGCGATCTGCTCCGGCGTATCGAGGGCCGGGCGGGTGTTCGGCATACAACAGACCGTCGTGAAGCCGCCCTGCGCCGCCGCCATCGCACCGCCCTGAATCGTCTCTTTGTACTCGAAGCCCGGCTCGCGGAGATGGGTATGGAGATCGATCCACCCCGGCGTCACAACCAGACCGTGCAGATCGAGGACTTCGGCCTCGGCGGGCGGCGCGATCGTCCCGCCGACAGCGGCGACCAGGCCACCGACGATCAGCAGATCGCCGATCTCATCGCGCCCGCTGGCCGGATCGAGGATGCGCCCACCGCGCAGGAGCAAGTCACGCGACATCAAAACCCTCCGAGTAGCGACCGATCGACAAACGGCGCAGGATACCGACCATCCATCTGCCGCAGAGCAAACCGCCATTCATCGAACACCGGAATCGAACGCCCAACCGAACGTCGGCAGCAAACACCAGACAAGACGTTGTTCGCGGTCGCACAAAAAAAAGACCTTTGGGTCCGTGAACCCAGAGGCTTCGGTAGCGATTGCGTTGTCGTTGTTCCTGGTGGTGAATCGTTCATTTATGCCCCACCGCCATGTCGTTACCCGACATGGGCGACGTTCCCCCCCACTATGAAGCCGCCTAGCCGTAGACAGGCGCACCGATTATACGGAGATGAGACGGGAGCGTCAAGAGGCAATCCGAGCGTGCGGCGTGATCGCGTATAGTTGCGACGAGAAGTTGGCCGCGATCTGGCCCGACGACGACAAGCGGCTCAATCGGAGGAGAGAGAACGTTGACCACAGGCGTAACGCGCGATCGCACTATCTTCCTGCAAAGCTTCCTACGCGATTGGCGCACCATCGGCTCGGTGACGCCGAGTTCGCAATATCTCGTGCGGGCGATGCTCGATCGGGTCGATTTCGGGCGGATGAAACGGGTCGTGGAATATGGCCCTGGCACCGGGGTTTTCACCACCGAGATCATGCGCCGACTCGCGCCGGACGGCCAGCTACTGACGCTGGATACCGAGGAGCATTTCATCACCGATCTCCGACAGCGGATCCCCGATCCACGGCTGGTCGCGGTGCGCGGCTCGGCGGCGCTGATCGAGCGGCATATCGCGGCGCTCGGCTGGGACGGGGCCGATGTGATCATCTCGGGCATCCCCTACACCGCGATGCCCGCCAGCCTGCGCGTGGGGATTTTGCAGGCATCGGCACGCGCGCTGGCCCCGCAAGGTCTGTTCACGGCCTATCAGTACTCGCCCTATATCCGCCCGCTGCTGGGCCAGCTCTACAGAACGGTCGAAACCCGCTGGGTACCGCGCAATCTACCCCCGGCATTTTTCTTCGGCTGCCGTAACTGATCAGCAGGAACGCCGCGCGCCCAAGAGTGTCAACCAACGTGCAACGATACAAAGCGCCTCGCAAGCTATTCGCGAGGCGCTGCTGATTATTCGATGAGGCGTGCGATGGCGCTAGTGGCGTGCCCGGAGACGCGCAACGGCATCGCCAACCGGCCCATCGGCGACCGCTTCCCAGAAGCCGAAGTTTTCCAATAGCGCAACCGCAAAGTAGGTCACGCCGAGGGCGGTGAGGACGGCGGCAGGGGAGATCCCGACGGCGGCCAAAAGGAGGAGCGCGACGATGATCGGGCGAGTCGGGCGCGGGAATGGGCGCAAGAGCATCGGGATCTTCGGGAAGCGGAAGTGGCTCACCATCAGGATGGCGAGGGTCAGGGTCATCACGGCGACGGCGCTCGGCGACCAGAACTGCGGATAGAAGAGAAAAGCGGCGGCGGACATCCCCGCCATCGTGATCGGCAAACCCTGGAAAAAGGGTCCTTTCTCGCTCGAAGCGAAGCGGGCGAGACGCCAGGCACCGCAGACCGCGTAGCCACCGGCGACGAGCCAGCCGACGATCGGCCAATGGTGGAGAAACCCCCGGTAGACGATCAGCGCCGGGGCAATCCCAAACGAGATGATGTCGGCCAGCGAATCGAGCGCTTCGCCGAACGGATCGGCACCGCGCAATTTCCGCGCGAGGATCCCGTCCAGGACGTCCAGCACACCGGCCAGGAAGATCACCGCCGGGGCAAGCAGAAAGTGCTCATCCATCACGAGCATGATCGCCGCCACACCGCAGAGCAAATTGCCGAACGTGATCACATTCGGGATATGCTCACATCCTCGCCGCACTTTCCCCTTCAATGATCCTCCCCTATCCCTATCAACGGTGCGTTCGACCTGCCATACTTATATCGACATCTTTGACCAGTGTTCAACCCCGGTAAACTTTTGCATGTGGCGCTCGTCAGACACGCGAGATTGCTGACGCTCTGTGTGGATTACTCGGCGCGCAAGAATGCGTTATGCACCTTTCATACCGTTGGTGTGGTAGCGCGCGATCGGCGTGATCCCCGCACGCACTCGCGCACCTTTGGTCACCAACGCCTCAGCCTGACCGAGCGGGATGATCACGTCGGTGCGCGAACCAAATTTGATCATCCCGAACTTTTGCCCGGCCCGCAACGTTGCGCCGGGCTCGATCCAGCGGCGTATCCGCCGCGCTAGCAAGCCAGCGATCTGTACGACGACGATTGGCCCGCGCTCGCCGCTGATCGCGAGGAGTTGCCGCTCGTTCAGCTCGGCCCCAGCCCGATCCATCGCAGGCGCGTAACCGCCATCGATATGCTGGGTCTTGACGAGTGTCCCCGTCAGGGGGCTGCGATTCACATGGACATCGAAGAGCGAGAGGAAGGTGATGATCCGCAGGCCGCGCCCGCCGAGGAACCACGGCTCCTCGACTTCATCGACATCCAGGATGAAACCATCGGCTGCGGCGTAGAGGCAGTCAGGATCGGTCGGTGGGGTGCGACGAGGATCGCGAAAAAACGCGGCAACCGCCCCCGCAAACAGCAATGGCGGCCAGATCAGACGACGGTCGATGATGGCGAGGGGCAGCGCTAATGCCGCCGCACCCGCGATAATCGGCCAACCTTCGCGCAAAGCCCCATAACGAGGATAATCGTCCGGTTCATCGGCGACAAACGCCGCGAGGTCTGCCAAAATCCGCTCCACCGCTCGGGGTCGTAGGTAGACTCTACCTGACATACAGAACCATGCCCCGAAGCGTTTTGCTCCTATGCAGGCAAGATGTAGGAAGGCGAGTATGACACAGCGATGGCGCGTTTGCCCACACCGACTACTTTAAGAACTTAGGGTTGGTACGAGAAAGGGCATGAAAGAACGACGTAGCAAGGCTACACTCCAGCGCAGTGGCGGGCACTGTGCATGACCCAAAGCTCATACGTCTGTGGGCTTCGCGCGGGCTGTCGGGATGGCGATAAAATACAAAACCGAGTGGAAGAGAATCATGAAGTTCTGTGTTCCGGGCTATTGAAAGGTTTGATACGCTCCCAACATCAACTCCTCAAAAGAGCGATAGCGATACGCGCCAGCTAGCCAGTGTGCCCAAAGCCACGCTTCCCATTCACCACCGACAATAACCTGTGGGTTGAGCAGGTACATCGCCGTCCCCGCGATTTCCACAGCACTGATGTCCAAGGCGGTAGGCAAATACTCGCTACGCATGGTAACCGTATCCTGCGCCTCGCCATAGACGAAATACTCACTGTCCGGGATCGCGGCAATTGTGCTCTCGGTGCCGAGGTGTTCCCCCTCCAATCATGCGTTAATGCTCTCGCGATGTCTCGTCGGGAGCCACTCGATCTCATGAGTCGACCACGTTTTCGGGATGCAATAGCCTGGAAGTAGCCACCCATTGCTGGTTGCGAGAAAGGATCGATAGCTCGGTGGCAGTTGCATCCCTAAGCGGTGTTCAGCAGCCACGAGTTCGGCTTCGGTCGCACCAGGATACCCTAACCAGCCATTCTCGACAGCGCGTTCAAGATCGCCGTTCGAAACGTTCCTTAGCTCCTCCCTTAATGGAGGGGAAGAGATTAACTCAGCGTTCCATTGGCTCAAAAAACCGGACCAATCGATCATCGGCGCTATACCATTCTCTAGAGAGGTTATCAGAACCCTACAGATCAGCGAAGTAGACCTTGCAGGCGCGATCGATCATCTGGGTGGAAAGTTGCGGCGGGCTGTCGTGATACCGGGCGAAGCCGATCAGGATACGTAACAAGTCGCGCGGGTGGCAGGCGCGGAGTTCGCGCTTCGGCTTGATGTAATACTCGCGCAGGAGATAGATCAGCACTTCTTGATCGAAAGCGACGCCGAAGTCGCGACACTGGCGTCGGAAAATCTCGCGGAACATTTCGGGCGAAGGGTTATGGATCCGCACCTTGTTCTGGATACGGCGCAAGAACGCCTCATCGACCAGATCTTTCGGCTCCAGGTTGGTCGAGAAGACGATCAGCTGATCGAACGGCACCTCGATCTTCTTGCCGGTGTGCAAGGTCAGATAGTCGATCCGCTTCTCCAGCGGCACGATCCAGCGGTTCAGCAGTTCGCGCGGGTGGACCTGCTGTCGCCCGAAGTCATCGATCAGGAAGAGTCCGCTGTTGGCCTTCATCTGCAACGGCGCTTCGTAATAGCGATTGCCAGGGTTGTAGGTGAGGTCGAGCGATTCGAGGGTCAGTTCGCCGCCGACGATGATCGCCGGGCGTTCGCAGCGGACCCAGCGCCGGTCCCAGTCGAGACGGTTCGAGCCGGTCGGGTTGACCGGCGTATGGTTGTGGAAGTCGAGCACCTTGATGATCTGGCCGTCCACGACGATGCAGTGCGGGACGAAGATATGACCGCCGAGGAGCGGGACGATATGCTCGGCCATCACGGTCTTGCCGTTGCCGGGGTGGCCGAAGAGGAAGAGCGAGCGCCCGGTATTCACCGCCTGCCCGATGATGTCCATCGTCGATTCTTCGAGGACGAGATCAGCCATCGCGGTCCGAATATCGGCCGGGCTGACCCGTACCTCGCCGATCGCCTGGGCTTTGACGACAGCGATGTAATCTTCCAGCGTCACCGGGGCGGGGCCGAGGTAGGTGGAGCGCTCCATCACTTCATGGACCCGCGCCAAGCCTTTCGGGGCGATCGAATACTGGTAGCCGAGTTCGCCGAAGCCGTTGCTGCCGCTGACCTCAACCAACTCCTCGCGCTTGAGCATCGTCAGCGCGCGGTCGATCACGTTGAAGTACGGCAGGCAGAGGGTTTCGGTGATCCGCTGCGCGGTGATCACGTTGTTGTAATAGATCGCTTTCAGGACGAGATCGGCGAGAAAGGGGAGATCGAGCCCGGTGTCTTCGAGGGACGTGGGCTCCTTCACCAGTGCGCTCGCACTCGGTGGACGCGCCGCCATCGCCGTCATCGCGTTACCTCGCCTGTCGCTACGCTCTACAACGCCCGCCACGCCAACATGGCTCCGGGGTTCGGTACCTCGTGTAGCAGTGGGTCCGTTCGTAGCGTAGCATCGGGCCGAGAATGGCTCAATGAGAGTTTAGTCCTGATAGGGGTGGGTACCCGGTAAGGGGAGGTAGCGTCTGTAGGGTAAATTAGCAAGCATTCGTGATTACTTGTGGAGAGTTGAGCGGCAAAATTTGCATGGCCAGAGCCAGAGCATTCACTGAAGGGGCGTGTAAAAATCGCGAGAGTATCCAAGAAAACACGCTTAGCGCAGAACGACAACATCCCCTTCGACGAGGCCGTCGGCGATCTCGACGTCGCCGCCGCTCCGCGCGCCGGTACGGATCTCGACTTCGACATCCTGACCACCGCGCCGCGCGGTGACATACTGACGATCACCGGCGCGGCGGATCGCGCTGCTCGGTAGGATCAGGATATTGTCGCGGGCGTTGGTGATGATCCGCACATCGACCGTCATCCCAGGGAGCAGGGCGAGCGGTGTCGCTGTCGGGCGCTCGATCGTGATCTGTACCGGGTAGACAGTCGAACCCCCGCGGCTTTGCGAGGTGGCGCTGAGGGCGGCCAAGCGACCGGTGAGGGGCATAGCCGGGAACGAGGTGACGGTGACGGCGACCTCCTGGCCCTCGCTCACCAGCGGCCGATCGACCTCATCGAGATCGGCGGTCACGTAGAGATCGTTGGCACCGGTGATCGTCGCGATCTCGCTGCCAGCGCCGTAAGTACTCCCTTCGCTGACACGCACCCCGCCGACCAGGCCATCGAGCGGGGCGAGGACCAGCGTTGCGGTCAGTCGATCGTTCGCTGTGGCGAGCGCAGCACGGGCGTTGACGGCATCGCCCTCGGCGGCGGCGACATCGGGCAGGGCGTTGTTATCGGTCTGCGCGCGCTGTCGGGCGACGCCGACGCGCGTCTCGGCCGCCTCGACGACACGCTCGGCCCGCTGGATATCGGCCCGCGCGGGGGCGTCATCGAGGACGACCAGCACGTCGCCCTGCTTCACCGACTCCCCCTCGCGCACCGCAACGATCTTGACCGCGCCGCTGGCGATCGAGGAGACGCTGCGCGTGGTGCGCGAGACGAGGCGACCACTTGTCTCGATCGACGATTTCAGCGAGCCGCGACGAACGGTTGTTGTCGCCGCCGTGGTACCGGTACGCGGCCCGATGATTTGCCAGAGTCCGACGCCGAGCGCAACAACAACGAGCAGGGCAACGACGAGCAGCAGATTACGACGGGTAAAGAGCGTTTTCTTCACAAGGAACTCCGGCGCGGCAGATCGGCATGCGCGCTACACAAGGAAAGACGTTCGCCTGCGCCAGATTGTAGCCGAGGCGTTCGGATTTAGCCCTCGCGCGCGAGGCGACTGAGGGTCGCATCGAGCTTGGAGGCAAAGTGGGCGCGATCGCGCGGGGAATAGGCCGATGGCCCACGATTGGCGTCCGGGTCGCCGACTTCGCGCAGAAACCGGTGCAGATCGCGCATAGCCAGGGCATCGCCGATCCGATTCGGCGTGAACTCGCCGCCCCGGAAATCGAGGCAGAGCGCATCCGCAGCGAGCGCCCGCGCGGCCAGCGGGATATCGGCGGTGATGACGAGATCGCCTGCGGCGGCGCGCTCCGCGATCCAGTCATCGGCCGCATCCGGCGCGGAGCCGACCCGCATGAAGGTGATCCCTTCCGGCACGCGCAACTGACCATTCGCCACGACGGTGAGGGGCAAGCCATAACGGATGGCGGCACGATAGATCAGATCTTTGACCGGGCAGGCATCGGCATCGAGGTAGACCATCATCGTGGTGTTGCCTCAGTTTCCGTATCGTGCGCGCGTGACCACTCTGCCGCTGAAGGCAGGCCACCCGCACCGGTTGCCCGCTCGACCGCGCGGATGATGGCGCGCGACAGCACCCCCTCAGCCGCCGCCGAGAGGGCCGCGAGGGCGCGCGGCTCGATCTGACCAGGTGCTGTCGAGAGGGCGAAGATCGTGTCACCATCGAACGGTGTATGGCAGGGCCAGATCGTGCGGGCGAAAGCATCGTGTGCATTCTGCGCCAGACGATAGGCAGAGGAACCGTCCAGCGGAGCATCGGTCGCGATCACGGCGATCGTGGTGTTCGTGCCAGCCTCAGCGGATGGCACGGCGGAGTCTGCGCCAGCGGGTGCGGGGAAACCGCCGCGTAGCTGAGCGAACGAATCGAGCCAGCCACCAGCCGGTGCGCGCATTCCGGCGACGATCGCGCCAGTCGCCGGATCACGGATATCACCAACGGCATTGACCGCGACCACCGCACCGATCGTGATCAGGCCCAATTCGCCAAGAGACAGTTGAACGCTGGCCGAACCGAGGCCACCTTTGACCGCGCCATCCGGGCCACGCAGCTTGCCGACAGTCGCACCGGTTCCCGCACCGACATTCCCTTGTGGCAGAGGCACGTCGGGATCGGTGAGAGCATCGTCGCAGGCAGCGCGGCCCATCGCGGCATCGGGGTATTGCGGCGCGCCAAAGGCGAGATCGAAGAGGACGGCGGCGGGAACGATCGGCACCGGCCCGGCGGCGGTCGCGAAACCGACGCCACGCTCACGCAGCCAGCCCATCACCCCATCGGCTGTGGCGAGCCCGAAGGCGCTGCCGCCGGTCAGCAGGACGGCGTGGACGCGATCGACGGTGCGACCGGGGGCCAGCAGTGCCGTCTCGCGCGTGCCGGGGGCGGCACCGCGCACATCGACCGCCGCCGCAGCGCCGCCCTCGGTCATGACAACGGTGCAGCCGGTCAGGGCGGCATTATCGGTGGCGTGTCCAACACGGACACCCGGCACATCGCGTATATCGTCGAGCATCGGCACCTCGCATCACGCAAATAATCTGTTTCTGACGCTTGCAGTGCGCGCTGCTACAATCTTGCAGCGCTCGTTCGCATTCTCGCATGATCATACCCGCAGTGAGCGCGCCGGGAAAGGCTATGCGGCCCTCGCGCCAACGTTGGAACTTGACCTTGTTTGCCCCACCGAAGAGATTGCCTGGGGTATTTCCGCAGGATCGGCAATGGATCGGCAATGGAAACGACCACCGGATGAAAGATCGACTCCACGTCGCCTTGTTATGGCTCTGGAAACGCCTGCCACTCCCACGCTGGGGGCGCTGGGCGGTTCTCGCCTTGCTGAATACAAAGTTCCTGGTCGGCGTGGTGGGGATCGTCTTCGATGAGCAAGAGCGCTTCCTGCTCTTGCACCACACCTATCGCCAACGCTACCCGTGGGGGTTACCCGGCGGCTGGGTCAGCGGCAGTGAGCGACTGGAACACGCCCTGCAGCGCGAATTGCGCGAGGAGACGGGTTACGAGATCGCCGTCGGGGAAGTCTTTCATGTTCGCAGCGGCTATCCCCGCCCGCAACTCGACATCTACTTTCTCTGCGCGTATCGCGATGGCGACTTCCGGCCCAATGCGGAGGTCGATGCAGCGCGCTTTTGCACGCTCGACGATTTGCCTGCGGCACTGTTACCGAACCAGCGCCCGCTCATCGAACTGGCGTTGGCCCGCAAGCGTGCGCGTGAGCACAACGAGACGAAGGGAACACAGTGATGGGCGAGACAGGCGCGGATAAGGTGCTGCTTGTACCGAACGGTGGTTGGGACCCACGGCTCCTGATCTGCCGTTGCACCCCGACCGTGGATAGTTTCATCGTCCTAACAACGCGCTACGTGATCCTGATCGATACGCTGCTCAATCCCGCGACCGCCACAGAACTCCTCGCCATCGCCCAACCACACCTGCGCGATGGTCGAACGCTCCTGGTGATCAATACGCATGCTGATTGGGATCACTGCTGGGGCAACCAGCTTTTCGCCGGGACGGACGCGGTCAGGCCAGCGCCGATCGTCGCCACGGCGCGGTGCGCGGCGCGGTTCGGCGAGGAGATGGCTCGGAAGCTCGGGCAACTCAGAGCGGCAGAACCCGAGCGCTTCGGCCAGGTGCGCCCGGTCGCGCCGACCATACAGTTCGCGGAGCGGCTGGTGATCGATGGCGGCGACCTGACCCTGGAACTCTTCCTAGCCCCAGGCCACACCAGCGATCACATCGCAATCTTTATCCCCGAAATCGCGACCCTGCTCGCTGGCGATGCAGCGGAGTACCCATTCCCCTTTGCCACCACTGTGGAATCTCTACCCCAGTTGCGGGCAACGTTGCGGAAGATGGCGGAAATGCGCCCGGAGCGGGCCTTGTATTGCCATGCGTCCGAAGAATATGGTCCCGCGCTATTACAAGAGAACCTCGCTTACTTCGATCGCCTGGAGGCGGTTTGCCGTGAGGCAACGGCGCGCGGGATAACGGTAGGCGATGGGGATGACGGGGCACTCGAGCGTCGAGTGGGCTGGACTTTCACCGAAGTTATCGGGGACGAGCAAAGGGCGGCAACCCAACCTGAGCTGTATCTTCATGGACATCGCACACACCTACGCTTGATGATGCAATGGTTACAAAGCAACCAATAATAGCAACACATTGCTATTATTGGTTGTAGGGATCGAACACCAACTCGTTTAGATTATTTATAACCCGTTTACTTTCCAGTCTTCTTTTGACTACTGACATACCGCTGACAGCAGGTACTGGATAGCCTCAGTATTGGGATAAGACTGTGAACAGGTACTAAATCGTGAATGTCACACCAGACCGCGCGAGGTCGACCTGACCGGCAAACATGGATTGTGCATCGGCAAGGTAGCGATCGAAGCCAAGCTCGGCCCAGAGGTGGGTCAAGACGAGTCGGCGCGCCCGCGCTTCGGTCGCGATCGTCCCCGCTTCGCTGGCGGTCAGGTGCCCGGCATGGGCCAGATCGGTACCCGGTGTCTGGTGCAAAAGTGTTGCTTCGCAGAGGAAAAGATCGCTGTCGGCGGCGAACGCGGCCAGTGGGGCGGCAGGACCGGTATCGGCGGAGTAGGTCAAGACATGCCCGGTAGTGACCTCCTCCACTCGTATCGCCCAGACCGGGATGTAGTGGACCATCGGCGCGAAACTCAACGACAGATCGCCGATCAGCAGTGGCGCACCACTCGCCAGATAATCGCTGTACTCGTGGGGCGCGAACACGTTATCCCAGAATCCGGTCGCTTGCTCGTTACCGAGCGCGAAGATATCACCGAGGCGTGTGAGGAAATCGGTGCCGCCCGGCGGCAGGTGTAACGGGATCGCGGCACCGGGTCCAGGGGGAGCATATTGTAGGCCATAGCGCAGCGCGATCAGGTCCAGGGTGTGATCGGAATGGAGGTGCGAGATCACGACACCGCTGAGCGTACGCGGATCGCAACAAGCGCGCAACCGCGAGACAACGCCAGAACCGCAATCGATCAAGATTGACGTGGTGCCGCTGCTGACGAGATAGCCGGCGGAAGCATCGCCGCCATTCGGCGTGGCCGCGCTACCACCAAGAATCGTCAGTTCCATCGCTCCCCCCGGTCTACGCCGCGCTCTCCACATTCTGATACGTCGCGCCAGTATACGCTAGGTAACGCTGCCTCAGAACAAAATCTTACGCACGGAGCAACGAGTGTCCACGTTCACACCGATTGGGTGATCGGCCTGATTTGCCCATGCTGACGGCTACGGTAGCGGTACCACAAACCAGATCGCGAAAGTCGGGACCGATGGGCTAGGGTAACGACGTTATGGCACATCCTATACTGACGAGCAGACCGTATCTCGGGGCAATACCAGATCTCAATCGCGAAGCCAAGCCAGCCATGCCAACTGTGACACGCGAAGGAACGCCGCTCATTCACCGTGACGAGGGATAATGCGAGCGCGGAGGGGAACGAAAGAGCGCTGGCGTGGCCTGCGTACAACGCGCCATCTCGGACGGCGTATTCTGATCCTCTACGCGATCACCGCCGCCGCAGTCGCCGCCGTTTTCAGTACAGCCTTGCTCGTCAACTGGCTTGGCACCCTCACACTCGCCGCGAGCGATGAGCAAGGGATCCGCACCTACCAGAGCCTGGTAACCCTGCAAGCAACCGAGAGCGACAGCACGAACCAATTGATCACTTATCTCACCTCCGGCGAGAACGACGCATTGCGTCAGTATCGTGCCACGATCACCACCCGTCAGCGCGCTTATGAACAGCTTGCCACAGGGGGAGTCAATACACGGACAGAGAACGCGATCAGCGCCCTGCACCCCCAATGGCTCACACTTGATCGCCTCGCGGAGCAGGCGATCGACGCGCGTGTCGCCGGGGAAATGGGTACGGTGCGTACATGGCAACTCACGAGCGTGGACACACGAGCGGCGATAACGCGACAGTTCGCCGCGATCGCCGATGCACAAGAAGCGGTCCACGCGGCAACGATCACCGAGGCCGAGCGAATACGCACCTTGACAATCACGCTCACTTTCATCTTTGCGACAGCAACGGCATTATTGGGTCTTTGGATCACGCGCCGGATCATCATGAATATCACGTTGCCGTTGGAAGAGTTGGCGAACGCGGCAGCGGCGATCGGGGCGGGGCGTCTGGAAACGCGCGTGGCTCCGGGGCTCTCCGCCGAGTTCGACATGCTCGGCGGCGTGATGAACACGATGGCGACGCGCCTGACCGAATCGCGCGATGCGTTGCAGACCGCGCTCGATGTGACGGAGCGCCGGAACCGCGAACTGCGGTTGCTCAGCGAAGTGGGCGACGCGCTCGATAGCTCACTCGATATGGAGTTGATCGTCGAGCGCAGCCTTCAGGTCGTGTTGCAGACCTTCAGCGCCCACGACGGGGTGGTCATCCTCTATGACGAGGCCGGGGAATCGTGGCGCTGGCGTGAAGCCGCAGACGCGGCGGTGGCAGACGGGCGTGCCGCTACTACAGCGACACTCCGTCAGGCGCTGGGCGATCCGACGATCGAGCAGGGCCATCTCACCGTTACGGCGATCACCGATGAGCGGAAAACGGCGCGAGGCACCCTTGTGATCGTGCCGCTCGATGCGGCGGTGCGCACGCACGGCGTGCTGGCCTTGATTACCGCAGCGGGCTGGTCGCCAGACGAGCGCGAAACGGCATTGCTGGAACAGGTGGGCGGACAAATCGCCCGCGCGATCGAGAATGTCCAACTCTACATGGCGGAGAAAGGTCGCAGCGCCGAGGCTGGGATGTTGGCGCAGATGGCCCAACTCACGACCGGAACGCTGGATCTCGATCGGCTCGCGCGACTGATCGCGCGGTATGCGGTCGATGTTCTCGGCGTTGAGCGTTGCATCATCGGATTCTTCGATCCGCGCGGCGATACGCAAGGGCGCGGGGTGTTGCAGCGTCTCTATCAGTATGGCTTTCAGCCGCAGCAGGCGGC
>JAABUN010004767.1_pt1 | contig 17842 bp, 20 predicted proteins | sample 5559311 | NCBI WGS metagenome assembly JAABUN01 (sample SAMN10711877, study PRJNA513370) | rock metagenome | isolation source: Antarctica rocks | place: Antarctica: Victoria Land, Siegfried Peak sud | reverse complement strand
GGCAGGGAGTACGAAGACGTGCGCGCCAACACCGTCGCGGCCTTCGGGCTGGGCGACTACGAGTGGCTGCTCGCGTTCGAGGCGGACCAGATGCACCGCATCACCGACTGCCTGCGGGCGCTGCGCACCTCACGGGCCCGGCTGCACACCAGGCTCGAGACGCCGTTCTACTCCGGCATCCGCAAGACCGTCGCGGACGTGGTGGCCGGGCTGCCGTAGCGCTCAGCCCGACCAGCCGGCGAGCAGGGCACCCTCGCCCGGCTCGCACAGGGCGGTCGGGTCGGTGGGCAGTTCGAACCACACGACCTTGGCCCACGGGGAGACGTCCTCGCTCGTCCCCCACCTCGTGGCGAGCACGTCGATCAGCGCCAGGCCCCGTCCGGTGCCGGCCTCGGGGCCGTACCGCCGCCGCCTGGGGCCGGCGCTCGAGCAGTCGAAGACGCTGACGCGCACGATCTCGCCCTGCTGCTCGGCCTGCACGAGATAGTTGGTCTATGCAGGACGACATTGGCCGCCAGCTCGCTCACCAGCAACGTGGCGATGTCCGACAGGTGCTGCAACTGCCAGTCGTCGAGCGCCCCTCGCACCAGACGCCGGGCGGCGGCTGCGCTGGTCGGCTCGGCCAGGAGTTCGACGCGTGCGCGTCGTCCACTGACGGAAATACGGCCCACTTCCCGAGCTCCCGGGGTGGGGCCTCACCTACGGTCTGCCCAATGGATGGGGGCCCAGTCACGACCGGTCAGACGTTTGGAGCAACGCGCACCGACCCAGGTGGTCGCACAGACCGGTCAGGCCGCGCCCGGCTGGTGTGGGACACGCAGCCGCTCACCTCTTAGCCGCAGGCCGTCCCAGTTGCCGAACTCGCTCTCCGGAAGCCACTCGTTCGCCCAGAACCGGTCACCGTAGCGCTGGCGCATGCGCTCCGCCCAGTCGCTGTCGAGCAGGCCAGCGGCCTCCTCCGGCGACCGCCAGACGCTGAGTAGATAGCAGGAGCCGCCGCTGCCGAGGCCCACGACGCTGCGCAGCAGCGCGGGGTCGGCGAACATCTGGCGCCGCTGGCGGGCCAGGCGTAGCAACGCGAGAGGCGCCTGCAGGCGGCTGGTCTGCACGCTCAGCACCGCCCCACCGACCCCCTGGATCATCTCGCGGTTGCGCCGGGCCTCCGGCGAGGCGTCAAAGCTGATCCGGCCGTCGGGGCCGACTGAGTCGGTCAGCGGCGGCACCAGGTGCGCGGCCGCCGGCCAGGCGAACTGGTCCTTCACGGGAGGCTTCACGGGAGGCGCATGGGGAGCCAGTGTGGTCCCGGCCCACGCCCCGGTCTCCCGCTCGGTCGGCCGCCAGCGGACCAGCCACAGCGAGCTCAGCAGCTTGTCGAAGTCCCACATGATGTCGCCGTGCGCGTCGGAGCGCATGAATTCCTGCATGGAGTGGCGGCTGTTCCAGGCGGTGATCGTCCAGAACTCGGTCGGGCTGGAGACGACGCTGGCCCACCGGACCAGGCCCTCGGTCTTCGCCAGCTGCCGGCGGACCCGCCGGGTCATGACGAACATCAACGGGAAATGTCTGGCGCTGTGCAGTCGCGAGCGCGTCGTCACGATCAGCAGGTCGGTCACCCGTCGACTTTAGAGGTGTCTGTCCCGGAGTGAAAGTCGGGGGGCGCGCGCTCAGCTCTCGGGTGGCGCCGGCTCCAGCCGGAGGCTGACGCTGTTCATGCAGTAGCGGTCCCCGGTCGGTGTCTGCGGGGCGTCGTGGAACAGGTGCCCGAGGTGGGAGCCGCACCGCGCGCACAGCGCCTCGGTGCGGACCATGCCGAGGCCGTAGTCCTTCTTCAGCACCACGGCATCGGCGTCGGTGGGGGCGTAGAAGCTGGGCCACCCGCAGTGCGAGTCGAACTTGGTCTCGCTGCGGAACAGCTCGTTGCCGCAGGCGCGGCAGGAGTAGACGCCGGTGGTCTTGGTGTCGTTGTACTCACCGGTGCCCGGGCGCTCGGTCCCGGCCTTGCGGAGCACGGCGTACTCCTCGGCCGTGAGTTCGGCACGCCACTGCTCGTCGGTCTTCTGTACGGGGTAGCTCGGCTTTTTCCTCATGGGCCTTACAGCGCGGCAGCCGGTCCGACGATTCCACGTCTTCGGCGTAGCAGCGAACTGCTACGGTCGACGGGTGGCGACGACGATCCCTCAGCGGGTGCTCCGCAACGACGTCAGCGCAGTGCTGCGGCGGGTCGCCGCCGGCGAGGAGTTCGTGGTGACGGTGTCCGGACGGCCGGTCGCCGAGCTGCGGCCGGTGGTGCGCAAGCGCCGGTTCGTTCCGACGGACGAGCTGTTCGCCGCCCTGACCCCGCCCGAGCCGCTGTCGCCGGAGGTGCTCGCGGCGCTCCGGGCCACGGACCGAGAGGTCGAGGCTATGGACGACGGCGAGGACAGGTTCGTCGACTCGTGAGAGCGCTGCTCGACACGTCCGTGCTGGTGGGGGTGGAGCAGCGACGCGTGACGTCCGCGACTGTCTCCGCTGACGCCGCAATCTCCGTGATCACTCTGGAGGAGTTGTGGCTGGGAGTTCTGGTGACGCCGGCCCCAGCGAAGACAGAACGGCAACGGACCTACGAGGCCGCACTGGCGCTGCACGAGGTACTGCCCGTCGATGCCGCGGTCGCTCGTGCCTGTGCCGAGATCCGGGCCGAGGGTCGCTCCCGCAAGGTGCGGTACGCGCCGCTGGACAGCCTGATCGGTGCCACGGCGCGGGTGCACGGCCTTGCGCTGTTCACCCAGGACGAAGGCATGGTCGGCATCCTCGGCGTCGACGTACGCCTGGTCTGAAAAGGTTGCCCCGATGGCGAGCCCATTCGTCGAGCTCGATATCGACACCCCGTCCGGGGTGCGGACCGTCAAGGTCACCAACCCTGAGAAGACCTACTTCGCCGGGCTTCCGGAGGGCCGGGGCCGCAAGCTCGACCTCGTCGAGTACTACCTCGCCGTGGCGGACGGGGTGGTGCGCGCCTTGCGGGAGCGGCCGACGGTGCTCAAGCGCCACCCGGGCGGGGCGGAGACGCCGCCGATCTATCAGAAGCGGGTGCCCGACAACCGCCCGCCGTGGCTGGAGACGGTCACGGTCACCTTTCCCAGCGGGCGCAGCGCGACCGAGCTGTGCCCGGTCGACGTCGCACATGTCGCGTGGGCGGCGAACAGCGGCTGCCTGGACTTCCACCCGTGGCCCTCGCGCCGGGCCGACGTGGAGAGCCCGGACGAGCTGCGGATCGACCTCGACCCGATGCCCGGCACCGGCTGGCCGGAGGTGATCGAGACCGCCCTCGAGGTCCGGGCGGTCTTCGAGGAGCTGGGCTACCGGGCTTTCCCGAAGACCAGCGGCAGCAAGGGCGTGCACGTCTACGTCCGCGTCGCCCCCGAGCACACCTTCACCGATGTACGCCACGCCGCCCTCGCGGTGGCGCGCGAAGTGGAGCGCCGGCGCCCTGACCTCGCGACCGCAAAGTGGTGGAAGGAGGAGCGGGGGGAGCGGGTCTTCCTGGACTTCAACCGGATGGCACGCGACCAGACGATCGCGAGCGCCTACAGCGTGCGGGCGCGGCCGGAGGCAACCGTCTCGGCGCCGGTCACCTGGGCGGAGCTGCCGGACTGCGAGATCGCCGATTTCGACATCTGGACGATGCGGGAGCGCTTCGCCGCACTCGGCGACGTGCACGCGGCGATCGACGACGTGGCGCACGACCTCGCGCCCTTGATCGAGATGTACGACCGGCAAGGTGACGGCGAGGCGCCCTACCCGCCGCAGTTCCCGAAGATGGAGGGCGAACCGTTGCGCGTACAGCCGTCGCGCGCCAAGACGAGGTCCCGTCCGGAACGCGACCCCGCCGAACCCCCTGATTGATCAACGCGGCACTCGGGACGGTCTCGCTCCGCCGAACCGCGCCAAGTACGGCGTTGATCATGGCCGGTCGGTCAATGGCGTCGGCGACGGCGAGAATCAGCGGGTCGGGATCCGTAGCAGCCCCTCCTGCACGACGCTGACCGCCAGCTGCCCGTCGCGGGTGAAGATCGAGCCTCGGGCGAGGCCTCGGGCGGCTCCCGTCCACGGCGACTCCTGGTCGTAGAGCCACCACCGGTCGGCGCGAAACGGCCGGTGGAACCACATCGCGTGGTCCAGGCTCGCACCCAGGACATCGCCGGTGCCCCACGCGAGCCCGTGGTTGAGCAGCGTGGAGTCCAGCAGCGTCATATCGCTGGCGAACGTCACGGCGCACACGTGCAGCAGCGGGTCGTCCGGCAGCGTGCCGTCGGCCCGCATCCAGACCCGCGAGCTGGGCTTGCGGTGGCCGAGGTCCATCGCCACCCGCGGCGGCTCGTCGACGTAGCGGACGTCGATCGCCCGGGGCCGGCTGTACCAGCCGCCCATCTCGTCGGCATAGGGCTTCATCCGCTCCGGGAGCGTGGTCAGCGTCTCCGGTGCCGGCACGTCGGGCATCGGGAACTGGTGCTCGATCCCGCTCTCGCACAGCTGGAACGAGGCCGACAGGTTGAAGATCGGCTTGCCGCGCTGGATGCCGACCACGCGCCGGGTGGTGAAGCTGCGCCCGTCGCGGATGCGGTCGACCTCGTACACGATCGGGATGCTCGGGTCACCGGGACGCAGGAAGTACGCGTGCAGACTATGCACCGCGCGCTCTTCCGGGACGGTCCGCCCCGCGGCGACGAGGGCCTGACCAGCCACCTGGCCGCCGAACACCCGCTGCATCGAGTCCTGCGGCTGCGTGCCGCGGAAGATGTCGAGCTCGATCTGCTCGAGGTCCAGCAGCTCGATCAGGTCGTCGAGCGGGGTCGTCGTCACTCGCGGAGTCTGCCAGCCTCGACCGTGACGGTGCGGTCGAGCGTGACCGCATTGAGCATCCGGCGGTCGTGCGTGACGAGCAGCAGCGCGCCGTCGTACATCGTCAGTGCCTGCTCGAGCTGCTCGATCGCCGCGAGGTCCAGGTGGTTGGTCGGCTCGTCGAGGACGACGCAGTTCACGCCGACGGCCTGCAGCAGCGCGAGGCCGGCGCGGGTCTTCTCTCCGGGCGACAGTGTTGCGGCGGGGCGGTTCACGTGGTCGGCCTTCAGCCCGTACTTCGCGAGCAGCGTCCGCACCTCCGACGCGGGCCACGAGGTCGCCTGCTCGACCACCTCGACCACGGAGACGTTTCCGCGGAAACGCGCGCGTCCCTGGTCCAGCTCTCCGATAGAGATGCCGGGTCCGAGTGACTGCCGACCGGAGGTCAGCGGCAGCCGGCCGAGCAGGACCTCCAGCAGCGTGGTCTTGCCGGATCCATTCGGTCCGACGACGGCGATCCGTTCACCGCAGGAGACCTGCAGGTCGACCGGTCCGAGGGTGAAGGCGCCGCGCTTCACCACGGCGTCCGAAAGCACCGCGACGACGTCACCGCCGCGTGGCGCCGCGGCGATGGACATCTGCAGCTGCCACTGCTTGCGCGGCTCCGCGACCTCCTCGAGGTGGCGCAGCTGCGACTCGATCGTCTTGACTCGCCCCGCCGCGTGCGTGGCAGCCTCGATGCGAGCACCCTTGGCGGCGCGGTCGTTGTCGGGCATGCGGCGCTTGGCGCGCACCGCCCCGCGCACCGACTGCTCACGCTGGCGCTGCGCCTGGTCGACCAGTCCCGACCGCTTGTCCTCGTAGTCCTCGTACTGCTCGCGGGCCTGCGACCGCCGTCGCGCCCGCTCCTCCAGGTAGGCGTCGTAGCCGCCACCGAACAGCGTCGCGGTCCGGGTCGGCTCATCGAGGTCGAGCACGGAAGTGACTGTGCGGGAGAGGAACTCGCGGTCGTGTGAGACGACGACCAACCCGGACTGCAGTCCGAGCACGAACTGCTCGAGTCGCTCGAGTCCGGCGAAGTCGAGGTCGTTGGTCGGCTCGTCCAGCAGGAAGACGTCGTAACGGGAGAGCAGCACCGACGCGAGCGACCCCCGCGCCGCCCGCCCCCCGGAGAGCGAGAGCGTCTGCGCTTCCAGCAGGTTCAGCGGCAGGCCGAGATCGGCGCAGACCTGCTCGGCGCGCACGTCCAGGTCGGCGCCGCCGAGGTCGAGCCACCGCTCGAGCGCGGCGCTGTAATCGGGACCGTCTCGTCCCTCGGCCAGCGCTGCGGTCGCCTCGTCCAGCTCGACCTGTGCTGCGGCGACACCGGTCCGTCGGGACAGGAAAGCTGCGAGCGTCTCACCGGATCGCTGGTCCGGCTCCTGCGGCAGCAGGCCAACGGTGGCGGTGCGCGGGGCCAGCGAGATCGAGCCGGTGTCGGGTCGGAGGTCACCGGCAAGCGCGGTCAGCAGGGTCGTCTTGCCGGCGCCGTTCGGTCCGACGACGCCGATCCGCATCCCTGGGGCGACGGTGAGCGAGACGCCGGACAGCACGATCGACGGGCCCCGGGCGACGGTCAGGTCGGACGCGACGAGGGTGGCGGACACGGTCGGCGACGATACCGAGGACGGGCTGCCTCAGGAGCCGAGAACCGCCGACAGGTCGAACCGTACCGGTCGCTCCAGCTGCGCGTACGTGCAGGATTCCGGCGACCGGTCGGGTCGGAAGTGACGGAACTGCGCGGTGTGCCGGAAGCGCGCTCCCTCCAAGTGGTCGTAGGCCACCTCGATGACGAGCTCGGGTCGCAGCGGCACGAAGGCCATGTCCTTGTCGCGGTTCCACCGTGACGGCTCGCCGCCGGGTCGCCTTTCGGAGCCGAGCTCGCCGAGCCACGGATGGTCCGCGCCCTCCTCGAGCAGGTACGGGCGCAACTCCTCGACCAGCTCGGCGCGACGCGCCATCGAGAACGACGCGGCGACCCCGACGTGCTGCAGATCGTCGTCGTCGTAGAGCCCGAGCACCAGGGACCCGACCACCGGACCGCTCTTGTGCCAGCGAAATGCCCCGACGACGCAGTCAGCCGTACGCGCGTGCTTGACCTTCAGCATCGTGCGCTTGTCGGGGGAGTATCGGCCGGACAGGGGCTTGGCGATCACCCCGTCCAGGCCGGCGCCCTCGAAGACCGTGAACCACTGACGGGCCAGGGCCGGGTCTGTCGTCGCCGGGGTGAGGTGGACCGGCGGCGCGGAGCTCGCGAGTGCCTGCTCGAGCAGCTCCCGCCGTTCGGCCTGTGGTCGGTCCAGAAGCGAGTCTTCATCCAAGGCAAGCAGATCGAAAGCGACGAGCGAGGCAGGGGTCGACGCTGCAAGCATCCGCACCCGGGAGGCGGCCGGGTGCACGCGCTGCAGCAGGGCCTCGAAGTCCAGCCCGCGGGACCCCGCGATGACGATCTCGCCGTCGACGACGCACCGGTCGGGCAATTGAGCGCGTACCGCCTCGACGACCTCGGGGAAGTAGCGCGTCAGCGGCCGCTCGTTACGGCTGCCGAGCTCGACGTCGTCGCCGTCGCGAAACACGATGCAGCGGAAGCCGTCCCACTTGGGCTCGTACAGGTAGGCCCCGACCGGGACTTCGGCGACCGCCTTGGCGAGCATTGGCTTCACGGGAGGCAGGACGGGCAGACGCATCCCCGAATCCTCCCGCACCCGCCCCGGCAGCTCCATGACGAGCATCTTGCCGCTACTGCGCACGCAAGAAGTGAAGCACCGCCACCACCCGCCGGTGTTCGCGTTCGCTTTGCTCGAGCCCCAGCTTGGTGAAGACGCTGCGCACGTAGCCTTCGATCGTCTTGGAGCTCAGGAACAGCTCTTGCGACAGGGCCGCGTTGGTCAGTCCCCGGGCCATCAGCGTGAGCACCTCTCGCTCACGGGAGGTCAACTGGTTCAGCGGGTTGCGTTCCCTACGCCGACCCACCAGTCGTGACACCAGCTCTGGATCGATCACGACCTCGCCCGCAGCGACGCGCCGGACGTCGCCCGCGAAGGCGCTGAGATCGGAGACCCGGTCCTTCAGCAGGTATCCCACCGCGCCGTCGAGTCAGCATCGCAACGACGGCCGCCCGCCAACCGCGCGACGGCAGACGCCCGTCAGGAAGGCCATCAGGGTCCACCCGGACATCGCGATCGCCAGTGGCAGCGGCCACACGCCGATCCAGCCGATCCACGAGGCCGCCGGCAGCGCGCCGCCCTCCAGCCCGTACTGGCGCCCGAAAAACATGACCGCGTGGAGCACGCCGGCCGCGACGAACAGCCAGCCCTCCCGGTGTCGCGGCCGCATCCGGACCACGTACAGGCCCACGGCGGTGAACGATGCGCCGATCAAGCCGTTGTGCGCGTTCTCGAGGAAGAACCCGAGCTGCCAGCCGTAGCCGACGAGCGCTGCCACCAGGAGCGCGACCAACGCGATGCCGGCTTCGCGGACGGCCGACGGCGCCTCGTAGTACGTCTCCGTAGCCGCTGGCATGCAGTCATGCCGACACCTCGGCGGCGCACACGGATGAGGGTTCTCCCTGGTCGAACTCCAGGGTGGGCACTCGTGCGCCGGCCCCCTACGAAGCAGACGGTGGGACTACCAGCTCGTCCCTATCGAAGGAGCCACGATGAGTACGTAGACCGAAGTCCGCAGCCACCCGTCGCGCGTGCGACGCCCGGACCGCATAGCCGGACCCTTCCTGGTGCTCGGCGGGGTCACCTTCTTCGCAGGCGGCGCCACCCACCCAGGCGACAGCGGCGAGGGGTCCAAGGTCTCCCAGCTCCGCGAGATGCTGGTCGACTCGATGTGGTATCCCTCGCACACGCTGCTGCTGGTGGCGATGGCCTGCTTCGCCGCGGGCATCCTCGCGATCCGACTGCGCGGCGGTGTCGACGACGGAACGGCCAAGGTGGTACGCGTTGTCTCAGTGATCGCGGTCTTTGCCGCGGTCGGGATGACGGTGCACCTGTTCGCCGCCACCGAGGCGGAGGCGCTCGCGGACGGCGGCACGACCTTCATGTACCACTGTTCGCCTGGATCGAGACGCTCGTGAACCCGCTGTGGGCCCTGGGCATCGCGGCACTCGCAGTTCCCGGCGGCTTGTCCCGCACGCTCGGCAACCCCATCACGCTCGTGCTCGGTGTCGTGGGAGGGCTTGCCTACGCGCTGGCCGCAGCCACGATCGCATTCACCGACCGCTTCGACGCGCTGTTCCCGGTGGGATCACTTCTCGGGGTCTGGGGCGTCGTCGTCGGCCTGATGGTGCTGCTGCGGAAGGGCGGGTCGTCACCGGCGGCGTGACTCCCAACAGGGGCGTAAGCCGTCAGTAAGTTCATCGGCGCCGTGCTCTACGTGCCCGTAGCGCTGGTCACCAACTACGCATCCTGGACCTACGCTGTGGCCGCCGTCCTTGTGGTTGCCCTGTCCTACGCGTTGTGTTCCAGGCGTTTTGTCGTGGCCCTGGCTTCATGGCCGTCCGCATGTTCGGGCCTTTCCGACTCGCGCTGGCCGGGAGCATCACCTCCGGCGGGCTCCACGAAAGTCAGCGCGGTGGGGTCCTCACGCTGCATACCGGCGACGGGCCCACCATGCGGTTGCGCCGCGTCGAGTTCAGTCACCCGGAGGTCAACCGGAATCTGCGGACCCTGATGCTCCGCACCGGCAAGCACTACGACGCCGGGGTCATGCAGCGCGCGCGTCGCGACCTCCTGACCACCTGGCCAGGTTCTCCAAGTCGAGGAAGGCAGCGACCTGCTCGGGCTGTCCGTTGTTCAGCGCCGTGACACCGCTTCGCCGTCTCGCTCGGGCTGATCCGCGGGCGGGCTGTCCAGGAAGGGCCCGAGCACGGCGAGCAGCGCATCCGGGTTCTCCTCGGCGAGCCAATGACTGGCTCCGGGCAGCACCACCTCGGAGACGTCGTCGGCGACCTCGCGCAGGCTGGCCGCGGGTAGTCCGCCGATCCCCGCCGACCCGCCGACCGCCAGCACCGGGACGTCGACGCGCCCCGGGTCGCCGGCCGTCGCCGCCAGCTCTTCGTACGGCGCGAAGGCCGCCCGAAGATGCCCCGGCCGGCGCAGTGACGCTGCCGAATCGGCGATCAGGTCGGGCGGGTAGGGGCAAGGGTTGCGCGTCGCGCAGACGAAGTCCCGGACGTCCTGGGCCTCCCGGCCGCGGGTGCGCTCGACCATCCGCTTCACGTCGGCGTGTCGGGCGATGTGCGGTGCGGACAGCGGCCCGGCAGCCGCTGCGGTGCCGGGCACCACCGCCTCCAGGACGGCCAACCGGTCGACCAGACCGGGCTCGTCGCGGGCGAGCGCGAAGGCCACGTGCCCGCCGAGATCCGTGCCGACGACTGACGCCCGGGTCACACCGAGCTCCCGCAGGAGGGACGCGACGTCATCAGCCCGGCTGCTGAGGTCATAGTCGCCGTCGGGTGCAAGCGACGCGCCCTGACCCCGCTGGTCGACGACGACGACGCGGTGGCGCTCGGCCAACGCGGGCGCGACCGCCCGCCAGGACGCTGCCGTCTGCGGGTGTCCGTGCAGCAACACGACAACAGATCCTTCACCTGAGACGGTGTAGGCCAGGCTGACCGGCGTGGGCCCGCTCGGGGTGCACGCCGCCACGAGCAGCAGGATCAACAGGATTCGCCGCATGGCAGGGGCCATACCCCGCGGTCGGCCAACCGTGCGACGATCCGCGAGCGGCAGACGGAGGACGACGTGCACCCGAAGGGCTTGCGGCGCCAGAACCTTCGGTGCCGCGCAGGGGCAGCCTCCCCGTACCTCTTGGCCGCGTTCCTCACGGCCACCGGCGTCACGCACTTCGTGTCGCCCGGCTCCTACGACGGGTTGATCCCGCCGTTCCTGCCCAATCCGCGGGCCTGGATCTACGGCAGTGGCCTCGCCGAGCTCGCGTGCGCCTCGGCGGTCGCGATCCCGGCGAGCCGGCGCGGTGGAGCGCTCGCCTCGGCGGCGCTGTTCGTTGCGGTCTTTCCCGGCAACCTGTACATGGCGATCGAGCCGGGCGACGTCCCACGCTGGGCGGCCCTGGTGCGGTTGCCGCTGCAGATCCCGCTGGTGCTGTGGGCCCTGCAGGTGGCTCGCCGGTGAGGCCTTGCCGCTGCCTGATCAGTTGGCGCGAGAGGGGTCCGGAAACGCCCTGATCGTCGCCAGATGATCAGGGAGAGGACCGGACGCGCGGTCAGATCGCCCAGTCGGCGAGCGTCGAGCTGCCGATCTCGACGAGCGGGGCAATCCGGCCCTCGATGTCGTCGAATCCCGAGCCGACCATGGCGCCGCCGCGGACCCGGGCGACGATCCCGGCGCAGACGACGGCCAGCTTGAAGGCGGCGAACGCGGCGTACCAGGGCAGGGGTGTCAGGTCGAGCCCGGTGCGCTCGGCGTATCGGGCAGCGACCTCGGCCCGGGTCGGAAAGCCCGCGAGGACCGTGGCCGCTGGCACGACCGCTGCCATCGTCCGAGCCGCGCCGTCGTCGGCCTGCGACCAGTAGCCGAGCAGCACCCCGAGGTCGGCCAGCGGGTCACCGAGCGTCGACATCTCCCAGTCGAGCACCGCGGCGATCCGGCCGGGCTGCACGGGGTCGAGAAGCGTGTTGTCGAGGCGGTAGTCGCCGTGGACCACCGTGTGCCGCTGGGTGGTCGGCACCGATGCGGCCAGATCGGCGGCCAGAGCGTCGAGCGCGTCATGTCCTTCGATCCGGGTGGCACTCCACTGCGTGCCCCACCGGCGTACTTGTCGTTCCAGATAGCCTACCGGCCAGCCGAACTCGGCCAGCTCGACGGCGGCCGGCTCCACCTCGTGCAGCGCGGCGAGCACATCCACCAGCCCCTCGCCGATCGCGCGCCGCTGCGCGGGCTGCTCCGCGTAGCCCGCCGGCAGGGACTCCCGGCAGACGTGGCCCTCCACCAGCTCCATCACGTAGAAGGGCTGCCCGAGCAGGTCGGGGTCGGTGCACAGGCTCAGCATCCGTGGCACCGGCACGGCGGTGTCGGCCAGCGCCGCCATGACTGTGTGCTCCCGGACCATGTCGTGCGCCGTGGGCAGGACGTGCCCCAGCGGCGGTCGGCGCAGCACGACGGCACCGACGGCTGACACCACGCGGTACGTGAGGTTGCTCTTGCCACCCGCGATGAGGTCGACCTGGCAGGTCTGCCAGCCCGGGTCACCGAGCGCGGCGGCCAGGTAGGAGCCCACGACGGACGGGTCGGCGCCGGCGGTCATGTGCACGACCGTAGGACGTGACGGCAGTCCGCCGGTGGGTAGGACGCCGGCATGAGCGAATCCCATCCCGACCCAGACCTCGCCGGTGCCGGTCTGTCGGCGACCGGCAAGACCGCGTCGGACTTCGAGCCCGGCGATCCCTCACCCGGCACGACCTACGGCGCGCCGGCCGGGACCGGCGCCGAAGAGCAGGAGTCGAGCGCCACGCCCGGCGAGCAGGATGCCGGCGAGGCATCCGGGGGCGACGTCGAGGGCGCCTGATCCCTCGCCCGTGAGCGTGCCTGCCACCCGACTGGTCGATCGCGCACCGGTGGTCCCGCCCGCGGATCTCGTCGCCGCCATGGTTCCGCCGCCTCGCTTCGCCGGCGCCCGCTTCGAGACCTACCGGCCCGATCCGGTAGAGCCGTCGCAGCAGGTGGCGGTCGAGGCGCTGCGTCGCTACGCCTCGACGCTGGACCCGCAACCACCCCGGCTGTTCGCTCGCCGGCGCTCACCGAGCGGTCGCCCGGGCGTCTATCTCGACGGGGGGTTCGGTGTCGGCAAGACCCATCTGCTCGCTTCCCTCTGGCACGTCGCCCCCGAGCCACGTGCCTACGGCACGTTCGTCGAGCTCACTCACCTGGTGGGGGCGCTCGGCTTCGGGGCAACCGTCGGCGCGCTGTCGACGTACCGGCTGCTCGCCATCGATGAGTTCGAGCTCGACGACCCCGGTGACACGGTGCTCGTGTCGAGTCTGCTCTCCCGGCTGGTCGAGGCGGGCGTACGCGTCGCGGCCACCTCCAACACATTGCCCGGTTCGCTGGGGGAGGGACGGTTCGCGGCGCAGGACTTCCTGCGTGAGATCCAAGGTCTGGCTCAGCATTTCGAGCCGGTGCGGGTCGAGGGCGATGACTACCGGCATCGTGGCCTACCGGCCGCGCCGCCGCCGGTCGACGAGGCGGACGTCATTGCGAACACTTCCGCGCGACCGGGCGCCACCTGCGACGATTTCCAGGGGCTCCTCGCCCACCTGGCTGGTCTGCATCCCTCCCGCTACGGCGCGCTGGTCGACGGGGTACCACTGGTCGGCCTGACCGGCGTCCGCCAGGTGGCCGACCAGGTCGATGCGCTGCGCCTGGTGGTGCTCGCCGACCGGTTGTACGACCGCGACGTCCCGGTGCTGGCCAGCGGGTTGTCGCTGGACCACCTTTTTCCCGAGGATCTGCTGCGCGGTGGCTATCGCAAGAAATACCTGCGTGCCATCAGCCGGCTCACAGCCCTGGCCCGGCAGGCGCAGAACCGATGATTGTCATCCGGCGCCGCGCACTCCCGGCACCAGGGCGCGGACGACCTCGAGCACGCGACCCGGACCCGATGCGCGCGGCCGAAGGACGGGAGAGTCGCCGCCCTGACCAGAGGCCATGCCGTGGAGCAACTCGAGCAGCGTCTGCGCCGCATCCACCGTCGGCTGCCAGCCGAGCTCGGTGCGCGCTCGGGTGGTGTCGAGCAGCGGCGTACGAAGGGCGATGTCGACCCAACCGGGATCGGTCGGCTGCAACCGCAGTTGCCAGGTCAGGGCGACCAGCGCGCGCAGCGCCGCGGCGGGCAGGGGCAGCCGGCGAGCGCCGAGGATCGCCGCCAGGGAAGCCGGGTCGAGCACCGGCTCGGTGGCGATGTTGAAGGCACCGGTGACCGGGCGAAGGCACGCCAGGCGGTACGCCGTCGCCATGTCCGAGGCGTGCACCGCCTGGATGGCGAGTCCTCTGACGTCGGGGACGAAAGGCAGCAGCGAACGACGCGCCAGGGACTGCGGCACGAGCGGGCCGAGGAAGTAGCGCGCGATCTCGCTGCCGGCGCTGGCCTGAAGCACGATCCCCGGCCGCATCCGCACCACCCGTCGTTCGGGATGCTCGGCCTCGAAGACATCAAGCATGCGCTCCGCCTCGGCCTTGTGCCGGCTGTAGGCGGACGTCGAGATGCCGTACGTCGGATGGCTCTCAGCAACGGCCGGCGTCTTCGACCCGGCGGAGTAGGCGCCGACGGAGGAGGCGTGCACCAGTGCCGGCACGCCCGCTGTGGCGATGGCATCGAGGACGCGCCGGGTACCGCGGACGTTGACCCGCCACATCTCGTCCGGGTCGTGGGCCGGTTGGAGCAGCCAGGCCAGGTGGACGACGACGTCGGCACCCGAGAGCACGGGGACGAGGTCGTCCTCCGCGACGTCGAGGGCGTGCCACTCCGCGCGTGGATCGGGCTCGGGCGGCAGTCGCCGGGCCAGGCCCACCACCGAGGTGACCTGCGGTTCAACGAGCAGTTGCGGGAGCAGGGCGGAGCCGACGTTGCCGGTGGCCCCCGTGACGACGATGCGCATGACGGGCAGGTGCCCGCCTGCAGTCGAGGCAACCGGCCCGGTGGTCAGTCGGCCAGCTCGAGCTCGAGCACCAGCACCGACTCCCCGTCGAGCTCGGCCGCACCGTCGGCGTAGACGAAGCCGCGCTCGCTGGACAGCAGCACCGCCTGCGGGCGCCCGGGGAGGGGCACCGTCTGCCGGTCGGAGCCCAGGTTGCACACGACCGCCACCCGGCCCCGCCGCACGACGAGCCAGCTGCCGTCGTCGTGCGTCACCTCAACCCGGTCGCGCCGGCCGTCGGACAGCTCGGGGCGAAGCCGCCGCAGCGCGATCAGGTCCCGGGTCCAGGCCAGGTGGGCGGCGTGCCGCTGCTCGTCGAGCTCGGTCCAGTCGAGGGTCGAGGCGCGTACGGTCGACTCCGCCTGAGGGTCGGGGATCTGCTCGGTGGCCCAGCCGTGCCGAGCAAACTCCGCGCGCCGCCCCTTGCGGACGGCGTCACCCAGATCACCTTCGTGGTCGGAGAAGAACTGCCATGGGGTGCGAGCCGCCCACTCCTCGCCCATCCACAGCATCGGGGTGAACGGACCGGTCAGGACGAGCGCGGCGCCCACCTTGAGCAGGCCGTCGGACAGCGTCGCGGAGATTCGGTCGCCGGTCGCCCGGTTGCCGACCTGATCGTGGTCCTGCAGGTAGGCCACGAAGCGATGACCCGGCAGGGTCGGCGGCACCGGACGGCCGTGCGTGCGCGAGCGGAACGACGACCAGGCGCCGTCGTGCAGGAAAACCCCCGTCAGCACCTTCGCCAGAGCCGGGAGCCCGGTGAAGTCGCCGTAGTAGCCGGCACTCTCGCCGGTGAGGTTGGCGTGCAGCGCGTGGTGTACGTCGTCGGCCCACTGCGCGTCCAGTCCGCGACCGCCGGCTTCACGCGAAGCCACCATCTGCGCGTCGTTGAGGTCGCTCTCGGCGATGAGGAACAGCGGCTTGCGCAGCTGCGCGCCGAGGGCCTCCACCTCGACAGCGAGCTCCTCCAGCAGGTGTGTTGCGCGCTCGTCGACCAGCGCGTGCACGGCATCGAGCCGCAGCCCGTCGATGTGGTAGTCGCGCAGCCACATGGAAGCGTTGTCGACCACGTACCGGCGGACCTCGTCCGAGCCTGGCCGGTCCAGGTTGACCGCCGCGCCCCACGGGGTCGTATGGGCGTCGGTGAGGTAGGGCCCGAACTCGGCAAGGTAGTTGCCGGCCGGTCCCAGGTGGTTGTAGACGACGTCCATCACCACCCCGAGTCCTCGCGCGTGGCAGGCGTCGACGAAGCGCTTCAACCCGTCCGGACCGCCGTACGGGTCGTGCACCGCATACCAGGCGACGCCGTCGTAGCCCCAGCCCCAGCGCCCCGCGAAGCCGTTGCAGGGAAGCAGCTCGACGGTCGAGATCCCGAGCTCGACGAGGTGGTCGAGCCGGCCGACTGCGGCATCGAAGGTGCCGTCCGCGGTGAAGGTGCCGACGTGCATCTCATAGAGGACGCTGCCCGCGAGCGGAACGCCACGCCAGCCCGAATCGGTCCAGGCGAAGGCGTCGTGGTCGACGATGCGAGAGGGGCCGTGCACGCCGTGCGGCTGCCAGGCGCTGCGCGGGTCGGGCCGCGGGTCGCCCCCGTCGAGAACGTAGGCGTAGTCGGCGCCCGGACCGGCCGCATCCACGTTGGCCTGCCACCAGCCACCGGTGTCTGCGCTCAACTCGTGCAGCTCACCGTCGATCCGGACCTGCACGGCACCGGCCTGCGGGGCCCACACGCGAAAGCCGGTCATGACCTGGTCGCCAGCAGGACGGCGACCGGGAAGTCGTCGAGCAGCTCAGCGAGGCCGATGACGCCGCCGGCCCGCTCCCGGCCGGTCAGCACGTCCTCCCAGGTCCCTGACGGCAGCTCGACGCTGTCCTCGCCCCAGCCGTCACGCTCGACAGTGAGGGCCCGGACCGGGGCGACCGTGACCACCCGATCGCCCCGTACGAAGGCGACCGCCCGATTGCCGGCATCCAGCGGTGCGTAGGACGACGTGGCCAGGAACAGCTCCGGGGCGTCCCGGCGCAGCTGGAGCAACCGGGCCACCAGGTGCAACTTGGCCGCCCCCGTGCTGTCGACCGGCGGCGCGTGCTGACCGGTTGCCGTCAGCAGCCGCCGCCGCTCGGCGAAGTCCACCGGACGACGGTTGTCCGGGTCGACCAGAGACAGGTCCCACAGCTCCGTGCCCTGATAGGTGTCGGCCACCCCGGGCACGGTCAGCTGCACCGCCTTCTGCGCCAAGGCCGTGCTGCGCCACGCCGGGGCGAGCCGGTCCACGAAGGAGGCGACGTCGGCGCAGAGCGGCTCATCGGCGAGGACCCGGCGGACGAAGTCGGCAACCGCCCGGTCGAACTCAGGCGCCGGATCGACCCACGAGGTGCCGGCCTTGGCCTCCCGCGTGGCCTTCTCGACATAGGCCACCGCCCGGTCCGCCGTCAGCGGCCAGGCGCCGAACAGGCTCTGCCAGACCAACTGCTCGGTGGCCGCATCCGGCCCGGCCGGGGACCGGTGCCGGATCGCCGATGCGGACCAGCGCGTGACGTTCTCGCTCCACTCGGCGGGGCACTGCGACAGCAGCACGAGCCGGGCGCGGACGTCCTCGGAACGCTTGGTGTCGTGCGTCGACAGCGTCGTCATGGCCAGCGGCCAGTGCCGCTGCCGCTCGACGTTCGCCGCGTGGAAGTCGTTCAGTGCCAGGCCGAACCGGCCGGGATCGCCGCCGACCTCGTTGAGCGCGGTCAGCCGCAGGTAGCGGTAGAAGGCGGTGTCCTCGACCCCCTTGGCCATCACCGGGCCGCAGGTCTGCTGGAAGCGGGTGACGAACTCCTGCGCCGCGGGCCCGGACGGACCGTCGGCCAGGACGAGCCGCCGGACGACGTCGATCTCGGTGGCGCGCCCGGGCGCCACGGCTGTCGCGGCGTCGACGGCGTGCGCCACCTGCTCTCGCGCGACCGGCCCCGCCGGACCGGCCGCCGGCAGGTACGCGCGATAGACGCCGAACGAGGCGAGCACCTCCACCAGTGCCTCCCGCAGCGCGGCATGCGAGATGTTCCACAGCGACGGGTCCTGCTCGCAGGCCCGCATCGCGACGTCGGTCAGCCGGTTCACCTCGGCCGGCAGCACCTCGGACAGGATCAGCCGCTTCGTGCGCGCGACGACCTGCTCGTAGCTCGCATCGTGCCCGGTGATCTCGTTCCACAGGGCGGTCAGGGGTTGTTCCCCGGCCGGGTCGACGAACAGCCCGAGCACGTCGTTGAGGACGTCGTAACCGGTGGTCCCGGCAGTCTGCCAGTCCTGCGGCAACGCCTCGCCGGGTTCGA
>JAABUN010004766.1_pt1 | contig 17844 bp, 16 predicted proteins | sample 5559311 | NCBI WGS metagenome assembly JAABUN01 (sample SAMN10711877, study PRJNA513370) | rock metagenome | isolation source: Antarctica rocks | place: Antarctica: Victoria Land, Siegfried Peak sud | reverse complement strand
GGGCACGCCACGGGAGCGGGGACTCAGGGGGCTGACGCCCCCCGCTCGCCTCATTCCCCGCCACACCGCCTCCCCGCCGTCGGATCGTCGTCTACACTTCCCCCGTCCCGTCGCCGTACCGCCCCGAGTCCGCATGAGCCTCCCCCTCCAGACGACGCAACTCGTCCAGGCCGCCCGCGACCTCGTCCGGGGGTTGCCGGCCGACGCGGTACTGCTCCTCACCGAGACCGCGCTGGACTGGGACGAGGTCGGCCGCATCCTGGTGGGGTGTAAGGTGTTCGTCGCCGCCGACAACCCGGCCCTCACCCGGCACCTCGACGACCGCCTCGGTTGGGAGGTGATCGAACTCGAACGCGAGCCGCTGCCGATCCAGGAACGCCTCAGCAACGCCCTGCTCAACGCCGTCGCCAGCAATTCGCTCCTGCCGGGGGCGCATGTGGTCGTCCTCTACAACGGCATCGCCACCCTCGAAGACGCCCCGGAGCCGATCGACTCGGTGAGCGTCATTCACCTCGGCGAACACCTCGAACGGATGACCGCCCAGGACCTCCGCATCCTCGGCCCGGTCATTCCACTGGACGTATTGCGGGCCGTGGTCGAGTTGGCCACCGAGGTCGGCCGGGAGGGGCGCGAAGGGCAGCCGATCGGGACGGTGCTGGTCGTCGGCGACACCCGGCGGGTGCTCAAGATGAGCCGGTTCCAGAACTTCAACCCGTTCCGCGGGTACACCAAGGCCGAGCGCGACATCCGGGACAAGTCGGTCCGCGAGCAGATCAAGGAAATCGCCAAGCTCGACGGGGCGATCCTCATCGGCCGGGACGGCATCGCCGAGGCCGCGTGCGTCTATCTGGACGTGCCGTCGGACGGCGTCGAACTCGCCAAGGGGTTCGGCAGCCGTCACATGGCCGCCGCGGGCGTGAGCCGGCACACCAAAGCGGTGGCGTTCTGCGTCAGCCAGTCGTCCGGCACGCTGCGGGTATTCCAGGACGGCCAGGTCAAACTGCACATCGAACCGCTCGCCCGGCCGCACGTCTGGCAGCCGTTCCGAATGGACGCGGCCGAGGGGGAGGCGGTCGAGCCGGTCGCCGACTGACGGTCACCCGCGCAACCCCGCCACTGCCCCACCGAACGCCGCCAGCCCGCTCCGGTACGCCGGCACCCACTCCGGCCGCGGCGTTGCAGGACTGCGGAACCGGACCATCCGCCCGACCGCATCCGCCACCGTGTACGGCTCCGCGATCCCTTGCCGAACCCGGCCGACAGATTCCAACCCGGCGAGGGCCGCCACCGCCGCCCCGAGGGCCGGCCCTTCGGCCGATTGCAGGCGTTCCAGAGGCCGGTCGAGCACGCTCGCCAGGATTTCCGTCATCAGGTCGCTGCGGGCGACGCCGCCGGACACGGTGACGCGGGTGACGACCTGCCCGGCCGCCTCGTGCTCGCGGACGGCCAAGGCGATCAGGTACGAAAGCGCCTCGAACACCGCCCGGACCCGGACGCCCGGGTCAGTCGGCTCGGCCGGCGACCACGCGACGTGCGGGGCGCTCACGCCGATCGACGGCTCGCTCAACAAAAACGGCAGGACCGTTACCCCGCCCGCCCCCGGCGGCACCGCCCGCGCGGCCCGTTCGAGCGCCGGCCAGTCGGGGTCCGGGCCGACGACCCGGTCGAGGAACAGCGCCCCGTTGGAGTAGCAGCGCATCCACAGGTACGGCCCCCAGTTCAGCCGCATCGCGTCGAGCGACCCTGACCGCGGGGCGGCGGCCGAGGACGAGTTGACCACGGCCGACGTGCCGAGGATGACGGCCACTTGGCCCGCGTCGACCGCCCCGCCGCCGACCAGCCCGGCCGCCTGGTCGTCGAGCGTCGGGAACACCAGTGGTGCCCGCGACGGGTCGATGCCGGCGTCCGCGGCGACGGCGGCCGACAGCGGCCCGACCGGGTCGTGTTCGGCCAGGATGGCGGGCAGGTTCGCCCGCGCCTGCGTCCGGTGACCGGGGTCGGCGAGTGCCCCGAGCATGGCGTCGGCCCACTGGCCCGTGCGCAGGTTGAGCATCCCCGTGGACGCCGCCGCCGACCGGCTGACGCAGTCGAACCGGCCGGTCAAGTAGCCGGCCGCGAGCGAACCGTGCTGGGCGATCCAGCGTGTCTGTTCCCAGTCCTCGGCCGGCAGGGTCGTTTCGTCCTTCACCAGATGGCTGAGCGTGTATCGTTCGGCCCACGGCCCGCCGATGAGGGCCGCGACGGCGTCCGGCCCGCCGAGCCGGGCTACCCCCTCGGCGTGGTACTTCGCCAGGGTCTGGTCCATCCAGCAGATCGCCCGGCGGACCTGGTTGCCGGCGGCGTCGATCCGGCCGGCGGTGTGGTGGGTGGCCGAGATGCCGACCGCCCGCCAGTCGGCCAGCCGGCCCGCCTCCCGCAGGTGGCCGGCGAGCGTGCGCGTCACCCCGGCCACCTGCCCGGCGAGCATGGCGAGGTCCATTTCGGCCACCCCGCCGGCAGTGTACAAGCGGGTCGGCTGCTGGGCCTCGGCGACGACGCGGCCGGCCAAGTCGAACGCCAGCGCCTTGGCCGACGTGGTGCTGAAGTCGTAGCCGACGACGATCGCCGATTCAGGCACGCACTGAAGCAACACGGGCATGGCGGGCCTCACGCGGGGTTAACGAGTTTCGGCTACCGCCCGGCCCGGCGGAGCCGGTCGGCCATCTGGGCGGCGATGGTCCGGATGCGTTCGTCGGTCCCGCCGGACGGGTCCGGGGCGTGTTGGATCGCGTCGGCGAACAGGCCGGCGGCCCGGTCCGCGTCCCCGACTTCCAGGGCCAACACCCCTCGGAGGACGCTCACCTCGGCCAGGCTGCGCAACTGACGCTCGATGGCGGTCACGTCGGCTCGGGCGGCCAGCCGGGCGTTGGCCCGGTTGATCGCGTCCGGCAGTAGGCCCGATACGGGGGTCTCGGCGAGCAGGTTCAGGCCCACGACTTCCGCGATTCGTTGGGCACGAAGGTCCGGGCGGGGGGTGGTCACATCCGGCCCGCCGACGATCGCGGCCAACTCCCCGTCGGCCCCGGCGTAGTCGCCGACGGCCGCCCGGGCCTGGGCCAGCATCCAGTGGTAGTCCTGGCGGCCGAGGGCGGGTTGGGCGTCCGGCCCCCAGGCGATCACGTCGGCCGACCGGCCGGTCCGGGTCATGAGTTCGAGCTGCAATTGCGCCCCGGCCGGCCCGAACAGGGCCACGTCGGTCCCCTGCAACAGCTCCAGGGCCATCCCCTTCAGGCCGAGACCCATCGCCAGGTTCGCCTTGTTCATCGTCCGCCCGCCGGCCCCCTCCCGGTCGTACCGCTCCCGCCGCCGGCCGACATCCGCCGCCAGCTTCTCGACCTCCCGGTCGAGGGCCGCGTCCGGCCGACCGGCTGCGGTCGCGGCCCGGGCGGCGGCCGCGTAGTTGTCCAGCGCGATGTCGAGGTGGTTGAGCCGGAACGACGTGTAGGCCATCAGCATGTGGGCCTTGATCGGCGGCCGGCCGCGCGGGCTGAGGTCGATCGCCCGGCGCAGCGACGCCGACGCCTGGGCCTGGCGCAACTCGCCGAGCTTGACGAACGGGGCGACCCACGCCCGCTCCCGGGTGTTCTCCAGGAGCAGCAGGTACGCCTCCCCGAGCGACAGGTGGGCCAGGGCGTCGTCCGGTCGCTCGGCGACGGCCCGGCGGCCGGCCCGGACGGCGGCGTACACTGCCCCGACCAGGCAATCGTCGGCCGCCAGGAACGGCTCCTGGGCGACGGAGAACAGGCCGACGAATCGGCCGGCGGCGTCGAGGGCGACGGCCGGCCCCGGCGGCCCGGCCATTGCCCCCACAATGGCGGCCGCCTGCTGTCGCTGCCACACCTCCACGTTCGCGGTCGGCACCCACCCCCGGGACGCCTGGGCCATGAGTACCAGCAGCCCGGCCTGGTCGCGGTCGAGGGACCGCGTCGCCGCCGGGGTGGTGAACGCCGTCCACCACCGACGCGGGCGGTCCGGACCCGGCACCAGCGGGGCCAGGTCCGGGAGCGGAACGGACGGGTTGGCCGTCACCCGGGCCAGGTCGATGCCGCCGGCCGGGGCGTCGGACCGGCTTCCCCCGCCGGCCGGGTCGCGCCAGTCGAACACGGCCACGTCCCCCCTGACGAACGCCAGCGACCACTGGGCCGGCTCCTTGAGGGCGGCGGTCACCGGGCCGAGCAGTTGTTCCCGCTCCGGGTGGTACATGACGACCCGGGTGAACCCGCCGGCCCGCATGCGCTCGGCGACCGGCCGGCCGGCGGCGAACTCGGCGGCCATCTCCGGGTCGTACCCGGCCGGGTCCTCGGGGCAGTGCCAGGCGAATGTGTACAGCGATTCCGGCGTCAGGTGTGCCGACCGGCCGGCCGGGGAACCGGCCCGCAGCCGTTCGGCCGCGGCCGCCGGCGACGGGGGCAAGTCGAACCCCCACCGCCGCGGCTCGTATGGGGGCGCTTGCAGCCACCCGGGCCACGCCGCGGCCAGGAACACGGCCGCCACCGGCAGGGCCAGTACCCCCGCTCGTCGGCCGCCGCGGCCCGGCCGGGCCGCGAGAACCTCGGACAGGTTGATTGCCAGGACCGGCCCGCCGACGACGGCGAACAGCGGTACCGCCCGATCCGACCACACGCTCAGCCCCGCGGCCAGGGTCCAGGGGAGGGAGCGCGCCCACGAGGACCGGCGGCGGTTGAGCACGAACGAAATCAATCCGACGACCAACAGCGGGTAGTACGCCAGGACGGCCGGGCTGTCGCGGAAGGCCCGGGCATACGCCTGGGACAGCGGCGTCCGGAACGTCGAGAATTCGGCCTGGAGGGGGAACCCGGCCCACCACTCCGGGTTGAAAAGTGTTGCGACCGCCACCGCGGCGAACGCGGCGGCCAGCCGGCGGGGGGCGGCCGTCCCGTCGAATGCCCGCCCGGCCCACACCGCGGCGACGACCAGCAGCCCGGACATGAACCCCCGGTCGATGTTCGCCCACACCAGGAACAGCAGGGCCAGCGGCCACACGTCCCGCACCCGAACGAGCGGCCGGCCGGCCAGGACCATCGCGGCCGCGAGGAACACGATCGACGCGGCCGACGGTTTCAGGTACGCCCGCTGACTGAGGGCCAGAACGGCCAGCCCGACGCAGGCCACCGCGACCACCCCCCGGCCGCCGGCCCGCCGGGCGGTCACGAGCATCAGCACCCCGGCCAGCCCGACCGCGACGGCCTTGGCGAACACCGGAGCGAACCCGCCGCCGGCAGTAAAAAGGGCGTACACCCCGGCGTCGAACAGCCACGTCGGGGAGAGGTCGGCGGCCGACCCGGACAGCAGCCGCCGGCCGGCCGTCAGGTTTACCCAGATGTCCGCGTCCCGGGCCGGGAACGAGGCGAGCAGAAAGGCGAACAGGAATAAAAACACGACCGCCGGCCACGCGGCCCCCGCCGCGGGTGGGGCGGAGCGGTCCGGTCCGGCCGGGGGGGGCGGGGCCGGCAGGGAACGAACGGAGGTCATCATAGGGGGGCCGGTCGGAGCGGGGAAATCAGGGCCAAACCTCAGCCTACCGCCCCGCCGGAGATGTGTCTACGCCCCACCCCCGCCCGAGTCCGTTGGGTTACGGCCGGGAGGCGACTCAACAAATCCGAATCTTTTCCCGAACTTTGCGTTTGACTCACGCCGGCGGCCGTCGATATAAGTGAGTGGTACGAGGACCGTGCCCTATTCCAGTCGTTTCTCACGGCCTCGTAGCCTCTCCTCACCCACCTCATTTGGGGTCTCTCATGCGACATCGTCCGTCACGAAGCTCGAACCGGCGTGCGTTCACGCTGATCGAGCTGCTGGTGGTGATTGCGATCATCGCCATCCTGATCGGCCTGCTGCTGCCGGCCGTCCAGAAGGTTCGCGAAGCGGCCGCCCGCGCCCAGTCGTCGAACAACCTGAAACAGATCGGCATCGCGTACCACAACGCGGACGGGGCGATCGGCCGGATGCCCCAGACCTACGGCACCTATCCGAGCGCGAGCAAGCAAAGGCCTAACGGCAGCTGGATCGGCGATGACGACTCCCCGTCGCGGTTCGGCACCATTCACCACCACCTGCTGCCGTACATCGAGCAGGGGGCGGCCCACACCATGTCGAGTCGCAATTCGTGGAGGAATGAAGGCAACGGCGGGAGTTCCCAACTCGTTATCAAGACCTACGTCTCGCCGCTCGACCCGACGCTGGTCGGGAACGGGTCGGCCCCCGACTGGGGCAACCGCGGTCAGGCGAGCTACCACGCGAACTGGCACGCCTTCGGCGGCGGCTGGGGCGAAGATTGGCAGGTCGGCGGGGCCGTCGGCCTGGGCCGGGACTTCCCGGACGGGACGAGCAACGTGATCGGGTTCGTCGAGCGCTACTCGCGCTGCGGGCCGGGGACTTCGGGCGACTGGAACTCGTACCGGTACGTCTCCCGCATCTGGGCCGAAGACGGCGGCGACCCGCACCCGGGTGCCGAGTCGCAGACGAAGGACAGCAACCCCCGCAAGTGGGAGGCCCCGACCTTCTGGATGGACACCGGCGAACGAGCCGGTTCCCCGAGCAAGAACCAGCCGAACGACTATCCGTTCGACAAGACGACGGGCGTGACCAAGTACGGTGCCCCGCCGATGAACCGGCCGACGCTCGCCCAGTGTGATCCGACCCGTCTCACGGCGATGTCCGCCGGCGGCATGTTGGTCGTGATGATGGACGGCAGCGTCCGCTCGGTCAGCTCAGGCATTGACAGACAGACGATCGCTCGCGCCCTGGTGCGGAACGACGGTCTCGTGCTGGGTACCGACTGGTAACAGTTCTGTCTCAACCCGGGCTGCAGCGACCGGCCCCATCGGCCAGTCATCTGTGGCCCGGGTTTTGCAACTTGCCGAGTGTTTTCACTGGCCGGCCGCGTTCTCCCCCGTCCATCCTCTTCCTCTTCCGGTGTTGCTACTTCCATGCGTTACACAATGATGGCTACGGCTTTTGCCGCAGCAGCCCTTTCCGGCTGCGGCACCAAGGGGAATCAAAACAGTGCGACCATTACGGGAACTGTTGTGTACCAGGGTAAGCCCATCAAAGGCGGGAACATGACGTTCCACAGCGACAAGGGCATTTACAGTTCGACCATCGACGAGAACGGTCGGTTCGTCCTCCGCGATGCTCCGACCGGCTCGTTGCTTGTCACGGTCGAAACGGAATCGATCAACCCTGGCCCCAAAAAGGGGGTAGAGGGTGCGGCAAACGTTCGTGAGCAGCAACTCGCGAAGGATAATGCGGAGCGCGCTAAGGCTGGGTATGGGCCTGGCGGCGGCGGGGGCGGCGGGGGCGGCCCGAAGCCTGGCACTCACGATGAACTCTTGGCCAAGTACACCAAGATTCCCGCGAAGTACGCCGACAAGACCAAGACCGACTTGAAGATCGAAGCAGTCAACGGCACGCAAGACGTGAAGCTCGAACTGCTCGAGTAGTTATCCCCGCAGTCCGGTCCGCCTCACTCCCGTCCGGCCTCCGCCCCGGCTCTCGCCGCGCGGTCGTTGGGCGGGAGTGTTCGCGCCTCCACTTCGACCCCGCGGCCGAAGGCATCGGCCGCCGGTTGGAAAGGCCCTGTCCGATGAAGCGTTTGGCTCGAACCGCGGCCGCGGCGGCGGCGTACCCCTTTCGCATGGCCCGCCGTCGTCCGATCTTGATCGGGGTTCTCGTCGTCGGGGCGCTCGTCGCGGCGGCCGGGGGGGCGTTCGGGTACGCCCGCTGGCAGTGGAGGCAGGCCCGGGCCGAGGTTGCGGCCGAGCGGTTCCCCGAAGCCGACGTGCATCTTACCTTCTGCCGGAAGGTGTGGCCCGACGACCCCGCGGTCGGGGTGTTGTCCGCCCGGGTGGCCTGGCGGCGGGGCGATCTCGCCGGGGCCGAGGCGCACCTGAACCACGCCCTGAAGTCGGCCCGCGGGGCGACCGATGCGATCCAACTCGAGTTCCTCCTGGTGCGCGCCCACGGGGGAGACGACCAGGCGGCCGACCCGCTGTTCGAGCTGGTCGAGGCCGGCCACCCGGAGACCGAGACGATCCTCGAGACGTTGGCCCTGGCGTACATCAAGCGGCTGCGGTACTCGCCGGCCAACGCCTGCCTGACCAAGTGGCTGGAGGTCCGGGAGCGCAGCCGGGCGTACCACTGGCGGGGGTGGGTGTACGAGCGGACGGCCAACCCGCGGGCGGCCCTCAACGACTACCTGAAGGCCCTCGAACTCGACCCCGGCCTGGTCGACGTACGGCTGGCGTCCGTCGACTTGCTGCTCGCCGACCACCAGGTTCTCGAGGCGGTCCCCCACCTCGAGTTGCTGGCCCGGCAGGCGCCGGGGCGGACGGACATCCAGGCCCGGTTGGGGGTGTGCCGGTACGTCCAGGGGGACTTCGCCGAGGCCCGACGGCTCCTGGAGTCGGCCGAGCCGGACGCGGTGAAGGATCCCGGGCCGCTGGTCTATCTGGCCCGCCTGGACCTGCAGGAGGGACGGGGGGCGGACGCGGAACGGCGGCTCCGCCGGCTGATCGCCGCCGACCCGTCCGAGTCGGAGGCCCGGTTCGTCATGATCTCGGCACTGAAACTCCAGGGCAAGGACGCCGAGGCGGCCGAGATGGCGCGGCTGCACGCCGACGTGCAGCAGCGGAACGAGCGGGTCAACCGGCTGCTGCGGGACCACGCCGATCAGGCCGACACCAGTCCGGACGTGTGGCACGAGATCGGCGAAATCTTCCTGGCCCTGGGGCAGGACGCCCGGGCCGTATACTGGCTCGACAAGGCGCTGGCCAAGGCCCCGGGCCACCGGCCGACGCATAAAACGCTGGCCGACTACTACGACCGCAAGGGGGACGCGGACGCCGCCGCCCGGCACCGGCGGATGCTCCCCCCGCCGTAACGTCCCGACCGCGGACCCTGCCTCCCCAGGTGTACGATGACCCGTCTCGTTTGCTCGATTCTCGGCATGTGTCTCGTACTCGCGGCCGGCGGCTGTGGCTCCGGTCAGACCCAGCCGGCGACCGCCACCTCGGCCCGGCCGGGGGGCGACGTTCCGACACCGCCCGATCTCGCCCCGGACCTGTTCGAGGACGTGACCGCCCGGTCGGGCGTCGACTTCCGCTACCGCAATGGCGAGGAGGTCAGCCCGGCGCACCTGTCGATCCTCGAATCGCTCGGCGGCGGGCTGGCTGTCATCGACTACGACGGGGACGGGCTGCTCGACCTGTTCCTGCCGGGCGGCGGGCACTTCGGCGGGCCGGACAACAAGACGATCCTCGGCCACCCGTGCCGGCTCTACCGCAACCGTGGCAATTTCCAGTTCGAGGACGTGACGGCGGCGGCCGGCCTCGGCTCCTTGGAGGGCGGCAAGCCGTGGTTCTACACCCACGGGGCGGCCGTCGCTGACTACGACCGGGACGGCTACCAGGATCTGTTGGTGACCGGGTACGGCCGGCTGGCCCTGTTCCACAACGAACCGGATGGGAGGGGGGGGCGGAAGTTCGTGGACGTGTCCGCGAAGGCCGGCCTCGGGACCGGGGTCACCTGGACGACGAGCGCGGGGTGGGCCGACTTCGATGGCGACGGCCTGCCCGACTTCTACGCCTGCCAGTACGTCGACTGGTCGTTCGCCAACCACCCGGCCTGCAACTACGACGGGACGACGCCGGACGTCTGCCCGCCGAAGAAGTTCGACGGCCTGCAGCAACTGGTCTACCGGAACAACGGGGACGGCACCTTCACCGAGGTCGGCCAGTCGGCCGGCTTGCAGCCCGGCGGGCCGAAGGCGAGCAAGGGGCTGGGCGTCGTCGTCGTCGATGTCAACGGCGACGGCAAGCCGGACATTTGGGCGGCCAACGACACCGTCCCGAAGTTCCTTTACATCAATAAATCGACCCGCGGGACGCTCAAGTTCGAGGAGGCCGGCATGGCCGCCGGGGTGGCCGTCGACGGGTACGGCAACCCGAACGGCAGCATGGGCGTCGACGCCGGCGACCCGGCCCGGACCGGCCAGCCGTGGTTGTTCTGCACCAACTACGAGAACGAACTGCACGCCCTCTACAAGAACATCTCGAAACCGGACCGGGCGTTCTTCCTGTTCAACACGCCGGCGTCCGGCATGGCCGCCCTCGGCCAGAAGTTCGTCGGCTGGGGGACCGGGTTCGTGGACCTCGACCACGACGGGTGGGAAGATATCGTGATCGTCAACGGCCACGCCATCCGCTTCCCGGCGACGACGACGCGGTCGCAGAAGTCGGTCATCATGCGGAACACCGGGGGTGGCAAGTTCCGCATCGAGTCCGACCGCGGCGGGGCGTACTTCCGGGCCGACCACCTGTCGCGGGGCATGGTCCTGGCCGACTTCGACAACGACGGCCGGGTCGACCTGGCCGTGGCCAACGTCAACGAGCCGACGGCGATCCTGCGGAACGTCGCCCCGGCCGGTAACCACTGGCTCGGGGTGCAACTCATCGGCAAGGGGAACGGGGATGTCGTGGGGGCGCGGGTGCAACTGACGAACCCGGACGGAACCCAATCGCGGTTCGCCAAGGGGGGCGGCAGTTATGCGTCGTCGCCCGACCGGCGGATGGTGTTCGGCCTCGGCCCGGCGGACAAGGCGGCCAAGCTGAGCGTCGAGTGGCCGGACGGCACCAAGCAGGAGTTCGCCGACGTGGCGGCGGATCGGTACGTGCGGCTGACGCAGGGGGAGGCGGCGCTGCGGCCTCTGGCGGCGGGGGCCAAGTAGAGTGGGGTTCGAGCGACAGCGTATACCCGGAGGGGCTACCATGTTCCGCGCCGAAGAGATTCAGGCCCGCCTCCGCGAGCAGCCGTTCCGCCCCCTGCGCCTCATCGTCAATGAGGGGTTGCGCTACGACATTCATCACCCGGACCTAGTTTTCGTCGGGGCGCGGGACATGATGATCGGGTTCGCGGCCCCGGAGAGGCCCGATGTTTACGACCGAGTCATCCGCGTCGCCCTCATTCACCTGGTCGGCATGGAGGATTTGCCGGCGTCCGCGACGACGGCCAACGGCACGGCCTGACGCTTGGGCAGTGCTATGGCGAATCAGGGCCGCTCTACGGCCCCACCAGACCAGTGTCGACTCGCACCTCGGTTAGCTTGCCGTGCCGATGGACCAACGACACCTGCCAACGCCGCTGGACGACCGACCCGTCGTGCCGGTCACAGTACATATACCCGGGTTCGGTGGAGTCCCGGCACTCGAACCCCTCGGCTACCATGAACCGCCGGGCATCACTGACCGGGGTGCCGATGGGTATGGCCAGGAGGATGGACCGCTCCATACCCGCCGCATCCTCGACGCCCGATGTGCGGCCCGGCCACAGGAATATGACCGCTACGGGGGCCAGGACGACGGCCACGATCGCCACAATGACAGTATGCTGCCGCTTCATCGGGCAATCCTGACTAGCTCGTGGGTATCTCGGCTGCACCGGTTCGGATCGATGTAGCCAGCCGACGCGGGCACTGCAACCCGCCCCACCTATACTGCCGGTGCCCCGTCCCCCGAACCCGGAGCTGCGGATGCGCCCCCTGCTACTCGCCCTACCGCTCGCCGTCCTCGTTGCCGCCCCGGCTGCCGCCCAGGAGCCGACTGGCGGGGCGAAGGTGTATCAGCAGGCCGTTCCTGCCGTGACGTGGATTCAGTCGACCCGGCCGAACGGCCTGGCGTCCGGCAGCGGCACCCTCGTCGACGCCGACCGGCGGCTGGTCCTCACGAACTACCACGTCGTCGAGGACAACCCGCAGGTCACGATCATGTTCCCCGAGTTCCGCGACGGCCAGCCTGTCCCCGAACGCCAGTTCTACCAGGACCGGGCCAAGCGGTTCGGCGTGCCCGGCCGGGTCGTCGCCGTCGATCCGAAGTCCGACCTGGCCGTCGTCCAGATCGACCGCGTCCCGGACGGGGTCAAGGCCGTCGCCCTGGCCGCCGACAGCCCGACGCCCGGCGAGACCGTCCACTCGATCGGCAACGCGGGCAAGTCCGGGGCGCTGTTCGGGTACGTCCGGGGGACGGTCCGCCAGGTGTACCGCAAGAAGTGGCAGGCGGCCCTCGACAAGAACAAGGTCGCCACGTTCGAGGCCAAGGTCATCGAAACGGACTCGCCGACCAACCCCGGCGACAGCGGCGGTCCCTTGTTGAACGACGCCGGCCGACTCGTCGGCGTCACCCAGGGGGGGGCGACGAACGCCGCGTCGGTCAGCTTCTTCGTCGACCTGTCGCAGGTCAAGCAGGTGATGGATTCGCCGAAGGTGAAGGCGGCCGGCGGCAAGGGGGCGGTGGCCACGGCCGACAAGCCGCCGGCCGAACCGAAGGCCGCCCCGGAGGTCAAGGACGAAGCAGCCCTGTTCGGTCCCACGGCCGTTGCCGAGGCGAACGAACTGCTCGCCGCACTCTCGAAGGCCGGCCGGGAGGTGCGGGTCGAGACGCTCGCCAGCGCCCCGGCCGAGTGGATCGACAAGGCCAAGAAGGCGAGTCCGGCCGACCGGCAGAAGCTGTTCAGCGACTACGCCCGCGAACGGCTCAAGGCCGAGAAGTCGGACGGGTCGATGATCGTGGTCTGTCTCGACCCGCGGGTCGTCACCGTCCACGAGTCCGACCGGGCCAAGAAGACGTACCCGCCGGGGACGGCCAAGAAGGTCGGGGACGCGATGATCGCGGCCCTGAAGGACAAGAAGTACGACGACGGCCTGCTCGCCGCCCTGAAAGCCTTCCGCGACGCCGAGAAGCCGAAATGACCGGCCTTCTCCTGAGCGATGATCTGTTGTTCGCCAGCCGCATCACCGCCACGGCCCGGGCGCAGGGGCTGACGGTCGCCGTCGCCAGTAGTCCGACGCGGCTGGTCGAGATGGCCGCCGCGTCGCCGCCGGCGAGTGTCATCCTCGACTTGCAGAACACCGGCCTCGACCTGCCCACGCTGCTCGCAGAGTTGAGAGCGGCGTGCCCGGTGCCGCCGCGGGTAGTCGGCTACGGCTCGCACGTCGACGCGGTCGTGCTGAAGGCCGCCCGGGTAGCGGGGGTCGACCCGGTCCTGCCGCGTAGCAAGTTCGCCGCCATGCTGGAAGCGCGCCTGGCCGGCTGGCTCACACCTGCCGCTTCCGAATGAGCGCCCGCAAGCCCAGCACATGCTTGCACGACTGCCGGGCCAGCCACCCCATGCACTCGCACGAACAATCCGTCGGCCGCCCCACCCGGACGTGGTACACGTCGCCCAGGCCCAGCCGGTGCATGACGAACCCGCGGCCGCCGATGTCGCAGCGGATCTCGTGGAACGTGTAAAACTGCGTCTGCCGGCCGAGCGTGATGCGTAGCACCCCGACGCCGTCGGCGGCCGCCGATCGGATCAGCGTGATCGTGCGGGCCGGGCGGGTCGGGGGCATCGGCGGGCCGGTGGGGTGGGGGACGGGCGGCCGCGGACTCACATTCTAGCCGGCCGCCCCGGCTGGCGACACTGCCCCGAATCGTTACAATTTCGCCGCCCCCCGGCCCGAGGACGCCCCCGCGATGCGGTTCACGAAGATGCACGGCCTCGGCAACGACTACGTTTACGTTGACGGGTTCGCCGCCCCCCCGCCCGCGGACCCCGCCGCCGTCAGCCGCCGCGTCAGCGACCGGCACACCGGCATCGGGGCCGACGGCCTTATCCTGATCCTCCCCTCGGCAGTCGCCGACGCCCGGATGCGGATGTTCAACGCCGACGGGTCCGAGTCCGAGATGTGCGGCAACGGCCTCCGCTGCGTGGCCAAGTACGTCCACGACCACGGCATCGCGCGCAAGCCGACCCTGGCCATCGAAACGGGGCGTGGGGTACTGGCTGTCACCGTGACCGCCACCGCTGGCCGGGCGGAGTTGGTCCGCGTCGATATGGGGACGCCGATCCTGCAGGCGTCCGACATCCCGACGACGCTCCCCGGCTCCCCGGTCGTGGACGTGCCGGTCGAGGTCGGCGGCCGCGATTTCCCGGTGACGGCCGTGTCGATGGGCAACCCGCACGCGGTCGTGTTCGTCGACGCCACGTTCCTGGACCCCACGCCCGTCGACCAGGTCGCCGAGGTCGGGGCCAAGTTGGAGGTCAACCCGGCCTTCCCCCGGAAGGTCAACGTCCATTTCGTCGCCGTCCACTCGCCCGGCGAAGTGACGATGCGCACCTGGGAACGCGGGACCGGGCTGACCCAGGCGTGCGGGACCGGGGCGTGTGGCGTGGCCGTCGCCGGGGTGCTGACCGGGCGGACCGGCCGCCGCCTGCTCGCCCACCTGCCCGGCGGGGACTTGCTGCTCGAATGGCCGGCCGACGATGGCCCGGTGTTCATGACCGGGCCGGCCGTGGAAGTGTTCAGCGGCGACTGGCCGGACGCATGAAGATTCGCCACCCGCTCCTCGTCGCCGCCGCCGGCCGGCTGGCCGCCGGCCTGACCGTCGGGCTAGGGCGGACGCTCCGGTTCGAGTTCCACGCTATCGGTACCGTGGTTACCGCCCCGATCGCCGCCATCCCGCCGGGGCCGCGTTACGTCTACGCCCTGTGGCACGAGTACCTGCTGCTCCCCGTCGCCCGGGTCGCCCACCCCGACCTGGCGGCACTCGTGAGCCAGCACGCCGACGGGCAAATCCTCGGGACCGTACTCACCGCTGTCGGTATGGGCATGGTCAAGGGGTCGAGTACCCGCGGCGGGGCCGAGGCGTTGCGGCAGATCGTCCGCGGAACGGCCGGCCGGCGGCACCTGGTCGTCACCCCGGACGGCCCCCGCGGCCCGCGGCGGGTCGTCCAGCCCGGCGTCGCCTACACCGCCAGCCGGACCGGGATGCGGGTCGTCCCCGTCGGCATCGGCTACCAAAAGGCGTTCCGCCTCAAAAGCTGGGACCGATTCGCCGTCCCCCGCCCCGGCTGCCGGGCCAAACTCATTCTCGGCGCGCCAATCCCGGTCGACGCGGCGGCCGACGCGGCGGCCCTCGACGGGGCCGCGCGGCGCGTCCAGGCCGACCTCGACCGGCTGACGGCGGCCGCCGAGGCATGGGCCGTAACCGGAGTCTTAGACGTAATGAACTTGACGGGTGTCACGGCGTGAAGTTTCCCGGTTTGACCATGGCCTTGACTGACCTTGACTTATTGGCCGGCCGGCCCCGCGCCCGCCTCGCGGTGTACGTCGTCGCCTGGTGCGTGTGTGTGGCCGCCACCGCCACGAAGTATCAACACGCACGGGCCGAGTTCGCCAACCGGCCGGCGGCCGCAGCCGAGACGCACCGGGCCGACGGCAACAGCGGCCACGCCCAGATCGACTTCGGCGGCCAGTACGTCATGGGCCGGATGGTCGTCACCGGCCACGGCCGGGAGCTGTACCGGAGGCCGGCCCTGTGGGGGGTCGTCCGCGAGGCTTACCCCGTGTCGGCCGAGTCGCCCGCCCAGCAGGCGGCCGGCCCCGGTCACAAGGACCACGACGCCGAGTCGATGATGCGGTGGGTCATGGGCGACGACGACGCCGACCCGGCCGTCGGGGGGCCGCTTTACCCGCCGGTCCACGGCCTCCTGTACGCCCCGCTGGCGCTGCTGCCGGCGTCGCAGGCCTACCACCTGTTCCAGATCGTCTCGGTCGGGCTGACGTTCCTGGCCGGGTTCGCCCTGTCGCGGATCACGGCCGGCCGGGTTTGGTGGCCGGCGGCGACGACGCTGGTCTGCTGGTTCCCCGGCTACCACAGCGGCCTCGACCTAGCCCAGAACCACGCCCTCACGCTGGCAATCGTGGCCGGCGGGTGGGCGCTACACGCCGCCGGCCGGCCGGGGCTAGCCGGGGTGGCGTGGGGACTGCTGGCGTTCAAGCCGGTCTGGGCGGTCGCGTTCCTGGCCGTGCCCGTGCTGCTCCGGCAGTGGCGGTTCGCCTTCACCATGTGCGTCACCGGCGGCGGGCTGGTCCTCGCCACCTTGCCGGTCGTCGGCGTGCAATCCTGGTTCGACTGGCTGGCCGTCGGGCAGATGGCGGCGGCCGAGTACGAGGTGAACGAGAACTGGACCGGCCTGAGCCGCGACCTCGGCGGCCTCGGCCGGCGCGTCCTGCTCGACTTCACGCTCCCGGCCGATGACCGGGCCAGCCCGGCCGCGGCGTGGCTGAACCGGGCACTCCTCGCGGCCGTCGGCGGCCTGACGGCCCTGGTCGCCCTCCGCCACCTCGGCCCGCGCACCGCCGGCGGAACCGGCGGCGGGTTCGTCCTGCTGGGCGCGTACCTCTGCTGCTACCGGTTCATGTACTACGACGCGGTCATCGCCGCCCTGCCGGTGATGGTCCTGTGCGCCGACCCGGAGCGGTGGCGGGTCCGGCCGGTGACGGGGACCATCGACGGCCGCCGGGCCGACGGCGGGCTGAACTCGTTCACTCTGACCTGCGCCGTCGGGCTGATCCTGCTCGAAACGCTGGTCATGTGGCTGCAGATCGAAGGCTCGCTTGCCATCGGCCGCCTCGGCCACGGAGAGGCAAAGGTCGGCGGGATGCCCCAACACTACCCCCGGGCCGTCCTCGACACGACCGTCTACACGCCGTGCGACACGCTGCTCCTGCTGGCGCTGTGGGCGCGGGCCGGCGTCGGCGTGTGGGCGGGTCAGTCGGCCAACAGCGCGGCGAGGGCGGCCCCGACATCCGGCGAGCGCATGAGCGATTCGCCGACGAGCGCCGCCTGAACCCCCGCCGCGGCGAGAGTCCGCAGGTCGGCCGGGGTGCGGATGCCGCTCTCGCTCACCACGGTAACCCCCGGCGGAATGAGCGGCCTCAAGTCGAGGGTGTGGCCGAGCCGCGTCTGGAAGCTCCGCAGGTCGCGGTTGTTGATCCCCACCAGGGTCGCCCCGGCGGCCAGCACCCGCGGCAACTGGTCGGCGTCGTGCAGCTCGACCAGCACGTCCAACCCCAGGGCCACCGCCTCGGCGTGTAACTCAGCGAGTCGGATGCCGGGCAGGATTTCGGCGATGAGCAGGACCGCGTCCGCCCCGGCCAGGCGGGCTTCGAGCAACTGGTAGCGGTCAAGGACGAACTCCTTGCGGAGCAGGGGCAAATCGACCGCCGCCCGGACGGCCCGCAGGTGGTCGAGGTGGCCGCCGAAGTAGGGGGTGTCGGTCAGGACGCTGATGGCCGCGGCCCCGTTTTCCGCGTAGGCACGGGCGATGGCCGCCGGGTCGAAGTCGGCCCGCAGCACCCCGGCCGACGGCGACCGCCGCTTGACCTCGGCGATGACGCGGACCACGCCCGGCACGCGCAGAGCGCGGGCGAACCCGCGGCACGGCGGCAGACCGGCGAGCGCGGCTTCGAGCGTCGCGGCCGCGACGGCGGCCCGGGCGGCGGCGATCTCGGCGTGCTTGGTGGCGACGATGCGGTCGAGGATGGTGGGCATGGGCTGTTCTCTACTGCGAAACCCTGCAGACTACTAGCGGGTGACCGGTAACCCTCCGCCCCTCCGAGCGCATACACTTGCTTGTAGCCTGCTGTCCAGGCCCGCCGGCGGGACTATGTCTATGACCTCACGAGATTTTTCACTTCACTTAGCCACAAAAGTTGATACCATCACTCTTGTTCGCCCAAAATGCCAGACCGCGCATCCAGCCGCTCGAGCCTGGGCGAAACCCTTGAGGGACGACCGATGACGCGGTTCTTAGTAAGGGCACTGGCGGCAGTGGCACTGGCCGCCGTCTGCGGGCTACCCGCCCAAGCCCAAGCCCAACCCCAGCTCGTGCGCTACGACTTTAGCGGGCAACAACAAAACGCGACCACGGTGCCACCCACGTTCATCGCAGCGGGTCTCGACG
>JAABUN010004765.1_pt1 | contig 17846 bp, 12 predicted proteins | sample 5559311 | NCBI WGS metagenome assembly JAABUN01 (sample SAMN10711877, study PRJNA513370) | rock metagenome | isolation source: Antarctica rocks | place: Antarctica: Victoria Land, Siegfried Peak sud | reverse complement strand
GAGGTGGCTCGGGCTTCCGCATCCCGGCCAAAGCAACCTCACCCCCCGGCCCCCTCTCCGAAACGGAGAGGGGGAGGAAATCGCGCACTACATTCCCTCACCGGACCCCGCCCCGCCCCGCCAGGAACCGCCGGCATGACCGCGTCGGACGACCCGCGCCCCGGAACCCGGCCGGCGTTCCTCAAGGCCGCCGGGGCCGCCGGCATCCTGTCGACCGCGCTCGCGGCCCGGGCGGAGCGGCTGACCGACGGCCACGGCACGGCCCGGGCCGCCGCCGACACGCTGGTCGTCGCCGGGCTGTTGACGCAATTCCAGGCCGACCGCTTGTTGGCCGGCAAGACCGACGGGTTCGTCCTCGGCCAGTACGTGATATTGGAACCCCTGAGCGCCGGGGCCGTCGGCCGGGTGTACAAGGCCCGGCACCGGACGATGAACCGGCTGGTGGCGGTGAAAGTCCTGGCCGCGCGCCTGGCCGCCGACCCGGCCCGCCGGCAGGCGTTCCGGGCCGAGGCCCGCGACGCCGCCCGGCTGACCCACCCGCACCTGGTCTCCGTCCTCGACTCGAACCGGGTCGGGGACCGCTTGTACGTGGTCCTCGAATACGTCGACGGGGCCGGGGCGGATGTCCTCGTCCGCCGGACCGGGCCGCTCCCCGGAGGGCGGGCTAGCGAAGTGGTCCGGCAGGCGGCGCTCGGGTTGGCCTACGCCCACGACCGCGGGATGGCCCACGGGGCGCTCTCCCCCGCGGCGCTCCTGGTCGGCCGGGCCGGGGGTGGGGTGGCGGCCGGGGTCGAGGTGAAGGTGTCGATGGCCTGCACCGGCCGCCTGTCCGGGGCCGACCAGGCCGACGGCCCGTGCGCCCCGGCCGACTTCCGCGCGCCCGAACACATCACTGGTGGGGCGACGGCCGCCGGGGATGTTTATTCCCTCGGGGCGACGTTCCGCTACCTGCTCGGCGGGCTTGGGGAGGGCGACGGCCCGGTCGTCGCCGGGTTGATCCGCCGGATGCTCGCCGCCGACCCGGCCGGCCGGCCGACCGCCGCCAGGGTCGCCCTCGAACTGAGTCAGTTGGCCGACGCGGCGGCCGTCGATTTCGACCTGTCGCCGAGCGGCGGCGGGGCGTCCGGCGGGTTCCTGACCGGCATGGCCCCGGCCCCGGCGACCGGCCTCGACGACACGTTCCCGTGGTCCCGCGTGGCGGCCGGACTGGGCGACACGCCGGCCCCGCCGACCGTGGGGGTGTGGGCGCGGCTGCGCGGGCGGCTGAGGGGGTGAATGTCCGTCGGAGCCGCGCCCGTGAGGAAGCGGCCGGCTGGTGAGCCAGGCCACAACATTGTTCACGGGTGACTACCCCGGCCGGGGCGGCCCACGGTGAACTACGTTGTGGCCCGACTCACCAGCCGGCCGCTTCCTCACGGGCGCGGCTCCGACGGACAGTAGGAGTGACTCCCCTTCCGCCGACTATCAACTCCTAGTTAAGTCCACATATCACGTCTAGTTTTGTCTAGTTATCCATTGCCCACCTGCAAACGGCCTCAAAAACTCGGCGGAAAATCTCCGTTGAGTGCCCTTCCGCTGTTGATTTTCTTAGTGAACATCCGTATATTACTTATGTCGGGAGCAATGAGGTGTTCGGACCCCCGACCCTCACCCAGATGGACCTTCGGCACGGCGGCCCTTGACCCCCGCCGACTCACACGGAGTTCACATGGAAAGCTGGCGCATCGTGTGGCGGGACGGGTTCGTGCCGGTCCTGTCCACCACCGGGTTGACCTCCTTACGCGACGCCCTCCGGGCCGACGACCACCGCCTGGTCCAGGGGGCGACCACCACCCCGCCGCCGTTGATGTGCGTCCAGGACTGGCCGGTCGAGGCCGCGTGTGCCCTGGGCTTCTGCGGCTGGCAGGGCGAGCATTTGGAGACCGTCGGCGGCGTCGAGGAGTTCTTCGCCCGCTGCTGCTTCGAGGCCGATACCCGCCTCGGCGAGCCGGCCGCGTGCCGGTGGTTCCTGAACTGGTTCGACGACACGCCCCGGGCCGACATGCGGCGGGAACTCCTCGCCGAGGTCGAACTCGCCCTCGCGGAGCGGGTGTCGGTCACCCCGACGGCCCCGGCCGCCAGCCGCCAGTCGGCCCGCGCGTTTTCGGCCGCGTAATTGTCCGCGAACCCTTCCCCACCCCGCTTGGTCGTTGTTTGAGAGGACGCCGCGATGATCCCGATCTGCAAGCACTGCCGCCGGGCCAAGGTGAACCGGCCGCGCGGCCTCTGCTGGGGGTGCTACTACACGCCGGGCGTGAAAGACCTGTTCCCGAGTACGAGCAAGTACGCCCGCCGCGGCGAGGGCAACTTCACCGGCAACGCCCCGGTCGCCCCGGAGCCGACGCCCGCCCCGCCGGGGTCGGCCGAGAAGATGGCGGTATTGGAAATGCGGGTCAAGCTCAAGCAGGCTCTCTGGCATCCGGCCGACGCCCAGTACGCCGGCGACCCGCGGCCGGTCGAGGCGGTCCTGAAAGCCCGGGCGGGTTCCTGAGTATGCTGGTTAGCCGGCACGGCGGGCCGCGGGGGGTGGAAGCGACCCCCGCGGCCCGTTTTCATTTCCCTAACTGTCCTGTCAAGCACGGACTTGCGACGGGTCGGGCCGGTCGAAACGGCTGACGGGTTATGCGGGCGCGTCCTTTCCGCCACCGGCCGAATCGGTGTTCATATCAACCGCACGTTAACTCTCGGCCCGGCGTCGGGTTACGATCGATCCAGTTTGCCCGTCGATTCGCCTCTGCCGCGAATGCCGGCCCTGCCAGGCTGGGGGGCACCGACGGGCGGGGTTTTGTCCCCCGGCCGTCCGGCGTGCCTCCGGAACGTGGCGTATCATTGCCCAACATCACCGGGCCGGAGTCGCGCTCAACGGAGGAACGCACATGCTCGTTCTCAGTCGGAAGCTGGGCGAAAAGATTTACATCGGCGACAACATTTGCATCACGGTCGTGGACATCGACCGCGGCAAGATACGGCTCGGCATCGAGGCCCCGCGCGAGGTCGCGATCTACCGCCAGGAACTCCTGCCGCTCGCCGCCCAGCAGGCGCTCACCGCCCAGAAACTTCCGGCCGCATCCTGAACCTGGGCTGACGCCCGACCCGCCCCCTGCCTTCCGGCCGTCCGGAGGGCTTTTTTCGTATGTTGAGCGGCGCACGGTAGCACCCGGACGCTAGCGCATCCGGCTCTCGACCTCATTCGCCCATCGAGTCGCCCATGCCCGACCCCGTCGTCATCGCCACCTGGCCGTTCGGCAAACTCGCGGCCTCCGCCGCCCTCCCCCTGCTCGCCGCCGGGAAGCCGCCGCTCGACGCGGTGATGGCCGGGGCGAAGGTGGTCGAGGACGACCCGTCGGTCATTTCCGTCGGGTTCGGCAGCCTGGCCGACCGCCTCGGCCGGCTGACGCTGGACGCCTGCGTCATGGACGGCAAGACCCTCGACTGCGGGGCGGTGGCGGCGCTCGAGCATGTGCGTAGCCCGTCGGCCGTGGCCCGGCGGGTGATGGAGAAGACGCCGCATGTGCTGCTGGTCGGCGAGGGGGCCAAGTGGTTCGCCCTCGAACAGGGGTTCAAGCTAGAGATGCCGCACACGGCCGAGAGCGTCAAGGCCTGGTTCGACAAGCACCCCGGCAAGCCGAAGCCGAACCCCAAACCGGGCACAGCCGGGGCGGTGCCGGAGCCGGCGGACAAGGGGCCAGAGGACATCAACGTCCCGCTGCCGATCACCGACTGGAACCACGACACGGTGACGGTGCTGGGCCTCGGCACCGGCGGCAACCTGGCCGGCGTCTGCACCACGTCGGGGCTGGCGTACAAGTACCCCGGCCGGGTGGGCGACTCGCCGATCATCGGGGCCGGGCTGTACGTCGATGACACGGCCGGGGCGGCCGGGGCGACGGGGGTCGGCGAGGAGGTCATCCGCATCGGCGGCAGCCTGTTTATCGTCGAGCTGATGCGGGCCGGGAAGTCGCCGCAGGAGGCGTGCGAGGCGGCGTGCCGGCGCATTCAAGCGGTGGCGGCGCGGCGGGGCGTCCACCCGGCCGAGTGCGCGTTCCTGGCGCTGGACCCGAAGGGGAACGTCGGGGCGGCGACGACGGGGACGAACTTCCAGTACGCGGTCGGCCGGGGGGCGGCGGTCGAGTTGAAGCGGGCGAAGGAGGTCGGGGCGGGGATGTGACGCAATCCTGCGCCCCCTCTCCGAAACGGAGAGGGGGTGTAAGCACTGGCCGCCCTTACGGCCGCAACTCCCCGAAGAACGGCACGGCCGGGTTGGGCGGCCCCTGCAGCTCGAACTTCTGCGTCCCGGCCGGCAGGCCGAACGTGACGTTCGACAGGATCGTCCCGGCAGGGTATTCAGGCAGGCTGCTTGAAATTACCTTGGCGGTGATCCGCACCCGGCCGTTGAGCGGGTCGTAGGTCCACTGAGTAGCCGGGGTGCCGTTGTAGAACGCCTGCAGGACCGCCTGCCGGTCGCCGGTGCCGACATTCAGCCCCTTCGGGCCGAGGGCGAACACAGTCCCAGTCGGGTTCGTCGGGTCGGATATCGCTTCCAGCTTGAAGTCGCGGCCCTCGTACCGGCCAGTCAGTTGATAGCCGTATGGCGTATTGCCACTGTAGCTCGGGGTGATCGGATACTCGCCCGGCGGGTTACCGGTTGCCCGGTAACGGTTCTGGGCGATCGACGGCGGCGGCAAACTGGCCCCGTTCCAGCCGGTCTGGGCAGGGTCGTCCAACCCGACCGGCAGGAGCAATTGCAACTGTACGGGGGTGGTAGGCGGCAGCCCGGTTGCTGGGTCAATCGTTCGGACGCGGTTCTGCAACTCGGCCACCCACGATGCCCCGGCCGACTGGTCGAAGTTCGTCGGCGGCGTGGTGGCCATCAAGTTCGACCGATCCAGCACCGAGGCGTACTGCTTGCGGAGGTCGCCGGGCACCTGGTTGAACACCTCCCGGCCGAGGACGATCGGATCGCCGTTGACGTTGTAGGTGCCCTGCCGGACCTCGAAGTAGCCGATGGTGAAGGCGAACAGGAACGTGTCCGACGTGGTCGTCACGTTGTTCAGCACCTTGCGGAGCAGTTCCGACTCGGCATACGGCTGGACCGGGTCCGGGTCGCTCGTCCCGGTGGGCGGGACGCGGACCCCGGTGGCGGTGTACCGGCTGAACAGGGGCGGGGTGCCGGGGATCGGCGTCGGGGCAATGGGCGAAACCTTGCGGAGCAGCGTGTCCTCGACGCCGGACGCCGGGGTGTTGGGGGGCGTGCCGACCAGGTTCCCGCCGCCGTCGAACCGGCCGACGCCGAACGACTGGAACGGCCGGTCGACCGGGCCGCCGGTGGCCGGACCGACCTCGCCGGCGGTGTTCCCCGGGAACGGGTAGTTCGGCGTCCGGGACGCCTTGAACTGGTTCCAGAGTTCGTTCACCTCGTCGGGCGTGAAGCGGTTGCCGGTGGTGCTGGCGGCGGCCACCCCGTCGATGAGGGCGTCGAACACGGCCCGGTCCCAGATCATGTTGACGTTGATCTTGCCGGCCGTCCGGCCGCCTTCGGGGTTGTCGCGGGTCCAGGGCTTGACGGTCAGGAACTCCATCGCCCGGTACAAGGGCGGGTAGACCTGCGGGGCGGCCGGGGCGGTGCCGCCGACGGCCGTCTGCTCGCGGAGCGGGAGTTCGGCCGCGTGCTGGTGGAACGTCGGCCGCTGGCCGGCGGTAGGGTTCGGGGCGGCGAACCGCTGCGTCAGTTCGTGCGGCATGACGGCGGCCACGTTCAGCAGTTCGGACTGGTTGATGAGCCGGCGGTCGAAGTGTGGCAGCCACTCGAACGGGAAAATCAGGTTCGGGTCGGTCGTGTTCGGGTTGGCAGGGTCGAACGTCGCCGGGTCGGTGCTGCTGCTGTTGTGCTCGAAGAGGGTTTGCTTCTGCTGCGTCCCGCCGACCGACCGCGCCTGGGCGAGCGTCAGGGTATTCGACTTGTTGGCCATCGTCATCGCGTCGTACAAGTCGGCCCCGGACTGGAACCCGGTGTACGGCTGGACCCGGCCGACGGACTTGCGTTCGGCTGCGGTCGGGGCGGTGTGCGTCACGGTCCGCGTCCCGTCCGCGGAGGCGGCGAACCCGAGGGCGTCCTGCAACTTCACGTCGTTCATCACGTCGACGGTGATGTACGGGTTGGGAGCGAGCGTTGTGTTAATCGGATCAGTCGAGTTGGCTGGGTTCGGCGGCAGGTACGGGTTTGCCAGCCGCCGCAGGACGACGGCCTGGGGCTTGCCGGTGTCGGAGGTGGGACTTCGGATGTCCGCGTCCCTGACGGGCGGCATGGTGTAGACCAGGCTGTCGGGGGCAGGGGGGCTGGTCAGCGCTGCCGGCGTCGGCTTGCGGACCACCAGCGTGTCGAACGGGGCTGCCGGGTTGAACGAGGTGCCCGCCGGCATTTCGGCATCAGGGCCGATGACCGCGAAGCCGTTCCGGGTCGGCGGGGTAGCAGTGGTGTTGGCCGCGAAGGTGCCGTTATTCGCCTCGACGCTCGTCCCGCTCAGCGTGTCCCCGGTGTTGGCCGTCAGGCTGGCCAGGTTGCACTCGAGTTTCGGCGCGACCTCCGTCGTGCCGGCGGCGTCGGTCACCCTGCCGGTGGCGTTGGCCGGCCGCTGTGCCCCGTCGAACGACCGGCGGGCACCGGCCGCGTCGTCGTACACCCGGACGCGGTAGACCGCGGTCGTGCCGTAACTGAGCGGAACCCGGTCCGGCTGGATCGAGTCGCGGTCGGCGTTCGTCGGGTTCAACAGTTCAAGGAAGAACCTGGCCCGGAACGGCTGAGGTGCCCGGGCCGGCTGGGGGAAGGGGGTGGCGGCGGTGGTGGAGTCGTTGACGACCTCGGCGTACACCTCGTTGAGGACCAGCCGAGGCTTCTCGACGCCGAACACGACGCGGTTGTCGAGGAACGACTGGCCGTTGGTCGGCGTCATGGTGGCCGTCGTCTCCACGGTGGTCGAGAAGTTCGACCGGGCCGGGTCGGCCGGCGGCGTGATGGTTTCCTGCGCGTCGTCGGGCACCTGCGGGTTCCACACGAACGCCGTGCTGATGTCATCCGGGTCGACCGCGTCGACGATGTTGGCGGCCATTTGGGCCAGCCACCGCAGGGCGTTGTACTCCTCCGTGGTCACGGTGACCGGATTGGTCTGTCCCGTGCCAGGCGTGGTCAGGGTGATGGCGTACATCCCCACCCCGGTCGGCTGCGGTAGCCGCCAGACGCCGGCGTCGTACCGGACGCTCGCCCCGGTGGCGACGGCCAGCCGCAGGAAGATGTCGTGGGCGAACGCCTGCCGAGCGAGCCGGGCGGCCCGGCCGTTGCTCCCCGCCGCGTCGCTGACGTTGCTGGTGTCTACGCCGGCGATCAGATTGCTGAGCTTGTCGTTCGACCCGGTCGAGGTCCGGTAGTCCGGGAGCGTCCGGTTCAGGTCAACGGCGGCCAGGGCGGCCCGGACGTTCCCGAGCCGCTGGTTGTGGGCGTCGGTCGTGCCGGCGGCAATGGGCGCGGTCGAGGCGCTGGCATCACTGGCCCCATAGCTGGCCGCGTACCCCGGCGTGCCGGGCGTGGTGATGGCCGGGATCGAGAACGTCGGGGCGGCGCTCAGGACCGGTACCCGTTGCATCGATTCCAAGCGGAGCGTCTGTCCGCCGCCGAAGAAGTTCGGGGCCACGCCCGGGAACTTGGTGCTGTTGCTGATCGGGGTCGTGAGCGCCCGGGTGCGGCTGTTCGGGTTGTTAGGCGAGCTACCGCCGAACTCGCCGCCGAAGTTCGCGGCCATGTACGCCTGGTTCAGGTTCTCGTTCTTGTCCGACCAGCGGGCGATGAGTCGGCGGGCGTCGGAGGTCGGGAACAGGCCGACACCGGTGGCCGAGTTGCTCGTGTACGTATCGCGGCTGTATGGGTTCCACAGCAGCGGGTGGTTCAGCAGGGCACCCTGTGGCACCGGCCGTACTGGATTGCTGGTCGGGTCGGCCGGGAGGAACCGGCTGTTGTCGTAGCTGGGGGGGTAGATCGGGTTGCGGCTGGCGTCGTAGGTGGTGTAGAGCGGGGTGTTGCCGAACCGGGCGGGCTGGCCCGTCGGAGTCGTCTGGGCCGGGTCGCCGGGGGGCAACGGCTTCTGGCCGAGGCCGTCGTAGTTGACCTGCGACGCAGCCGGCACCGCGTATTGGTTGACGGCCAGGACCGTGTTCATACCCGATGGCTGGACCGACGCCGGCCGGTCGGTGGGCTGGAATGGGTGGACGCCGTACACCCCGGCCGCCGGGGCCGGGTAGTTCGGGAAGTACTGGCCGGACGACATCCCCGCCAGGGCCGACGCCTCGGCCGTACTCGGAAGGCCCGGAGGCGTCGGGGTCGTCGTCCCGTTGAACCGCCGCTGGATGATCGACTGGGCCACGGCCGAGTTCGTGAGCAGCTTCGAGAGGTTGATCTCGTGCGGGCCGAACCCTGAGTGCGAGGCGTGCGTCGTCCCGTTATTGCCGAGCAGGTTGCCGGCCACGGTCGTGTTCACCCGGCCGTCCAGGGCGATCAGGAACGGGGCGACGAGCGGCTGGACGGTCTTGCCCTTGTACCGGAACGTCGGCAGGTTCAGGCTCATCCAGACGCTGTCGTTCCGCTGCGTCCCTTCCGGGTACTTGTAGTTCTGCACGTCGCCGGTGACGCTGCCGTCGGCGTTCGGGGCAGGGAATGGGAACTGGCCGAGCCGGCCGGCCTGGGCGGCCGTCGCCAGGGCGTCCAACTGCGCCGGGTTGAGCGGGGTGTTATTGCGCAAGGCCTCATAGGCCGCCCGCTCGTTCTTGGGGGCCGTGGGAAGGGCGTTCACGTCGGCCGCCGTCATGTGGTCGATGCTCCGCGGCCGCAGCAGCTTGAACCGGCCGGTCGGGACGAACCAGTTCTCGTTGACGCTCGGCGGCCCCATCAGGCTGCGGACGCCTAGCCCGAACGGGCCGTAAGCCCCGGCCGGGTCGAACAGCCGCGGCCGGTGGCCGGACGGCAGCACCACCTGGCCGGCCGGAATGCCGTTCGGGTTGTTGAGCGTGTCCGTCGGCAGGAGGGTGTTGATCATCGCCAGCATGACGTTGTTGCGGTCGGGGTAGGTGTACGGGGCGTTCTTCGGCACGAAGATCGGCAGCGTCGTGCCCGTGCCGTTCCAGCCGGCCCCGCTGCGGACGGTCCCGTCCCCCTTGGTCCGCTCGGCGTCGAACTTGGTCGTCTTGTTCGGGTCGCCGAACGGATTCTCGACGAGGGCGAAGTGGATGACATCGGCCCGGTCGAACGGCGGCAGGCCAGTGAAATACGGGGTCACCGGGACGCCCGGGCCGGGCGGGCGGTTGACCTGCTCGTGGAACAGGCCGACGCCGTTGTAGGGGGTGTACCGCGGGGTGGCGGTGTCGCCGCTGTACTTGAGGGTGGCCAGGTCGTGGCCGGTGAACACCGACCGGTCGTCGTCGGTGCCGTACAGCATCTGCGACACGGCCGCGGCCGCGTGGGCCTCGAAGTCCGGCGGGGCGTCCGGCGATCCGTTGCCGCCGACGCCGTCAATGCCGCCGCGGTGGATGCGGGCGGCGTTGGCCTCGCTCTCGGCGTACAGGACGAAGCTCAGGCCGATGACGGCGAACAGGGCCAGCAGCGTCAGGACGACGAGCAGGATGGCCCCGCGGCGGCCCCGGCGGTCGGGGCGGGTCGGCGGGAAGTGCGGGCGGAACATGGCGGGGCCTCCGGTGTGCGTCAGCGTATGAGGGGAGCCGGGGGCCGGTGGGCGGCCGCGCCCGGCGGGGGTCACAGGTCCTGGGTCAGGGTCACTTGCCGGGTGATGCGGTTTTTGGTGTCGTAGACGCGGAGCTTGATCTGGACGGCCCGCAGGACGGGCTTGGCGGTGGGCGCGGTGTAGTTCGGGTCGGCCGGGCCGTCAGCCGTGTCGATCCGGTGGGGGTACGAGCCGTTGCCGGGAATCACATCCAGGTAGACGGTGCCACTCTGATTGGTCAGCACCCGGACCTGCATCGACACGACGTTCGTGAGCAGGATGTCGGACCCGGCGTTGGGGTGGCCCTGATTGGCGAAGTTCGGCGCGCTGGACGGGAACGCCAGCGGGATGGTTGAAATCGCCATCCGGTTGGCCCGGGCAGCAACCGTCAGGGGGGTGTTGAAGACGGCCTGCGACGCGGGCGACATCTGATTGAAGCTGACCTCCGGGTACTCCAATGCCTTACTAACCAGTGACTCGCCGCTGTTCAACGGTTCGATCGCGCTGGACGGGGCAACTACCCGCTGCCGGCGGCGGAGCGTGTACAGGGTGAGTTGGGTTCCGCCGTCGCCGGTCGTTGAGATGGCCGACGGTTCGAGGAAGTACGCGACCTCGGCCCACTCGCCGGCGCACGTCGGGTCGGCGGCGAAGTCGGTCCTGCTCTGGCTAAGCAGGTTTTCCAGGACGTTCGTTGTCGAGGGAGACGGGATTAGCCGGGCGTTGGCGAGGAACACGTCGTCGACCGACGCCGCGGCCCGCTTGACCGTGAACGTCAGGCTGTGGTCCGCCGCCCGGTACGACGGCACCCCGTCCTCGGTCTCGTCCGCCTCCCGATAGAACGGGTCGGTCGTGGTCAACGTCGCGGCCGACCCGTGGGTGACGAGGAAGTAGCCGCGGCCGCCGTTCGCCGCCTGCTGCTGCGCGCTGCTGACCCGGACGGCCACCCCCTGCTCGTCTTCCAGGTGCGTCGCTTTCAGGTCGCGCAAGACGACCGTCTCGACGGACCGCAGGTGTTCGGACAGGCCGACGACGCTCTTGAGTTGGCTGAGCGTCTGCATCCCGGTCTGGAACGCGGTTGCCAGGATGGCCATGACGAGGACGGTCAGGGCGGCCGCGACGAGCAGCTCGACCAGCGTGAACCCGCCGCGGCGGCCGGCCGACTTCGAGGGTGTACGTCGCATGGGAGAGCCTCGGCGGTGCGGGCAGTTCGAGCAAGGAACGGTTAGCGGTTGAAGTCCGACCGCAGCGGCGGCCGGGTGAACACTTCGGCCAAGCCGGCGAGCAGGTACAGTTGACTCCCTGCCCCAATAGTGGTCTTGAGCGGGGTCTCCAGGTCGACGACGTACTTGGTGCGCGTCTTGCTTGTGTCGAGTGGGTCGTTCGTGTCGGCCCCGTTCTCGACGAACCCGGCGATGCGGTAGAAGTGGACCTCCTGGGCCGCCCCGCTGGCCAGGCTGGCGTCCATGATCCAGCCCCCCCGGCGGAGCAGGACTGGCTCGTCGATCGACCGGTCGATGACGGAGATGTTCAGTTGCCGGTCGGCCCCGGTCGGGCCGCTAATGAGATACTCGTCCCCCTTGGCCGGGAGAGTGGGCCGGCCGTCGAACACCAGGACGGTCAGGTTGGCCACGTCCCGCTTGCTGTTGTCCGGCCGCTGGACCAGGGCGGCCCATGTGTATCGCCCCTGCCGGGCGAGGAAGCCCGGTTCCGGGGCACCGTTAGGCAGGAACGTCACGTCGTCGGTCAGGCCGGCGATTTGGAGGGCCAGCCCGGCGGCCGACGTGCCGCGGGTGACCGGGTTGAGTTGCCGCCGAGGGGGGAGGAGTTGGCTCGTCCCTGCCGCGTTCCGGGCCAGCCAGTACCGTTCCCTGTCGGTCGCGCCCCGGGTCGCATACCCGATTGGGTCGACGAGAACGGGGTAGCTCGTCTGGGCCACGAAGGTCGGCCGGTTAGCGCTCGTGTAAGTTACGTTTAGGGAATTGCCCGCCGGGGTCGGGTCGAGGGTGACCGCCCGGGCTGCCGGCGCACTGGAATAGAGGGCCGGGGTCATCATCGTCGGCGAGATGGCCGTGTTGGCCGGAGTGGTCCGGGGGGCATTGTTCCCAGCCGGCAACTGCAGGCCGGCCGCGTTCTCCGCGCCCGAAAAGTTCGCCGCCAGGAAAGTCATTCGCAATGTGCTGCCGTCGTACACGACCGGCGACCGGCCGCGGTACGGCTCATCCGAGGACGCAACCCAATTGGCCGGGGTCGTGGTGTACGGGGGTGCGACCCACAGGTTCGGGTCATCCATCGCCCAATAGAACGGCTCGGCCGGCTGCCCCTTGTTAGCCAGCACCTCCGCCACCTGGTGCCGCCAGTACGTCCGCATGTACCCGTCGGCCTGGAGGGCGGCTTGCGCGCACCGGTCGTCCCGCAGCGCCTGGCCGACCTGCATCGCCCCGAGCGGGAACAGCGTCAGCAGCGCGAGCATCCCGACGGCCATGATGAACATGGCGATCAGCACCTCGGTCAGCGTCACGCCGGACCGGCGGGCGGGTCGGAAGCGGGTCATCGGACGGTCCTCGCGGGCACTTCAGGTCTCGGGACGGTTACAGCCCGGCGTTGATGCCGTCCTTGGCGAACTTGTACACGTCCCCGGTCGGCCCGGCGTCGGGGTCCGGCGGCTGGGTGGCCACCAGCCCGCTGCGGGGGTAGATCACCACCAACGCCTGCTCCCCGGCGTTGTTCATGTCGTTCCGCGGGTTCGTCCCGGCCGGTAGCTTCTCGGGGTTCCGCACCCATAAGCAGATCAGCGCGGCCGGGTTGCCGACCACTTGGCCGGACGGGCTGAACAGGATGTCAAACTCCACGGCCGTCGTGGGGATGTCGATACCGATCGTCGTGGTCGGCGTCGGCGTGGCCGTCGTACTGGGCCGCCGGTAGTCGATGACCACGTCCTTCGTCAGTTGCAGGACCGGCTCGCCGAGGAGCGGCCGGGCCGTCGGCTGGAAGGCGAACTGGTACGTCACCGTCGTCGATGGAGCGGTCGTCGGCACCCCGCCGGCGGCCAGGTCGGGGTACGACGCCAGGATCAGTTCTTTCCGACCAGCGTTCAGCGCTCCGATGCCGGTAATGAGGAAACTTCGCTTGAACTCCGGCAAAACCAGGTAGTCTTTCGGTGGTGACACCCGCTGGTCGAACTCGGTCATGTCCGGGGCGACGTAGAACACCTTGCGGGTGGCGACGGTACTGACCGCCGTCGACCCGGTTCCGGTGGTCGTGTACGTGTACTCGAACACGATCCGCGGCCCGTTGGGGTCGGGGTTCGGGTTCGGCACCCACGGCTCCGGGGCCTCGACGTACTGGGCCTCGGTGAACTCGACGTAACTGCCCGTCGAGTCCAGCTTGCCGAGGAACCGGACGCCGCGGGGGGCACCGTCCCGCATGGCCCGCTGCTTGGAGATGAGCAGCCAGCCGGACGCCCGGTCGGCGGCGCTGACGACCTTCTGCGACCCGATCAGCCCGGACGACGCGACGGTCGCGGCCAGGGCGCTCAGGAGGACGATCAGGGCCATGACGACGAGCAGTTCGACCAGCGTGTAGCCGGACCGCGGGCGGCGGGGCGGGGTCATGGTCAGTTCCCTCGGCTGCCTTCGCGGCGGGTGCGGAAGCTCAGGATGTTGTCGGCCCCGTCGTCGTCCCCGCCGAGCAGGTCGCCGAAGTCGTTGTTCGGCCCGGCGCTCACCAGGGTGGGCAACAGGTTCCGGTCTCTGGCGAAGGTGACCGTCGCCCCGACCAGCGCATTGGCCACCGGCGGGTTGTAAAGGCCGGGGGACGAGGTACTCGGCAGCCCGGTGTTCAACTGGCGAACGATCGTGTCGAACGTACTCAGGTTCGCCGGGTTCTGCCGCCAGGCGTCCTCGGCGATCATCATCCCTTCCGGGTCGAAAATCGACAGGACCGAAACGGTCCCCGCGGCCTTCCGCACCTGGGAGGCCTTCGCCGCCGCGTTGATTTCGGCATTCGTCGCATGCCGGACCATGACGATCGGCTTGCCCCAGCCGTCCTTGAAGTAACTCAATCCGGAGGTCGGGTCGGTCGCGATCTGCTGCTGAATGCCTTCCAGCGTCATCGCGTTCCCGCCGCCGCCCGTCTGCGTCAAGGTGATGTACAGGAGAGCCGCGGACTGAAGAATCTGGGACTCGGCATCCACTAAGTAAGTGCTAGGCACGGCCGCCTTGAACACCGCCCGCGGTGCCAGTGCCGCCCCCAAAGTAGTCGTTACGTCCGACCCAGGCGTGGCGAGCATGGGGTTCGGGGGCGACACGAGGGGGTTCGGGGGTGACATAGGGTGGCGGACCTCGGAGAAGGTCTGCGGAAACTCATTCTTGAGCTTGGCGTGGGTCCACACCACGAGCGCACGCTTGCGGTCCCCGCCGCAGGACGTGACGAGCGGTTCGGGCACCGTCTTCACGGCGTCCTGAAGGACCACCTTCCACCGCGTGTCGAGCATCGAGTGGAGCTTGTCGAGCGTCTTCTCGGTGATGCTGCTGTTCTGGCTCTCGCGGACCCGGAACAGCGTCCCGGCCGATAGGGCGGCCAGGACCGCGATCAGGCTGATGACGATCAGCAGTTCGACCAGCGTGAAGGCCCGCCGGCCGGTGGGGCGTGTCCGTCGCATGGCGTCGGTCTCCTCGTCCGGGTGGGGGCTATTTGCCGGAAACACTGAGCGGCGCGCCGCCGTTGAAGTTGGCGATGTCGTCGGCCCCGGCGCTGGCGTCGGCGAACCCCGGCCCTTCCTGCGGCTGCGGTACCGAGAAGGCGTCTTGACCCGGCACGAATGGGAACCGGTTGGGGGCCGAGGGGGATGCACCGGGGCTGGCGTTGCGGCCGAACTTCTGGTTCGATCCGGCACTAATAATCTGGACCCTGCCGGGGTTGATGAACCGTTGGGCGGTATTCGACCCCGTGTAGAACGGCTGCATTATCTCGCTGTTCGTACCAGGGATGTACCAGACTGATGCGCTTAGCGCCGGCAACGGGGGCACCGGCGACGCGGGCGGGGGCGTCATGTCATACTTCTCAGATGAGACGGTGGAAAAGTACGCATACGGCGTCCCCCATGCGTCACGCAGATAGTACTTGTACTCCGGCTCTTCCCCCGGCGCGTCGTTCCTGGTGATGCGACCGGGGGCAATCTCGAAGTACGGTCCCTTCTTCGAGTTCGAGTTGCCGGGGTCGTCGGGCGAAGTCACTTTGAACCCCTGGTGCTGCGGGCCGCCAAGGAAGTACACCAGGCACTGGCTGCCGACGAGGGGCTGCCCCCGCAAGTCTCTGTCGAGGAATGGGAAGTTCAGGTTCTTCACTTCAGCAGGCGCGTTGGGAACCGGGGCGTACCCGCGGAACATGCTGCGGAGCAGTGCCAACGCGCGAATTTCGTCGGCGTCGGTCGGGTTGTTGGTCTGCGGGAACTTGATGTAGTTCGGCGGGTTGAACCCGAAGTCCTGCTTGAACTTGGCAATCGCCGTGTCGAGCTGGCTGATCTCGGCGACGGCCGTCGTCCGTTTGGCGACCTCGCGGACCTTATTGATGGCCCCCAAAAGCAGACTCGCCAGAACCGCGATGATGGTGATGACGATCATCAACTCCACCAGCGTGAACCCGGCCCGGCCGGCCGGGCGTGTTCGGACTCGCATGACGCACTCCTCGCTGACGCCCAGGGACACGACCCGGCGTGTACTCATGGCACACGCCGGGCTACCACACCACCACGCCGACGGTCTACTTGCTCAGGCCTTCCAACAACTTGATCATCGGCAGGAACAACGAGATCACGATCGTCCCGATCGCCCCGCCGAGGAACACGACCATGATCGGTTCGAGGAGGCTGATGAGCGACTTCACCAGCACGTCGACTTCCTCGTCGTAGAAGTCGGCGACCTTGTACAGCATGGTGTCGAGGTCGCCGGTCTCCTCGCCGACCTCGACCATGTTGACGACCATGGCGTCCACCAATCGTGCCTCCCGGAGCGGGTCGGCGATCGTGTTCCCCTCGCGGATCGACTCCAGCACCCGCTGGAACATCCGCTCGAACACGGCGTTGTTGGCCGTCTCCCGGACGATGGCCAACGCCTCTAGGATTGGCACCCCGGACGCGATCAGGGTGCCGAGGGTCCGCATCGTCCGGGCCACGATGGTCTTCTCGACCAGCCCCCCGATGATGGGTATCCACAGCGTGATGCGGTCGAGGGCGTAGTTGCCGGCCCGGGTCATGCGGATCAACTTGAGGAGCAAGTAGATGCCGAGGGGGAACAGGGGTATGAAGTACCAGTACTCGGCCATCCACGTCGACATCTGGATGAGCAGCTTGGTCATGGCCGGCAGTTGCAGGCCGAACTCGTCGAAGATCTTCTTGAACTTCGGGATGATCATGACCATGATGAACGTCAGGATCGCCACGGCGACGAACACCACCACGCACGGGTAGACCATCGCCCCGATGATCTTGGCCTTGAGGGCCGCGGCCTTCTCCTTGAACTCGGCCAGCCGCTGCAGGATGATCTCCAGCGCCCCGCCGGCCTCCCCGGCCTTGACCATGTTGACGTACAGCCGGTCGAAGCACTTCGGGTGCTTGCCGAAGGCCTCGGACAACGTCATGCCGGACTCGATGTCCTCGACCACGTCGATCAACGCGTTCTTGAGGACCGACGGCTTCATCTGCTTTTCGAGGATGCGCAACGACCGCAGCACCGGCAGCCCGGCGTCCTGGAGGGTGGACAACTGCCGGGTGAAGATGGTCAGCATCTTCTGCGACACGCCGCCGATGGTGAACGTCTTGCGGGACTTGCCGGTCTTCCCCTTCTTCTTGCCCTTCTTGCCCTTGGCCTGGACGGTCGTCAGCTTGGTGACGAAGTAGCCCATCGCCTTGATTTTTTGCGACGCCTCGTCCTCGTTGGACGCCTCGATCAGTTCCTTGACCTCCTGGCCGGAGGTGTTGAGGGCCTCGAACTTGTAACTCGGCATGGCGTCACCAGAAGTATTGAGTGCAGGGTGCGGAGTGCGGAGCGTTGAGCGTGTCCCGCCGGCCGGGTCAGTCGTCGGTGACGGTCTCCCGCACCACCTCGTCGAGCGTCGTCGTGCCCGAGAGCAGCGCCAGGATGCCGCTATCACGCAGGCTGGTGACGCCCTGCTTCTTGAGGTACGCCCGGACCATGTCCGTACTCGCCCCCTTGCTGATCATGTCGCGCAGGTCGTCGTTCATGACCATCATCTCGTACAACCCGGTCCGGCCCTTGAACCCCAGGTTGTTACACTTGTCACAGCCCTCGCCGTAGTAGAACTTCTTGCCGACGAACTCGTCCGGCCCGGCGTTCAACTCCATCGACTGCTCGCGGGTCGGCTCGTATGGCGTCTTGCAGTTCTGGCACACCTTGCGCACCAGCCGCTGGGCCTGGATGGCCTCCACGGTGGCGGTGATCAAGAACGGCTCGACGCCCATGTCCCGCAGCCGCGTCACCGAACTCGGGGCGTCGTTGGTGTGCAGGGTGCTGAACACCAGGTGCCCCGTAAGCGACGCCTGGATGGCGATCTGCGCGGTTTCCAGGTCGCGGATTTCGCCGACGAGAATGATGTCCGGGTCCTGCCGCAGAATAGCACGGAGGGCGTTGGCGAACGTCAGGTCGATTTCCGAGTTGATCGGGCACTGGATGATGCCGTCGATCTCGTACTCGACCGGGTCTTCCGTAGTAATCAGCTTGCTGTCCATGTCGTTGAGTTCGGACAGGGCCGAGTACAACGTCGTGGTCTTACCCGACCCGGTCGGCCCGGTCACCAGCACGATGCCGTTGGGCTTCTTGATAACCTGGCGGAACTGGTCGAGGATCCGCGGCGGCATCCCGATCCGGCCCAGGTCGAGGCCGACGCTAGATTTATCCAGCACCCGGATCACGACCGACTCGCCGAACAGGGTCGGCAGGACGCTGACCCGCATGTCGATCTTGTTGCCGCCGACGTTCAGCTCGATCCGGCCGTCCTGCGGCATCCGCCGCTCGGCGATGTCGAGGTTGG
>JAABUN010004764.1_pt1 | contig 17848 bp, 16 predicted proteins | sample 5559311 | NCBI WGS metagenome assembly JAABUN01 (sample SAMN10711877, study PRJNA513370) | rock metagenome | isolation source: Antarctica rocks | place: Antarctica: Victoria Land, Siegfried Peak sud | reverse complement strand
GCATCGCCCATCTTCCACGGCTGCGGCTGCGGCGATTCCATCCGCTTCGTCAGCCGACCCAGGAATGCCCGTAACCATTTCTCGTCGTCGTGGATGACCAGTTCGCCATAAGCGTGGACGACCGCGTAGTTATAGGTCGGCACCACCCGATGCTCGTCTTGTTTCGTCGGGTACCAGTTCGGCGAGATGTACGCTTGCGGCCCCTGAAAGATCACCAGCGCCTCGGGCTCAGGCGCGTGGTCGTGCCAGACCACATTGCCGCGTGCAACATGACCGCGCAAGGTGCCGTGCGGCCCCGCCTCGCTATCGAGCAGGAACGGGAGATGATTCGCGCTCAGCCCCTCGCTGCCGAGCGTGACCAGGGTACCGAGCGGATAATCGGCGATCAGGTGCCCGATCGTCTCGGCGCGTTCCTCGGCGAAATGTGCGGGGAGATACATGGCATCGTTCCCTCTATCGCATGACCCTATCGCAGGATCGAACAAGCCTTGCGAGCGCGCAGACAACGCACTCGATGAATCACCTTGGTCGAGGATACCTGATCGTGCCAACACGGCAAGGACCATTGCGCCGCTCCTGGCCGATACCACTCGGGAATCACGAGCGGTCAAGCGTCAGCCTCTAGCGCTGCCAGGGGGAATCTCTCTCGTTGTCCCAGTACCCGTGCCGCGAACAGATTACAATTGGCTATATTTGCGCCTTTTCTGCTCTGAGGCGACCGCACGAATAGCCCGATAGTCCTATTTTCTCACCGCTTTTTCATTTTCCCGCAGATCTCTTCTCATCAAGAGTCCTTACACTACGAATATTGACATCTCGACATGACGAGGTGCCCAGGATGCCACGCAACGACCGGTCGTCCTCCTCTCGATCTGCAGGCTAGCACCAACCAATAATCGGATGGGGTTGTCATTCATAACCTGGACGCCCCCCTTATCGACCGACGAATCAGGAGTCGCGTCATGCGCCTACCGCTCATCTCGGCCCTGCTCCTGGTCACCGCCCTTCTGATTATCCCGCTGACGACGATCAGTGCCGAGACGACGACCGTCCGGGCGGTTTCGGCGGCCACTCCGGCGACCCCAGCCACCTCGACAAAAGCTGCGTTCAATACCGTTTGGGCGACGGCACCGCTGGCCTCTACCATCGCCACCACCACGGCGACTTCGATTACACCGACGACGACAGCGAATCTGCCAACACTCGTCAATGTCGAGCCGAATACCATAACATCAGCCGTGGAGACTAATCCGGTTGTCAAGATCACCGCCCCTCGCGGGTGGAGGAACGGTTTTTCAACAGCAGCACACTCGGTCGCACGGTGCACTATTATGTCTACCTTCCCGCCGGGTACGATGATGACCCCTCGGTCCAGTATCCGACCCTCTATCTCTTGCACGGGATCGGCGGGAATGCCGACGAATGGCTCGGCTATGGGGTGCGCGAAGCGGCCGATCAACTGATGGGGGCGGGTACGATTCACCCGTTCATCATCGCCCTCCCGCATGGCGAGCAGGGCTACTGGGTCGATCAGGTCGATGGCGGGCCGCAGTGGGCGACCTACATTGTCGATGATGTCGTGCCCGATATCGACAAGCATTACCGCACGCTGGCGGAGCGCGACGACCGCGCCATCGGCGGCCTTTCGATGGGGGCGCACGGCGCACTCCAGATCGCGCTCAACCACCCCGACACGTTCGGCATTGTCGGCGCGCACAGCCCCTCATTCCGCCCACGCAACGAGGTCCAATCATATTTCGGCAACGACGCCCAATTCGCGCTACGCGACCCGACGCAACTCGTCGCGGCGCATCCCGAGATTGCCCGTACGCTGAAAATCTGGCTCGGCTTTGGCCTGCAGGATGGTTTCTGCGCGGGGCAATTGGTCTTCGAGCAGGCGTTGGTCGATAATGATATCCCGCATCAGTTCCACGAGGGGCAGGGCGACCACTCCAATATCTATTGGACCGCGCACCTCGGCGAATACCTCAATTTCTACGACACCAGCTTCGCCGCCTTCGCCGCGCCGTAAGGGAGGGCCATCAACTAACCAATAGTGGTGGATTGTATTTATCCGACAGGGTTGTCATTCGCTCCATCGAAAATCACCTCGGCGTAGACCTCGGCAAGAGATAAAGCGCAAGCTACGGACGGTAAGGCAATCGCTGAATCCAAGTCATCTACAAAATCCCGCGACCATTGACCATTTTCCAGCCGCGAGAATCGCTCGATGAAGGGGTATGCTTGAGATATCAGCACATACTCGCGCAAACTGGCGAGCCGCTGATAGCGCATAAATTTCCTACCCCGATCGTATCGTTCGGTTGCGGGAGAGAGTACCTCGATGAGCACGGTCGGATTGAGCAGTCCACCGTTACCATCAAACTGCCGCTCACCACAAACCACCGTCATATCGGGATAGGTGTAGATATCCAGGCGCTGTATCGCGACACGCAGATCACTCGTATACACTTTGCACCCACGCTTTCGCAACTGCAGATTAAGCGTGGTAATGGTGTTCCCTGAGATTTCGCTATGTGTCGGCGAGCCGCCGACCATCGCGAAAACTTCTCCCGCGACGTATTCGTGCTTCTCCTGGGCCTCGCGCTCCAGCGCAAAATACTCCTCGTGCGAGAGCAATGTCCTCGGTTCCGCCGCCATCGCCCACCTCCGAGCAAAGATCGCCATCTTTTCAGCACAACCATAACGGCGAAGGCGAACTAAATGCAATACGCATCAACGCTTGCTCTGGCGTACCCCTGCTTGTCCTCGTCTCTGCGGCCCTCTGCGCCTCTGTGTCTCTGCGGTTATTCGTCCCCTGTTCCGTGCCCACCCTTCACCACATCGTGCCCGCCGTACTGGTGGTGATATTGCTGCTGGATCAGCTTGGCGACAAGGCCGGTCCAGCCGGTCTGGTGGCTCGCGCCGAGGCCCATCCCGGTGTCGCCGTGAAAGTACTCGGAGAATGGCGGGTAATCGCGCCAGAGCGGGTCAGTCTGGAACCGCTCGTCCGGGCCGAAGACCGCGCGCCGTCCCCGTTCATCGAGCGTGAAGAGGCCGATCAAGCGCCGCGATAGCTCGTTCGCCACACCGTCCAGCGTCATGTAGACCCCTGAGCCGGTCGGGCACTCCACCACGAACTCGTCGCCGAAATAGTGGTGGAAGCGTTGCAGCGATTCGATCAGCAGATAGTTAACCGGGAACCAGATCGGCCCGCGCCAGTTCGAGTTGCCGCCGAACATCCCGCTGCGCGACTCGGCTGGCTCGTAACTGACCACATGCTCCTCGCCACCATAATTCAGGGTGTAGGGATGCTCGGCGTGGTAGCGACTGAGCGCGCGGATCCCATGCGGGCTGAGGAACTCGTCGGGGTCGAGGACGCGCTTCAGCAGCCGTTTCAGGCGATGGCCGCGACAGATCGCCAGCAGGCGTCGCGCGCCCAGGCCAGGCTCATGCCAGCGCGAGACGAGCCGCGCGAGTTCGGGGCGATTATCCAGATACCATTCCAGCGCGCGGCGGAACTCCGGCAGCGCATCGAGGACCTCCGGCTCGATCGTCTCGACCGCGAAGAGGGGGATCAGGCCGACGAACGAGCGGATGCGGAGGGGGATCGCCTGACCGTCCGGCGTGCGGAGAATGTCGTAGAAGAACTCGTCCTCGTCGTTCCAGAGGGCGATCCCGTCCGCGCCGGTCTGGTCGCCCATCGCGGCCATCGCGGCGGCGATCGAGAGGAAATGCTCGAAGAATTTGGTGGCGATCGCCTCGTAGACCGGATTCTCGCGCGCCAGTTCGAGCGCGATAGTCAACATGTTCAGGCAGAACATCGCCATCCAACTCGTGCCGTCGCTCTGCTCCAGGTAGCCGCCGGTCGGCAGCGGCTTGCTGCGGTCGAAGACGCCGATATTGTCCAGCCCCAGGAAGCCACCCTGAAAAACGTTGTGCCCCTCAGCGTCCTTGCGGTTAACCCACCAGGTGAAGTTGATCAGCAGCTTGTGGAAAACCCGCTCCAAAAAGGCGCGATCGGTGTGGTCGTGATGCGCTCGTTCGATCTGGTAGACCCGCCAGGCGGCCCAGGCCAGCACCGGCGGATTGACATCATCGAACGCCCATTCGTAGGCCGGCACCTGCCCGTTGGGGTGTTGATACCACTCCCGCAGCAGCAGATCGAGTTGCCCCTTGGCGAAAGCGGGATCGACGATCGCCAGCGGGATGCAGTGGAACGCGAGGTCCCACGCGGCGAACCACGGGTATTCCCAGGCGTCGGGCATCGACATCACCCGCTCGTTGTAGAGCTGTCGCCATTCGTGGTTGCGCCCGTAACGCCGACCGGGTGGCGGCGGCGGCTGACTCGGATCGCCATCGAGCCAGCGCGCGACGACGTAATGATAGAACTGCTTCGACCAAAGCATCCCGGCGAGCGCCTGCCGGTAGATCAGGCACGAGTCGGTGCCCGCGACGTTCGGCAACAGCGCCGCATAGAAGGCATCGGCCTCACACTGGCGAGTGGCGAAGGTCGCGTCGAAGTCGGCAAACGGGTCGGTCGGTAACACGCCGCCGAGCCGCGCGGCGATCGTCGGCCAGTCACCCGACAGCAAGGCCGCGTCCACCATATCGAGCGCGCTCGCCGGATGATCGCCGATAGTTGCCCGACCGGGCGTGACGACGAGGCGTAGGCGCAGGGTCACCGTCTCACCGGGCGCGATCTGACGACGGTAGAGTGCCGCCGCCTTGGTGCCGGTCTGCGCCGGATTGATCGCCGCCCGCTCATCCTCCACGACATAGCGATGGAAGGCATCTTTGACGAACGGCGACAGATTCTCCGCGCCGTAGAGCCGTTGCAGATTCGTGTCGTTCTCGGTAAAGAGGAGTTCGTCGGCCCCCTCGCAGAGCAACGCCTGCTCGCCGATGATCGGGTGGACACCGACAATCGTGGGGATCGCCACACCATCCGCGCCGCGCACGCTTGTGGCGGCCAAATCGCCACGCTCCCGACCCGGTTGCCACGACCACGTATTACGGTACCAGAGGGTCGGCAGCAGGCAGAGTTCGGCGGGCTCGGGGCCGCGATTGATCGCCCGGATACGGATCAGGATATCGTCGGGCGACGCTTTAGCGTAGGCGACGAAGATGTCGCAGAAACGATTCTTGGCAAAGATCCCAGTGTCGATCAGTTCGAACTCGCCGTCATCTTTGCCGCGCTGTCGCGCCTCCGCAACCAGTCGCTCATAAGGATACGCGGCATGGGGGTAGCGGTAGAGGGTTTCCATCGCGGAGTGGGTCGGCGTGGAGTCGAGGTAGGCGTAATACTCCTTGACATCCTCGCCGTGGTTCCCCTCCGGCCCGGACAGCCCGAAGAGGCGTTCTTTGAGGATCGGATCCTGCCCGTTCCAGAGGGCCAGCGCGAAGCAGACGCGCCCTTTGTCGTCGGAGAGCCCCGCCAGCCCGTCCTCGTTCCAGCGGTAGGCGCGCGAGCGGGCGTGGTCGTGCGGCAGATAGCCCCAGGCGTCACCATCGGCGCTGTAATCTTCGCGCACCGTCCCCCAGGCACGCTCGCTGAGGTACGGCCCCCAACGGGTCCAGGCGGCGTAGTCGTCATGTTGGCGATCGTGCTCGGCGGTCATCGGCAACCCTCTCTCGGCCCCTGGCCCTGCGTTCTAACATAACGCAGGAGCAGTGCGGGTCTGCGGGTGTAGCGGTACAGGGCTTATGGGTGAGGCGCTGCCGACGCAGGCTGGCGGTTTCAACCGCCAGCCACACTCACGCACAAGCCGCGAACCACTGGCCGACTACCCACATTGCCAACCAGGGAAGATGGTTACAGTGTGATCGTGGCGACGAAGCGGGTCTCCGCGTCGCAGTACCAGAGTTCCCCCTGATGATACGTCAAACCGTGCGGCGCGGGGGCGTCGGCGGGGCCTTCGTCCAGCGCCAGAATCCGCCGCACATTCCCTTCGAGATCGTAGCCGGTGATCGTCCGATCGGTCGTCTCGGCCACCCACAGCGTTTCGCCGTCCCAGGCGAGGCCATGCGGGCGATTGCCGGGCGCGGGAAACTGGCGCAGGATCTTGCCGTTCTCCGGGTCGAGTTGGTAGGTCGTCGCCGACGGCGGCACGGTCACCCAGAGCTTGCCGTCGATCCATTCGAGGCCATGCGCGCCGCTCTTCTCGCTCGCGCCGGGGGTACCCAACCGCTTCAGTTCCTTGCCCTCGGCGGAGTACTGAAAAATCTCGATCGGCGTGAAGGTCGAGGAGACCCAGACGTTCTCGCCATCCCAGGTAATCCCGCTGGAATGATAGGTCGCGGTCGGGAAATGCTTCGTCGCGCTGCCGGCCTGCCAGTCGAGCAAATAGACGTTCAAGTCCTCCTGGTCGATCACCCATAAGCCCTCGGGCGTCGCCTGCAAGCCATTCGGCTGCGGCCCCGGTGTCCGCCAGCGCGGCGTCCCATGAACTTGCTCCGGTGTGATGGTCATGTGAAGCTCCTTTCGGGGGTAGTAGTCAGTAGTCAGTAGTCAGTAGCCAGTAGTCAGTGACGGTTAGGCGGTGCTATTGTGGCGTTGTGGGCGGCCCCAGGTGAGCGTTGCCGTTACTTGCAGGGTGAGACGGTCATCGTGGAGGACGAGTACGCCTTCGTCGCAGAGGGCGAGGAGGGCCGCACGTAACTCCTGGTCGAAGGCGGCGGCGCTTGCCCCATCCGCTCGCGCGACAGTCCGTTTTGGGAGTGGCGGCATTCGATGTACTCGTCAATCGTCGGCTGCCAGGGCTCGGGTCCGACGCGGGGTGTCCCCTGCTGCTCGAAAAGGCCGCGCGTCGTGAGTTCAGCGATCAAGTTGTACGGGCGAAAGTCGCGGTTGGTCGAGTGGCGCGCGATGATCGACCGCACGCGATCGGCAATCACCCGCGATCCGGTCCAATCGCGCTCGATCAGCACCAGCCATCCCTTTGGATCAAGTACCTCCGCGAAGCGCGGCAAGACGACCTCCCAGTCCAGCCAATGCAGGCTCTCGCCGGCGGTGATCAAGCCATACGGCGGCGACAACTCCGCCTCTTCGACCAGCGCCTCGATCCAGTTGAGGTTCGCGGCGTCGCCACCGGGCTGCCGCCGCCCCTGCGCGATCATCGCCGCAGAGGCATCGACCGCATCGAGCCGCGCGACCAACGGTGCCAGCCGTCGGGCGATGTCGCGGGTGCCGCCGCCGACATCGAGCACGACCTTCGGCCCCCCACGATCAGATCGTCGAGGGCATCGAACGTCGCCGCCGGGTACGGTGGTCGATACGGATACGCCTCCGCGACACTCTCGTCCCGAAACTGTGCCCCCATTCGGGTGCCAGATGCCTCGGCTTCGCCTGCATCACCTTACTCCCAACCCGCAGTAGCCGCGCAGCCCGCACAGCAGCACCGCGCAGCTACCACCGACTACCGACTACCGACTACTCGCACCCTACTCGTACACCACCTTACCCGTCTCGTTCTTCCGCACCCAGTCCCAATCGATCGTCACGCCCAGGCCGGGACCGGTGGGGACGGGAACATGGCCGCGCGCATCGACCGAGTCGAGGCCATCGGAGTAATCGCTGCTGAAGATAGCACGTCGCCCCTTGCCGCGCGCCAACTTCGGGTGGACCAGGCCGAGTTCGTAGTAGTTGGTGTTGCGGATCGCGGCCATGCAGTGACGCGGGGCCGGGCCGGGCGCGTGGATCTCGCAGTCGAGCCCAAAACCCTCGGCGGCGTGGGCCAGCTTCATCACGCCGGTGATCCCGCCGTCGTAATCGACATCGGCGCGGACGTAGTCGGTCCCTTCGGCGATGATCTGATCGACGTGCAACTCGAAGCCGCGCACATGCTCACCGAGCAGGATCGGGGTGTTGATCATCTGGCGTAGTTTGCGGTGCGCGAAGGCCGAGGTGCCGCCATCTTTGTACGGATCCTCGTACCAGAAGAATTTCGCCTCGTCGCACGCCCGGCCCACCTTCAGCGCATCGCCGAAGGTGTTGTACTCGCACGCGGGGTCGATCATCAGGTCCATCTCCGGTCCGACCGCCTCGCGCGTCTTCAACACCGTCGCGACCTCACGCGCGATCGACCCGTTCCCCCAGCCATGAATCTTGAAGGCCGGATAGCCGATCGCTTTGCACTCCACCGCGAACTCCGCGAACGCCTCTGGGCTATCGAGCCCGCCATTCTCGTCGCCGTGGAAGGTCGAGGCGTAAGCCGGCAGGCTGGTCCGGTAGCCGCCCAAGAGTTCGGAGATCGGTGCGTCGTACGCCTTGCCCGCGATGTCCCAGAGGGCCACGTCGATCGGGGCCATCCCGAAGCGGTCGTGCTTCCGCAGGGCACGCTTGAGGTCGTTCCAGATCAACTCGCGCTGCGTGGCGTCCTTGCCGATCAGGTACTCCGCGCACATCGCGATCTGCGCGTAGGAGACGCTCGTGCCGCCGACGTACTCCCCGGTGATCCCGGCCTCGGTCTCGATCGTGAAGACATAGCCGGTCCCCTTGCTCTGCGCGCCCTTCTGGTATACATTGTTGAAGCCGTTATAGTCATAGCCCAGATCCTGCGACGTCCGACTATATTCATGGACCGTCAGCCGCCGAATACGCAGATCACGGGTCATCCGTTCCTCCTTGCGTTATGGTTTTTCGCCCCCCTGCCCCCAATTCTGGGGGGTGAGAGGTTATCGAGCTTGACCTCTCCCCGCCGCTGCGGCGGCGACCCTCCCCTACAAGGGAGGGTAGAAAGCTACCCACATCGCAATGCCCTTCCCTCTCTCCTCGCATGGGCGGGCGCCCTCTGGGCAGCGGGGTGGCGAGCGGAGGCGAGCCGGGGTGAGGGCCGTCCCCCACCGACTGCCGATTTATGCCCTTCAGGGTACTGCCGACTGCCGCCCCCCTCACGATCCCCGACTCACGACTCACGACTCACCCCTGCCCGCTATAGACAATCTTCCCTTCCGGGCGATCGTGCCCCATGTGGATGTAGCCGCCATCGACCAGGATATCCGCGCCGGTGATGAATGCGGCACCCGGACCGCAGAGGAAGGCCGCGACGCTGGCGACCTCCTCCGGCTCGCCGACGCGGTTCAGCATATGCTGCGCGCCCATCATCGGCGCGTGGGCGGCGCGATCGCCCCCGGTCATACGGTCGAGTTCCGGCGTCCAGATCGTGCCGGGGGAGATGCTGTTGACCCGAATCTGGTCCGGGGCCAGGTCGAGCGCCTGGCAGCGCGTCAGCGCCAGGATCGCGCCTTTGGTGGCGTTGTAGGTCCAGCGGTTCGGCTGGGCGATATAGCCGGAGATCGACGCCAGATTGACGATCGCCCCGCCGCCCGCCGCCCGCAGCAGCGGCACGATTGCGGAGGCCATCAGGGCGGTCCCTTTGACATTCACCCCCAGACTGAGATCCCAGTCGGCGGCGCTGGCATTCTCGCCTCGCGCCAGGAACGACGCGGCGCAGTTGATCAGCGCCCGCACCGGTATACCGGTCTCCACCGCCGTCTGCACCGCCGCCGCCACATCGTCCGGGTGCGACACGTCGCCCGCCACGCCCACAGCGGCGTCACCGAGTGCGGCGACGGTACGGGCCAGTTGCTCACCGTCGCGGTCGAACAGGACCACGCGCCCACCGGCCGCCACGAACGCCTCGGCGGTCGCCCGCCCGATCCCTGATGCCCCGCCGGTAATGATGGTCACGGTCCCGGCGAATGTCCCTGCCGGTGTCGACGGAATCACCATAGCCCCTCCTTCACAATCGCACAGATCACCGTCCCCCCGCCAGCCGGGGACGCGCTCACAACTCGCTCACGCGCACGATCCGCCCCTCATCGGCCGAGCGATAAGCCGCCTCCAACAACTCGACCGTTCGCAGGCCGATCTCGCCATCCGACTGGTTTTCGACGCGCCCGAGCAGCAAGTCCACAAGGTGCCGCGAGGTCGCCTCGCGCGGGTAGGTCGCGTCGGGCGGTGTCGGATCAAGCGTTTCGACCGTGCCATCGTTGTGGTGGATCGCGCAGGTTCCGGCCATCGCATCGAGCAGGGCGTACCCTTCCGAGCCGTAGATCCGGTACTCCAACTGCTGATGCCCCGACTGCTGGGCGGGGATCCCGCCGGTGCTGGCGAGGGTGCCAACCGTCCCGCCCTCGAAGCGGACGCTGATCGCGTCGCAGAGGTCCACCTGCACATCGAACCGCTCCATGAACGCGGCCACCTCGGTCGCGTGCAAGCCGGTCAGCCAGAGGAGCAACGCGGCGGCGTGTGTCACCTGCAAATGCCCCTGCCCGCCGCCCGCGATGTGCGGATCGCTGTAGGTGTTGGCGAGCGGGCCGGTCACTTCCCAGTCGAAGACCTTGGCGTAGGCGAGCGGATTGGCGCGGTAATATTCCAGCACCATCGAGGCGAAGAGGTTATCGACCAGTTGCAACCGCCCGAGCACCCCCGCCGCGATCCGCTCGCGCAGGAGCCGGTGTTGCGGCACGAAATGGTACGGGTACCCGACGATCAGCGGTGCCCCCTTCTCGGATGCCAGCGCGCAGAGATCGCGCGCCTCGCTGGCCCGCAGCACCATCGGCTTCTCCAAGAGCAGGCCAAGGCCATACCCCAGCACCTCACGCGCGAGGGCATAATGCGTCGCGTGCGGCGTGGCGACGATTACTCCGTCGAGCTTTTCGCCGTCCAGCATCGCGCGGGGGTTGGTGTAGCGCCGCGCGATGTCGAAGGCATCGGCAGCCCCGATCAGCCGCGCCTCGCTCGGGTCGGCAAGCGCCACAACTTCCGCGTCCGGGTACGCGGCCAATGATGGCAGATGGGCGTAGGTCGTCCACCAGCCGGTGCCGATGATCCCGATCCTTACGGTCATCTCGCTCCTTTCTCTGTCCCGCTCACCCCGCCGCGCGACTCAGCTACGCGGCGTCAATGACGCACACAGCACTACCCCAATGGTTTCTCGGCCACCAGAACAAAGTAATGGGCGCGACTACTGATGCCGCCCTCGGTCTGGCAACGCCGGTGCGCCTCCTGCAAGCGCGGGAAGTAACGTTCCAGGTTGAAGTCGGGGATCTGCCACTGGACCGCCTTGAGGTAATAGGCCAGCGCCCCGACATCGGCGAACACTTTGCGCGGGAACGACTCGGCGGCGAACCCGATAGTGAAACCTGCCGCCGCAAGCTGCTCCCGCGCGTAGTCGAGCGTCCAGAAAGCGTACCCGTTATCGGGCTGCGACGCGGCCAGCAAACGGTTGAGATCGCTGTCGTTCTCGCCGCCGACCTGCTGCGTGATGAACCGTCCGCCCGGTCGCAAGACGCGCCGGACCTCTGCCAGGTCGTAATACTCGTGGCGATTGATCACGAGATCGAAGCTGTCATCGGCGAACGGTAGCGGGCCGGCCTCGTCCTCGCCGATCGGGTGGACGCTGATCCCTAGCGGGGCCAGCCGCGCCCGCGCGACCGGGATGTTCGGCGCAAAACCCTCGGTCGCACAGGTCAGCGGCGGCAACGGCGCGAGGCTCGCCAGGAACTCGCCACCGCCCGTCCCCATGTCGAGCAACGCCGCGCACCCGGACAGCGCCGCCGTGACGAGCGCACAATAGTCCCACGGCGTCTGCTCTTCAGACAGCCGCCCGTCGAGCCGCGAGAAATCCCAGCCCGCGAACGGCGCATCCGTTTCCGCGCGGAGCCAGGCGCGCAACGTCGCCTCGTCTGTTTCTGATTTGGGGATTGTGCTACGAGCGCTCAGGATACCCCTCCCCCGGCCCCCCCTGGCCCCTTCTCTGAAGCGGGCGGGGTGACTTGTTGTAATGTGGATGGCGGTTTGCAGCGGGCGTGAGGGTGGCTGGCGGCTGAAGCCGCGCCTCGCGGGCCTGCGGGCCACAAAGCCCGCCTGCGCGGGCTAGGTTCGTTATCGGCACGGAGCCAAATGATCAGGCGGTGCTTTGTCATAACCCCAACCCGCAGAGGCGGGTTTCGTGGCCGCAGCCCTTAGCCGGGATTTCAATCCCGGTCCTCCCCCCGCCCGCGCTCCCGTCCCCCCTCTATTCCATGTAAAACATCTCGGGCAACTGCTTGGCGAAGCCGGTCTCCGGGTCGCCCTCGATCGTCAGCATATCCTGCATGTACTCCTGCCAGCGGGCATTGACCGGATCGCTGGCGAGCGTCTGCGCCATCCGCGCAAAGTCCTCGCACTCGAAGTAGGCGAACAGCGTCTCGCCATGCCGGAATATGCTGTAGTTATGGATCCCCGCACCCCGCAACGCCGCCACCATCTCCGGCCAGATCTCGTCGTGCCGCCGCTGGTACTCAACCGGATCGACACCCGGCTTGAGATTGATCAGGAATGAGACCCGTTGCATTGGTTACCTCCTTGGTGAGTAAGCGGGTGGGCCAGAAGATGACGAAGGTAGCCCAAAGCGTCTAATGTTCTCCCGAACTCACTCGCCCACTCGCCCACTCGCTCACGCAAACGCCAAATAACCGCGCAGTTCGTCGCGCAGCATCACGCTCTCCGAGACGACATCGAGGCGGTTACAGTCGCGCCATTCCTGCCAGGTATATTCGATGCTGATATAGCCGTCGTACCCGGAGGCGACGAGGCGGCGAACGAGATCGGAGAAGTCGATCGTCCCTTCGCCGCGCACCGACTGTAACTGACCCGGCGCGGCCTGTCGGGCGTGGAAATGCCCAACGTGCGGGATCAGCGGGTGGACTCGCTCGGCGGGGAGCCCGGCCGCGACGAAGTGGCTGTAATCGAGGGTGAATTGCAACCCCGGCACCGCCTCGACCAGCGCCAACGCCCGCTCGGGAGCCTCGACGACCGACTCCAAATGCGGCTCGATGCTGACGCGCAGACCCGCCGCGCGCCCGGTCGCGACAAATTCGGTCAGGCTTGCCGCCGCAAGCTCGAAGGAGTGGTCGGGGCCAAGCTCGTCCCAGATGACGCCGGGGAGGAGGGTCATGCCGGGGCAACCGGTCGCGCGGCAGAACTCGACCAGCGCGGCGAAGCGACGGCGGTTGGCATCGCGCAGCGCCGGGTCGGGCGTATTGACCGGTCGATCACGGAAGCCGCGCCCGAAGGTGGGGAAGAGATCGGCGATGGCGAGCCCCGCCGCATCAACGGCGCGCTTGACACGATCCGCCTCGCCTTGCGGATCGGCCTCGATCGCCTCCACGCTGAGGTGCGTCCCTTCGAGGTGTGCGCCGAGATCGACCGCGCCGATTTCCAGCAGCGCGATCTGCTGCAAGCTGCGCTCGAACGGGAGGAGCGGGAAGGAAAACGATGTGCAAGTGAGCTCCACGGTGGCCTCCATTCTCGCCAGGGTGTCGGGCCAATCGGGCGACATCGCGGTTTGTCCGGCCTCTTTATACCGCGTTGTGCGGCGTTGACAAGTCGAGCGGTGCCATTTGCACTATTGGGCGGAGGGAATATGTGCAGCCCTGTGTATTTATGTGTGCGTTCTATGTGCTACAATAGAGTGTCGGGGGTTGCGACCTGAATCCTTTCGGGTCGTGAAACTGGTGACGCGGTAGTTCAACGACACGGAAAGGGCACGGTTCAGGTCATGAGCAGCGGTCAGAATACTGGGACCGTTAAGTGGTACAACCCAGAAAAAGCGTATGGTTTTATCACCACCGAAGATGGTCGCGATCTCTTCGTTCATCGCAATTCGATCGCTGATGGGCGGCCGTGGCTGATAGACGGCCAGGGGGTGGAGTTCGCGTTGCGCCAGGGCCAGAAAGGCCCCGAGGCGGGCGATGTGCGCGTCGTGCAGGATGTGGAAGAGATTCCCGCCTCACGCCAACGTCTCTATGACAATGCTACCGGCCGCGATAACGGCGGCGGCGGCACCGGTGGCGCTAGCTACGGTGGTGGACGCCAGGCCGCGCCGCGCCGCGAGCGCACCCCCTACACCGGACCCGTCCCGAGCGGCTTCGTCCCAGCAACGGTGATGCGGATCGATCCATCCGAGCGCTTCCTCTTCGCCCGCTCCGAGAGTGTCGCCGACGATGTCTACGTCCACGGCACCCTTTTCGCCGGTACCGGCGTCCGCGAGGGCGACGAGATCAGCGTCGTCGTCGAGCAGAGCGACCGCGGTCTGCGCGCCCGTTCGATGAATATGGGGTAGCGAGTGGGCGTAGTGGGCGAGTGGGCCAGTGGACGAGAAAGCGCATCAGCAACTACGCACGCAATCTTCGTCACTCGCCTACTCGCCCACTACGCCCACTACCGCAGATCCCTCCCCCCATTCACATCGAGCGTCGCGCCGGTGATGAAGCCGACAGTGGGACTCGCCAGGAAGATAATTGCGCGAGCGATCTCTTCCGGGTCGGCGAAGCGACCGGTGAGCAGCTTCGTGGTCGCGTAGTCGGGCGCGAGGTTCGCGGCGGTGTCCAGGCCCATCGGCGTCAGCGTCACCCCCGGCGAGACGCAGTTCACCCGCACGCGCGGCCCGAGCGCCCGCGCCGCACTCTTCGTCAGATTCACCAATCCGGCTTTTGCGGCGGCGTAGTGCGCGTGGTGCGGTGCCCCGGTTTGCGCGGCGACGCTAGCAACGTTGACAATCGCCCCGCCGTCGCGGATGAGCGGCGTCGCGGCGTTGAGGACGTAGAACGGCCCGTTGAGATTCACCGACACAATCTTGTCCCATTCGGCTGGTGTGAGGTCGGCGAGTTGGGTCACGATATTCTGGCCCGAGCAAAGGACCAGCACGTCGAGTCCCCCGGTCTCGCGCCCGATCGCCGCGATCGCCTCGGCCACCGCCCCGGAATCGCCGATATCGAAGCCATAGGTCCAGGCCCGACGCCCGGCGGCGCGCACGCTCTCGGCGGTCGCGGTCGCCCCGGCCTCGTCGCGCCCGTAACAGACGACGACATCGGCCCCTTCCTCGGCCAGGATCCGCGCCGTCGCCGCGCCGATCCCGCTCGATCCCCCCGTGACCAACGCCACCGTATCGCGTAGCCCCAAATCCATCGCCTACCTCATCTCTCATCGCCATCGCCAGCCGAACTCTATCCACGTTGATCGTACCATGCGCCGGGACAGGCGTGGGCATGGGAGAGCGTGGCTCATGCATGAGTGGGCGGGCGGTTGAATACCGATAAAACGGGGTTTTGACGCCTGGCCGCGAATGCTGTATCCAATCAGGACTTTGGCCGGGGAGGTGACGTATTAGCCAATCAGGCAATTTACTCGTTGCGTCCCCTACCCCACAATCCCCGCCAACACCCGCGCATGGCGCTCCACCTCACCCAGCCGCCCATCCGCGATACGCACGACCCGATCGCAGAGATCGAGCATTCGCTCATCGTGGGTGACGATCAGGCCGGCCTTGTTGCGCTCCTTCACCTCGCGCGCCAGGAGTTCGACCACGTCGCGCCCGCGCCGCGAATCGAGGCTGGCGGTCGGCTCATCGGCCAGGATCAACGCCGGGTCATTCATCAGCGCCCGCGCGATGGCGACCCGCTGACGCTCCCCACCGGACAGACTCTCGGGGTAATGCCCCGCCCGTTTGGCGAGGCCGAGGGTCTCGAGCAACCCGTCGGCGCGGGTCGTCGCCCGCCGATCGCGCCGCCCCGCGAGTTCCGCGACGAGCAGGAGTTGGTCGCGTGCGGTCAAGCCGGGGAGCAGATTCGACGATTGCAAAATGAAACCGATCTGGGACAGCCGCACCTGCGTCAGCGCCGCCGGGCGCAGGGCGGTGAGATCCTGCCCGGCCAGGGTTACCCGCCCGCGCGTCGGCTGAAGCAACGCCCCGGCGATGGCGAGGAAGGTTGTCTTCCCCGAGCCGGACGGCCCAACGATCGCCACCAGTTCCCCCGCCGCGACCCGCAGCGAAGCATCGTCCAGCGCCACGACCGCCTGTTCACCCTCACCGTAGATTTTGGTCACCCCTTCGAGCAGCAATTTGTCGGTCATCAGTCATTCCTCCCGATCGCGATCAGTGGATCGATGGTGGCAATCCGGCGCAGCGACAAGAGCGTGCCGAGGAGCGCCACCGCCAGTAAGACAAAGCCATAGACGAAGACCAGTCCGGGATCGAGCGCAAACGGCATCCCGCTCGGCACGATCAGCGTCACCCCGAAGGTCAGCAACCCCCCGACCAGAATTCCGCCGACCGTCAGCAGGCAGACCTGCCCGATCAGGTCGCGGGCGAGAAAACTCGTCCGCGCTCCCAGCGCTTTGAGGATCCCAAACTGCGGCGTCTTCTGTAAGGTGATGACGTAGAAGAAGACGGCCAGGATGAGCGCGGCGATCACGAAGAGGAACCCCTGAATCATCAGCAGCGAACCGAACTCTTCGGAGTAACCGGGCAGCTTGTTAACGGTTGTGGCGCGATCGGCCACCGCCACACCGGGGATCGCACCGGTAATCCGATTCACCACCGCGCTATCACCGCGCACCGCGATAGCGCTGATCGGGTTCGTCACGTTGCCAGCCGAGCCGGGCGCGGCGAAACGCAACTGCTGCCACTGGGCGATCGTGGTGAAGATCACCGCGGCGTGGCTGAACGTCTGTCCGCTGGTGAAGCCGACGACCTGTAGCCGTTCCCCGGTCGGCTGCACGAGCAGCGTGTCGCCGAGAACTACCCCTTTATTGGCGAGCTTCTTGTCCACGACGATCCCATTGCTCACCGTAGCGCCGAGCCCCTGCCCGGCAGTAATCGTCGGGGCGACGAAACTCCCCGGCTCGATCGCCAGGATCGCCGCGTCAAGTTGTTCGCCACCCGCCTCGCGTTTGACGGAGACCATCATCTGCCCGAGCGGCGCGGCGTCGGTCACGCCCGGCAGTTGCCGCACCTGGGCCACCTGGGCGGCGGGCAAGAGCGACCGGGCGAGTTGCGAACGCGCATCGGCCTGGAAGACGAAATAATCGGTTGGCATTCCCTTGATCGCTCCGGCATTATCGGAGGCGAGGCCATTCGTCAACCCCGACAGCAGAAAGACCAACCAGGCGATCAGCGTGATGATCGCGCCGAGCAGCAGATACCTCAACCGAGCGTGGCGCAACTCCCGTAGTGCCAGGAACATAGCGAACCCCTTCCTTGACCCGCAACCAGTGCGGGGCTACACTTACTTATATTCTCGATGATTAGTCAACCATGACTATCTACCGAGAGGATACCATGAGCATACCGCTTAGTCAATAGTGACTAATCGCGAATGACCTACGGCGACCTGAGCAGGGAAGCGGGGCGGGAGAGATGGACGAGCGGGCGCTGCTCTTACTCGGCATCCTGATGGTGCAGAGTCAGCACGGCTATCAGATCAACGAATTCATCGAGCGTAACCTGTGCAATGTCACCGAGATGAAGAAGCCGACCGCCTACGCGACCCTCGATCGCCTCAGTCGCGCCGGGTATATCGAGACGCAGACCGAACAGGTCGGCAATCGCCCACCGCGCCGCGTCTACGCGATCACGCCGAGCGGCGAGGAACATTTCCACGCGCTCTTACGCCAAAACCTCAGTCAAGCCGACAAGCTGATCCTCCCCGGCGGGATCGGCCTGATGTTCCTCGACCACCTGCCACCCGCCGAACGGCTCGATTATCTCCGCAAACGCCTCGCCGACCTCGACCGGCAAGTGGCGATCTACGCCCAGGCCCCGCCCCACAGACAGCAAATGGGGATCGACCTGGCGATCGGCAGGCAACTCACACTCCTCACGGCTGATCACGCCTGGCTCACGGGGATCATCGCGGAGATGGAAGGGCAGCAGGGACGAGGAGGAGGGGAATGGAGAGAAACGAATGAAGGTGTGGTGAAGAAGGCGTGAGGGATTTGACCTCTCCCCGCCGCTGCGGCGGCGACCCTCCCCGACGCGGGGAGGGTGAAAACTACTCAGGCATCCAACAAAGCGTTCAC
>JAABUN010004763.1_pt1 | contig 17850 bp, 18 predicted proteins | sample 5559311 | NCBI WGS metagenome assembly JAABUN01 (sample SAMN10711877, study PRJNA513370) | rock metagenome | isolation source: Antarctica rocks | place: Antarctica: Victoria Land, Siegfried Peak sud | reverse complement strand
CTGCCGACGGCCGGTGGCGACCGAGAACCCCGGCGATGGCCGCCGGGTTGACCGATCATGTGTGGTCGTTAGCCGAGTGGTTGGCATTCCCAGCCGTGCAACGCAAGTAGGTCACGACCGCAATTTTGACCTGCCGCCTCCCGAGATGGACGTAGAACGCTTGGCGTGCGGTTCGGTGGAAGGGTTTGGGCGCGTGCCGCATGGCCGTTAGACGGCCGTGAAGGGTCCGGTCCTCTGCCAGTCGTGGACGGAGTTCAGGTATTCGCCACGGAATTGCTAAGAATTGCAGTGGTCGGAGCCGGGCTTGAACCGGCGACCTAGCGATTTTCAATCGCTCGCAGCCGGCGCGGCAAAGATGCTCTGAAACCCTTGTGCCGCCGGCCTTTACCTCGGTTTTGGTTGCCCCGGACGGGTGCCGCAGCTAGGTACAGAATACCGCGTTTCGCCATGGTTTGCAATGGATTCTGTACCGTTCTGTACCGGGGTGGGCGGGGGTGTCGGGTCCGGCGACTCTTCGGTTACAATGCTCTCCGACCTTGACCCCCCGGCGGAGGCCATCTGTGCCGCGAACCATCACCTTCCCGCCCGTCGAGCCGCACTGGGTGTACGACCGCGACTGCGTCCGCTTCTTCGCGGTCGACGAGCAGGTCGTGGTCAACTGCCTCGTAACCGGGGAGGCCCTCTTTTCGCACTTCGGGGCGGTCGGGATGTCGGTCGAGGAGTGCCTGCGGGCGTTCCGCGACCACCGCCCGGCCGTCGAAGGACGTAGCCCGCCGCAAGCTCCTGTCCCGGCACCCATCGCGGCCCGGCTACGAACTCCTGCTGCTCGACACAGACTTCCCGCTCGTTGCCTCGACCTCCGCCCCGCCGCCCGGCCAGACGTTGCTTTGGAGCGTTGACGCCTCCCAGGTCACCGACGACCTGCTCATGCGGGGCGTGGAAGCCGGCCATGTCGGTCGTCCGGGGCGAGTTGGGGCGGGCGGGGACGTGGCTGCGGGCGGACTGGAAACTCATCGCCGCCCCCGGCGGGCTGAACCTCGCCAAACTGACGCTGACCGTCCTGGAATCCGACGCTTCGGCGGAGGGGTTGTATACTCGGGCCGATCTGAACAACGTCTCCGTCGTCCGGTTCGCGATGTACCGGCTGTGGGGCGACCTGTTGCGCGAGAAGGGGCGGCGGCAGGCCGCCGCCCTCCAGCCCGCCGGGGTGGGGGAGTAAGCCCGTGACGGCGAACGAGCTGCATCCTCTTGTCGTGACGCAACGGCAGCGGATCGATTACCCCGAAAAAAGCCTCAACGAGTTGATCGTCGACTACATGACGGCCGTCGAGAAGTTGACCGGCCAGTGCCAGTCGCTGGAAACGAAGGCCGCGGTGCTGCAACAACAGTTGGACGTGGAAACGGCGTCGACGCAGAGGTGGTTCGACGAAACCAACGCCCGGCTCGAAACGTGGGTCGGCCGTGCGTTCAACTCGGGCTTGGCGCTGCTGACCCTCGTCGGCGGCGGGCTGATTACTTACTTTGTGCGGAAGCCGTAGGCCGGCCCCGACCACTCTCTGCGGCACTGATTTTGGGGGAGTGGCGGCCGGCCGTGCCGGATGGGACGGCTTGAGCAGTGCTTGGGCTGAGGCGATGGCCGGACGGACAGGACAGCGGTTGCCGGCACCCCACCCGGTCGCCACCCTATCCCCCTCTGAGGAGGGCGAACCGATGCTCAGGCGGGCGCGGCAGGTGCCGCAGGATGACTTCGTGGCGGCGTGGAACCGGGCCGCCAGCCTCGATGAGGCGGCCGCCGCGGTCCGGGCGTTGGCCGGCGGGGCCGTCCCCCGGTGGGCGGTCCTGGTCCGGGCGGGGGAGTTGCGGCGGGCCGGGGTCGAGATGCAGCCGCTGGTGCCCGGCCCGGCGGCAGCCTGACGTTCCCCTGGCCCGAGCGGCTGGGGTAGAATGCGGGCATGTGTGGCCGCTTCGTCCAGACCGCCCCGCCTGAGGCCCTCGCCGCCCGCTTCCGGGCCGTAGTCGGCCCCGGAGTGCCCGCCCTGCTGGCCCGGTACAACGTCCCCCCGTCCGCCCCGGCCTACGTCGTCGGGTACCACCCGGCCCTCCGCCGGCGGGGCCTGACCGCGATGACGTGGGGGCTGGTGCCGCGGTGGTGGGAAGGGCACCTGAGGGCGGCCCCAAAGCCGGCGAACGCGGTGGCGGAGACGGTCGAAGCGAAGTCGTTCTTCCGGGACTCGTTCCGCCGGCGGCGGTGCCTGGTGCCGGTGGCCGGGTTCTACGAGTGGAAGGCGGCCGGGGACGCGAAGGCGCCGTACTACGTCCACCCGGCCGTCGGGGGCGGGTTCGCCCTGGGCGGGGTGTGGGACGTGTGGACGGACCCGGACACGGGGGAGAAGCGGTTCTCGTTCGCGGTCCTGACGACCACGCCGAACGAGCTGGTGCGGGCCGTCCACACCCGGATGCCGGTCGTCGTCCCGGAGGCGGCGTGGGCGGAGTGGCTCGACCCGGCCGCCCCGCTCCCCGGGGTGCGGCGGCTCCTGGTGCCACTCCCGGCCGGCCGGATGGCGATGCACCCGGTGTCGCCGCTGGTGAACGCCACCCGGAACGACGGGCCGGAACTCCTCGCCCCGGCGGCCTGACCGCCCCGCGGGCGGGTGCCGCCTACGGACATTGACGGCCGGCCGGTCCGGGGGAACAATCGCCGCGGCACCCAGGAGCCCCGGCCGTGCCCGCCCCGACGCACCTCGACTACCTGCTCGTCGTCCTGCACTCTCTGACCATCGCGGCCGAGGACGAGTTCGACCGGCTCGCCGTCGACTACCTGCGCCACTTCCGGGCCGTCGGCCAGTTGAAGGCGATCAAGGATCAGATGCTGCTCGGCCAGCACGCCTACCGGCTGGTGCTGCGGGGCAAGCCGTACCTGGCCCGGCTGCGGCAGGCCGAGACGGTGGACGGGCGGCCGGCGATGAGCCTGAACGACGTGGCGACGGTGCTCGGCAAGTTCGCGGCCCTGGCCGGCGACCCGGCCCCGCCGAAGCCCCGGTCCTACGACTGACCGCGGCCTTGACGGGGACGGCGGGCCGAAACCGGGGGCGATCTTGTCGGCCCCGCAGCCGGCTGACGGCCGCGCAGTTTCGGGGCCGGTTTCGCCGCCAGCCCGGCAGCAGCATCGTCTACGAACTTGCCCCAGTGCTCCCGACGGGGTTCGGAGAGTTTCCGCGGCAGTCCACGGTCGGGGCCAGCCGGGGGCCGGCAGATATCGTGTAAAGTGTTCGAGCCGCTTGTCCTGCCCCCCAGCGCGGATGATTCAATGCCCGATACGCCGACCCCCGCCGACGCTGCACCGGTGGTCGAGCCCGGGCAGGTCTATCGGAATACAAAGCGAAACACGCTCTACCGTGTCGTCTTGCTAGCCACCCACTCCGACACTGATGAGGACTACGTGGTGTACCAGGACATCGGATCGGGCCGGCATTTCGTCCGGTCCTGCACGGGGTTTACCGGCGCGCGGACCGAGCGCGGCGAGCAAGTGCAGCGGTTCGTACTGGAGGTGGTAGATGGTCGCTAAGAAAAAGAAGGAGACGCAAGCCAGGAGCGTGGCGAAGCCCGTCCTGTTCATTGCGTCGTCGGGCGAGTCCACGGGGGTGGTACACCAACTTCAAATTGCCTTACACCGGGACTACGACGCCAGACCCTGGACGGCAGGCACGATCGGCGCGTCGACCTATCCCCTCGAATCACTCGAAAACGTGCTTGATCAAGCCGCTTACGCCGTCTTTGTCTTCAGCAACGATGATGTCGTGGTTAGCAGGGGAAAGAGGCAGACTGCCGTCCGGGACAATGTGCTGCTGGAACTCGGAATGTTCATCGGCCGTCTGGGCCGGCGGAAGTGCTTCGTGATGCACCCGAAGGAGAATCCCAAAATCCCGTCGGACCTCGCGGGTTTCACAACGATACCCTTCGACGAAGAGCAGTATAAGCGCCACGCGGAAAGCACGATGACCGCAGTCGCCACTGAAATCATGAACGCCATCAACTCCCGAGAACCGACCGGCGTGGCACTTGCGGGTACGGCGGTCCCGGCCGCCGCCACGGTCCATACGCCGGCGGCCGAACCGGGGTGGCCGACGGTGATGAGCGAAGCGGTGGCAGACATGCTCGGCTTGCTGGCCCGCGGGTCGGCCGGGGTCAGCGCGGAAGTAGACGACGAAGGGGCATTCCGCGCATGGGCGAAGAACGTCCTGTACAGCACGACCACTGTTCTTCGGCTCGCCTCCCCGGCACTGCCGACGGACGCCTACGTCGCCTGGCTGCGGCCGGATAACCCTGGACCCCAGGCGAAGCTCGGCGTGTACGAGTCGCCGAAGCTTCCGGCCGGGTACGACGCACACCACAAGTTCGCCCGGGGCGACGGCCTGGCTGGCGGAGTTTGGACCTCCGGCCAGCCCGGGGTTCACTCCGTCTCGACGCCGGACCCCAGGTGGCGGCCCCGGGCCGGGTGCGAGAACGCTGCCTACGTCTGCGTGCCGGTCGGAGGGCAGGACTCGGCCGGCGGTGTTCTATCGCTCGGGTCCGACCGCGGGTTCAGCCCCGTGCCGGAACTGTCGCTCATCATGAAGGTTTTCGCCGGGGTACTCGCCGTCGGCGTCAAGGGCTAGCGGGGTCGCCCAACAGACCGGGTGCCGCCGCATTCCAGCACGGCCGAGGGGACTGCGGCATTCCATCCGAGGATGTCGCGCACGGCGAAGGACCGGTCGGCACCGCGGTCGATGTCGAACGCCTCCATCACCCACTGCGGCTCCGGGTGCCACTCGGTCGCGGTGAAGTGGAGCCGGAGCGGGATGACCCGGCGGTCGGCCGTCTCTCCCTTGTAGTTCGTGTACCGGATCGTCACCACCATACGCGGGTCCGTGTCGTTCATGACGCACGACCTCCAGTTTGGCGGAAGCGCGGCGGCCCACCGCGCGATTCGGGGAGCATACACGATGGCGGGACAAGCGCAAGCAATTCGTGCCCCGCCCCCTGGGAATGCCACCGAGCATCGACACGTCAGGCGTTTGCCCGCGAAATCGGGTACCGTTCGCACACCGTTATCATCGGCACTGCCAGCCCCGCTCCCGGCCGTAATCATTACAATCGCACGCGCCCCAAGTCGCTGCCGGCACCACGGTCGGCACCGGGTCACACCCGCAGTGCTGGTCGGACAACAGGCAGCGGTGGCAGTAGTCGGCCGCGCACCGGCGCGGGTCGATCGAGTAGCCGAGGCGGCGGTCGCAGCAGGAGCAGACGATCACCGGCGGGCCGGCGGCGATTGAGACTTGCCGGGTCCCCAAACGAGTACCCCGGCCAGTCCGGTTAACGCGACGACCACACCCGCCGTTGCGGCGATCGCACCGGGGTTGTCTCGCGCCAGTTGCAAGCCTACTACGCTGATCCCGGCCGCGGCGGCCGCGAGTGCGACGCCGGCGGCGGTGCTAGCGGTTCGATGCCGTCGGCCGTACCGGGTGGCCGCGATCCGGTCATCCTGCCGTTGCTGCTCGGCCGCGAGCCTGCCCCGCATTTCGTCGAAGTACAGGTCCATCAGCCGCTTCGCCGCGCCCGGGGTGACGGACTCGACCCGTCTGAGTTCGGCCGTGGTTGGCAACTTCGGCCGGTCGTCCGGACTCATCAGCTCCGCCCCGGGGCCGGGCCCGTGGAACTCGACCCGATCTTCCGCCAGGCGGCGGCGCTGCGACCGTTCGCTAAATCGACAACCAGGAGCGATGTTGCAGCGACCAGCAGGGCCAAGATTCGCGCGCAGGTCACCAGCAGCGTCCAGCCGGCCGGGCGGTTGTTGTCCGCCATCATGACTTCGCCCGCGGTCAGCACCATCGCCACGGCCAAGGAATACCACCAGACCCGGAGGCCCCGGCGGGCCGTCCGGGCGGACGCCTCAACGAACTCGATCAACTGGGTGTTCTGCTCAAGCCGCGCTCGCTTGGCCGCTTCCTCCTCAGCGATGGCAATAATCCCCGCGGCCGCCCCCGGAACGATCGCCTCGTACTCTCGGAGCATGTCCGGAGCAGGCAGCACATCGGCGGGGCTGACGTTCGTGGGATCGGGCGGGGTGCCGGCGGTCATGCTCACGCCCTCGGGGCCGGTCTCGGCGGACGGGCCGCCGGCGTTACGATAGCAGGTTGCGGCCGTCGGTCGCCTGCTGTCGCCCAGGACGGCCGATCGACGGTCCGGACGGCCCGAGTGCCGGCCTCGGCCCGCCAGCCCGTCACGGGGCTGCCAGGGGCTGCTCTCAGTGGCGTGGAAGTGGGAAATCGACCATGTCCCAATTCGGGCATCAGGGAGGCCGAGTGGGGTCTATCGTCGGTGGGGTCTGCGGCGTCCTCGGTGTCGGAATCGACCACGTCCCAATTCAGCGTCGGCATCACCGCCGCGATGGCCTTCTTGCACGCTTCGAGTCCTACCGCGTCCACGGCTTCGGCCGCCTTCTCGGCGTTGAATAGGTCGACCGCCCGTCGATCCGGGGCAAATTACGTGCAGTTTCGGGCGATGGTAGCGACGCCGAGGCGGCGGCTGGGCTGGCCGGCGACCAAGCGAACTGGCAGATACGGGTCCGACCGCCGGGTTGTCGTGCTGCTGGCCGGCAGCACGGTACACGCGGCCGCGCCGGCCGGGACCACCTCCCCGGCCGGCGCGGCCGGCCCGGCGGCCGAGGTGGAACCGCCGTGACCGACTCTCTGCCGGACCCGGTCGGGTCCGTTGATGCCCGTCCGCTTGCGACCGAAACCGGTCCCTTGCATCCGCGAGGACGCGGGGCCGGACGTGATGCCGCGACGGCTGGCCCCCCGATCCGGCCGTTGCCCTGGACGACGCCACCGCCGCCGCCCGCAAGCCGTTGGCCGAACACCTGGCCGATTGGGCGGCCGACCTGGCCGCGGGCGGGGCCACGGCGAAGCACGTCGGCCACCTGGCCGCGGCGGCCCGCAAGGCGTTCGACGGCTGCGGCATGCTCACGCTCTCGGACATCTCCGAGTCGGCGGTCCGGCGCTTCGCCGCCGGGCTGCGGGAGGCGGCCGACGCCCCGGCCGCGTTGGCCCCGCCGCTCTCGCCCGCCGGGTACTCGCCGGGCGAGTTGGCCCGGGCATTCGGGGTGTCGAGCCAGGCGATTGCCGCGATGGTCAAGCGCCGCGGGCTGCCGGTCGCGGGCAACGGCAAGGCCCGGCGCATCCCGGTCGAGACCGCCGCAGCGCTCGCCGCGGGGAGGGGGACGGGACTGTCGGCGCGGACGGCCAACCGGTACCAAGGGGCCGTCAAGCAGTTCCGCGCGTGGGCGGTGCGGGACCGGCGGCTCCTATGCAACCCGCTCGCCGGGCTGGCCGCGTCGGACGCCGAGGCGGACCGCCGCGTCGTGTTCGCCACGATGGCCGCCGCCGAGTTGCGGCTGCTCTTCGACACCGCCCGCGCATCGGCCGTAGCGTTCCGCGGCCTGACCGGGGCCGACCGGGCGGCGCTGTATACGCTGGCGCTCTACACCGCATTCCGTCCGGTCGAACTCCGGCGTCTGACCCCGGCCGACTTCGACCTCGCCGGCGGCGTCCCGTTCGTGCGGCTCGACGGCAAGCGGACCAAGAACGGCAAGGCGTGCGACCAGGCGCTGCCCCCCGAGGTGGCCGCCGCGATGAGCGATTACCTCGACGGCCGGCCGCTCGGGGAACCCGTCTGGGGCGGTACATGGCACGAGAAGGCGGCCGACATGACCCGGCTCGACCTGACCGCCGCGGGGCTGCCGGTCGTCAGGCCCGGCCCGGACGGGCAAGCCCTAACGGTCGGGTTCTATTCCATCCGCCACTCGGCCGGGTTGCTCGCCGAGGCGAACGGGGCGACGGTGCGCGAGGTGATGGTGCTGATGCGGCACTCCGACCCCCGGCTGACGCTGAAGACGTACGGCAAGCTCGACCTCGCCGGCCGCGCGGCCACCGTGGCCAAGCTGCCGACGTTCGCCGCCGGACCGGTGGTCGATCGACTCGGCCAAAACTCGGCCACGACCTGGCCAGAACCTGGCCAGGTCGCCCACGACGGGCCGGGACGCCCCGGGAGCGGTGCGGCCAATGGTGCGTCGGCCGGCGGCCCGGAGTCGCCACAAATCGTAGGAGAAAATGACGATCCGGGACGCGGCGGGACGGCTGAGGAAGCTGCGCCCGGAGGGAGTCGAACCCCCAACCTACGGTTCCGAAGACCGTGGGGCGGGCGGGTGAAAACACAAGGATTCGTAGCGAAAACGGCTAGGTTGGGTGTCGCGGGTATTCCACGCCGTGCGTTAATTTACCGTGTTTTAGCGTGGCCGCCAGCCGATTCTCTGACGCCGTCAGAGTAATCTCGGGGGCCGGGCTGGACGCTGACCGCGGCCGAATGATTCCATGTTGCCGGCTTCCCCGCATCGGGCATGTCGAACGGGACTTTCCGCGGCGTCCGTCTGCCGAACACCTGCCTTGAAGTCGCTTCTTTGCGAAATCTTGTAGGAGTTACGCAGTTGGTGCACGAACGCATCGCTTCCGGTTGGTTTGGTCGGTTTTCGCGCCAATAATTCGCTGATAGCCGTGCGGTTTCGTTGCCTGATGTCGAGAGATCGACAGCTCTCGTTCCCAACTGCGTAACTCCTATCTTGGTCAGGCCAAGGTGGACAGACCAGCTTCTGAGGTGTGAATCAGTCGCCCCGAGGCTCGCTAAATCCTACACTCCGTGCATCATGCTCAGACCGTAACTGTCCGGTGAGGTGACGCCATGCCGGCCAATTGCAATCCGGGGCGGGGTGGTAGACCGGTAGCGGGAGCGCTGACACGTCCCGTTTTTACATGATCTTTCCGCGGACCGCCGGTAGACTCGGCCGGATGTCCGATGTGACCCGTCTCCTCGGCGCCACCGCGGCCGACCTGCTGCCGCTCGTCTACGACGAGTTGCGGAAGCTCGCGGCTGCGCGGATGGCCGCCGAATCGCCAGACCACACGCTTCAGCCGACCGCTCTGGTTCACGAGGCGTACTTGCGGCTCGTCGGGCGGGGCGACGACCACCGATGGGAAGGCCGCGGGCACTTCTTCGCGGCCGCCGCCGAGGCCATGCGCCGCATCCTGGTCGACCACGCCCGCGACCGGAACCGACTGAAACGCGGGGGCGGGCGGGTCCGGCTCGGACTGCTCGATCAGGCCGCCGCCTTGGCCGAGGATCTCGACCTTGTCCTGTCGCTCGACGAGTTGCTCGCCCGACTCGCCGGGGAAGACGCCGTGGCGGCCCGGATCGCCCACCTGCACTTGTTCGGCGGGCTGACCGTCGAGGAGGCGGGCGACGCGGTGGGGGTCTCGCGGCCGGTCGCCTACCGGAACTGGAAGTATGCCCGGGCCTGGCTCCGCGACGCCCTCGGAAACTAGTCCCGAAAGCGCGAGACACTTTTCCCCCGGACGGGGCATTGAGAGCAGCCCCCATCCCGGAGAGAGCCCATGGCCGTCGCCCCCGCCCGTGCGAAGTCCCTGTTCCTGGCCGCTTCCGACCTGGCCGGCCCGACCGAACGGGCCGCCTACCTGGACCGCGAGTGCGGTGGCGACGCCGACCTGCGGGCCCGAGTCGACGCCCTGCTCCGGGCCGATGAGGCCCCCGCGTTGCCGCCGCCGGGAGCCTCCGACGCCACCGGTGCATTCGCGGGCGGGACACAGGCGACCGCCACGTTCGTCGCGGCCGCCACGTTCGTCGCGACCGCCGACGCCCCGACCGCCGACTATCCTGGGGCGGGCGAACACGCCGGGGCGGTGATCGCCGGCAAGTACACCCTCGTTGAGCCGATCGGCGAGGGCGGCATGGGGTCGGTCTGGCGGGCGAAGCAGACGGAGCCGGTCAAGCGGTTCGTGGCGGTCAAACTGATCAAGGCCGGGATGGACTCGAAGACCGTGCTGGCCCGGTTCGACGCCGAGCGGCAGGCGCTGGCGCTCATGGACCACCCGAACATCGCCAAGGTGCTCGACGGCGGGCTGCACGACAGTCGCCCGTACTTCGTGATGGAACTGGTCAAGGGGGTGCCGATCACCGACTACTGCGACAAGTGCAAGCTGACGCCGCGACAGCGGCTGGAGCTGTTCGTGCCGGTCTGCCAGGCCATCCAGCACGCCCACCAGAAGGGCATCATCCACCGCGACATCAAGCCGTCGAACGTGATGGTCGCCCTGTACGACGACAAGCCGGTGGTGAAGGTGATCGACTTCGGGGTCGCCAAAGCGACCGGCGGGGCGCTGACCGAGCACACCCTCGACACCGGCTTCGGCGGGGTGGTCGGGACGCCGCAGTACATGTCCCCGGAGCAGGCGACGTTCAACAACCTGGACATCGACACCCGCAGCGACGTGTACGCCCTCGGCGTGCTGCTGTACGAACTGCTGGCGGGGTCGCCGCCGTTCTCCGGAGTGGAGTTGAAAAAGAAGGGGCTGCTGGAAATCCTGCGGGTGGTCCGTGAGGAAGAGCCGCCGCGGCCGAGTACGAAGCTGAGCACGGCCGACGCGCTGCCGACGCTCTCGGCCAACCGCGGCACGGAGCCGAAGAAGCTGACGGGGCTGTTGCGGAACGAGCTCGACTGGATCGTGATGAAGGCGCTGGAGAAGGACCGCACCCGCCGCTACGAGACGGCCAACGGGTTCGCGGCCGACGTGCTCCGGTACCTGGCGGGCGAGGCGGTCCAGGCCCACCCGCCGAGCACGGCCTACCGGGTGAAGAAGTTCGTCCGGCGGAACAAGGGGCAGGTCGTCGCGGCGAGTCTGGTGCTGTTCGCCCTGCTGGCCGGCATGGCCGGGACAACCTGGCAGGCGTCCCGGGCTGAGCGTGCCCGCGATGCCGAGGCGAGCCAGCGCCAGTTCGCCCAGGAGAACGAGGCGAAGGCCGTCGCGGCCGCGGAGGCAGAGAAGGCCGCCAACGAGCAGGCCCAGAAGCGATTGGTCCAGATCGAGAAGGGCAACGAGATCATCACGTCGATCTTCACCGACCTGGACATCCGCCAGGTGAAAGCGGGGACCGAGCCGCTGGAGGCGGTGCTGGCGAAGCGGCTGGTGAAGGCGGCCGGGCAACTGGAAGGGGAAGCGGTCGGCGACCCGCTGGCGGTGGCGAGCCTGCAGGACAGCCTGGGCGAGTCCCTGCAAAATCTGGGGCATCCGCAAGACGCGATCGGGCTGTTCATCAAGGCGCGCGCGGTTCGCACAGCCAGCCGGGGTGCCGACCACCCCGACACGCTCATGAGCATGGGCAACCTGGCGTCGGCCTACAGGGATGCCGGCCAGCTGGACCTGGCCCTGCCGCTCCTGGAAGAAACCCTGAAGCTCCGGAAAGGCAGGTTAGGGGTCGACCACCCCAGCACGCTCGTGAGCATGGCCAACCTGGCGGCGGGCTACCAGAGCGTCAGCAAGCTGGACCTGGCCCTGCCGCTCTGGGAGGAAACCCTGAAGCTCCATAAGGCCAAACTGGGGATCGACCATCCCAGCACCCTCCTGAGCATGACCAACCTGGCAGGGGGCTACGAGACCGCCGGCAAGCTGGACCAGGCCCTGCCGCTATTCGAGGAAGCCCTGAAGCTCAGTAAGGCCAAACTCGGGGCCGACCACCCCGACACGCTCGCGAGCATGGGCAGCCTGGCGTGGAGCTACCGGACCGCCGGGAAATTGGACCTGGCCCTGCCGCTCCTGGAGGAAACCCTGAAGCTCCGGAAGGCCAAGCTGGGGGCCGACCACCCCCACACCCTCGTGAGCATGGGCAACCTGGCGGAGGGCTACCAGGCTGCCGGCAAGCTGGACCTGGCCCTGCCGCTCTTCGAGGAAACCCTGAAGCTACAGAAGGTCAAGATGGGGGCCGACCACCCCAGCACGCTCATCAGCATGAACAACCTGGCGGCAGGCTACCTGTACGCCGGCACGCCGGACCTGGCCCTGCCGCTCCTGGAAGAAACCCTGAAGCTCCGGAAAGGCAAGTTGGGGGCCGACCACCACGATACGCTCGCGTCCTTGGGTAACCTGGCAGCGACCTATCACGCCGCCGGGAAATTGGACCTGGCCCTGCCACTCTTCGAGGAAACCCTGAAGCTCTATAAGGCCAAACTCGGGGCCGACCACCCCCACACGCTCACGAGCATGAGCAACTTGGCGGCGGGATACCGGACTGCCGGCAAGCTGGACCTAGCCCTGCCTCTCTTCCAGGAAGCGGCCGCGGGCGTCGAAAAGAGGCGCTTCCAGCACCAGGACGCGGGCGAGATCGTCACCGACCTGATCGACTGCCACGAGCGGCTGCGGCAGTTCGGCCGGGCCGAGGCGTGGCGGCGGAAGTGGCTGGCGGTGGTCAAGGAGCGCTCCGGGGCCGACTCGCTCCCCTACGCCGGCGAGCTGGCGGCGCTCGGCATGAACCTGCTCCAGCAGAAGAAGTGGGCCGACGCCGAGCCCGTGCTCCGCGAGTGCCTCGCCCTCCGCGAGAAGAAGCAGCCCGACGCCTGGACGACGTTCAACACGCAGTCGCTGCTCGGCGGGGCGCTGCTGGGCCAGAAGAAGTACGCCGACGCCGAACCGCTGCTGGTCAAGGGCTACGAGGGGATGAAGCGGCGGGAGAAGACGATCCCGCCGCCGGCCGCGACCCGCCTCCCCGACGCCCTCGACCGGCTGATCGAACTCCACACCGCGACGACCAAGCCGGACGAGGTGAAGACGTGGCGGGCCGAGCGGGCCAAGTACCCGACGCCACCGGAACTCGCCCCGCCGCCGCGGGAGAAGAAGTGAGCGGCTCTCGCCGTCACGCGACCCGGTGCCGCGTCTGGCCGCGGGTCTTCGCCCACGCGCCTGGCGGCGGGTCGGCCCCGGCAGAGCGGGTGGGCAACGCGGACAGGACGTGCGTCGGGTAGGCCCACGGGTTGTGGTGATGCCACCGGGTATCGGCGCAAACGCTCGGGAGTACCGAGGCGGTCGGCAGGCCGCCGTCGCCGCCGATCGGTAGCCAGTGCGCACGTCCGACCGCGATGGGGCGAATGGCGCGTTCGGCCTCGCCGTTGTCGATGAGCAGGTAGGGGGTAGCCGGGGGCGAAGGCCAACCTGCGGCAGCACACAAACCAGAGCCTTTCCGCCTTCCCCACCGGTTAGGAGCCAAGTCCCGGCGGGGAAAAGGTGACCGCCGCGGTGACGCCGGCAAGCCGCATGCAATCCCAGACGACGCGGCCGGACACGCCCTCAAAAGGAACCGCTTGCCAGCGTCACGGGTGTCCGAGAAAGTGCCTTCGGCAGTCGGCCGCCGGACATGGTGTCTACCCGCGCTAATGCGACCGCCCGAAAGTCCCCCGGGAAGTGCCGAACAGCACCCGGTCGGACCGGAGGACGCCCCGTCCGGCCGGTCCCCCGTCCCGATGAAGCCCGCGCGGCGACGCCCTCCCGGATTCATTCCGCGGGCGGGGTGACGTGTCCGTGACCGGTCGAGCCGCCCCGCCGGGCCGGGCGGCGGTCCGGACACCTCAATCGGCGGGCTACCCGCGTCACAACACCTGACGGACCCGCTTACCGCGGCCCGCCCCCCGCCGGCCCCGCCCGCACCACGTCGGTGTGCGCGGGGCCGGTCCCATTTCCAGAGGACTCTCGCATGCCCGCCGCCGCCGCTCCTGTCCCAAAGGTTACTGCCGACCGCCACCGGGCGTTCCTGGCCCTGCTGCCGGCCGTCCGGGCCTACGCCCGGGCCGCATCGCGTTCGATCCGCTGCCCGTACGACCGCGAGGACGCCGAGGCCGAGGTCGTCGCCCGGGCCTGGGAGGCGTTCGCCGCCGACCGCCCCCGCCGCCCGGTGTCGGGGGGAAGGCGATGACCGGCCCCGTCGTCCTCGACGAGTTCCACGTCACCCTGCTGGTCCCCGCCGGCCTCAAAGACGATGAGGCGCGGGCCGCCCGGCGGGTACTCCATCAGCCGGCCTTCCGGGCCCGCCTGGCCCGGGCCGTCCGCCGCCTCGTGGCCCGCCACCCGGCCCTCGCCGTCGTCACCGTCCGCGTGTCCCGCTGATGCCCTCCCCAACCCGACACGGAGTCCCATGAAAGCCATCCGACCCCCCATCGACGCTGACCCCAACGCCGTTCGCCGCAAGTTCGCCCAAGCCCGCGAGGAACTGTCGGCCGCCCTCGTGGAGCGGGACGACGAAGTCGACCTCGTCCTGACTGCTCTCGTCGCCAACGAACACGCCCTGTTGGTCGGCCCGCCGGGGTCGGCGAAGAGTTTGCTCCTCGACGCGGTCCTGGCGTGGACCGGCGGGGCCAAGTTCAGCGTCCTCCTCACGAAGTTCACCACCCCCGACGAGGTCGTCGGGCCGGTCAGCCTGGCCGCCCTCAAGGACGACCAGTACCGCCGGGTGACGACCGGCAAGCTGCCCGAGGCCGACTACGCCTTCGTCGACGAGGTGTTCCAGGGTAGCTCGGCCATCCTCAACACCCTGTTGAAGATTCTGAACGAGCGGACGTACGACGCCGGCGACGGGGTCGCCCGCAAAGTGCCCCTCAAGCTGTGCGTCGGGGCGTCGAACGGGTGGCCGGACCCGGACACGGGGAAGGAGCTGGCCGCCCTGGCCGACCGGTTCCTGCTCCGGGCGGCCGTCGCCCCGGTCCGGTCCCGGGCCGGCCGCGAGCGCCTCCTCTGGGCCGGCGACTTGACGCCCCGGCTGTCGGCGACGATCGCCCCGGCCGAGGTCGAGCAGGCCCGGCGGGCGGCGGCCGGCCTGCCGTGGTCGCCGGACGCGAAAGAAGCACTCGAGGCGGTCCTGGTCGAGCTGGCCCGGGCGGGGGTCCGTCCCGGCGACCGGCGGCAGGTCAAGACCGTCGGGGCCGTCCGGGCGTTCGCCTACCTGAGCGGGGCCGACGAGGTGCGGCCCGAGCACCTGGAGGTCGCCCGCCACTGCCTGTGGGACGACCCCGTGGACCAGCCGCGGATCGTCGCCGAGGTCATCGCCAAGGTGGCCAACCCGGCCGGCATGCGGGTGGCCCAACTCCTCGTCGAGGCCGACGACGTGGCGGCCGGGGCCGACGCCCGGGACCTGGCGGCCGCCGCCACGGCCGCGGCCAAGCTCGCCGAGATCGACCGCCAGCTCGCCAGCCTGGCCCCGACCGGCCGGGCCGAGGCGGCCCGGATACACGTCCGGGACCAGCTCAAGCGCCTGAAGCTCGCCTCGCTCGCGGCCGTCTGACCCGCCTGCCCCAAACCACGGAGGACCGATGGACCCCAAAGAACTGCTGAAGCTGCTGGACCTCGACGGCGACCCGCCCGACCCGACGGCCGGTCCTGACATCCTCGCCCCGGCCCCCGATGAAGCGTCGCCGGCCGATCTCAGCCCGACGGCCCTGGCCGTCGACGCCTGGGGCCTGCGGCGGGGCCGGGACCTGGCGGCCGAGAGCGACCGGCTGAAGGCGGCCGGCGTCGACGACTACGCCGCGGCCGACTTCTTCTGGGCCGCCTTCGACCCGGACCCCCGCCTACTACCCGTTTGTGTGGACCCCCGCCGGCACCGGTTCCTGGCCCACCTGTTCGACACCCCCGGGTACCGGTCGCTGCACGCCGCGACCCGCCTGGACGACACCGCCGCGGGGATCGCCGCCGCCCACTTCGCCGGCCAGTTCGCCGAACTCGCGCAGGACACCGCCCCGGCGGTCTCAGCACACGGCATGCGGGAGGAGGTCGCCGCCCTGCGGGCCGCCGGCCGGGCGGTCGCCGACGCCGGCCAGGAGGTCGGCGAGCTGCGGGAGGCGAGCGCCGCGTTCGGCCTGGGGCCGGGGTCGCCGGGGGCGGCCGACCCGGCCGCCATCGCCGCCCTCTACAAGCGGGTCCGGGCCGACCCGGGCCTCGGGCGGGTGTGCGACCTGGCCGGCCGGTTCCGCCGGGTCGCCCGGTCCAAGCAGCGCATGAAAGTGATGCACGGCCGGGACGATGTCGTGGGGGTCGAGCCCGGCGGGGAGGTCGGCCGGCTCTTGCCCGTCGAACTCGCCCGGCTGACCGTCCCCGCGTTCGAGCTCGACGCCCTCCGGCGGATCGCCGAGCGGCAGGCCCTCTGCCGCGAGTACTCGGCCGCCGAGCCGGCGGGTAAAGGTCCCGTCATCGTGTCGGTCGACGAGTCCGGCAGCATGCAGGGGGCGAAGGCCGAGACGGCCAAGGCCCTGGCCCTGGCGGTGGCCTGGGTCGCCCGCCGGCGGCGGCGGTGGGTGGGGCTGGTGGCGTACTCCGGCGACTCGGGCGAGCGACTCCTCGCGCTGCCGCCCGGCCGGTGGGACGAGCACGCCCTCGTTGACTGGGTCTGCGCCTTCCTCGGCCGGGGGAGTTCCCTCGACGTGCCGGTCCGCGAGCTGCCCGACTACTACCGCCGGCTCGGGGCCCCCGCCGGGGTCACGGACATCCTGTTCGTCACCGACGCCCGGTGCCGCATCCCGGCCGACGCGGCCGCCCGGTTCAACGCCTGGCGGCGGTCGGTCAAGGCCCGGGTCGTGTCGCTCGTCGTCGGCGGCGACCCCGGGGACCTGGCGGCCGTCAGCGACGAGTGCCACCGGGTGGCCGAGTTGGCCCCGGACGACCCGGCCGTCGGCCGCGTCCTGTCCCTCTGACCGTCGGTTTGCCCCCGGCCGCCCAAAGGATTGGACCTGCAAACCAGGTCCAGCCCGCCGGACGGCCGGTTCGTTTCTCCACCCCAATCGAGAGGATCGCCCCCATGATCATGCTCCGCAACGCCCCGCCGCCCGTGCCGACCGGCACCCGACTTTTGGGCGAGGTCATCACCTGGTCGTGTTCCGGCACCGTCGTCCGCCACCCGGACCTGGTCGCCGCCCTAGGGGCCGCCGGCCTGGACGCCGGGGTGGCCCGGGAACTCGCCCCCCGGCACGCCTTCACCCGCGCCTGCCGGCGGCTGTCCGACCGCCGGGTCATCCGGGCCGTCGCCGAGGACGCCAGTTCGGTGACGTTCCAGTTCACGGCCGAGAGCCGGGCCGGGGACGCGTACGAGTACACCCTCGAGACCCGGCTGACGTTGGACAAGACGACCGGGGCCGTGACCTGCGACCTGCCCGGCCTGGCGACCCTCGCCCAGGACGAACTCGACCGGTGCGTGGCCGCCCGGACTGGGGCCGACGTGACGCGGGTGGTCCAGAAGCTGTTCGACCGGCACGCCGACCTGTTCCCGGTCCGCGAGAGGGGCGGGTGCTACTTCGTCCCGGCCGAGTACACGCCGTTCGTCGACCGGGTCCAGGGGTTCCTGGGCCGCCTCAACGGCCGGGTGGCTCGCTTCCCGGTCCCGGCCGGCACCCCCGACGGGGACCGGAGCGTCCAGGACGCGGTCGCCGCCGGCCTGGCGGCGGTCGTCGCCGACTACCGGCGGGCGGTGGCCGGGTTCGCCGCCGACACCCGGCCGTCGACGGTCGCGAAGGCCGCCGAGAAGATCCGCACCACGAAGTTCAAGGTCGAGGCGTACGCCGCGTACCTGGCCGACGGGCGGGACCGGCTCGAGCGCGATCTGGCCGAGGCCCAGGCCGAGCTGCGGGCCAAGGTCGCCGCCCTGGCCGCCGATCCCGTCCCGGCCTGACTACCCCCTTTGCGTCGGCGGCGGCCGGGGCATCAACTCGACCCTTTACTCCCACGACGGAGGACGTGATGATCGTGCTGACCCGCGACCTGGCCCGGCGGTTCCGGGCGGTCGCCAGGAAGTGCCAGCCCGGCCGCCCGAGGGGGCCGGCCCCACCGGTCGTCTGCCGGACCGCCGGCGGGGTGCTGACCCTGACCGCCCGGCTCGGCGATGTCACCCTGGGTCTGACTGCCCCGGCCCCGCCGGCACCCGACGAGACCCTGGTCG
>JAABUN010004762.1_pt1 | contig 17859 bp, 14 predicted proteins | sample 5559311 | NCBI WGS metagenome assembly JAABUN01 (sample SAMN10711877, study PRJNA513370) | rock metagenome | isolation source: Antarctica rocks | place: Antarctica: Victoria Land, Siegfried Peak sud | reverse complement strand
CGTGATACTTTTTCTGTGGCATAGTTTTGTCAACTCCATTTGAGCAAACTATACCGAATCAAAGAGCAGTCCATCAAAACTAAATAGTCAATGCACTAGCACCAATGGTTAATTATTAACTAATAAACCAAATCGAGTATCGTGTAAAATACAGCTTTTGACAGCTGATGAAAAGCGAAATGTAAAAGTTAGAAAAATAATATTTTCGTTTTTCACTTCAAAAAAGAACGCTGTTTTAATATAGTGGTATTGTCGGTTCGAGCAATTAAATATATGAGTAGGAAAAACGTTTCCATCCCTTTGAATCTTATCACTGGCGACAATCTCTCGACTGCCGCCAAGGTCATTTATGCGGTACTCAAAACTTTTCAGACAGGCAGAATTATGCCTTATGCAAACGACTCGGTGGTTGTTACGCACAATCAGATTATTAAACGCAGTTCCTTATCAAAACACACTGTCATAAAAGCGTTAAATCTGCTGGAAGCGACCGGTTGGATCGAGCGGGAAGTAAATTCCGGTTTCGCAAGCGAATACATTTTTACGATTCCTCCAAACCTGTAACTGCATTTCAGTTAATAAGAGCGGACGACTAAGACCTCTGTTTGCTTTCTTATCCAACGCGGACAAAGCAGGCGCCGAGAGACATTTTCAGCAAAAGGCGCGCCCGACTTGCCAATCGAAATTCGACGCTGAAAAAAGCGGGAATCAAAGTAAAAATACTATACGGATGTGTCGGCAGTTTCCGTTCGTTAAGCTCGGCTTTTTCTTTTCGCCGTCCGAAATACGGCAAAACCGATAATATTTGTAATGACAATCAATCCGACGATTTTAACTGCGAACATCAAACGGCTTTCGACCTGAATAATCGGAACTACGGAAAGCGCGACATACAAAAACGTCATCAAAAAACCTGAGAACGCGGCGATTTTCAACCATATCGGCGGCGATGGAGTTATTTTTCTTAATCCGATTAGCGGCAGGGCGAACATCACCAGATAAGTCAGGGCGTAAAACACGCCCGAGGCGTTCCACAACAATTGAAACGCTTCCTGTTTGCCGACGCCGATGAGCCCGACTATCGCCAGCAGAAGCGTCGCCGCTCCGACGAATAAAATCGAATTGACCGGAGTCTTATATTTGGCGTGCAGCGTGACGAACCAGGCGGGAAGCAGATTATCCCAACCGGCGACCATCGGAAGCCGCGTGTTGCCTGAAAACATCACGCTCGCCTGCGCCAGACGAATGCTCAATAAAGCCAGGATGACGAGGGGCGCAACTGCGGCGGCAAAACCGAGCGGGCGAAAACCGACGCTTAAAACCTGCGGAATCGGAGCAATCAAATCAATCTGGTCTTGCGGAATCAATGCCAGCATCGAACTCGTCCCGAGAATGAACAACACGGCAATGACCGGCGCCGCGACCATTACCGAGCGGCTGATGGCGCGCACCGGATTACGGCATTCTCCGGCGTGAATCGCCACATATTCAAACCCGCCGAGCGCGCCGAAACCCATTTTGCCGAGCAAGTTCAGAGTCATCAGTGAAAATACGGGCATCTCGATTTGAAGCGGATGATATTCGGGAAGCGTGCCGTTCGCCACGTTCAGCAGAGGAAGCAGCAGAATCGCCGCAAACGTCAGCAACATCAATCCGGCGCCGACTTTGTGAATCCACTTGCCGACACCCAAACCGATGCTCGCCAGCAGGACGAGCGCGCCGATAATCACTACATTGACCGCGCCGATAAACAACTTGTTGCTCGTCAGTCCTTCGCCGCCCGGTCCGACGATATAAACCAGATATTGTGTTATTTGCAGTCCGGCTTCCGACGTACTTAAAACAGCCATCAGCCAAAGGTTCCAGGCGACGAGAAACCCCGTCAATTCGTTGAAGCCGAGTTTCGCCCATTGATAGAGACCGCCTTCGAGCGGCATCAGACGGTTGAGATAAATCACGACGATTGCCGACGGCACGTAAAATAAAAGCATCGCCCCGAGCCACAAAATTATATGCGACGCTCCCTGCTTTGCCGCGACGCCGATCCAGGGAAGTCCGACGATAAACAGAATTTGCGTCAGCACGAGGTCGGTCAGTCCGAGTTCTTTTTTAAAGTCGCGGCTGTGTTCTTCGACACGCTCTTCCCGATGCTGAAAATCTGCTGCGGCATTGTTGTCTCGATTCTCTGTCATAGAATTAATTCGCCTCAATCAGCGACATTTATCATAATTTTTTATATTAACTTCGGAATAAAGCAGCGGAAATACATTTGAACGATTTTAGCCAATCTCTATAAAAATTGAGTGAAGCGCATCGCGTAAAATGCCGCTGCGGAATTCACAAAAGTCTTTGTCTATTCAAAAAAATACATATTCGGCGAATGTAAAGCAATAATATTCTGATTCGGGGAAAAATCAAGTATGAAGAGCGGTTGCGAATGTTTGTCTTATCGAGGACAATTTCAAGAACAAATTACAAGACTTTTGTCGTTGACAATTTCGACTTCATTTTGATTTTGATTTATAGTTTTAGCAAAGCTCAAACGCCGTCATTGACTTGGAGATAACTCGAATGAAACGTTTTTATATTTTTCCGCTCGTCATTTGTTTACTAATCGTTTCCGCCGCGCCGACTGCCGCCTTTGCGCAGGAATCCGACCGCACACTTCAACTTTTGCGCGCGCTTTCGGAAGCTCCGGGACCGTCGGGTTTTGAAGAGCCGGTGCGCCGGATTATGGTCGAGCAGATGAAGCCTTTTGCCGACCGCATCAGTTACGACGGATTAGGGTCGGTCATCGCGCAGCAGGGCGCGACCGGACCGCGCATAATAATCGACGCGCATATGGACGAACTCGGCGGAATGATTCGCCGCATTACGCCGGACGGCTATCTCTCGATGCAAATGCTCGGCGGTTGGCTCGACCAGGCATTAGTCGATCAGCGCTGGACGATTGTGACGGCGAAAGGACAAATTCAGGCGATTACCGGCATCCGCGACGTGCATATCGTGTCGCCCGCCGAACGCGACAGAGTTTATCCGCGCGACTCGCTGCTGCTCGATGTCGGCGCTAAAAACGCTGCGGAAGTTCGGGCAATGGGCATTGAAATCGGCGACCCGGTGGCGCCGGACGCGCCTTTCTCCGTGATGAACGGAACGAATAATTATCTCGGTAAGGCGTGGGACGACCGGATCGGCTGCGCCGTGATAATCGAAGTGATGCGCCGTCTGAAAACGAGCGCGCATCCGAACCAGATATTTTATGCGGCGACCGTGCAGGAAGAAATCGGTTTGCGCGGCGCGCACACGGCTTCGGACGTTATCAAGCCGGACATCGGCATCGCTCTCGAAGGCGGCATCACGGGCGATTCGCCCGGTTCGCGCCCCGAAGAATCACAGGCAAAACTCGGCGGCGGTCCCGGCGTTTTTCTGTATGATTCGAGCGCGCTGCCGAACCGCAAATTCGTCGCCCTGCTCAAACAGGTCGCGGCGGAAAATAAAATCCCGCTGCAATTTGATTTAGTGCAGGGTTACGGCGACGATTCGGCGGAGATTCAGAAAAGCGGCGGCGGCGTGCCGACTATCAATCTGGTCGTCGTCGCGCGATACACGCACGCGCATAACGGCATTGTCAATCGCGGCGATTTCGATAAAATGGTTGATTTGGTGGTCGCGCTGATTCAAAAACTCGACGCTAAAACCGTTGCCGGTATCAAGGATTTTACGCCGTAGTCTTATTGATTTGCGCGGCAAAATGTCTTAAGCATCGGATTTATAAACAATAAAAAAATAGGAGAAATAATGGCTCAGGAACAAAGCGTAAAATGGTATCGGTGGGACGATATGCCGAAGGAAAACGTCGCTGAAAAGCTCGACCGCCGACTTATTACCGGCGAGCGGATGATGCTGGCGCACGTCTACCTGAAAAAAGGAGCGATTGTCCCGCGGCACGCGCACGAAAACGAACAGTTGACTTATATTTTAGAAGGCGCGCTGCGGTTTTGGATCGGCGAAGACGAAACCGAAACGCTCGACGTGCGCGCCGGCGAAGTGCTGCACATTCCGTCAAACGTTCCGCATAAAGCCGAAGCGCTCGAAGACACGCTCGACGTGGATATTTTCAGCCCGCCGCGTCAGGATTGGCTCGATAAAACCGACGATTATCTGAGGCGCAAATAGTTATGGATTTAGGACTCAAAGGAAAAGTCGCCTTCGTCGCGGCGGCAAGCAAGGGTCTCGGGCGCGCCGTCGCCGAAGAATTAGCTGCCGAAGGCGCGTCGCTCGTGTTGTGCGCGCGCAACGCCGAAAACCTCAATACAGTCAGCGAGCAAATTGCCCGAACGTCGAGCGTGTCCGTTTTGCCCGTTGTCGCCGATGTTTCAATCGCCGAAGACGTGGCGCGGGCGGTTCGAGCCGGCGTCGAAAAATTCGGGCGGATAGATATTCTCGTCACCAACGCCGGCGGTCCGCCTGCCGGACAATTCGAGAATTTGAGCCGCGAGATGTGGGACGCGGCGACACGCCTGACACTGAACAGCGTTTTGGAATTGACGAGAGCCGTTTTGCCCGGAATGAAAGAGCGGCGTTGGGGGCGGATTCTCAATATTACATCCATCGCCGTCAAACAGCCGGTAGATAATTTGATGTTGTCAAACAGCCTGCGCGCGGCGGTGACGGGATTTGCGCGGACGTTGGCGAACGAAGTGGCGACCCAGGGAATTACGGTTAATAATATACTTCCCGGCTACACGCGCACCGAGCGAATCGAAGAATTAGCACAAGCGGCGGCGGACAGCGAAAAAATTAGCCGGGCGGAAGCCGCCGCCAGATGGGAAAATGAAATCCCGATGCGGCGTCTGGGCGAGCCGCGCGAATTTGCCGCGCTCGCCGCTTTTCTCGTCTCGGAACGGGCAAGCTATATCACCGGAACATCAATTGCGGTCGACGGCGGGTGGATTCGCTCGCTTATTTAAATGCGTTTAGATTTGGCTGATAAAACGTCCTGGATTAGCCCGTTTTGTAGAAAGTTCAGCTCAAATTGCACGGAAAATACTCACCTATTTTTGCCGATTTTGTAAAATCATTTTAAATGAGCCGGACTGAAGTTCATCCAGCGAAAGACCGGTTAGATTCTGCGCTTCCTGTTCGGACAAAGCGCCGCAGTTGATGGCGCGGAGAAAATAATTTAACAATCCTTGTCCGGTTGCCGCGTCATCGAAAACATCGCCGACGAGCGTCGCCTGCGCCGCCTTGGCGACAAAATTGCTCAGTCGTTCGCTCGCCGCGTCCAAGCCTTCGAGAAAAAACGTGTAAACCGCCGCATAGCGCGTCGAAAACTGCGCCGGATGCAAATCCCATCCTTGATAAAAAGCATTGGTGAGCGAATGTCGAACGTGGTCGTAATGCAGCTTCCACGCGCGATGAACGACCGCCGCGTTTTCCGCTTTTTGTTCGGCAGTCAGTTCTCCGCGATGCGGCGCAATGGGCATAATATTCGTCGCGCCGTCCGACAGCCAGATTCCCGTTCCGCCGAAAGAAACCTGCATTACGTGGCGCGCGAAATCACACGCCGGATGCAGCATATCCTGATACGCGGCGGTAATGCTGCAGCTCGCCGTATAATCATAAGTCCCGAAATGCGCCGCCGTGCAGCGTCCGCGAGCGGCATCGAGCATCTGCGGCAAATTCGTTTCGCCGCGTTCGTTGATGATTGATTGCGTCGTCTCAACCATCATCTCCATTTTAAGCGAGCCTTTTGGCAAACCGAGTTTCGGCTCGAGCAAATCGAAGATGTCGGCGAGCGCGGTGACTTGCGCTGGATGCACGATTTTCGGCAGCGTAACGACAAAATTTTCCGGCAACTGTCCGCCGGCAGCTTCGACGAGCGTCGTTAAAAACAAATCGAGCGTGCGAATACTGCGGGCGTGCAGCTCTTCGGAAAAAGTTTTGATGCGAATGCCGATAAACGGCGGCAGCGTTCCGGCTTCAAAACCTTTTGCCGCTTCCTGCGCGGCTGTTACGGCGTGTCCGTCCTCTTCGGCGTCGGGGCGCGTGCCGTACCCATCTTCAAAATCAATGCGAAAATCTTCGACCGCTTCGCGCACGAGTTTTTCGCGCACGCGCTCGTAAATCGTGTCGGCTAACTTGTCCGGCAGTCCGAGAACCTGCGCGAAAGTCTTTGCGTCAGGCGCATACGTTTCAAATGAGCTCATCGCAAGCCCGCCGAGCCGCGATGCGGTGTCCGATTTAAAAAGATGCGCGCCGCCGTAAACCGTATGCACCGGCTGACGGCGACCCGATTCGCCCGGATAGCGCGAAGCGAAAGCGGTGAGAGACGATTGCAGTCCGTTGGTGATTTCCTGCATTGATTCCTGAGAAAGTGTTGTTTTCATAGTAAATTTCGGTTTCGTGTTTTCATAGCGCAGTCGGCTAACGGCTCAAACGCGCTTCAATCAAGCCGTGCGGCTCGTCCATCGGCAAGAATATCTGGTTGCCGTTTTCCAAGCCCAAGCGCGACAAATCTACCGGCAAATAATGGATGTTCGGCAGCGAGAAAGCGATTTCCGCGATGGCGGGAAATTTCTTCAACACCGCTTCGCCCATTGCATAAAGCGTGTGCTGCACCGAAAAGCTGTCGTGTCCGGCAAAAGTTTCGATAATCGTCTGCCGCACGCCGCGCCAGGCGTCGCCCGCCGCTTTTTCCGAATCGGCGTAACGCCAATCGGCTTTGATGGAAGTGGCAAGGATTCGGTCGGTCGTTTCCGGCAAAGTCGTGTATTGGTCTTTGACGAAACCGACGAAACCCGATTCGGTTGTTTTCAGGACAATTAAATCTTCAATGCCCGATTCAATCGCTGCGCCTTCGCGCGTCATGCTAACTTTTGCCGTGCGCTTTTCGTCGCTGCCTTTGATGAAAGAATGCGGGTGCGCCTGCTCGCCTAAAGCCATTCGCGCCCAGCCGTGTTCGGCAATTTCGATAATAACCCGTGTGACGGGCGGATTGTTCGTCAAAAAATGATTTGCCAACCGCAACGCAAACGTTTCGATTTCTTCGATTTCCCGTGTCTGCGAAGCTAACGCGTAGACCGTATTTTTCATCGTGTCGGTCGGCAGAACGACGCTGTTATCACCGACGGTGTGAACTTCCGTAAATTCCCCTTCAAACGTTATACGGACGGTAGTTTCCTGTATTTCGTGCAGCGCACCGCGCCGCGCCGCTTTCATCAGCCGCACGCGCGATTTGCCATAATTGTTGTGGACTATTTTGACTGACATCATTAAATTTTGGATTTTGGATTTTGGATTGCAGACAAATCCAAAATCCAAAATCACATTTATTTAGCTTCCGCGATAAGTCGAGTAACCGAACGGACTCAAGAGAAGCGGAACGTGGTAATGCTGCACCGCGTCGCGCACGGTGAACGCAACCGTAACCTGCGGATAAAAACTTTCGATTTTTTGTTGTGAAAAATAATTTCCCGTGTCGAAAGTAAGACGGTAATTTCCCGCCGGTAAAATCCCTTCCGACGCGAGCAAGTCGCTCAAACGTCCGTCTGAATCCGTCGCGCCTTTGCCGACGATTTCCCAGCCCGATGAAGTTTGCCTTTCCAAAATAACCGGAACGCCGCTTGCCGGACAGCCTTTTGAAACGTCTAAAATATGCGTCGTGATTGCGCTCATCCGATTTCTGTGTTTAAAAGTTTCTTCAACCTGATTTCCGTTATCTTTCTCTGCTCGTCAGCCGCAATGCGAATTTCCGAATCGGCATCATTATTCAAACGGCGGCGGCAAAGTTCGAGCATTTCCTGAGCGCTTCTCCCCGTCGCGCAGACGATAAATATAAACCCGAATTTCTCTTCATACAAACGGTTAGCATTTTCCAATTCATCGCGCAGCGAAGCGGCGGCGGTTTGCGTGCCGGACTGTTCCGCGTTTGACCATTCGGCAGCTTGCGCCGATTGATGAGCGACGGCTTTTTTCGCGCCGATTTTCGGATGCGCGGCAAACGCTTCAAGCCAATCCTGCGCGTCGAGATTCAGCCAGATTTGCCTCGCTTGTTTTATCAATTCGGCGACATCGGCAAACGGTCGCGCTTCGGTCATCAAACGCGCCCAGGTTTGCGAGCCGCAGCAACTCAAAAAATCGGCTTCCGCCGTTTCGTTTGCGGCTTGATTTAACTGTTCTAATTCTTTGTTCATTCCGAAATTCTCCCGAAAAGCCGCAAACGACTCACGCCGCCGTCAGGAAAAATGTTAAATCGAACGTGCGTTGCCGCGCCGCAATCTTTTATTTCATCAACGCAGACGTGCCGCGTGTGCGCTTGAAGTTTTGTATTCGGAAGAAGCTCCTGCCAGACGATTTCATCCGGATTTGTGTTGTTGCCCGCCTCAATCAAGCAGCTTTCGGGATAATTTCCTTTAAAATGCGACGTATCTATTTCAACGCGCCTGATAGTTCCGGCATTGCCTAATTTAATAACGCACCAATCGAAACCTGTCCCGCGCCGCCGCTTGGTTTCCCATCCGTCGCTCATATCTTGAGCCAGTCCGGGCATAATCAAATTGTGCTTGTGTCCGAAAAACATATCGCTCGCCTGCAAAACCGTTCCGCCGTGTTCGACTGCCGCCAAATCAATCTCACTCGCGCGGCGGCGCAAAACTTCCCAATCCGGCAAAACTTCGCCAAAGACGCGAAGCCGCGCCACGCCGCCGTCGGGATAAATTTTCAGCCGCAAATGTGTAACACGCTCAGGAAAATTTATTATAAAACGATTGTTTGAATCGCCTTCCAATTCCGCTTGCGGCAGAATCTCAATCCATTCGGTTTCGGCATCGAGCAATTGCTCAACATTCGGCTGCCCGTCAATCGCACACGCTTCAATCGAACAATGCGATGGAAAATTGCCGCGAAAAAAACTCGTGTCCACGACGACGCCGTGAACGATTCCCGCGAGTCCCAATCGAATAATGCACCAATCAAAAGTTTCGTCCAGACGCGGCGAGCGACGGCGGCGAGTTTCCCAGCCGTCCATCCATTTGCCCAAATCCGTGTATTTGCCTTCGATAAAAATCGGCGCGGCGGGCTTGAGCAAATTTTCCTTCGGCGCGAAAAAATCATCGTTGGCGTATAAAACCGCGCCGCCCAGTTTTTCGCCAACTAAATCAATCAGTTCGGTAAAATCCATAATTATTTTCGACGGTTGTTATTTTGTCAGCAATGCGCCGGTTGTATTTTCGGCAAATCGTCCTTGCTCATAAACTCTCACGCCGCGCACATAAGTCGCTTCGACAACGCCGCGCAAATTCATTCCGGCATACGGCGTGAGTTTGTTTTTGAATTCGATAATTTCCGGCACGACTTTGAATTCTTTGTCCGGTTGAAAAATTACAATATCCGCATCAAAATCAACTGCCAGACGACCTTTCCGATTGTCCAAACTCGCCAGCTTTGCGGGCGCGGCGGACATCCAGCGAGTCAATTCGCGCAGCCCGAAACCGCGCTTTTGCATCTGCGTCCAAATTGCGGGCAGACTGAACTGCAAAGCCGCGATGCCGCCCCACGCTTCGAGAAAATCGCCCGTTTCCAGTAATTTCAAATTCGGCGTGCAGGGCGAATGGTCGGAGACAATCATATCAATCGTGCCGTCCGCCAGCGCCGCCCAAAGCCGTTCACGATTCTCGCGCTCGCGCACCGGCGGACAGCATTTGAAATGCGTCGCGCCGTCGGGAATTTCTTCCGCCGCAAAGGTCAAATAATGCGGACACGTTTCAACCGTCAGCGGCAAACCTTCCGCCTTCGCCGCTTTCAATAATGGCAGAACGTCCGACGAAGAATGATGAACGATGTGAACACGCGCTCCGGTTTTGCGGCACAGCCGAATCATCAATTCAACCGCTTCGTTTTCCGACGCTCGCGGGCGCGATTTTAGAAAGGTTTGATAATTTTGCGAATTATCGCCCGCTAATTCTGCGGCGGCATTTTCAATCGGTTCGGGCAATTCGGCGTGAACGAGCAAAACCGAATTTAATTTCGCCAATTCCGGCATTGCTTCGAGCAAATTCGATTCCGTAACGTGCGGAAATTCGTCGACGCCGGAATGAATTAGAAAGCATTTGAAGCCGCACACGCCGGCGTCTAAAAGCGGTTTTAATTCGCGCGTGTTGCCCGGAACTACGCCGCCCCAAAAAGCCGCGTCAACCGAGCATTGCCCTCGCGCCGCCGCGAGTTTCGCCGCGAATCCGTCAAGCGTGGTAGTCGGCGGAATGCTGTTGAGCGGCATATCGATCAGCGTCGTTACGCCGCCCGCCGCCGCCGCTCTGGTCGCCGTAGCAAATCCTTCCCAATCGGTGCGTCCCGGTTCGTTGACGTGAACGTGCGCGTCCACCAGTCCCGGCATCACCACCGCATCGCCCGCATCGGCGAGTGGCGTTTGAGTCGGGATGTCGTCCCAATCGCCCAAAGCGACAATGATGCCGTTAAGAATATGCACCGAAGCCGGACTGACGATTTCCGGCATTACAACGCGGCGACTGCGAATAATTAAGTCTGGTTTGTCCATTTCTCGTTTCGATGCGAACGTTAGCGGGCGGATTTTACTTCCGATAGCCTTTTTACATTTCAGCTAACGATCCGGCGGAGTCGCCGCCGCATTGTTGTCGATAAATCGCTCGAACCAGTAAATCTGCCAATTCATACTTTCGACAAGATGTTTCGGCTCACCCGTGCGCGTCAAATTATGATTTTCGCGCGGAAAGATAACGAACTCGGTCGTGACGCCGTAATGCTTCAAGGCGCGAAACCATTGTTCGCCCTGTTCGAGCGGGACGCGAAAATCATTTTCCGAATGCAGAATTAAAGTCGGCGTGCGAACCTGGCTCGCGTACTTGAGCGGCGAGCGTTGCCAATACAAATCGAATTGCTGGAACAAATCGCCGCCGAAGTCCGTCTTGTGTCCGTAAGCGCCGTCGCGCGTGCCTTCGTCGCTGATAAAGTCGACGACGCTGCGCAAGGTGACGGCGGCTTTAAAAATGTTCGTGTGACCGACAATCCAGTTCGTCATATAACCGCCGTAGCTGCCGCCGGTAACGCCCAGACGGTCGCGGTCAATCCACGGATATTTTTTTGAAGCGGCTTCGACGCCGTTCATCACGTCGGTGTAATCCTTGCCGCCCCATTCGCCCTCGATGCCGCGTTCAAACTTTTGCCCGTAGCCGGTCGAGCCGCGCGGATTCGTGAACAAAACCGCCCAGCCGCGCGCCGCGTAAACTTGAAATTCCTGATACCAATCGACCCCGTACATTCCGGCGGGTCCGCCGTGAATGTTAAGAATCAAAGGATATTTTTTATCTTCAACCCAACCGATTGGTTTGACCAAAAACCCGTCGACATCCCAATTGTCCGCGCCTTTGTAGGTGAAACGCTCGACATCCTGCAACTGAATTTGTCGCCAAAGTTTTTCATTGACGCGCGTCAACTGTCTTTCGTTAGCGCCCGTCATATTTGCAGCGTATAAATCATCGGGATGCTTGAAATCATTTGCCGCGTAAATCATCGCGCCTGTTTGTTTATTTACATCGACGTTATGCACGGCGCGCGCGCCCGACGTGATTTGTTTGATTTGCTTTGTCTTAGAATCAACGCGAAACAGATGCGACTCGCCTTTCGCGCCGCTTTCAAAATAAAGCGCGCGTCCGGTTTCCGCCCATTGCAGATTTGCCGGAATCAAATCCAAATCTTTCGCGGCTAAAACCGACGGCGCATTTCCGGCGCTCGAAGCAAGCCAGATTTTGGGATGCTCGCGTTCAAGCGTCTGTCCGACGAAGGCAATCGTTCGATTGTCGGGCGACCAGCGCGGGCTTTCGTCGGCTTCCGAATGGTCTGAAATTTTCGTCAGTTTATCCGTGCCGTCGGCGTTGATGACCCAGACATCGGTATTTCGACTTTCATCAAACGCTTTCCCGGTGCGGTCTGAAACAAAGGCGATGCGCGTTCCGTCCGGCGACCATTGCGGGTCGCTGTCGTTCCAGTCATCGCCCGATGTTATCTGCCGCGCCGCGCTCGTTTTTGCATCGACGATCCACAAATGAGCGCGCTTGTCGTCGAACCAGCCGGTATCGTTAAATTTGTATGAAAGATGTTTATAATGGCGCACGTCGCTTCGATTTGCGCGGTCGTCGCGTCCGTCCGTGCGACTGACGACGACGAAACGTGAGCCGTCGGGCGACCATTGAAAACTGTTCACGCCGTTTTTCAGATTCGAGGCGCGCATTGCTTCGCCGCCGCCCAGCGATAAAATATAAATCTGCGCGCGCGGCAGCTCGTTTGCCGGCGTTGTACTTAAAGCGCTCGAAACGCCCGGCGTGCCGGGCGCCGCCGGACTCGCCATTGTCACCGGATTGGCTGAAGGCGTTGGTGTAGTCGCGGGATTCTGAATATTAGTTACGGCTGGCGCATTGCCGTTTGGAGAAGCTGCCGTGATTTCATTCGTCGCGGGACGCGATGAGAGAAAGGCGAGTATCTGCCCGTCGGGACTCCAGCGCGGAGAAGTCGATGACTGCACGCTGTTTGTGAATTGTCGCGGCGGAGAGCTGCCGTTCGCCGCCGCTATCCAGATGTTCGACACGCGCCGATTCTGTTTCTGGTCGATTGTCGTCACGACATAAGCAAAGAGTTTTCCGTCCGGTGAAATACGCGGGTCGCTGACGAACTGAAATGAAAAATAATCTTCCGGCGTGATGCCGCGTTTCTTTTCATTATTCTGCGCCGTCAAAGTCGACCCGAAAATAAAAACGACGCTCAGGACACAAATTATTTTACGCATATCGAGCATCACATCCGCTTTACGAAAAAGAGCGTGAACAATTGTCATAAATTTGAAGTTCTATTGTTTTGAAGAAGTTTCTTTATAACACATTTATCGATTAAGGCGACAACTTGATTTCTATCATACCGAAGAAACGGATTGACTAGCAAAGCGCGACAGAAACCACGAACGAACTTTTTTCGACCCGACTCGAAATAGTAAAAAGCATCGAGTTTCAATGCCTGCCGCTTTTTACCGATAAAAAAGCAGCGCTTAATTTTGATCTAAACTTTCACAAATCATAAAACTTATGAAAATAATATCCGGCGAGAATAGCTTACGATAATAGCAATTAACAGTAGTAATAGCTGCTATATAAATCAGATAAAATACAATTTCAAAAGCCGGAAATCTTTCTCTCGCAGGCAAAATTTAATGGAATCAGATTTGCTATACAGAAACCTTATATAACAAAAAATTCATTATTTGATAATTGTCCGGCTACCGGCATCGATTTTCTATAAAGATAAGATTTTCCTGCTTTATAAAAAATTAATATCTAAAAAAGCTACTTTTTATCAATTGTGAATCCAACAGGTCATCATTCAATATTTGGTTTAGTTCGATACAAAACAGCGGATTAAATCAATACGAGAAAAATGGATATGAATTACATCAGGCGCGGCGCCGGAAAACCGCTGCTTTTACTGCACGGCATCGGCGGAAGCTGGCGTTCGTGGCGGACGATTCTCGATGATTTGGCTTTAGAGCGCGAAGTTATCGCCGTTGATTTGCCCGGACATGGAGATTCCGCGCCTTTGCGCGGCGCGATGACAATCGCGACTTTAGCCGATGCGGTGACGGAATTTTTGGAAGAAAACCGTCTGACGGGCGTTGATGTCGTCGGCAGCTCGATGGGCGCAAGGCTCGTTTTGGAATTAGCGCGGCGCGGCGCGGTCGGCGGCGTGGTTGCGCTCGACCCGGGCGGTTTCTGGGAAGGCTGGCAGATTCCCTTTTTTTATCACTCGATAAATTTATCAATTAAACTCGTTCGCGCTTTGCAGCCCGTGATGCCCGCCTTGACGCGAAATGTTATCGGTCGTTCATTATTGTTCGCGCAATTTTCGGCTCGTCCGTGGCAAATCGCGCCGAAAATTGCGCTCGCCGAGATGCGTACATTTGCCGAATCGCCGGTTTTCGACGAACTTTTATACAATTTAGCTTACGGCGAAGAGCAGAAAGGCGCGCCGCGCGGCTCGATTCGGCATCCTTTAATTATCGGTTGGGGACGGCACGACCGGGTGTGCCTGCCGAGTCAATCGCGACTCGCGCTGGCGAAATTTCCCGACGCGCAGCTTCACTGGTTCGACCGCTGCGGGCATTTTCCGCAATGGGATGCGCCTGCCGAAACCGTGCGTTTGATTTTGGACGGCACGGCGCAAAGCGAAATCGCCGGAACAAATGGTGTCGACGAAACTGCGAGTAGAATGCGGTCAAATGATTTTCGATTCCAGCATTAATTTAAAATAAAAGTCTGTTCTTAGTCTCACTCGTTGAGTCTTATGAATATAGATTTCCAAAAACTATCCTTTTATTGACTTGAGTGTGCCAAATGATTTGGCTAAGCGAACGATTTTTTTTCAATATAAAACACTAAAAACTTAAACCAAGGAGAAACAAATGACATACATTACGACAAGTGACAACACGAAACTTTATGTAAAAGATTGGGGAACGGGACGCCCCGTGATATTGATGCACGGCTGGCCTCTGTCAGCCGATAGCTGGGATGACCAGGCAATGGCAATCGCCGATGCGGGCTTTCGCGCCATCGCTTACGACCGGCGCGGTTTTGGTCGCTCCGAACAGCCGTGGAGCGGCTACGACTACGATACGCTCTCGGACGACTTAGCTTCGGTTATTAAAGAGACGGGCGCGACGGACGCTGCTATCGTCGGCTTTTCGATGGGCGGCGGCGAAGTCGCTCGTTATATGTCGCGGCACAAAGGAGAAAATGTTTCGCAAGCCGTGCTTATCTCTTCGGTCGTGCCTTATATGCTTAAAACCGAAGACAATCCGAACGGCACCGATAAGGCGACGTTCGACCAGATGACCGAAGCGATGAAGCAGGACCGGGCGAAATTTTTCGCGGGCTTTTTTAAAGATTTTTATGGTGTTGGTTTAATTTCCCATCCGGTCAGCGACGAACTGCTCGAAGCGTCCCGGAACGTGGCGATGCAGGCGAGTCTCAAGGCGACGCTCGATTGCGCCAAAGCCTTTGCGACGACGGATTTCCGTCCTGATTTGAAATCCTTTACAGTGCCGACGCTGATTATCCACGGCACTGCCGATCAAATCGTTCCGATAGATGCCAGCGCGCGGGCGGCAGTCAAAGGTATCGCCGATTCCAAACTGATTGAATACGACGGCGCGCCGCACGGTTTGTTCGCCACGCACAAAGAACAATTGACAGCCGACCTGCTCGAATTTCTGCGTCAGAAATAAGCAGGACATCCGGACAAATTATTTTTAACAAAGGAATGATACGGCAAATAAATGTCGTGTCATTCCTTATTTTAGTTTAAAATCGAATATCAAAAACTAATTATTCAGTGAATTTCAAACAGTCTCAAAACGATTATTTTTGTGACGAACAGAAAAGTTGAAAGTAATTTGTTGCGGCAAAGCTATTAAAGTTAAGATTAACATTAGAATTATACAATTTTTATGATGACATCTATTATGTTATTGATTTTCAGACTCTTTTTGACACAAACCTCAATCGGTTGTATTTTTAGATGAATTTCCAAATTTTGAGCGACAGTTAATGGTCAAAGCGCACGGACAAAAATCTAAGTTGTTCAATAACCACACGAGAGAAGTTTGACTTAACTTTCCAATCGCCTTTTACGGTTTTCAAATAAACAAAGAGAAATCCTGAACTGTTAAAAAAGCGGCTGTTTTGTGTCGGCGTTTAATAATGAAGCTGAATGCAAAGAGTAGATGAGTAAATTCGGAGTTTAGAAAATGAAATACCTATTAATAGCTTTTATTTTATTATTGAGTTTGTCGATTTTCGGCAGGCTCAAACCGTCTGCCCATTTTAACGTTGAAAAGACGAGGCGAGAAACCCAATTAAGTCTACATCGTGAGCAATTTAGACAATCAGTCGCAAAAAAACGAACTGGGAAATTCGATTTTTCCACAAAAAAAATCACTTTATCCGCACTTTCCGCATTGATGAACCCTTTTGCTGAATTTTTACTAGCCGGCGAACTTGATACCGGCTTTGGAACGGGCGGCAAAGTTACTACCCAATTTAGCAATTCAACGGCAGAGGCTCGGGCTGTCGCAACTCAGCCGGACGGAAAATTTGTTGCTGCCGGTTATAGCTCAAATGGTTCCAATATTGATTTTGCGCTGGCACGATATAATGTGAATGGCTCTTTAGATGGTACTTTTGGCAGCGGCGGGAAAGTAACAACCGACATCGGAAACACCGATAACGAAATTCTGGCGCTTGCCATTCAACCGGCAGACGGCAAATTAGTTGCTGCCGGAAATAGTTTTAATGGGATAAATGATGACTTTGCTTTAGTTCGTTACAAAACCGACGGAACACTGGATGAAACTTTTGGTACAAGCGGAGTTGTCACGACTGATTTTAATAATTCCTCTGAATATGTAGACGCGGTAGCAGTTCAATCTGACGGCAAGATTGTCGCTGCCGGTTATTTATTTAACGGCGCTTACTTTCACTTTGCGCTTGCTCGCTACAATTCAAACGGATCGCTCGATCAAAGTTTTGGCACGGGCGGCAAAGTAACAACTAATCTCACAAATTTTGATGATTTAGCGCGGGCAATCGCATTGCAGTCGGACGGCAAAATTATTGTCGCGGGCGAAGCAAATGGCGATTTCGCTTTGGCGCGTTACAACGCCGACGACGGTTCGCTGGACACGACTTTTGATAGTGACGGCATAGTTATCACATCGGTCAATATATTCGATGCCGCTTACGATGTCGCCATTCAACCCGACGGCAAAATCATTGCTGCCGGAGAAGCAAACGATGGTAATAATTCCGATTTTGCATTAATTCGATATCAGCCAGATGGCTCCTTAGATACAACATTTGATAACGACGCTATAGTAACGACTGCGATTGGAAGCGGCGACGAATTTGCCTCTTCGCTTGCAATCCAATCAAACGGCAAAATCGTTGCCGGAGGTTTTAGCTTTAATGGAACTGATGATGATTTTGCGCTCGTGCGTTACAACGAAAACGGTTCGCTTGATTCGTCATTCGGGTCGGGTGGCAAAGTTACGACGAATTTTGGGAGTATTTCATTTGATGACATTTCAGCGCTAACAATACAATCGGACAACAGAATTATTGCGGTCGGCAGAACTAATTCTGATTTCGCCGCTGCCGCTTATTATCTACAAACCATTTCTTGCTCGTACACGCTTTCACCAATCGGCGCAAACTCACCTGCAAATGGCGGAACCGGCAGTGTGACGATTACGACGGCAAATGGGTGCGCGTGGACAGCCGTTAGCAATAACGATTGGCTAACTGTTAATTCCGGCTCGAGCGGTACGGGCGGCGCGCCGGTCGGTTATTCGGCGGCGGCAAACAGCGGCGCGGCGCGTGTCGGGACAATCACCATTGCCGGACAAACCTTTACCGTCAATCAAGCGGCGGCGCCTCCTTCATATGAAGCGGACGTGGCATCGCGCCCGAATGGTAATGGTTCGGTCGACATCAACGACGTGCAACAAGTGCTGCGCTTTTCATCCGGTTCCGATTCCAATTACCAATCCAATGAGTTTCAGCGCGCCGATTGCTCTCCGCGTGCCTCGTCGGGCGATGGAGTCATCGATATTACTGACGTCCAGCAGGCACTGCGTTATCAGTCCGGTGCCGACATGCGACAACTCGTCGGTGGACCGACCACGCTCAAACCGCAGTCGCCGCTGGCATCAATTAACGGCTTTGAATTACCTATCGGTAAACTGGCGGCGCCGAGTGTCAATACAATTGTCCGGGCGGTCGG
>JAABUN010004761.1_pt1 | contig 17859 bp, 15 predicted proteins | sample 5559311 | NCBI WGS metagenome assembly JAABUN01 (sample SAMN10711877, study PRJNA513370) | rock metagenome | isolation source: Antarctica rocks | place: Antarctica: Victoria Land, Siegfried Peak sud | reverse complement strand
TGGCGCGAAGGGCCACCACAGGGTGATCATCGCCGCCGGTCGGGTCGGCATCGTCGCCTCCTCCTGCACGAGTGGCGACGAGCATACCCTATCGCTCTACCAGCCCCAAAAGGCCAAAGTCGAGCTACCGTGCAATCCATAAAACCCGACCCAGGATTACCGTCGTGCTATAGACTCCCGGATAATGATCTAGAATCCGTAGGCGAGGTTGCCGCACTACGGTGCGAAATGCCATTCCAGCTCATTTTCTGAATGTCTATAGCAGCCGCAGAACGGGCATCGTCCACTTGAGCGCGAGGGACGTCGGCATGCGATACTTGCCGCATGAAAGGAGCTGTCGCGCCCCTATCCTACACCGGGTATCGCTTCCCCCCGGCGATCATCGCCCACGCCGTGTGGCGCTACCATCGCTTCGCGCTCAGCTAGCGGGATGTGGAGGAGCTGCGGGCCGAGCGCGGGGCGATCGTCACCGACGAGACGATCCGCCAGTGGTCCCGCAAATGCGGTCAGGCGTAAGCGAACAGGCTGCGCCGTCGTCGACCGCAGCCAGGGGACAAGTGGCACTTGGACGAGGTCTGCATCCGCATCAATGGCGCGGCGCACTACCTCGAGCGCGCGGCTGACCGGGACGGCCACCTGCGCGTGCCCGGAGCGGCGCATGCCTATGCCGCCGCCTTGCGCCGACGGTACCCGGCACCGCCGCGCGGCGGGCGTGGCGGGCCGGGTGGCACGACCCATGCGTCAGGCGGCGAGGCGGACGGGTGGCCGCGCGGGAGCCGTGGGGCGGGGGGCGACATGGCGGCACACGACTGGCAGCGGGCGGCGGGCGATCCGGCGGTGCGGACGATCCGCCTCGAGTTCGCGTGGCGCTCGCTCCTCCCCGTACTCGGGCTGCTGGGCGGGCTCTGGCTCCTGGGGCGGATCTGGGAGACCCTGCTGCTGCTGGTGATCGCCCTCCTCCTGGCCGGGTCGCTCGCGCCCGTGGTGGCCCGCCTGGAGGGGCGGGGCGTCGGGCGTCCCGTCGCCCTCGGCCTCATCCTGCTCGGGCTTGTGGCGATCCTGGCGGCGCTCGGGGCGCTGGTCATCCCCGCCCTGCTCACCCAGGTCCAGGATTTCGTGGCGGCCGAGCCGACGCTACAGGCGCGCCTGGCCGACACGCTGGCGACGATCCCGCCGCTCGCCGACCAGGCGACCGCGCTGCGGGACGCCCGGCCCGCGCTGCTCCTGGCGTCGCTCTCCGGCGGGGCCCTCGGCTACGCCGGGGCGGCCGTGCAGTCGGCGTTCCTGGCGATCACCGTCGTGGTGCTGACCTTCTACCTCCTGGCCGACCACGAGCGGGTCCGGGGCTTCGCCTTCGCGCTGCTCCCCCGGGGCTACCATGTGCGCGCGGCGCGGATCCTCCTGGATATGGAGACGATCGTCGGCGGCTACATGCGGGGGCAGGGGCTCACCTCGCTGGCCATGGCCGTCGTCGTCTTCGTGGTCCTCGCCGCGACCGGCACGCCCAACCCGCTGGCGCTGGCGGCGTTCGCGGCCCTCGCCGATCTGCTCCCCCTCGTCGGGGGGGTCCTCGTCCTGGCCCCGGTCGTGCTCGCCGCCCTGGCGCGCGGCCCGCTCCCGGCGCTGACCGTCTTCGTCGCGATCGTCGCCTACCAGCAGCTCGAGGGGCATGTCCTCATCCCGCGCATCTACGGCCAGACGCTGCGGCTGTCGCCGGTGGCGGTGCTGGTGGCGTTGCTGGTCGGCGGCCAGCTCCTGGGGATCGTCGGGGCGCTCCTGGCCCTGCCGCTCGCGGCCGGGCTCCGCGTGCTCGTCGAGGATCTGCGGATCGAGCTGCCGGGCGAGCTGCCGGGCGCGGAGACGGAGCGCGTGGTCGAGGCGCGGGCCGAGGCCGCCTACGAGGCCGGGGCCGAGGGCTCGTCCGCGTTCGAGGCGGCGCAACTGGCCACCGAACTCGCCGTGCAGATCCACGAGGAGACGCGGGAGGAGACCGGCGTCGTCGAGCACCCGATCGAGGAGCGCGGCGACCCGCCGTTGTCGCCACCGTCCGCGCGCAACCCCGCCCGCTGAATGCGGCCCCGGCTGAACATGCGCCCGTCGGCCTCACGCGGCGCGCCGGTGGGCGTGGTGTGATCCTACCAGGGTCGAGATCGCACGCACCGTCCCCGCACCTGTGGGAGACCGTGCAAAACCGGGGGAGGCTACGCCGCCAACCCCTCGCGGGCGAGTGGTGCCCGTACCGTGCGGAAACCGCATCCGGCAGCAGATAATCGGCTCAGGCCGCCTCCCGATAATAGTCGTGGAGCAGGCCGCCGAGCGTATCGCGGCGGTGCACTGGCCCATCCCCACGGGCGCAGGGAGCGCGACCGGGCAGCGCTGCTCGAGGCCCTGGTGCGGCCGGGCCTGGTTGTAGCAGGCGACGTACTCCGTTAGCACACGCCGCAGGTGCGCCTCGCCCGCGATGAGCAGGTGGTCGAGGCACTCCTCCCGCACCGAGCGGACCCAGCGCTCCGCGTAGGCGTTGGCATTCGGTGCGCGGTAGGGCGTGCGCACGATCTCCACCACCTCGGACGCGAAGACCGCGTCGAAGGCGGCCGGGAACGTCGCGTCGCGATCGTGGATGAGGTACCGGGGCGAGGTGCCGGTATCCTGCAGGGCCCAGGCGCGCTGGCGCGCCTGCGGCGTGACCCAGGCGGCGGTCGGGTGGGCGGTGTACCCGGCGAGGTGGACGCGGCGCGTGCCGATCTCGAGGAAGAACACGACATGCAGCGTCTTGAGGAAGAGCGTCTCGCCGGTGCAGCAGTCGCAGGCCGGCGCGACAGCGCGGTGTTGCGCCAGGAACTGCCGCCAGGTGCTGGCGCGCCGGCCGCACAGCGGGGCCGGTGGCACCCGCTGACGCTTCAGCACGTCCCGGACCGTCGCGCGCCCGAGGGCGTGGCCGAGCGTGGCCAGCTCGCCCTGGAGCCGCCCGTCGCCCCGGCGTGGGTGCTCCGCGGCCAGTCGCAGGAGGAGCGTCTCGACCTCGGCGGCGATCCGTGGCCGCCCGCCCGCGCGCCAGCGGCGGAAGGTCCACTTGCGTCGCACGAGCTCGCGATGCCACGTGAGCACGGTCGCTGGCTGGACGAGCAGCAGGAGCGGCGCGAGCCGACTCCGTGACCGATTGCTCGTGCGGGCCAGCCGGCTGGTGAGCGCGGCGAGCGTCAGCTTCTCCCAGCGTGTCAGGCGCGGTGACCGGGGCGATCGCCGCTGCAGCAGGCGGACCTGGTGCCGCAGCAGCGCGATCTCGAGGTCCTTCTCATCTGCTTTCCCCTGCACACCGCCGATGAGATCGACGATCAACCCCACCAGGTGCATGAGCACGAACCACACCATTCCCCACCCTCCCGTACGGTCGTTAGCGCCCTCAAGCGCAGCATATCATAGCGGATGGGGCGTGGTCAGGCCCCACAGATCCGCTTTCCGCACGCTACGGGATCAGGTAGGCTCTCTGCCAGGCATTGTCAACTTGGGGATGCAGGCCGTGAGCATGCGATACTTGCCGCATGAAAGAAGCAGTCGCGCCTCCATCGTACTTCGGCTATCGCTTTCCCCCAGAGCTCATCGGCCACGCCGTGTGGCGCTACTTCCGCTTCGCCCTGGGCTATCGCGACGTGGAGGAGATGCTGGCGGAGCGCGGCGTGATCCTCACCGACGAGACGGTCCGGCAGTGGTGCCGCAAGTTCGGCCAGACCGACGCGAACGCGCTGCGCCGCCGTCGGCCCCGCCCTGGAGATACGTGGCATCTCGACGAGGTCTTCATTCGGCTCCACGGCGAGCAGCACTACCTGTGGCGGGCCGTGGATCAGGACGGGCATGTGCTCGACATCCTGGTACAACGCCGCCGGGACAAGGCTGCGGCCAAGAAGTTCTTTCGTCGGCTGCTCAAAGACCTCGCGTATGTGCCGCGCGTCGCGATCATCGACAAGCTCGCGAGCTACGGGGCGGCGCTGCGGGAAGTCTTGCCGAGCGTCGAGCACCGACGGCACAAGGGGCTGAATAACCGGGCGGAGAATTCGCACCAGCCGACCCGCGAGCGCGAGCGGCGGATGCGCCGCTTCAAGGATCCGGGCCACGCCCAGCGGTTCCTCGCCGCCTACGGGCCGATCGCCAGCCACTTTCGCCCACGCCGCCACCGTCTCACCGCCGAAGCCTATCGCGAGACCAGAACGGAACGCTTCGCCACCTGGCGAGCCGTCACCGGCTCCCCAGCGATCGCCTAACCAGCCGCACCGCCCTCCTTCAGCACACCCGCGTTCCCCGGCAGCTTGGCGAGCCCGACTTAAATTGACAATACCCGGCGACGGGCAGGCGAAGCCCTCGGTCGCGACGCGCTTCGGTGCCCCCCGGCGGCCCTTCAGCTCGGACCACGGGCGCACCAGTGGCGCGGCGACTTGGGCGGGGGCCTCGTCGGCGGCGCGGCAGGCCGGGCAGTCGTCCGGCGTGCGGGGCCGCCAGAGGCGGCGACGGCGCGCAGCACCAGGCGCACCGGTTCGCCGCACCCCCGCCCTCCGGCACCCGATCCCGACGGCGACGGCCAAACCGAGGGCGATGAGCACCAGCAGCCCAGGAAGTACGTGCTCCATCGCCGCTCCTCACCGCCCTTCCTTGCCCAAGGAAGCCGCCGCAAGGTTAGCAGACGGAGCGGCTACGGCCCTCCGAATTACCCACCGCGTCCGAGGGCAATACCACGACTACCGCCGGGCGGCCTGAGCGTCCTGTGCCGCGACTCAATGCTCGGACGACGACGAGAGCCAGTACAGCGGGCCTAGCCGACGCGCGCTGCGGCAAGGACGGCGCTCTTCGCATGGGTCGAGGTCTTCTACCATCGGCAGCGTGCCCACTCGGCGCTCGCCTACCACGCCCCCGTCACCTTCGAGGAAGCCGTGTTGTTGTGGCACTATCCTGTCGCCAAGCGGTAATCTGTCCGCGCAAGTGAGGCAGCTTCATGACGCTTGGAGAGGTATGCGCGAGTCGCCCTGATGACCATGGGGGCCGGGACGGGAGGTCCCGACGAGGTGTGACGTGGCGATATCGTTGTGGATTCGTGCCGGTCGCGCCGCTCACCGAGGTCGGACCGCGGTCCAGCGGTGCCAGGCCCCGTCGTTCGCGGTCGCCTGGGCGAGGAGCGCGACCCGGCTCGCGGTGAGCACTTCCTCCGTGCCGATCGGGGGTGCCGTCCCGGACACGAGGGCGCTGAAGAAGTCCTCCACTATGGCGCGAGGCGGCACCAAGTCCACCAGACGCGGGGGGGCGGTGTGCGTGGCGACGTGCAGCTCACCCTGCGCCCAGCGCACCTCGGCGGTGCCGCTCGTGCCGGTCAGCACCAGCCGATAGTCGCCGTGATACGGCGCGGCCTCTGGGCTATACCAGTGGACCTCCAGCGTCGCCAGCGGCCCATCATCGGCGCGCAGGTACACCTGACCGACGTCCTCGAAGCCCAGACGATCGCGATTCGCCCGATTGCCGGTCAGCCCCTGCACCTCCCCCGCCCGGGCCCCGCTGAACCAGAGGAGCAGATCGATGTCGTGGACCGCCAGATCGTTCAGGATTCCGCCGTAGCAGGCCCGGTCGAACATCCATTCCGGGCGGGTTGCGGGGCGCAGCCGGTGCGGACTGGAAGCCCAGGCGAGGGCCGGCACGCCCAGCGTCCCGTCGCGCAGCAGGGCGCGCAGGCCCAGGGTCGCGGCCCAACCGCGTTTCTCGAGCATGACGGTCAGGTGCCGATCGCCCGCGCGCCACGCCGCCTCGATCGCGGCGAGATCGTCGAGCGTCGTGCAGAGGGGCTTGTCGGCGATGACGTGCAGCCCGGCGACCAAGCAGTCCCGGACGATGTCCCCCCGCGCGGCGTTGATGGCGGCGACCCCCGCGACGTCGAGGCGCTCGTGCGCGAGCATCGCGCGGTGGTCGGCGTAGAGGCGCACGCCGGGATCGAGGCGCCGCGCGTACCGATCGCGCAGGGCCGGATCGTCCTCGGCCAGGGCGACGATCCGCACCAGATCGGGCCGCCCCAGCGCGGCGGTGACGAGCAGGTCGACATGCGGGTGTCGTACCCCGGCGATCCCCAGGCGGAGTGTCATGATCGATCCCTCCCGTAGCCCAATCCAGCGCAGTCCGGACGAACAGCACGCCCAGTGCCTGCAGCCCCCGCGATCGCCGCCAGCGCGATCAGCGTCATCAGAGCATCCTCCCCGGCCACCGCCGGTGCCAACAGCAGGCCACGCTCACGCGTTGCCACCACGACGCGTCGGCTATCCCTCACGGTGAGCGCGGGGGCTTCACGACGACGACATGTCCCCCCGCCGCGAGCGCCGCGAGCGCACAAGCGGCATGGTCGCCACTCGGCGCGCAGATGGCGGTCACCTCGATAGCGGCGCGGCGCAACAACTCGCCGTAGCCGGTGTGCCAGCCCACCCCGGGGAGGCGCGTGACCAGTGCAGGGAGTCGCCGTCGCACCGCGCCAGCGCGGCGGCGTGGACCTGACCGATCGCGCCGAGAGCGCTGCGGCGACGGCCATCCCCGCCGCCGCGCCCATCGCCGCACGGTCGGCGTAGACCCGTACCCAGAGACGATCGACCTGCGTGCGCGCCGCTGGTTCCGGCTGTGCTAGCGACAGGTCCTCCTGATGAGTTAACATCGGTGGGCAACCCATGTGCCCCTCACTCGGCGAGCAGGGCGAGCGCCGCCTCGACCAGCCCCTCGCCCGCCTCCGGTGCGAAGCAGGCGGGGTAACCGTAGTAGCGAAACGCCTCGGAGACCTCGTACCCGCCCTCCGGGTAGGCCGAGCGATGGGGGATGTAGCCGGGCGTGCCGTTCGCATAGGCGATGGTCACCACGTTGCGGCCTGCGGCACGCTCCTTGATCGCAAGGCCGAACTCGACGAACATCTCGCCCGGCAGCAGCACCAGCGCCGTGTCGCCGAGCGTGAGCACCTGCACCTCGGCCTCGACCATTGCCGGGAGTCGCCCGGAACGCGCGGCCTCCGCCCACTCCAGCCATACATCGTACTGCGCGATCAGTCCCGGAGATCCCTCCCCGCCGCCGAGTCGGTCGCGGTCGGCCCGCCACTCCCCGGCGAGTCGGGCGAGTTCATCGTCCGGTATCCGGGGCAGGAGGGGCATCCCGAGCGTACGTCGCGCGGCCCCCACCGGCACCGCACGGGTCGGCGCGGGGGCGTCGCGCCGGGCGACCGCCGCGCGCGCGCGCCCCTCCGTCGCTTGCATCGCCGCGCCGGCGATGATCCTGCCGAGGCGCTCGGCCTCGTCGAAGGTGCGCCAATGCTGGCCGCGCCCGCGCACACCGTCCCGCGATGTGTGGCCGGTGTTAATCTGTCCGCAGCAGCCGGTGGCGAAGGCGACCAACGCGCCCGGATAGATCGCTTCCAACGCCCGCATGGCGTAGCCGGGATAGTCGGCCGTCGCGAGCAAATTGTCCGGCCCCAGGGTCACCGGGTGACAGGCGTAGCTCAGCAACAATGCCGCGATCGTCCCGTCGTCTCGCTGGAAACGGAGGGTCGGCACGTCGGGATCGCGCACACCTGCGGGCACGCGGCGATTCTTGCCGACCGTCTCCTCGTGACCGCAGGCGTAGGCCGGGGTCGTCGGTTCCAAGCACCGCGCCGCCTGCGCTATCGCGCCGCCCACCAGGCGCGGCAGGAGCGCCAGGTAGTCCGCGTCCACCCGCCCGAGCCAGCGCCCGCCGAGGGTGGCCGGGCCGCCGTGGGTATGGGTGCAGGCCACCCCGATACGCTCGCCCGGTATGCCGATTTGCGCGGTGGCCCAGGCCCGGATCGCCGCGACGGTACCGGCATTGAGGTCCACGACGTCGAGCGTGACGAGCGCGACCGCATCATCCAGGGTGCCGGTGCCCGACCACACGAGCGCACGGGCGTGGAGCTCGTCGTGGACGCCGACCATCGGCGTGGTGCGGGCGATGAACCCGGCGAGCTCGACCCCAACGGGCGGGGTGATGACGACCTTCGCCGTCCCCACCCACACGCGCGGCAAGCCGGTCGTCGGTACCCCCTCGGCCATGCCCTACCCCCGTTTCATACGCGTACTCACCGCCAGGCGGCCTGGATCTTGGCGATCGCCGCCGGGATGGTGTCAAGGCCGGCCCGATCGTCGAGGAGCACGTTCTGCGGGAACCAGATCACCTCGTCCGTGGCGCGGTCGGCGACCGGGCAGGCGGCGATCTCCCGCACCGCTGCGGGGCCGAAGAGGTCGTTCAGCGTGCGGTGGATCGCCGGCGACCTAGTCAACGGCGTGTACCCCGGGCTGGCGTCCTCGATCCCCTCAGCGCGCAGTGCGGCGAGGAACTCCGCGCGCGCGCGGCCACCGAACGCCGCGGCGTCGTACCGCACGAGGTACAGATGGCGCGCGTGCCGACTCACGCGCGGATCGATCGACAGGGGGGTGATGCCGACGATCTCGGCGAGCGCCCCGTCGAGATACCGCGCCGAGGCCTCGCGGGCGAGCATCTGCTCCGGCAGCCGCTCGAACTGGGCGAGCAGGATCGCGCCGCACCACTCCGGCATACGGAAATTCCAGCCGAGGATCTCGTGCTGATACCACGCCCCGTCGCGGACGCGGCCGACGTTGTGGAGCGACCAGCAGCGCTCGCTCAGCGCCTCGTCGTTCGTCACGACGATGCCCCCCTCGCCGGCGGTGAGGTTCTTGCTGGCCTGGAAGCTGAAGGTGCCGAGCGTGCCGAGCGCCCCGACCGGTCGCCCTTGCCACGCGGCCCCCCACGCCTGGGCGGCGTCTTCGACCACCGGGATCCCGTGCCGGTCGGCCACCTCGAGCACGCCGTCGAGGTCGGCGGGCTGTCCGCCGATGTGTACCGGCAGGATCGCCTTGGTACGCGACGTGATCGCGTCGGCGATTCGTGCCGGGTCGATGTTGCAGGTGCCGGGCACGATGTCGACGAAGATCGGCTTCGCGCCAAGCCCGAGGGCGGCACCGGCCGTCGCGATGAAGGTGTACGGGGTCGTGATCACCTCGTCCCCCGGCCCCACACTGACCGCCCGCAGCGCGAGTTCCAGCGCCATCGTCCCGTTCGGGACGCAGGTCCCGAAGCGCGCGCCCTGGAAGGCCGCGAACCGGGCCGCGAAGGTCGTCACCTTGTCGCCCCCGAGCGCCCCCCATCGCCCGGAGTGCAGCACTTCCAGCAGTAATTGCTCCTCGCGCTCGCCCGCGATCGGCCACCGCGGGAACGGTGTCGCCCGGACCGGCTGCCCGCCGTCGATCGCCAGTTGTCCCGTGCCCCTCGCTCCAGTGATCATGATTCCCTCCTCCATTCCGAGACATCCCCTCACACACAGACGAGCGGTCGCCGCGCCTCAGCGCTCCAACTGGCGCGGGTCGAAGGCTTCCCGCAACCCCTCGCCGACGAAATTGACGGCGAGGACGGTCAGCATGATCAGCACACCGGGGTAGAACCCTTGCAACGGGGCCACGAAGATGTAGTTCTGGGCGTTGCTGAGCATCGACCCCCAGCTGGCGTAGGGGGGCTGGATGCCGAGCCCGAGATAGCTGAGCGCCGACTCGGTCAGGATCCCCGAGGCGACGGCCAGGGTGGCCACGACGATCAGCGTCGGCAGGACGTTGGGCAAGATGTGCCGCATGACCCGCAGATCCGTCAGCCCCGCCGCCCGCGCCGCCAGGATGTATTCCTTCTCGCGGATCGCCAAGCACTCGCTGCGGATCAGCCGCGCCGTAGCCATCCACTGCGTCAGGCCGATGATCAGGACGGTGTTGAAGAGGTTGGGGCCGAGCAGGGCGGCGGCGGCGAGGACGATGAAGAAGGTCGGCATCGCCAGCATGGTGTCGGTGACGCGCATCAGCAGGCTGTCGGTGAGGCCGCCAGCATATCCGGCGAGCAGGCCGACGACCAGACCCAGCACCGTCGTGCAGAGCGCCACCAGCACGCCGACCAGCAGCGACACGCGTCCGCCCTCGAGCAGGCGGGTGAGGATGTCGCGCCCCAACGGGTCGCAGCCGAGCGGGTGCCGGGCTCCGGGGGGCGCGAGACTGAGGCAGCTGAGGGTGTTCGGTTCGAGCCCCAGCGCGCGGTAGAGGAGCGCCGGCCCGAGCAGCGCGCCGAGGATCAGGGCCAGGAGCAGGCCGAGCCCCAGCACGCTGAGCCGGTTGGTCAGTAGGCGACCCCAGCGGCGCCGCGCCGCGCCGCGCCGCCTGGCGTGCTCTTCGTGGGCGACGAGCGTCGACGCTGTCATACGCCTATGCCTCGAGCTTGATACGCGGATCGATGACCGCGTAGGCGATGTCGGCCAGCAGGTTGCCGAGGATCGTAAGGAGTCCGGTGCAGACGACCAAGCCCATCACGATCGGGTAGTCACGCCGCACCACCGCCTCCCAGCCCAGCCGCCCAATCCCCGGCCAGGCAAAAACCGTCTCGAGCAGCACCGTCCCGCCCACGAGGGCGGGGAGGCGCAGTCCGACCAAGGTGACGAGTGGCAGGAGGGCGTTCTTCAGCGCGTGGCGGGTCAGGACAACCCGTTCGCGCAGCCCCTTCGCGCGCGCCGTGCGCACGTAATCCTCCGTCAGCACCTCGCTCATGCTCGAACGCACGAAGCGGGTCAGCGCGGCGGTCCCCTCCAACCCGAAGACGAGCGCCGGGAGGGCCAGATGTCGGAGCACGTCGAGGGTCGGCGAGGCGACCGGCTGGCCGACCGTCCGCATCCCCTGCACCGGGAACCAGCGCAGTTGCACGCCGAAGACCACGATCACGATCAGCGCCGCCCAGAAGGCCGGGATCGAGACCCCGAAGAAGGCGAAGATCGTCAGCAAATAATCGAAGGCCGAGTTGCGGTACAGGCTCGTCAGGACACCCAGCGGGATGGCGATCAGCAGCGAGAGAGCGAGCGCGCTGCCGGTGAGCAGGAGCGTGGCCGGCAGACGCTCGGCGATCTTCCCCCGTACCGGCTGCCCGTCAATGAACGAGACCCCAAAGTCGAGGCGCACCAGCCGCCAGAGCCAATCCCCGAACTGGACGTAGAGGGGTCGGTCGAGCCCGAGTTGCTGGCGCAGCGCCACCAGGTTCTCCGGGCTGACCGACTGCAGATCGACCATGCCGGTCGCGCCCGGCGTCAGGTGGACGAGCGCGAACGAGAGCGTGAAGAGGATCAGGAGCTGTGGGATGAGGTGGACAAACCGGCGTGCCAGATACCGCTGCATGGTGCCCCCCCGCCGCTAGGCCTTCACCCGCCAGCGGTTCATGAAAAAGCCGGTGCCGACGCTGGAGAGCCCCCCTTGCCGGTCTCGTCCAGCGTGAGGTTCTGCTTGCAGATCAGTTGATAGGCCGGGTGCGCGAACGGCAGCAGCGGCAGGTCGTCGTAGACCTGCTTCTGGATCTGCCGCGCGAGCGCCACGCGGCGCGGCAGGTCGGTCGTCGCGAAGGCCTCGGCGAGCGATGCGTCGACCTGCGCGTTCTTGTAGCGGAAGACGTTGCGTGTCCCCCCGTCCTTCAGCGTCTTGTCGGTGCTCTGGAGGAGGAGGTTCAGGCCGACGATCGGGTCGGAGGTGAGCGGCCAGCCGACCGTCGCCAGGTCGTATTTCCCCGACATCGTATCGGTCAGCCGGGCCAGTTCGACAGTCTGGATCGCGATATCGACGCCGATCTGCTTCCAACTCGCCTGGGCGATCGCGGCGATGTTCTGCCAGTCCTGCGACGCCCAGGCCTGATAGTTCAGTTTCAGCGGCTGCCCATCCTTCTCGCGGATCCCGGATGCGCCCGGCTTCCAGCCCGCCTCATCGAGGAGCGCCGCCGCCGCCTTGGCGTCCTGCGTCACCGGCGCCAGGGGCTCGTTGTGGTACTGGCCGTACGCGGGGGAGAGGATCGTGCTGGCGAGGAGCCCCTCGGTATACTGCACCGCCTGGATTCGCTGCCGGTCGAGGCCGAGCAGCAGCGCCTTGCGGACCTTCGGATCCTGCAAGATCGGGTTCTGCAGGTCCACGTTGATGCCGTGGACACTCCCCGCCGGGCCGCGGAAGACCGCGTAGCCCTGGGCCTTGAGGCCCTGCATGGTCGTCGGCGAGTAGCCGATCACGTCGAGCTCGCCGGTCAGCAGGCCGGCCTGTTGCGCCGCCGCCTCGGGCGCATCCCTGAGGATGATCCGCGCGGTGTAGGGGAGTTGGCCCCAATAGTCCGGGTTGGCCTCGAGGGTGATGGACGCCGTCTGGCGCTCTGCCACCCTGTACGGCCCGGTGCCGATCGGCTTGGCCGCGAACTTCTCATCGTAGACCTTGCCCTCCAGCAGGTGCTGCGGCAGGATCGGCAGCTGCTCCGCGAGCACCGCGAGGAGGGGGCTATACGCCTTACTCAACGTGAGCACGACCGTGGCGTCATCGGGCGTGTCGACCGACGCGAGGAAGTTCTTGAGCGTCGGCTGGGCCGGGGACTTGCTGTCGGTCGCGGCGGCGGCCTCGATGGTGAATTTGACATCCTTCGCCGTAACCGGCTGACCGTCGTGCCACTTCGCCCCCTGGCGCAGCGCGAAGGTGAAGGTCAGCTGATCGCCGCTGATCACCCATTTCGTGGCGAGCCCCGGCAGAATACCGAAATTCGGCGCGAACTTCGTCAGCCCCTCGTTGACGTGGTAGGAGACAGCGAGGGCGCTCGTGAAGCGCGCCGCGAACGGGTGGAGCGTCGTCAACTCGCTCAGCCGCGCGGCGTAGATGATCTGGCCGGTCGGCGTCACCTTCTCGACCGCAGCGGTTGGGGCATTCCCACCGATCTGGCCCGCCGCCCCGACCGACGGGCTGGCGACGGACCGGGCAGACGCCGTCGCCGAACCGCCGCTCGCGCTCGCGGCGGTCGCTGCGGCCGTCGTCGCCGCCCCGCCCGCCGCCGGGGTCGCCACGGGCTGGCCGCCGCACGCCGCCAGCAGGGCATCGAGGGCGACGGCGGTGGCACCGATGCCGACGAGTCGGCACAAGAACGCGCGCCGGGAGAGGCCGGGGGAGATGCCAGGCTCCTGCTGCATCGAACGCGTTGTCGGATCGGTCTCTCGCTCCATAGGTGCGCTTCCCTCTCTAGTGATCGCGGTCGCCAATACGCGCCAATAGCCTGCTGTTGGCCAGAATTTCGCCCGCACGCTGCAAGACGAGGACTGCCGCGCCGAGTGCCGCCCCCTCTTCGGCCTGGCTGGTCGCGACCCGGACCGCCTGTCGCGGGACCGGGAGCGCCTGAAGATCCAGTTGTCGCTCTATCGATGGCACCAGCACGTCGCCCCAGGCGGCCAGCGGGCCACCGAGGACGATCAGTGCCGGATTGATCGCATTCACCAGATTCGCCAGCGCCTGGCCGAGCCACCGCGCGACGTAGGCGACAAGCTCCAACGCCAGCCCATCGCCCCGCGCCGCCGCGACGCCGATCGCGGTGATCGCGGAATCATCGCTCGCACCTCGTCGTAGAGCGGGGGCGAGCGTCGTCGCACGACCGTCCGCGAGGAGTCGGCGCGCGCGCGCCAGCAACGCGGTAGTGGAAATATGGGCTTCGAGGCACCCCCGGCGACCGCACTCGCAACGAGGGCCGGACGGGTCGACGACCATGTGGCCGATCTCGCCTGCGGTGTGGCTGGGGCCGAGGTGGAGCGCGTTGCCGAGGATGATCGCCCCGGCGACGCCGCAGCCCAGATAGATGTAGATCAGGTTATCCCGTTCCCGATGATCCAGGTGCCACAACTCGCCGAGCGCGGCGGCCTTGCCGCGGTCGGTGACCATAACCGGGATATCGAGCCGCGCCTGCAAGAGGTCGCGCAGCGGCACGCCCCGCCAGCCGAGGCGATCGGCGAAGTCCACCGTGCCCCGCCCGACATCGACGAGTCCGGGGATGGCGACTCCGCAGCCGATGGGCATCCGCGCGGGCGGGCCGCCAAGGAGTTCATCAAGGCCTGCGGCGATGGTCTCCGGCAACTCCTCCGGGCGGGCGGGGGTCGGACGCTCGCCCCGCGCGAGCGGCTCCCCGTCGAGCGTGACGAGCAAGAACCGGGACAGGTGCGCGTCGATCTCGACGCCGACGGCCACCTTCCTGGTGCCACCGAGGCGCAGCATGATCGGCTTGCGTCCGCCAGTCGAGTCCCCCTCCCCCCCCTCAACCACGATCTTCTCGCCGAGGAGTTCGGCGACAATGCCGGAGATCGCCGGTTTGCTCAGGTGCGTCAAGCGCGCGAGATCGGTGCGGGACAGGGGTCCGCGCGCGACGAGCAGCTCGATGATGCGACGCCGATTATTGACGATTCCGTCTGGTAGCATAGGGCGTCCTTCCTGGCGTGCGACGGCTGGTCGTCGCCATGGACGGATTAGCAGACGTGTGGAGAGGAGAGATAATTTTCGCGCGTTCTTATTTCAATAATATAACAAAGTCCGGCGCGCCTGTCAAGCCTTGTCGCTTCGCTCGATCGCTCGAGTGCCATCCGGTCGAAGTGGTGCGCCGTCGCTCGTGCTGGTGGCCTGTATCATCCGTGAGGCGATCGGGCGACATGACGGGATGGTCGTCGGCTCGTCGGCACCGTATGATTCGGGGCGGATGGGCCGCGTAACCGTGCTGTGTGGACTTCGGCGCGATGGCCCGAAGCGGCGAGAATGAGGCAAACCCGGCGCAATACTTACGTACCGATCAGGCCATAAGAAATCGGCCCTCCACCCCTGCTCTCGCCCTGTCATCCGCAGTCCACGAGGTATCGTTGGTGCGTCGTTCCTGGAATGCGGTTCATATTACGAGGGCGCATACGTACCGGATGGGGTTGCCTCCGATTTACGGACACACGATGATTGCGTGTGACCGAGGAGGTGTCCGATGCCGCGAACCCCTGCCCCGTACCCACCCGAGTGCCGCGCCGAGGCCGTGCGCCTCGCGCGCGGCGGCGACAAATCGATCCCCGCGCTGGCGGCCGATCTGGGCGGCTCATCGGAGGCACTGCGCCACTGGCTGCGGCCAGCCCGGCGCGCTGACGACGGTATTGTCAAGGCAACCGGCGAGCCTCGCGCGAGGGTGGGTGTGCGATACTCGGCGCATGAATGAGCAGGATGCCGCCCGCTACAAGCGCCATCGCTTCCCACCCGCGACTATCGGCCACGCGGTCGGGCTGTACTTTCGCTTCGCGCTCTGCTACCGCGATGTCGAGGAATTGCTGGCCGAGCGTGGGGGGATCGTGACATACGAGACCATACGCCAGTGGTGCCGCACGTTCGGCCAGGCCCACGCGAACGCGCTACGCCGCCGTCGGTCGCGGCCTGGCGACAAGTGGCACCAGGCCGAGGTCTTCATCAGCATCAACGGGCAGACCCACTCCCTCTGGCGTGCCGTCGCTCAGGAAGGCAATATCCTCGATATCCTCGTGCAGACCCGGCGTGACAAGCGGGCGGCCATGAAGCTCTTGCGCACGTTACTCAAGGGGCTCACGTACGTGCCGCGCGTGGTGATCACCGACAAGCTGCCCAGCGACGGGGCGGCCCTCCGCGAGGTCTTGCCGAGCGTCGAGCACCGGCGGCACAAGGGGCTGAACAACCGCGCGGAGCATGCGCACCAGCCCACGCGTGAACGGGAGCGACGGATGCGGCGCTTCAAGAGTCCGGGCCATGCGCAACGGTTCCTCGCCGCCTACGGTCCCATCGCCAGCCACTTCCGGCCCCGCCGCCATCGCCTCACCGCCACCGCCTACCGCGCGACCCGCCACGAGCGCTTCGCCACCTGGCGGGCGGTCACCGGCACCCCGGCCATGGCCTGAGCGATGAGCCCCTCGCGTCTCACCACACCTCCGAGCACCAGCGAACCGCCCAGTCTGGCTTTACTTGACAGTGCCCGCTCGTCGGGCGCAGGCGGCCCTGCAGGTGCTGGTGGTCGCGTTCGATGCGCTGCTGGAGCACCTTGCCGGTCTCGTGCCGGACGCCCGGGAGGACCGCGGCCAGCGCGGGCGGGTACGCGGCCGCGCCGTCGGTCGTTACCTCGTCCGGGACCACGCCCGTGGCCTCAATGGCGCGACGGAAGGAGGCCGCCGCGTCCGCGGTCGCGCGCCGCTGGCGCACGTCGACGTCGACCACCTGGCCGTGCCCGTCGCTGGCGCGGTAGACGGAGACCGGCTTACCCGCGACCTTCGTGTCGGTCTCATCGACGCTCTAGCTGCTCCCCACGGCGCGGCGAGAGGAGCGCGCGGCGTCCTCGTACAGCGGGGCGAATTCCTGGACCCAGTCGTAGACGGTTGACGTGTCCACGCCGACACCCCGCTCGGCCAGGGGTTCGGCGACGTCGGCGTAGCTGAGGCGGGAGCGCAGGTACCGCCGCACGGCCAGGGCGATGACCTCGGGCGGGCCTCCTGCTCGGCGCGGTGCGCGGGCTGATGGCCGAGCGCGGGCTGCGCGGGCCGGTCGGCTCGTTCCTCTTCACCAACCAGCGCCTGCTCAACGACCAGGCGCTGGAGAACGCCACGGGGGTCGGCGCGCCGCCCTGGACCTGGCCGGTCGAGGAGCAGGTGATCGACCTGGCGCACAAGGCCATCTACGGCTTCGCCGCCGGCCTCGTCGCCGACCGCCTCATCGTCGGCCCGCCCGGTATCCCCGAGCGGCGCAAGCCCTGGAACCGGCGGTAGCGCCGCGCGAACGCGCGCGGGCCGCTCGGCTCCCGGACCGAGTAGCGAGCAGCGTGAGAGTACGAGCACACAGGCAGGCTTGATAGCCCGCCTCGCTGCCGGGACGCTCCTGGCATTGCCGCGCTTGCTGGGGTGGACCTCGACGGTGACCACGCTCCTGACCGGCTCGGCGATCACGACGCTCGCGGGGAGCCTGCTGACGAAGTATTAACCGGGGCTGTGCAAGGTACTGCCGATGCGAGGGCACCTGGCCCCCGATGGGATCACGGCGGCGACGCACGCTGCGGCGACGTTCCTGCTGTTCGACGACGACGATCGCAAGCGGCGCAACGCGCTGCCGATCTTGCTCGGGCTGGTCGCGTTCGAGACGGGGGCGGCGCTGCTGACGCGGACGCAGCCGTCCCCGACGGAGCGGGCCGACCAGCCCCCCCTCGTGCGTCGCCCACCGCTCGCGTCGGCGCCACACGGTGCATGAGCCGCCACGAGCGGTGCTTATCGTACCGGCGGTACCGGTGGGCGCGCTCGTCGTGCGAGCGGCAGTGACGGCGACCGGGCGAGGGACGGCGGTCGGTGCGGCGGTGGCGAGCGGTCGCGGCGTGGCCGTCGCGCTCGCGCCGCAGGCCGTCAGGAGGGCCCAGCCGGGCGCCAAGCCAGCACGTTCACGTACCGTCGCAGGCTGCACATTGCCCCGCCCGGACCATCCGCTGCTCCCGAGGGGGCGCGCCCCCTCGACCAACCCCGCAGACGGTGTCGGCAAGCGCGATGCTCGGGGCAGCGCAACGCCCCTCACGCGGTCGCCTCCGCCGCGCCCGGGGCCTGGTGCAGCCGGGCATCCAGCGGCAGCAGCTCGCCGAGCGCCACGCCGAACGCCGCCCAGCGCACCACCTCGACCGCGACCAGGGCCCCGCCGTCGCGCGTGGCGAGCGGGACGCCGCCGCGACCGGCCAGCAGCGCGAGCGCCAGGGCGAGGAGCAGCGGCCCCCCCGCGAGGACCACGCTGCGCGCGAGCCAGGGGAGCCGCCCGGTGCCCAGCCGCTCGTCGACGATCCCCAGGAGGCTGGCGGCGAGGAGGAAGACCGGCCCGCCGAGCAGCAGGCGCAGCCCCGTGCCGACCTCCTCCGCCCCGAGCGGCGGGACGCCGAACGGGCGCGCGACGAACGCGGCGACGCCGACGAGCCCGTTCGTGGCGAGCAGCGCCAGGACGCCGGCGAGGAGCC
>JAABUN010004760.1_pt1 | contig 17860 bp, 15 predicted proteins | sample 5559311 | NCBI WGS metagenome assembly JAABUN01 (sample SAMN10711877, study PRJNA513370) | rock metagenome | isolation source: Antarctica rocks | place: Antarctica: Victoria Land, Siegfried Peak sud | reverse complement strand
CAACACGGCGGCGAGCAAGATCGACTGGCGGTTTACCATGGCGGACGCACGGATTAAACTCCGGCATCTCTACCCGGTGACGACACCGACGTGAACACGGCAAATCATCCGTGTCAGACCACTAGTGTACGTCTGCCGCCGATGCCCTGAACCCCGCTGCTCGCCATTGAAGGGCGCGGCGGCGGCGGGTACAATGGGATGTGTTCGGCACGCCCCCGTAGCTCAGCGGATAGAGCGAGGGCCTTCTAATCCCTAGGTCACTGGTTCGAGTCCAGTCGGGGGTGCCACTCTCTTGAAGTCGCCAGTCGTCAGTCGCCAGAAAATGCTGACGTAGTGCTGGCATTCTGCGCCGACGACTAGCGACTAGCGACTAGCGACTGCCCGGAGGGAACCGTGGTCGAAAAACTGCTCTTTGCCCGTGATCTCGCGCCGGGGATGTCGGTGGACGCGCCCTTTCTCGTGCGGTCGGCGGAGCGGCGGATGACGCGGGCCACCGCCCGTGGCGACAGCAAACCGTTCCTCGCGCTCGAACTGGCGGACAAGACGGGCGTGGTCGCGGGGCGTGTCTGGAACGATAACCTCCAGTTCGTGGAGAACGTCCTCGTCAAGGACAGCGTGGTGCGCGTGCAAGGCACGACGCAGGACTACAACGGCGATATCTCGCTCGTCATCACCGACGCGACCCCCGTGCCGGACGCCGACCTCGGCGATTACGTGCCGACCAGCCCGCGTGACCGCGCCGTGATGCGCCGCGAGTATGAGGGTCTGGTGTCCAGCGTCGGTAACGGCGAGCTGACGAATCTGCTCACGACGTTCACCGCCACGCCGGAGTTCGACGACTTCTGCAACGCCCCCGCCGCCTCGACCGACGCCTATGCGTACCTCGGTGGCCTCCTCGAACACACGCTGAGCGTGGCGCAGATGGCCCTCGCCCTCGCCACCGCCCGCGCCGACCTTGACACGGATTTGCTGCTCACCGCCGCGCTGCTGCACGAGATCGGCAAGGCGGGGTCGTACGGTGCGGTGGATTTCGCGCCCGACGACGAGGTGCAACTGCTCGACGCCGCCACGCTCACGCTGCTGCGGCTCGATGTGTATGTGTTCAACGCGGGCGGGCTGAACGACACGACCCGGCGCAAGCTCTATCACGCCATCGCCACGCACGAGGCACGAGGCTTCGGGCAGATGCAGCCGCAGACCAAAGAGGCCGTGATCCTGCAAAGCGTCAACCTGCTCGACACCGTGCTGGCTGCGGCCTCCGCGTCGGGCGGCACGGGCGCGTGGAGCGATCCCGTGCGTTCGCTCCGCCGCCGCTTCTATCGCGGCGAGAGCGGCGAGACCAACGAGGCCGGGGAGCAGCCCGCCGTCGCCAGCCCGCAACCGACAGCGGCGGCGACGAACGGTGCGCGGCCTACGAACACCCTGTCGGCGCAACCTTCCATCAGTAACGACACCGAAACCTTCAATTGGGACGCGCCGGACGACGACGACATCCCATTCTAGGGGCGGAGTGGAAACGCAGAGGGCGCAGAGGACACAGAGGAAATCGAAAGGATTCATCACCAAGACACGGAGACACGAAGGCCGCACCAAGAAAAGAGTCGCAATCTCTCGAAGTTCCTTCTTGGTGTTCTCCGTGTCTTGGTGGTTCGATTTGCATTTTCCTCTGCGTTTCCTCTTTTCAGGAGGGCTATATACCGTGCCGAAAGTGACGTTGCACTATTTCGCTATCATCCGGGAGGCGGTCGGCACCGATGTCGAGGAGCGGGAGGTGCCGGAAGGGACGACCGCCGCCGCCCTCGCCGCCGATTTGGGCGAGCGGGTGCCGCGCCTCGCGCCGCTCCTGCGGGCGGTGCCGGTGATGGTGAACGCCGCCTACGCCGACCGCGACGCCCCCTTGCAAGAGGGCGATGAGATCGCATTCATCCCGCCCGTTGCGGGCGGGACGCCGGAGAACGACGGGCCGGGGCCGGGAGGCGGCAGGGTGAAGTCTGCCCCCCACGCGATGCCTTTCTTCGCGGTCACGGCGGACGTACTCGATGCAGAGGCGGTTGCGGCACTCGTCCATGCGCCGGATGCGGGGGCGGTCGTGACGTTCGTTGGCACGGTGCGGAACCATGCGCGGGGGCGCGAAGTCTTGTCGCTCGACTACGAGGCGTACGGGGCGGGGTGCCTGCCGATCTTCGCGCAGATCGCGGATGAGGCACGGCGACAGTGGGCTATCGGGGAGGGCGCACTCGCCATCCACCACCGCACGGGGCTGCTGCAAGTAGGTGAGGCGTCGGTGGTGATCGCCGTCGCCGCCGCGCACCGGGGCGACGCCTACGCCGCTTCCGCCTACGCTATTGACCGCCTCAAGGAACTTGCCCCCATCTGGAAAAAGGAAGCCTACGCCGACGGCGACGTGTGGATCGGGGCCGAATCCGCCTATCAATCCCTCCCCGACCGCCAATGAGAGGAAACGTGGAGGGACATGCGAATCGAACCACCAAGACACCAAGAACACCAAGGAGAACACGAAAAATTGATCCCCCCTTGGTGCATCCTTCGTGTCTCCGTGTCTCTGTGGTGAATCCTTTCGATTCCCCTACGCGGGGACGGGGGCGAAGCGGTCGAGGCGGAAGAAGCCGATGTCGTGGCGGCTCTCGCCCGTTTCTGCCAAATCCGCCATGATCTCGCCGATCACCGACGCGAACTTGTAGCCGTGGCCCGTGCAGGCGGAAGCGAACGAGACCTGCGGCATCTCCGGGTGGCGGTCAATGATGAAGTGACCGTCCGGGCTGTTCGTGAACAGGCACGCCTTCAGGTTCATCGTCGGCCCCGCGCTTGCCGGGAAGTACTTGTCCCCGAACTCGCGCAGCACGCGCTCGTCCTCCGGTGTCACGGTGCGGGGCAGGGTGTCGGCGTCCCCCTGCTCGTGCAGATGCCCGTACTTGCCGTACTTGAAGCCGGGGACGCCCCAGATCGGCAGGCCGTAGAACCGTCCCTCCGGCACCTCGACATTGAACACGGGCAGGCGGTCGGGCATGAACAACTCCGGCTGCCGTGGCTGTTGCCAGACGAGGACTTGCCGCTCCGGCACCGCGAGGCCCGCGAGGAACGGCATCAGGTTCGCGTTCCATGCCCCGCTCGTGACGACGAGCGACCCCGCCTCGTACACCCCCCGGTCGGTCTCGACGCGCACGCCGCCCCCGGCGGTGGGGGCGAAGTCGCGCACGCCCTCGAAGCCGTGTATCTCGCCGCCCATCGCCATCGTCGCGTTCGCGTAGGCGACGATGCTCCGCTCCGGCGTCACGAAGCCGCCCTGCGGCTGGTAGAGGCCGAGGATTTCGTCCGGGAAGCGGTAGCCGGGGAACCGCCGCGCCATCTCATTGCCGCTCAGGACTTCGTGTTCCAGCCCGAATATCTGCGCCGAGACGAGGCTCCCCTTGAACACCCACGAGTCCATGATCCCGGCGTCTATCGAGCCGGCGATGAACAGCAATTGCTCGCCCGCCCGCGTCTGAATCTCGTCCCACAGTTCGTATGCCCGCCGCAAGAGCGCGACGTACGACGGGTCTTCGTAGTAGGCGAGGCGGATGATGCGCGTCTGCCCGTGGCTGCTGCCGTAGTCGTGCGGGATGCCGAAGCGTTCCAATCCGAGTACGCGCCGCCCCCGCTTCGCCAGCTCGTAGCACGTCGCGCTGCCCATCCCGCCCACGCCGATCACAATCGTGTCGAACACATTCGCTGCCACGCTTCAAACTCCCTGAGAGAACGAACCGCCAAGACGCCAAGAACGCCAAGAATCGAAGAAAGGACTATGGCACCACAAATCAAGGCCTACAATTCCTTCATATCTTTGTGATTTCTTCGCCGATTCTTGGCGTCCTTGGCGTCTTGGCGGTTCAATTCCCCGCTTACGTGAGGGGCGCGTAGAGTTGCTTGAGCAGGTTGAACTCGCCGTACTCCGTCCACTCCTCGACGTACCGCCCGTCCACGACGATCTGATGCGTGATGCCCATGATGCGGGCGCGGCGACCCGTGGGCGGGCCGTAGATGCTCGGCCCCGTGTGCGTGCCGGTCATCGTCCAGAGCACCGCGACGCGGTAGCGACCGGCCCCCTCGTCGAGCCAGTAGAGGTCGTCAATGTGCATCGCGGCGTCGGGAAAGGCGGCGACGCGGGCGATGATGTCCTGCGTCAGGTCGCCCACGCCGTATAACTCGCGGTCGCTCGCGGTGTGGCAGAGGTAGTGCGGGGCGTAGTGGTCGGTCGTGTTGCCGAACATGCGCTCGTTCCAGATTTCGTGCCATGTGCTGCGCACGAAGTCCTCGATGTCGAACCCCTGCGTCGTATTGCGGCGCACGTAGCCCTGCGGTTTCGCCTGCCCGTCGAGGCGGTTGACTTCACCGGTGGCGGGAGCCTTGCCGACCACGAGCGGCTGCGGGGCGGACTGCCGCGCCAGAAACTCGTGGATGTCCAGCCCCAGTTGGCGAATCAGGCTCAGTTCGTTGTACACCACCCACTCCTGCACGACCTGCTCGCCGATGATGACGCAGTTCGCCATGCCGGAGACGACGACGCGCTTGCCGGTGGGCGGGCCGTAGTTGCTGTAGCCCGTGTTGCGGGCCGTCCATGTCCAGCGCATCGAGGTGCGGTAGCCCTCTTGGTCGCTCCCCGCCCAGATCACGTCGGTGATGTAGTCGCGGATGTCCGGGAACGCCGCCATCTTCGTGAGCGAGTTGGCGATCACCGTGTCGCGCCCGAAGGTGTCGCCGTCCGAGGTATGCACGATGGTGGTCGGGGTGTAGAAGCGGTAGATCATGCCGATGTGCTTCAAATCCCAGATCGTGTACGTCGTCTTCTTGATGTAGTCCACGATGTCGTCGAAGTCGTCGTAGCCCGCCATCGTGTACGTCTTGCGCCCCGTGTCCAGTCCGGCGCGGGGCATCTTTGTCGGCGCGACGTAGTGCGCCTCGAAGCCCTCCATCCTGATGTCGCTTCTGGGCTTGGGGCGCAGGCCGCTACTATCGCCATCGTTGTCGCCCCCGTTGCCGCCGTTCGTACCGTTCGTGGGGGCGGTGGTGTCGTGATAGGAGATGAGGCCGGCTTCGGTCTCGGTGTTCGCGTCGCGTTTCTGCTCGTCGGACATCGGATGCTCCTTCAGTGCGTGGGGTCTCCGGGGGTGAGGTTCCCCCACTATTGCGCCGTCCAGCCGCCGTCCACGAGCAGCGTGTGGCCCGTGACCATCGCGGCGGCGGGGCTGGCAAGGTAGACGACCGCCGCCGCCACATCGGCCACCTCGCCCATGCGCCGGAGCGGGATGCGACCGAGGACGCGCTCGCGTTTCGCGGGGTCCTCCAATGTGCTGCGCGTCAGTTCGGTGGCGATGAACGTCGGAGCCACGGCGTTCGCGGTGACGCCGTGCGCCGCCAGTTCGAGGGCCAGCACCTTCGTGAGCAGCACCTGCCCCGCCTTGCTCGCGCAGTACGCCGAGCGATCCTCGATGCCCACAATCCCTGCTTGGGATGAGATGGCGATGATCCGCCCGCCGCGCCCGCCCGCGACCATGTGCCGCGCCGCCGCCTGCGACGCGAAGAACGAGCTTTTCAGGTTCGTGTCCAGCACCGCGTCCCACGACGCTTCGGTCACATCCCAGAGCGACTGCGGGATATTGATGCCCGCGTTGTTGACGAGGATGTCCAGCCGCCCGTAGTGCGCCGCGACCGCGTCCACCCCGGCGAGGATGCTCGCCGTGTCCGTGGCCTCCATCGCGCACGGCACCGAGCCGAGGCGGAGGGCGATCTCCGCCGCCGTCCCATCGTCCCGGCTCGTGCCGATCACCGTCGCGCCCGCATCGCGCAAGGCCGCAGCGATGCCCGCACCGATGCCCCGCCCCGCCCCCGTGACGAGCGCGACCTGCCCGTCGAGCCGGAAATTGACGCTCACGCTCGTCCCCAGAGGCGATCCGAGGCGATCCGCGCCCCCTCCACCAGCGAACCGAGCTTCGCGTACGCGATGTCCGGGTCCACCGCCCCGAAGCCCGCGAAGGTGCCGAAGCCGCAGTCCGTCCCCGCGATCACGCGCTCGCGCCCGACGACCTCCGCGAAGCGGACGATGCGCTCCGCCACGAGTTCGGGATGCTCCACGTAGTTGTTCGTGCTGTCCAGAACGCCGGGGACGACGATCTTGTCATCGGGCAGCGGCGTCTCTTTCCAGATGTGCCACTCGTGCGCGTGGCGCGGGTTGCTGGCTTCGATCAGCAAGGCACTCGGCTTCGCCCGCAGCACGATGGGCAGGATCGTGCGCAAGGGGATGTCGTGCGTGTGCGGCCCCTCGTAGTTGCCCCAGCAGATGTGCATCCGCAATTGCTCCGCCGGGACGTTGCGCAAGGCATGGTTGAGCGCGTCCACCTGCTCGTTGGCGAAGCGCAGAAAGGCGTCCTCCGTCTCGTTGCGGTAGCGGATGTGCCGCCCCATCGACAAATCCGGGCAGTCTATCTGCAACACAAGGCCCGCCGCGACGATGGCTTCGTACTCCCGCTGCATCGCGTCCGCGAGGGCGTAGAGGTAGTCGCGCTGCGAGGGGTAGTACTCGTTCGGCTGGAAGACCGCGATCACGCCGGGGCTGGCGGCATTCATGAAGCCCTCGGTCTGCGGGTGCGCCGCCGTCGCCGCCGTCAGGTGCGCGATGTCCGCGTCGAGGGGTTGCATGTCCTTGACCGCAATCGGCCCCTTGCAGATCGGGCGGAGGTACTTCGGCGTCGCCCCGCGCTCCGCCAGTCGGTCGCGGAAGCGCGGGAACTCGTCCAAATCCTTCGGTGTCGCCCGTGGCACCTCGCCCTGCTCGAACCCCGTCAGGCGGTGCCGGATGTAGGTGGCGTAGCTGATCTTGCTCATCTCGCCGTCGGAGACGACATCAACGCCGATGTCGGCCTGCTTCGCCACCACATCCGCCACCGCCCCGCGCATCGTCGCGTCGAACGCGGCGGTGTCGGTCAGTTCGCCGCGATCCTGCGCGAAGAGCATGTCCACCGCCGCCTGCGGGCGAGGCAGGCTGCCGACGTGCGTGGTGAGAATCCGTTCCGTACTCCGTTTCACCGCGAAACCCTCCCCGAACGCGAAGTCGAAAGGATTGACCACAGAGACACCGAGAACACGGAGGAACACAGGAATCGAAAGGTTCACCACAAAGACACAAAGGATCACAAAGAACACAAAGAGAACTTCTGTTTTTCCTTTGTGTCATTTGTGTCTTTGTGGTTCGGTTTGCCGATCCTCCTCTGTGTTCTCTGTGTCTCTGTGGTCAATCCTTCCGACGATTGATCCCGCTACCCATCCAGTTTGGCGAGCAGTTCGGCGCGGAGCTGGTCGTAGTTGGCGGGCTTGACCATCTTGCCGCGCTCGTCGGCAGCGAAGCCGTACTTCTTCGCTTCCGCCTCGACCTGCGGCGACCAGTACGGGTCCTTGCCCGCGAAGACATCGTGTGGCTCCAGAACGGCGAACAGCCATGCCTCGTCGGTCTCGTCCTTCGCCACCTCGAAGCCGCGATAGAGGCCGGGGGGCAGCGAGATGTAGTCCCACGGGCCGATGGTCGCCTCGCCCTCGATGGTGTCGGGATCGGGATCGTTGCCCCAGTAGAACCGCCACCGCCCGGAGAGGATGAAGAACGACTCCACGTAGTCGTGCGTGTGGTAGGCGGGGCCGTTCCCCGGTTTCGCCTTGACCATGCCGATCTGGAACTTGTGCGGGGCGAGGAGCAGGGCGTCGTACTCCGGGTTCTCGCTCGCGGTGTCGCCGATCAGCGAGTAGTTCATGCGCTGGTGTCCGGGCAGGATGCTGTCTATGAACATCAGCGGGATGCCGCGCTTTCGCACATCGTCGAACCGGACGATGCGCCGCTGCATCTCGTCGCTGGAAATCTTCGGGTGCTGCGGGGGCGGGGCGTGCGCTGCCATCTCGACCTTGCTCCTCTCGTGCGTCCGTCATCACCGGGAACGGCAGTATGCACGATGCGCGACGGGGCTGCAAACCGTTTCGCAGGGGGTGCGGGAGCGTAATTTCGCTCAATCATTTTGTGGAAAACATATATCTTACCCAAGAGCGCGACATACAAGGGCGGTGGGGTAGCGAGGGGGAACCGGCAGACTCGTTGCGTCGCCGTCGCGTCCGTGGCGGGGGTGCTACAATCGCGCCGACGGCAGGATAGCGCGGGAGGGGGCGAGGTGGCGGACACACCGACGATACGGTTCGGGACGGACGGCTGGCGGGCGGTAATCGGGGACGGTTTCACGATGCGCACTGTGCGCATCTGCGCCGCTGCAATCGCGGACTGGGTGAAGGAGACGCCGGAGGCGGCGGAACGCGGCGTCGTTGTCGGTCACGACCGCCGCTTCATGAGCGAGCAGTTCGCCCTCGCGGTCACGGAAACGCTGCTGGGGCAGGGGGTGCGCGTGGTCTGGTGCGAGCACGGCCCCGTGCCGACCCCCGCCGTCACCTTCACCGTGCCGCACACGCGGGCGGCGGCGGGCGTGATGGTCACGGCGAGCCACAACCCGCCCGAATACAACGGCATCAAGGTGAAGACCGCGAACGGCGCACCCGCCGGTCGCGGCCCCACGGACGCCATCGAGTACTACGCGGCGAAGCGGCTCGTGGCGGGCGACGATCCGCCCCGCACAACCCTCTCGGAGACCTTCATTGACGGGCGGCACATGCCGATAGACCCGATGCCCGCCTACCTCGACGCCCTGCGCGGCCTCGTGGAGATCGAGCGCATCCAGCGGGCGAACCTGCGCATCGTGGTGGACGCGATGCATGGCGTCGGGGCGGGCGTGCTGCCGCGATTGCTCGGCACGCTCGCGGGGATGCGCCCGGTGATCGAGATTCGCACCGAGCGCAACCCGCTCTTTCCCGGCATTCCCGACCGAAAGGGGCCGGAGCCGACCGACGCCAACCTCGGCCCGCTCAAGGCGGCGGTGCGGGCGCACGGGGCGGATGTGGGCATCGCCTTTGACGGCGACGGCGACCGCATCGCCCTTGTGGACGGGCGCGGCGAGTACGTGAGCAGTCAGGAGACGTTCGCTATGCTTGCCATGTACCTCGCGGAGCGCGACGACGTGCGCGACGGGGCCATCGTGCGCAGCGTGAACGGCACGGTGCGTTTGGACATGCTCGCGGAGCGGTACGGCGTGCCGCTGATCGAGACGCCCATTGGCTACGCGCATATCGCCCCCGCGATGATCGGCAACGAGGCGATGATCGGCGGCGAGGAGAGCGGCGGTTTCGCCTTCGGTACGCACCTGCCGGAGCGCGACGCCCCGCTCGCCGCGTTGTACATCCTCGATTTGCTGGCGCGACGCGGCACTGACGTGAACGGGTTGCGCTACGCCGTGAATATCCGCACCGGCGACTGGTTCTACCGCCGCGTGGACGTGCCGCTTGCCCCGGATGCGATGGACGAACTCCGCGCCCGCCTGCCGCTGACTGACACCGCGACCTTCGACCTCGCGGGTAGCCCCGTGACGAAGGTTGTGACGCTCGACGGGCTGAAACTGATCGGGGAGGACCGCCGCTGGCTGCTCGTGCGCACGAGCGGCACCGAGCCGCTCGCCCGCATCTACGCCGAGGCGCAGACGACCGAGACGCTGGACGCGCTGATCGCGCAAGGCTGCGCCCTGCTCGCCGGTTCCCCGGCGGTTTTCGCGCCCGTTGCCCCCGTTGCCCCCGTTGCGGTAGGCGCGGTAGATGCGGTGGAAGCAACGGACGCGACCATAGCAGACACCACGGAGACATCGAAGTCCCCATCGTCGCGCCCTGCCGCTCGCCGCTCTCGCGGGTACAGCCGCCGTTAACCTGCCGCTCATGGGCCGTAGGATAGAGTGGCGTCGGTGCCATGCCGCCTTCCGTACGGGCGGCGCGGTTCGTGCTATCATCCGAGGGACGGAATAGCCGATGTGCGTCCGGTGTTCCACTGTACGGACGCGAGTAGTAGAGGCGGGGTCGGTTCGATGGCAGAGGTGCATGACGGGGGCGATGTGGCGGCGGCGATGGAATTGATCGCCGAGGAAATTCGCGCCTGCACGAAATGCGACCTCGCCAAGATGCGCACCCGCGCCGTGCCGGGTGACGGCCCGGTTGATGCCGAGATTCTTTTCATCGGGGAAGCTCCCGGTTTCAACGAAGACCGGCAGGGGCGGCCTTTCATCGGCCCCGCCGGGAAGCTGCTCGATGACCTGCTCGATAGCATCGGCATGGATCGGAGCATGGTCTTCGTCACGAATGTCGTCAAGTGCCGCCCGCCGGGGAACCGCGATCCGCTGCCGAACGAAACCAGCACCTGCACGGGGGCGTACTTGCAGCGGCAGATAGACCTCGTCAACCCGCGCCTCGTCGTGACGCTGGGGCGGTTCTCGATGGAGCGGTATTTCCCCGGCGGGAAGATCTCGCAAATTCACGGGCAGGCGAAGCGGGCGGACGGGCGTATCTATCTCGCCATGTTCCACCCCGCCGCCGCGTTGCGCCAGCCGCAGTGGATGGAGTACCTGAAGGCGGACATGCTCAAGATTCCGGCCCTGCTCGACGAGGCCCGCGCCATGACGCCGCCGGAGCCGGACGAGCCGGAGCCGGAGCAGTTGTCGTTGTTTTGAGTAGTCGCTGTTTTTGAGTAGTTGCTACGTTGCTAAGTAGGTCAAATGCATTTCACTTAGCTACTCAGCAGCTTTCTTAGGAGGAACACCGAACACGCCGCTGACGGTCGCGGGGTGAGATCGGTTCGCATAGATCGTGACCGTATGGGCCATGCATAAGGAGGCAGTTTCTCTTGGCAAAGGCACACAAGAAGCGGGTGCGCGTGATTCCGCTTGGGGGCATGGGCGAAGTCGGTAAGAACATGACGGTCTACGAATACGGCGACGACATCATCCTTGTGGATGTGGGCGTCGGCTTCCCCGACGAAGAGATGTTCGGCGTAGACCTCGTGATCCCCGACATCGCCTACCTGCGCGGCAAGACGCACCTGATACGCGGTATTTTCATCACCCACGGACACGAGGACCACATCGGTTCGCTGCCCTACCTGCTGGACGAACTCGGCAACCCGCCGATCTACGGCACGCCGCTGACGCTCGGCCTCATCGGCGTCAAGCTCCGCGAGCGTAAACTGCTGGAAAAGGCGTTGCTCATCACCCTGCGCCCCGGAGACCGCATCGAGGCGGGGCCGTTCGTGATCGAGCCGTTCCGCGTCAACCATTCCATCCCGGATTGCGTCGGTTTCGGCATCACCACGCCCGTCGGCACCATCGTGCATACGGGGGACTTCAAGTTCGATCAGTCGCCCGTGGACGGTCAACCGGCGGACTACGGCAAGATCGCGGAGTTCGGCAACCGGGGCGTGCTCGCCCTCGTGTCGGACTGCGTGCATGTGGAGACCCCCGGCGTCACCCCCTCCGAGAAGGTGATCGAGCAGACGTTCGACCGCATCTTCATGGCGGCGAGCGGGCGCATCATCGTGGCGACCTTCGCCTCGCTCATCAGCCGCATCCAGCAGGTGGTGGATGTGGCGGAGCGGCATGGGCGCAGCGTCTGTGCCGTCGGGCGCAGCATGGAGAACAACGTCGAGATGGCGTTGGAACTCGACTACCTGCGCGACCCGCGCCGCACGCTGATAGACTCCCGCCGCGCCGCCGAATTGCCGAACGACCGCGTGGTCTACGTGGTCACGGGCAGTCAGGGGGAGCCGATGGCGGCCCTCTCGCGCATCGCGGCGGGCGATCACCGGCAGATCAAGACCGAGCAGGGCGACACGGTTATCATCTCGGCCTCGCCCATCCCCGGCAACGAGACGAGCGTGGGCCGCATCATCAACAACCTCTTCCAGCAGGGGGCGGACGTGATCTACTCCGCCCTCGACCGCGTGCATGTCTCCGGTCACGCCAGTCAGGAAGAGCTGAAGCTGATGATTAACCTGACGCGCCCGAAGTACGTGATGCCGCTACATGGCGAGGAACGCCACCTCGTGCTCTACGGGCGGCTGGCCCAGTCGCTCGGCTGGAAAGAGGGCGACATCGTGCTCGCCCGGAACGGCTCCGTGGTCGAGTTCGCCCCGGATTTCGCGGGCGTGACCGAGACCGTGCCGTGCGGCGCGATCTACATAGACAATGGCGGGGCCGGCGAGGTGGGCGACGTGATTATCCGCGACCGGCAGATGCTGGCGCGGGAAGGCATCGTGTTCGTCGTCGTCTCGGTGGACAAGACCACGGGTGCGCTCGTGGGCGGGCCGGACATCGTGACGCGGGGCTTCGTGACGCAGCGGCGCAGCACCGACCTTCTCGAAGGGACGAAGCAGCGCGTGCGGGATTCGCTCGTCAATGCGAACGGACACCAGCCGAAGGAGGGGAGCTTCCTCACGCGCAAGATCAAGGACGTGGCGGGTTCGTACCTCTGGGAGCAGACCCACCGCCGCCCGATGATCCTGCCGATGGTTGTCGAGGTGTAGGCCGCGCCGAATCGCGCCAAAGGGTGGCCGTCGCTCGTTCGATAGACGAGCGACGGCCACCTTTTGGCTTGGTATCCCGGTCAACAGTGACTACCGGGCGAGGAGCAGTTCCATCCCCGGTACCTTTCCGGGCTGCGGCAGCAGCACCTCGTCAATGAGGCCGTACTCCCGCGCCTCCTCGGCGTTCAGGTAGAAGTCGCGCTCGGTGTCGCGCTTCACCTTGTCGTACGGCTGCCCGCTGTGTGTGGCAAGGATTTCGATCAGCCGCGCCGCGAGGTTGATGCTCTCGCGGGCCTGAATCTCCACGTCGGGGGTGTTGCCCCGGAAGCCCGTGCTGCCCTGATGCAGCATCACGCGGCTGTTCGGCAGCGCGAACCGCTTGCCCTTCGTGCCTGCCACGAGGATCACGCTCGCCATGCTCGCCGCGAAGCCCATGCAGAACGTGCTCACGTCGCACCGTACCATCTGTATCGTGTCGTACATCGTCAGGCCCGTGTACACCTCGCCCCCCGGACAGTTGATGTACACGCGAATTTCCTTGTCCGGGTTCTCGTAGGCGAGGAACAGCAACTGCGCGATGAAGACATTGGCGATCTGCGCGTCTATCGGTGCGCCCAGAAAGACGATGCGCTCCCGCAGCAACCGCGAGTAGATGTCCCACCCCCCGTTCGCCCCGGTTCGTCGTTTCCACCACGTTCGGGATGATGAGTTGTGGGTTCGCGCTCCCCATAAGGATGCGCTGGTTTTCCATTGGGTTCATATGCGGTGTCCCTTTCTCGCGTATCGGCGTTCGTGCGGCGGGTGTGGCGGTCAGGGTTGGTACAGCAGCTGGATAAAATTGCCGCAGGTATCCTCGAACACGGCGGTTATGATCGGCCCTTGCGCTATTGGCCCTTGCGCGAACTGGACGCCGCGCCCGGTCAGCCGCTCGTACTCCGCGTGGATGTCCGCCACCGCGAAGGTCGCAAGCAGGATGCCCTGCGCGAATATCGCCGCTTGGTACGTTCGCGCCGCCGGGTTGTCGTTCGGTTCCAGCAGCAATTCCGTGCCGTCCGGCTCGTCGGGCGAAACCACGGTGAGCCACCGAAACTGCCCAACCGGAACGTCGGCCTTCTTCACAAAGCCAAGAACGTCGGTGTAGAACGCCTCGGCCTTCGCTTGGTCGTCCACGAAGATGCTGGTCAACGTAATTCTCATTGAGCGTTCCCTTTCTCACTGGTCAATCGGCGGCGATGGCGTGCGCTGCTTGGCTCAAGCGGGCGGCGTAGGCGATGTGTAACGCTTGCCAGTGGTCGAGCGGCCAATTGGGCCAGTCCACGCGCTCGCCCATCAGCGCATCGGCAAGGAAGTCGAGATGCGCGTGCCACCCGGCGAGGACGATGGGCAGCCAGTGCGCCGCCATCGCCGTGGTCGCGGTGAAGGTCAGCCGGCACCCGTCGTCCTCCGCGATCAGATGCCAGCGCAGCGTGCCGTGGATGTCGGTCTCCATTTCCAGCAGGCGCGGCGGTTCGAGGCGCGTGATCGTGCCGCGTGCCACTGCCCGATTGCCCTCGGTGTCGGCGTTTAGCCAGCGGAGTACCACATCTCCGCCCTCCACCAAGTCAATCTCGGCTTCCGCCAGCCACGCAGCGAGTTGCTCCGGTTCGGTGATCGCCGCCCAGACTTCCTCGACGGGGTGCGCGAGATGCCGCTCGAAGCGGAGGGCGGTGCGGTCGCCACGCACCTCCACGGTGCCATCGGCGAGCGCGGTGCGTCGGGCGGGGCGGGAGCCTCTCGGTGTGGTCGTCATTGCGTGCTACTCCTGTTCCTTGCGTGCGTCCAGATGGCGTTCAAGGGCGTCGAGGCGACCGGCCCACAATCGCCGGTACGGTTCAAGCCACGCGGCGACCTCGGCGAGCGGGGCGGCGTTCACCGCGTAGACGCGGCGTTGCGCCTCTTGCCGCACCACCACCAGCCCCGCCTCGCGCAGTACCCGCAGGTGCTTCGAGACACCGGGTTGACTGAGGGCAAGCACATCTACCAACTCCCCCACCGACCGCTCGCGTTCGCGGAGCAGGTCGAGGATGTGCCGCCGTGTCGGTTCCGCCAGGATCTCGAACGTCGTAGTTGCCATAAGGGGAATATGCTATTTTGGTTATATGCCTGTCAAGTCATATGCGGTTGCGAACGGCGGGTAGGACGCGGAACGTGACATAACCGTACGCACAGTTGTAGAATGTTGTCATAACGTTCTGTCCGTACAGGAGGGGAACCCCGTGGCACGCACCGAGCCGACCGCACCGAAACGCCGCCCTGCCCCGCCCCCGGCGAAACGAGCTACGGGAAACACGGGAGGACGCCCCGCGTCCGCGAATCGCCCTGCGCCTGCCCGCGCCCCTCGCGGCGGGATGCAGGTCGTCAAGCCGCCGCGTGCGCCGATAAACCCGGAGTTGCGGCGCGACATCCTCGGTGGGTTGCTCGTAGTGCTCGCCCTGCTCACGGCGGTGGCCCTGATCGCGGGGCAATACGCGGGCGTGCTCGACTACTGGCGGCGGGCGGTCGTCACGGTGTTCGGGTGGGGCGCGACGATAGTACCGGCACTCATGCTCCTGTGGGCGTGGGATTTGCTGATCGAGCGGCGCATCCGGGGGCGCGGTGCCTCGGCGCACGCCATGATCGGTAGCACGCTCGTCGCGGTCGCCCTGTTGGGCCTGCTGCACTCGGTCGCGGACGACCCGCTGCGGTGGGCGGAAACGGGGCGCGGCGGCGGCTACGCGGGCTTCGTGCTGCACGCGCTGTTCGCCCGCCTCGTGGGGTCGTTCGGGGCGGGGCTGATTTTCGTCGCGCTGTTGATCGCGGGGATTTGCCTGTTCCTCAACAACGAGTTGCGGGCCTTCGTGGCGTGGTTGCGCACGCCAGCCCCGCCCGCGCCGCGTGCGGAGCCGTCGCGCCGCCCGCGCCCCGCTTCCCCGCCGCCGGAGTTCGCCCGCCCGATGCGCACGCGCCTCGCCCGCGACTTCGACGCGCCGGACGAGTACGACGCCCCGCCGATGCCGGTTCTCCTGCGGCAACCCGCGCCGTTCTCGCGCCCGCCGGGGATACCGATCCTGCCGAACGCCTTTTCCGCCACCCCCGGCCCCGTGATGTACATGGAATCCGCGCCGCCTGCCCTGCCCGCCTTGCCCGCGACGGTTGCCGCGACGAATGCTGCGATTACCGCTCCCGCGACCGCCGCGACCGCCGCGACCGATGAGACCGATGACGACGACGATGAGATCGTGTCCGCCACACCGTCCTCCGATGTTCCCGCCACGATGCACGGCATCGGCGTGCGGCGGGCGATCTCGGTGCAATCCGGCATCGCCCGCGAAGCCACGCCGCGTGCCACGATCATGCGGCGCGAACCGCCGAAGCCCGCCCCCGAAGCCGCGCCGCCGCAACCGTTGCCCGCCCCGACACCCATCGCGGGGCGCATACCGCCCCCGCCGCCGAAGCCCATCGCCGCCGACGTGCCGCGCTGGACACTCCCGCCGATGACGCACATGGAGCGCTATCCGGAGGCCACGGTGCGCGACGACGAGCTCGAGGAGAAAGCGGCGATCATCGAGCGCACGCTGGCGAGTTTCCGCGTCGAGGCGACGGTGCGCGAGATCAACCCCGGCCCCGCGATCACGCAATTCGCGCTCGAACCGGGCGTGGGCGTGAAGGTGCGGCGCGTCACGGAGCTGCACAACGACCTCGCCCTCGCCCTCGCCGTCCCTGCCTTGCGCATCGAGGCTCCGATTCCGAGCAAGTCGCGGATCGGCATTGAGATTCCCAACGCCGAGATCAGCGTGGTCGGGTTGCGGGACGCGCTGGAATCGTCGGATTTCACCGAAGCCCGCGCCAAGTTGCCCGTGCCGCTCGGACGCGACGTGAACGGACGCTATCAGGTGGCGGACCTCGCCCGGATGCCGCATCTCCTCGTCGCGGGCAGCACGGGCAGCGGCAAGAGCGGCTTCACGAACGCGATCATCAGCACGCTGCTCCTCAATCGCACGCCGGAAGAGATGCGCATGGTGCTCGTGGACCCGAAGATGGTGGAGATGAACGGCTACAACGGCGTGCCGCACCTTCTGGCACCCGTGGTCACGGACATGGAGAAGGTCGTCGGCATCCTACGGTGGGCGGTCACGGAGATGGAGCGGCGGTATCAATTGCTGATGCGCACGGGGGTACGCAACCTCGACGCCTACCACAAGCGGTGCCTCGACCTTGCCCCCGCCCTCGACAAGCCGATGGAGAACTTGCCGTATATCGTCATCATTATTGATGAACTGGCCGACCTGATGATGACCGCGCCGGACGACATCGAGACCGCCCTCGTGCGCCTCGCGCAGAAGGCCCGCGCCACGGGGATGCACCTCATCCTCGCCACGCAACGCCCCTCGGTGGATGTCATCACGGGCCTCATCAAGGCGAACTTCCCCGCCCGCGTCGCCTTCGCGGTGACGAGCCAGATTGACAGCCGCGTCATCCTCGACACGCCGGGGGCGGAACGGTTGTTGGGGCGCGGCGACATGCTCTACAAGGCGGCGGACTCGGACAAGACGCAGCGCATTCAGGGGGCGTGGGTGTCGGACGCCGATATTGAGAAGATCGTCGGGCATTGGCGGTTGCAGGCTCCCGACGCGCAGTACGAGCGCGAAGTGGAGGAGGCACAGGTGCAGCCGAAGGGCGTGGCGAAGGGCGGCAAGGACGACGCCGCCGACGGTGCGCTTATTGACCGGGCGCGGGCCATCGTGCGCGATCAGGGATGGGCGAGCACGAGCATGTTGCAGAGCCGTCTGCGCATCGGCTACGCCCGCGCCGCCCGCCTCGTGGAGGCGTTGGAGCGCGAGGGGCTGATCGGGGCGCAGGACAACGCCCGCCGTCAGCAACTGCTCGACATGCCGACGGACGCGGCGAACGCGGAAGACCTCGACGCCACCCCATCGGAGGGCGACGACGAACCCGCCGACGCCTTGCCTCGTGCCGCCGACGATTGATTGTACCGTCCGCACGACGACGTAATTGAACGTGGGCGATGGCGGCACATGCCCCGCCGCCACTTCACCTAGCGGCGTTCGGTGATATTGCGGCACTCGCAATGTCGGGTGGAGGTAGGACTTATGCGTTCTCGCGGCTGGCACATACGCGGCGGAAATGCACCTAACCCCCCGGCCCCCTTCCCCATAGGGAAGGGGGTGACGCACCGCAACATCGAGATGTTTCGCATACTTACCTATGGGGAAGGCGGGGTACCCTCTGGGTCGCAGGGGGGTTAGGTGGATTTTGCGAGAACGCATAAGCCTTGGGGTGGAGGGGAGTTTATGGTGGTCAACAACGGGATCGGGTAGTCTGTGGCGCGGTGCTCTCGGCCCGTGA
>JAABUN010004759.1_pt1 | contig 17861 bp, 20 predicted proteins | sample 5559311 | NCBI WGS metagenome assembly JAABUN01 (sample SAMN10711877, study PRJNA513370) | rock metagenome | isolation source: Antarctica rocks | place: Antarctica: Victoria Land, Siegfried Peak sud | reverse complement strand
GAGCAGCGGCGCTATCAGCGCCCACAAGTCATCAGGAACCAATGTCTCAATATCCATAGCAAGAGAACGGCTAATCCGGGCTACTGGTTATGCAACGAGTAGTTAGTGGTTCCGGTATTCTTCATGTCCAGTGCGACGATGAACCACGTCCCGGCGGCAAGGCTCTTGTTATTAAACTCCGACCAAACGAACTCTTTGCCTAGTCGGTCAGTAGCCGCCACTGCGAGATCCCAGTTCTTCACGCTGGCAAGTTCGTTGACGCCGAAAACCTTTGGTGGTGGGATTGGTGTATTCGTCGGCTTGGGGGGCACCGGCGTATTCGTCGGCTTGACGGTCGGCTCAGACTTCGTGGTAGCGGTCGGCTTGGCGGCCTCAGTCGGTCTAGCAGTGGCACCCGTCGCGGTGCTCGTCGATTGTCCGCCTACAGCGGCGACGGAGGTGCCGGACGAAACGCTAGTAGCCCCTTGTGCCGCCACGGTAGGCGTCGCGCTACCACCGCCACGCGCCACGGCGGCGAGGCCGATAACGCCGCAGATAAGGCACACGGCGAGTGTGGCACCTACACCGATCAACACACGATTGCGGCGTTTCTTAGATGGCTGTGGCGGTTGATGGCCTACTGGCTGGGTTATCCCTGGTGGTGGCGGTTGGCTCATGCGTCCCCCTCCCGTGTGTCAATAAGGGCGGCATGGTAAAGTAGCGTGCATTTGTCGTCAAGTGTTGAGAAGGGGGGTGACGTTATGTATTGTCCGGCATGTGGGGCACAGAACATCGCCGAGGCACGATATTGTCAGGTGTGCGGGAAGGAGTTGCCGCAGCGAACAGCGAAGCAAGAAAGCCGCCCGACGCTACCCGCGTGGCCGACAGAGGGCCAGCTCTACCAACCCCCACAGGTGGTTTGCAGCGCGCACCGCCGTTGCCCCAAAAGCGGAGCCATCCACGCCACCCGCGCTGATCGCCGCCGCCGCCCTGTACTTCCTCCTCTCGTTCGGCACCGCCGCTCTCGGCGCGATCGGGCTCGCCACCGGCGCGACGTTCCCCGGCACTTGGAACATCATTGTCGGGATTATCTACGGCGTGGTCGCGTACTGGATCATCCGCCGCGAACGGTACGGCTACGACTGGGGCATCTGGTCGGCCCTACTCTCGCTGATCGGCAGCGTCGCTCAAACAGGCCTTGGCTCACCCCCGATCGCGATCTTCATCCCGTTCTATGTGGCGGGGCTCGTGCTGCTCGCGATGAATCGTAAAGCCTTCAACAAATAACAGACCCCCTCGGCGCTCAGTGCGCCAATGATGACTACATGTGTCGCTATTCTTTCGAGCGGATACTATCGAAGTAGCTCTCACGGCGAATGCGATCACCAGCAGCCCCTCGATTACCGCACACGTCAGGACCGTCTCGAAGTCCTGCGCCGCGAGGGAGACGCGGTTGTTCGCGATCGGGGAGGAGTTGCCAGTGAGATAGATAATCTGCACGCCGCCTCCTTTCCCTTCGTGGTGCTCGCCGCGTGGCGGTGCGGCGACTTGTTATGGGATAGTCGCGCCATGCTCCGTGCGTAGCCAGTCCACGAACGCCTCTGGCACGGCCATCGTCGAGAGGCGGCTGTGCCGGACCAGCAGGAAATCGGCGAACTTGCCACTCCCCTTGACCTGGCGCAGCGTCACCGGCGAGGCGATCCGCCCGCGATAGCGCACGTCCACGACCCAACTCTTCGCCTCACGCGGGTCCGGTCGCGCCTCAGAGGCGATCTCCGCCACCCCCACGATCGCCGACTCGCCGCCGCTGTGGTAGATCAGCATAAGGTCGCCGGGCCGCATCGTCTTGATCACGTTGACCGCCTGGGCGTTCTTCACCCCGTCCCAGACCGTCGCCCCATCGCGCTCCAGATCACCGATGGAGTAGACCTGCGGCTCGCTCTTGGCGAGGAAATAGGCCATGTGCCCTCCGGGCGAGTAGGCGGAGTAGTGCGGAGTAGGCGAGTAGGCGAGTAGAGAAAAGTGGGAGTACACCGATCGCGCCGGGTATTCCCCGTTACCCTCTACTCGCCTACTGGCCTACTCGCCCTACTTACTTCCAGGTCTTCCGCAAGACGCGGACCCAATTCTCGTGCGCCAGCTTGCGGAGCGAGGCGTCGTCGTAGCCAGCCTCGGCCAGCGCCGCGATCAGCCGCTGCCCCCCGGCGGCATCGCCGATCGCGGCGGGGATCGTCGCGCCGTCGTAGTCGGAGCCGAGGCCGACCCGGTCGATGCCGATGCGCTCCACCAGATAGTCGATGTGGCGCACCATCTGGCTCAGCGGCGTATCGGCGTTGTTCGCGCCGTCCTCGCGCAGGAAGGCGACCGCGTAATTCAGCCCCACCATCCCGTCCGAGTCCTTGATCGCGTCGAGCTGCTTGTCGGTCAGGTTGCGCGGCGTCGCGCAAAGGGCGTGGGCGTTGGAGTGCGTCGCCACCAGCGGCGCGTCGGAGAGCCCGGCGACATCCCAAAAACCGGCCTCGTTCAGGTGCGAGAGGTCGATCATGATCCCGAGGCGGTTGCAGGCGCGCACCAGCTCGCGCCCGGCGGCGGTGAGGCCGGTGCCGATGTCGGGCGTGCTGGGGAAGCGGAACGGCACGCCATTCGCGAAGGCGTTGGGGCGACTCCAGACCAGCCCGATCGAGCGCAGCCCGGCGGCGTAATAGAGCTCGAGCGCGTCGAGCTTCGGGTCGATCGGCTCGGCCCCCTCGAAGTGCAGGATCGCCGCGAAGGTGCCGTTCGCGATGCAGTCGGCGAGTTCGTCGGCGGTCCGCACCACCTTGACCGCGCCCGCCGCCTCCCGTTCGAGGCGGAAGAGGAGCCCGGACATCCCCAGCGCCGTCTCCTGCGCGTAGCCGAGTTCGAGCGCGGGCGGCAACTGGCGCATCGCGCCCGGATCGGCGGTCAGCGGATTGGGTGCCCCGCCCTGGTTGGGGATGAAGACGGCGAAGAAGCCACCGGCCAGGCCGCCCTCCTTCGCGCGCGGCAGATCGATGTGCCCGCGCTCGCCCCGCTCGAAGAACGAGCGCCCGCCTCCGCGATCCGAGAGATAGAGATCGAGTAAGGTGTCGTTGTGCCCATCGAAAATCGGGTAGATCGTCGAGGTGGTCATCGGGTGCCTCCCACCGAGATTCGGGACCAATTGGCCGCGCGCAACCTTTGCGCGCATGCATCGGCGCATTCTACCGCAGAGGGGGTCGATATGAGGCACTGGCTATACCTTGTCTCGGAGGCATGCGGGGACGTATCATGCTGCGTCGTATCGCGCACAAAAGAACACCGTAGTCGCGGCCACCAACGACGCAGCATAAGGAGTACAAGGGTCGATGAAGCAATTACCGGCGCAGCTCACGCGATTGCACGCCCTGGCGAATAATCTGCACTGGGTCTGGGATCAGGGGGCGGTCGAGCTCTTTCGCGCGCTCGATCCGGTACTCTGGGAGAACACGAACCACAACCCGATCATCCTCATCGAGAAGCTCGGCGAGGAACGCCTCGCGGCGCTCGCGGCTGATTCCACCTTCCTGGCGCAGCTCGACCGCGCCAGCGCCAATCTCGACACCTACCTGCGCGACACCGACACCTGGTTCGCCACGACCGGCGTCGCGGCCCCCGCACCGCGCATCGCCTACTTCTCGATGGAGTTCGGCCTGCACGAGAGCCTGCCGATCTATTCCGGCGGACTCGGCGTCCTCGCGGGCGATCACTTGAAGTCGGCGAGCGATCTCGGCGTGCCGCTGATCGCGCTCGGCCTCTTCTACCGAGAAGGGTATTTTCGGCAGACGCTCGATGATTCCGGCTGGCAGCAGGACGGCGGCGAGGACAACGCGCCGGAGCGCCTGCCGCTCGCGCCGGTGAACGGGCCGGACGGCACGCCGCTGATCGTCTCGGTGCGCTTGCAGGATCACGACGTTCAGATCGCCGCCTGGCAGATCCAGGTCGGGCGGATCACGCTCTACCTGCTCGACACCGATCTCCCGGCGAACGTCGAGGAGGATCGGCGGCTGACCGCGCGCCTCTACGGCGGCGAGATCACCATGCGGATCCGCCAGGAGATCGTGCTGGGGATCGGTGGCACCCGCTTTCTGGAGGCGCTCGGCATCGCCCCGGATGTCTACCACATGAACGAGGGCCACGCCGCCTTCCTGACGCTGGAGCGGATCCGCCGTACGATGGAGCAGGACGGCAGTACCTTCGAGGAGGCGCGCGCGAAGCTGCGCCCGACCTTCGTCTTCACCACACATACGCCGGTCCCCGCCGGACACGACTATTTCTCGCCCGATCTCGTGGAGCGGTATTTCACCGCGTACATCCAGCCGCTCGGCATCTCGATGCACGAATTCTTCAGCCTCGGGCGGCACAACCCGGACGACTACCGCGAATACTTCTGCATGACGGTCCTGGCGCTGAAGCTCTCATCCAGGGCGAATGGGGTCAGTCGTCTGCACGGCCAGGTCAGTCGCCAGCAGTGGCGCAGCATCTGGCCGGAACTGACCGAGGACGAGGTGCCGATCGGGTACATCACCAATGGCGTCCACATCCCCTCGTTCGTCTCCCCCGAGATGGCGGCGATCTACTCCCGCTATCTGGACATCATCCCCGGCACCGCCCCGGCGAACCCGGCCAGTTGGGAGCCGATCCTGCGCGCGCCGGATGACGAGCTCTGGGCCGCGCGCAACGCGAGCCGCGCGCGCCTGTTGACCTTCATCAGCGACAAGGCGCGCGAGCAGGATGCCCACCACGGACGGGCGTATGACAGCGCCGCCTTCGACCCGCACGCGCTGACGATCGGCTTCGCCCGCCGCTTCGCCACCTACAAGCGCGCCGCCCTGCTGATGCGCGACCCGGATCGCCTGGCGCGGATCCTCAACAACGCCAAGCGCCCGGTGCAGATCGTCTTCGCCGGGAAGGCGCACCCGCGCGACGATGGCGGCAAGCTGCTGATCCAGCGGATCGCGCAACTCGCCGTGCAGGGGCCGTTCCGTCATCGGGTGCTCTTCCTCGAAGGGTACGACATCGGGGTCGCGCGGCACCTCGTGCAGGGGGTCGATGTGTGGCTGAACACGCCGCAGCGCCCCTACGAGGCGAGCGGCACCAGCGGCATGAAGGCCGCCGCCAACGGCGCGCTCAATTGCAGCACGCTCGATGGGTGGTGGGTTGAGGCGTGGGACGAGGCACAGGAGCGCGGCGGGGAGATCGGTTGGGCCATCGGCGGCACCGAGACGTTCGACAACGCCGAGCACCAGGCCTACATCGACGCCGAGTCGCTCTACGCGATCCTGGAGCAGGAGTTGGTGCCCGCCTTCTACGAGCGCGGCCTGGACGGCGTGCCCTACGGCTGGACCGGTCGCATGAAGCGCTCGATCGCGCTCAACGCCCCCGTCTTCAATACGGATCGTATGGTCCGGGAGTATACGGAGCGGTGCTACCTGCCGGGACTGAAGAAGTCGTGAGAACGTGAGTCGTGGGTCGTGAGTGACGTATTGATGGCGATGCTTTTCCTACGAGCAAACTGCTACCAAGCGCCCCTCTCACGACTCACGACCCGCGACTCACGCGTTCTGGCGAGCCTCGACGGCCTTGATGATCGTCTCGGACTCGGGGAAGCCGCCCTCGCGGAACATCGAGTGGACCATCTCGCCATCGACCGAGACATCGAACGAACCCTCGTGCCAGGGGATTAACTCCACCGCAGAAAGGTCGTAGAGGAACCGGCGCATCAGCGCGTTCGCCAGTTCCAGGGTCTGCGGCTCGTAGCCGCACTCCGCGCAGTAGGTGATCGTCACCTTCACCGGCTTCTTCGCCATCATCGCCTCCCATGTAGATTCGCGATCGCCGCCGAAGATGGGCGCAAAAGGGGGCGGGCACCCAGCCCGCCCCCGTCCGACCGAAGTTTACTCGGCGGTGACCGGTACGTCCTGCTGGATGATCGCGCGCAACTCGCCGACGATCGCGCTGTTGATCTGCGGGCGGGCGTCCTCACGCACCTGGTTCAGCGCCTGCATCAGGCTGGCGCGCACCTCGGGATCGAGCTGATCGGGCGGGGTGCTCGCATCGCCGTACTTGGCGTCGCTGGCGTAGATCGCCGAGCGCTTCTCGGCCAACATCGTGGTGACACTCTCCGGGCGCTCGATCAGGTGGCCCAGTTCGTTGAAGTCCTTGTCGAGGAAGACGAAGACCGGGATCGAGCGATACTTCCCTTCTTTCAGGTATTGGTCCATCAGGTCGAGGTTCTGATCGCGCAGGAAGGTCCGCACGTTCAGGTTGCCGTTGCTCTCCTCGGCGAGCTTGCCAAGGACCGGCAGGCCGCTGATCACATCGCCGCACCAATCCTCGGCGATCACCAGCACGTTCAGCGGCTGCGCGAGACCGGAGAAGGTCTGCACGTCGGCGGGGTCGAGCTGCACCGCAGCCTCGTTCTCGTCGAAGCGCTCGCGGTTGCGCGTCATCTGCGCCTTATATTCCTCGTAGGTCATGCCCTGGTTGAAGCGCTCGGCAGTCACAGCCATGCTACATCCTCCTGTTATCGGCTCTCATCGCGGCACCCAAGGGATTCGCGCTCAGGGCAACCGGCGTGGTCGCCCATCGTTCCTCCCCCACAACGCCCTTATAGCACCTTCCATTCCCACCAGCATAGCATAGGCAGGCAGAAACGCTGCTCCCCCGAGCGTCTTGGATGGCGAACGGCGCGGCAAGGGGCTGGCGGGGTCGGCGGCGACCAGCCGCGACGGAGGGGGGCGTTACCGCAGCCGCTCCGTCAGGAAATCTTCCCATGTGCGCTGCCCCACCGCCCGTTCAGGCGCGAGATTCGCACCGGCACGGAGAGCCCGGGCGGCTTTGCCGGGGAGTCCGATCGGCAGGATCAGCCGTTGCTGGCGACTGGCCCGCAGATAGCTGCGGAGCAGCTCAGTCATGTCATACACGCGCGGCCCGGCGATGTCGGACGCGAGGCCAGATGGTGTGCCGAGCGTCAGTTCGACGAGGCGGGATGCCACCTCGTCGGCATCGATCGGTTGGAAGCGGATGCCCGCCGGGATCGGCACCACCGGCAGCTTCGCCAGCTGCCGCATCGTCGCCAGCGTCAGGTCGTGGAACTGGGTGGCGCGCAGGATCGTCCACGGCAGGCCGGAACCTTCCACGAGGCATTCGGCGGCTCGCTTGGCCGCGAAGTAGCCGAACATCGCGCGGTCGATCCCGCTCACGACCGGGATCCGCTCGGCACCGACGACCGAGATGTACACCAGATGCCGGGCACCGGACCGCGCCGCCGCCCCTACCAGGTTGCGCGCCTTCTCCTCATCGCCCTTGGCGCTGCCCGCGAGGTGTACGATAGTTCCGACATTGGCCACTGCACCATCGAGTCCATCGCCGGTGGACAGATCGCCGACCATGAATTCAAGGCCGTCTTCGGTCTCGTGGTCGTGCCGACTCAGTACCCGCACGCGGCAGCCGCCCGCCCGCAAGCGCGACACGACGAGGCGACCAAGCGTGCCGGTGCCACCGGTGATCAGCAGGGATGCGGTCATGGTTACCTCCACATTCGTTGGTCCGGGCGTCACTCGCCCGGTCACATCGCCCAAGGTTCGGGTGTCTACTCCTATGACTGTTCACCCCACGACGGCGGGGCCTTACCGGTATGACACGCCAAAATGGAGGGATGTGACCCGATGGACGAGCGCGTCTGGCTGACCGAGCATTACGAGGAACACCGGACGCGCCTGCGGGCGGTGGCCTACCGGATGCTCGGCTCGCTCAGTGAGGCCGATGACGCCGTTCAGGAAGCCTGGCTGCGCCTCAGTCGTGCCGATACCAGCGCCGTCGAGAACCTGACCGGGTGGTTGACCACGGTGGTGGCACGGGTGTGCCTGAATATGCTGCGCGCGCGCGCGGCGCGGCGCGAGGAACCGTTCGGCATGCACATGCCCGACCCGATCATCGGCCACCGGGACGGCGGCGATCCCGAGCAGGAGGCGCTGCTGGCCGACGCCGTCGGGCTGGCGCTGCTCGTGGTGCTCGATACGCTCACACCAGCCGAGCGGCTCGCCTTCGTGCTGCATGACATGTTCGCCCTCCCCTTCGAGGAGATCGCCTCGCTGCTCGAACGCTCCCCGGCGGCAACCCGACAGCTCGCGAGTCGCGCCCGCCGCCGCGTACAGGGAGCGACCCCGACAGCCGATCCCGATCGCGCACGACAGCGCACCGTCGTCGATGCGTTCTTCGCCGCCGTCCGCGATGGCGATATGGCCGCGATCGTCGCCGCGCTCGCTCCCGATGTCGTGCTGCGGTCTGATGGCGGCCCGACGCGACCCCGCCAGACCGTCGTGCTCCACGGCGCGGAGACCGTGGCCTCGCAGGCGATCACCGCCACGCGCCTCGCGCCGTTCGTGCGACCGGCGCTGATCAACGGCACCGCTGGCGTCGTCGTTGCCACAGGCGGGCAAGTCTTATCGGTCATGGGTTTCATCGTGACGCATGGGAGAATCGCCGCCATCGATGTGCTCTACGACCCCGCGCGCCTGGCCGACATCGACCTGGCGATCCTCGACGACGCATCGTGAGCATGACGACCTCGGCGCTTCGGCCCGGCAGCACAGCGGCTTGCCAGGGGCTCGCCGCGAACCGATCGGCCACGCCGCGCGTTTGAACAAACGCACCGCTGGGCACAGAAAGGGACCGAAAGGGCGAGACGCTGACGATCTATCGCGACCGACAACGCAGCGGCGGCAGGGCGATGGTTCGCGCCCTCACGCTCCTGTTGCTCGTCCTGCTGGCACTCCCGACGGTTTCCCCTGCCGGGGCGGCGGGCGCAGTCCCGGCGGCACCCGACGAGGACAACGCCCCCGGCGCGACCGGGGCGACGACCTTTCGCGGGCAGAGCCTGGTCATCGCCCGTCGCGCCGATGGCGGGGTCTGGCTCCGCAAGACCGATGGCCTCTGGTACAGCGGCTGGTCGCCCCTCGGCGGCGCGACCGACGCCGCCCCCGCCGTCGCCAGCACGGCAACGTTCGTCGCCATTTTCGTGCGCGGGAGCGATGGCATCCTCCGGGTCAGGCGCAGCGACGATGGGAATGAGTACGAGGGGTGGCGCGCGCTCGGCGATCGGCTCGCCGCGCCCCCGACGGCCGTCGCCAGCGGCGGGCGGGTCCACGTCTTCCTGCGCGACGAGCGCGGGATGATCTGGCAACGGAGCTCGCCGGACGGGCGGACCTTCTCCGCCCCGCAGGCGCTCGGCGGGCCGCTCGCCGCCGCGCCGGTCGCGGTCGCGGATGCGGGGGGCGTGATCCTCTACGGGCAGGGAACCGATGGCCGTCGCTACACGCTGAACACGCGGGATGGGGCGCAGGCCACCGCCTGGGGAAACTGGACCGGGAGCGGCGGGAGCGCGCGAGCGACAGACGGCGCGGTGACCGGGTCCGCGCCGCTGACCCTCGACATCGGCATCAACTTCATCGATCCCAGCAATTGGCAAACCTACCAGATCCCCGCCTACACGCGCCTGCGCCCGACCCTCGCCAAATTCTCGATGTTCTACGATGCTTACCCGACCACGCCGGTCTTCGGGACGGTGCAGCTCGACGACGCGATCGGGGCGGGCGCGCGGACGATCATCCTCCGCACCGCCGAGACGCGCACCGGCCCGGACGAGGTCGAGCGCCAACTCAATGCCCCCTTGCCCGGCGACGGTCGCTCGCTCCTCGACTACATCCGCGACCGGGGGAACGACGGTTCCGGCGTCGCCTTCTGGATCGAGGTCGGGAATGAGCCGGATCTCGCCGGGATCAACCCGCTCGTCGCGCGCTACAGCCTGCTGGCGACGATCCGCGACCTCGGTCCGCAGTATCGCGCGAGCCACCCGAACCTGCACTGGATGGCGTCGCTGCCGACGGCGAATGGCCTGCGCGATAGCGCCAACCCGGACTATCGCGGGCTCGCCTACCTCGACCTCTTCCTCTCCGATCGAGGCGATAACCTTGGCAGTATCGCCACCCGCTATGACGCGCTAGGGGTCCACATCTACGGTGCCGACACGCTGGAACAGTCGTATCCTGCCCTGCGCGAGGCGTCCGACACCCGCGATTGCGCCGGGGCGAATGGCGACGCGCTCTGCCCCGACCTCGTCCTCGATCGTGCCCTCAGCCAAACCGTCCTCCCGATCTTCATCACCGAGGCGGGGATCAACTCGGCGATGCGCTGGGATCTGAAGGCGCGCTACTATCTCGCGGCGATGTACCGGCTGCCCGCGCGGGTGCGCGGCTTCGCCCTCTTCACCCTCAGCCTCGACCCGGAATGGTACGCCGGGACTGGCGCGCGCTGCCTGCGACCGAACGGGGCGAGTTGCACGCGCTACGCGCTCGATGTGGACGAGCGCGGGCTCGTCGATCCGAGCTTCGCCGGGGCGAATACGATCGGCCTCTGCGCACAGCTCGGTCCCGGGGACGCCGCCTGCGTCCCGCCGTGCGCCAGCGCGGCGACGGCGGAGAATGCGGCTCTGCCACGCAGCGCCGTGCAGCGCGCCTCCTGCAACGTGGACGCGCGCGGGCCAACAACGCCGACGCCGAATCCGCCGGAAGGGCGGGACCGAGCGACTCTGTCCCCAGCACCGCGCACCAGGCGGTGGCGTTATGGCGCGCGGCGAACCGGCAGGGACCGATCGACACGGGAGCGCTGAGCATGCACGTTAGTGGAACGAGTCATGCGCCGGGTACGCATGGCGTGGCGTATGCTCACGCCGCGAGCGAGCCCAACGAATGACCACAACGAATCGCGCGTAAGGAGTGCAACCACCGTGAGTGCAATACCCGCTATCACCCTCAACGATGGCCGGACGATCCCGCAGCTCGGCTTCGGCGTCTTCCAGATCCCGCCGGAGGAGACCGCACAGGCGGTCGGCGCGGCGCTCGCGATCGGCTATCGCCATATCGACACGGCGCAGGGCTACCGCAACGAGCGGGGGGTCGGCGAAGGGATTCGCGCCTCCGGCCTCGACCGCAGCGACATCTTCGTCACGAGCAAGCTCAACAACGATGCCCATCGACCCGACGACGCCCGCCGGGCTTTCGAGGGAACGCTCGCCGCGCTCGGCACCGACTACGTCGATCTCTTCCTGATCCACTGGCCGCTGCCCACCCGCGACGACGGGGACTTCGTCGCGACCTGGCGCACGATGATCGAGTTCTTCCGCGACGGGCGCGCCCGCTCGATCGGCGTGTCGAACTTCCAGGTGCCGCACCTGGAACGCCTCGCCGCCACAACCGATGTCGTGCCGACGGTGAACCAGATCGAGGTCCATCCCTACCTCACGAACGAGGCGGTACGCGCCTACGGGCGGGCGCACGAGATCGCCACCGAGGCGTGGTCGCCGATCGCGAAGGGGCGCGTGCTCGACGACCCGGCGGTCGCCCGCATCGCCGAGAAGGTCGGCAGGACGCCCGCCCAGGTCGTCCTGCGCTGGCACATCCAGCACGGCGACATCGTCTTCCCGAAGTCGACGTCGCCCGCGCGGATGCGAGAGAACATGGGGCTCTTCGACTTCGCGCTCGACGCCGACGATGACACCGCGCTCGACGCGCTCGACCGTGGCGATGCGGGCCGCACCGGTCCGCACCCCGATACGTTCGACGGTCGCCCGAAGAAGTAACGGTTGCAGCGAGCGTGTGCGGCGCGCTATGGCCTGATAATTTGTAGACGGGGCGGGGGCGGCGCTGTCTACCGTCGCCCCCGCCCCGTCACATCGGCGGAGCCATAAGCGCGGTTACGCGACTCAGCGCCCACTCGGCTCGCAGCGCGACACCGCCTCGCCGCAGCGGGTGTAGACCCGCCGCCCGGATTGTCCGAGGAGGAGATCGTTCGGGGATCGGTTCTCCGGGTGGTATTTGAGGCGGGCACGCTCGAAATACTGCACGGTGTACTCGCGGCCATCCTCCAGGCGCTCGGTGAAGTCGACGGAGAGGGGGTAGCCGAACTGTGCCAGACTGCCCTGGGTGTACCAGTAATCGAAGAAATGCCCGCCGACCCGATGCCCCGCCTCCGGGAAGTAGAAGCCATCCTGCACGCCCGGTCCGCGCCGCGGACCATCAGGCGGATCGGCGGGGTGCGGCGCGCCCGAACTGCTTCAGGAGCACATCATCCGGCACGGCGTTCTCCGGGTGCAACTCGGCGCGCGCGCGCTCGAAGTATCGGACCGTCTACGGCTTGCCATCCGGCGAGGATCCGCGTGAACCCAGCGCTCAGTGGCAGGCCACGACGCGCCAGGCCGCCGTGCGCCTCCCAATAAGCCAGGAAACGTCCGTCGATGCAGCGCCCGGTCTCGGCGAAGCAACGCGGCGCGGCGGTCGCCCCGGCGAGCGGCACGGCCTACCACAATGGGGCGAGAGGCGTGAGCGACGCGAGGAGATAGAGCGGGCGGTGTAGGGCATGTGTGTGCATCGCGGCACCTCCTGCTCATGATCGAGCGTGAGGGAAAGAATACCCCGCGTGGAAGGGTCGCTGGAAGCGGCCATTGTCGTCACTGATGCGCGAGCGCTTCGGGAACCGTCGGGCAGCGCACCCCGCGCGGCTCTTGGCATCGCGCTCTAGCATACCCCGCCCGAGTGAACCCGTCGCGGCGAATCGTGCGAACTGCACAATTCCGCGCCCCCGTTGCGTGCCGCCGCCCAGAAATGGGGCCGCGCCATTCACAACACCCGCTCGGCACAGTTGGTATACTAGGGGGACCGCCGCGCCGGACGTCCCGGCGCACCGCAGCGCTGCCGCTTCGCGCCCCCCACATCGCGGTGGGGCTTGACGGCGCGGACCAAGCACGGAGGACGGACAGGGGATGACGACCGGAACACCAGTGAGCGATACGCTCAACACCATCGACTCGATCGATCAAATCCAGGATGCGCTGCGCGGACGGGCGTACATCGCCGACCGCAGTCTCGGCACGGCCCTTTTCCTCGCCCTACGCCTCGGCAAGCCGCTCCTGTTGGAGGGCGAGGCGGGCGTCGGCAAGACCGAGGTCGCCAAGACGATGGCCGATCTCCTCGGGACGCAGCTGATCCGGCTGCAATGCTACGAGGGCCTGGATGTCAGCAACGCGGTCTACGAGTGGAACTACGCTAAGCAGATGCTCGAGATCCGCATGTTGGAGGCCGACCACACCTCCCGCGAGCACGCGCTGAAGGAAATCTTCGGGCCGGAATTCCTGATCAAGCGCCCGCTCCTCCAGGCGGTCGAGTACACGAACGACCACCCCGGCGAGCGTCCGGTGCTGTTGATCGACGAGATCGACCGCGCCGACGAGGAGTTCGAGGCGTTCCTGCTCGAACTCCTCTCCGACTTCCAGATTACCGTCCCCGAGATCGGCACGATCAAAGCGGCGCGCCCGCCGGTGGTGATCATCACCTCCAACCGCACCCGCGAGCTGCACGACGCGCTGAAGCGCCGCTGCCTCTACCACTGGATCGACTATCCGTCGATCGAGAAGGAAGAGGCGATCATCGCCGCCCGCCAGCCGCAGGCCCCGGCGGTCCTGGCGCGGCAAATCAGTCGTTTCATGCACGAGTTGCGGCGCGTCGATCTCTACAAGGTGCCGGGCGTCGCCGAGACCCTCGACTGGGCCGCCGCGCTCGTCACACTGGACCAGACCGATCTGCAACAGGAGGCGGTCGACGCCACCCTCGGCGCGATCCTCAAGCACCAGGAGGATGTGACAAAGGTCGGCGGTGGGCTGAGCAAGCAGCTGATCGAGGCGGCGACCAATGGCTGACGATCAGGCGACGGGGCTCACCCCGCACGGGCGCGACCTGGAGCGTGGCACCCAGTTGCTCGATCGGGTGGTCGGCTTCGGGCGCTACCTGCGCCTCGTCGGGCTGCACGCCACCCTCGGGCAGACGATGGATTTCGCCAAAGCCGTCCCGGCGGTCGGCCTGATCCGCGAGGACTTCAAGCTCGCCGCACGGGCCACCTTCGTCACCCGGCGCGAGGATGGACCACTCTTCGATAAAGCGTTCGAGCTCTACTGGCGTTACAGCACCTTCTCCGACGACGATGGTCAGTACGATCAATCGGGCGACATGCCGCCGCCCGACCCGACCGATGCCGAGGACGAATTGTCGATCCCTCCCCCGCCCGGCAAGGATAAGAAAGAGGGGCAAGACAGCGACAACGCGGAGAAGGGTACCGGGCAGCAGGAGGCGGTCGAAGGCGAGAACGCCGAGGACGTCGACCCGGACACGATGCTGACCTTCTCCGCCTCCGAGGCGTTGAAGGGGAAGGACTTCGCCCAGTTCAACGCGGACGAGATGGCGAAGGCGCGCTTTCTGATGGAAAAGATCACCTGGAAGATCGCCCTGCGCCGCTCCCGCCGCACCGTCCGCGCCTCGAAGGGGCGCTACCTGGACATGCGGCGGACCTTCCGCGCGAACATGAAGTACGGCGGCGAGATGATGGAACTCTCGCACCGCCGCCGCAAGATGAAGCCACGCCGCGTGGTGCTGATCTGCGACATCAGCGGCTCGATGGACCGCTACTCGCGCCTCCTGCTCCAGTTCGTCCACACGGTCGAGCAGGGGCTGAGCCGCGTGGAGGTGTTCGTCTTCGGCACGCGCCTGACGCGGATCACCCGCCAGTTGCGGGTCCGCAACATCGACTCGGCCCTCGAACGGGTCTCCAAGGAGGTCCAGGACTGGGCCGGTGGCACGCGCATCGGCGAGTCGCTGCTCACCTTCAACACCCGCTGGGCGCGGCGCGTGCTGGGACAGGGGGCGATCGTGATGATCATCAGTGACGGCTGGGATCGCGGCGATGTCGATGTGCTGCGCCGCGAGATGGCGCGCTTGCAGCGGATGTCATTCCGGCTGATCTGGCTCAACCCTTTGCTCGGTTCGCCGACCTACCAGCCGCTGACGCGCGGGATCCAGGCGGCGTTGCCGTATGTGGACGACTTCCTGCCGGTCCACAACCTCACCAGCCTGGAGGCGCTCGCCAGCTCACTCTCCGAGGTGACAGCGCACCGCCCGGTCCGCAGCCAGACGGCGCACCGCACCGAGGTGCTGAACAAGAAATAGCGACGCGCGGACGATCTACGCAGGGGTGCGGGGCGGGCGACATGCTCGTCCCGCACCCCTTAACGGGAATAGATCGGGCCGCGCCGCCCTTCGATCTAATGGGCACGGCGATTGCGCGAATGCCGCGCGACCCGTGTCCCGTTCTCACGCGCTATCAGGAGGTCCAGCATGAAAGATGTTCTCCCGGCGATCGAATCGTGGCGTGAGCGCGGCGATGGGGTCGCGGTCGCCACGGTGGTCAAGGTTTATGGCTCCGCCCCGCGCCCGCTCGGCGCGAAGCTCGCCGTCTCCTCGCACGGCGACATGGTCGGCTCGGTGAGCGGCGGCTGCGTCGAGGGCGCGGTCTACGACGCGGCGCAAGAGGTGATCAAGAGCGGCGAGAGCAAGCTGCTCCACTTCGGCATCACCGACGAGTTGGCGTTCGAGGTCGGACTTGCGTGCGGCGGCACGATCGAGGTCTTCATCGAACCAGTGATGTGAAGGACGAAGTACGAAGGGAGAAGTACGAGATAGCGCCTGTAACGGCACCCGCGCCACTTCGTCCTTCGTCGTTCGTACTTCCCAAAGGGGGGATAGGGGTGGGATATTTCGACACGTTGAAGGGGTATCTGCGCGAGGAGCGACTGATCGCGACCGCGACGATCGTCGGCGCACCGGCGGGCACGGTCGCGATTGGGACGAAGGCGATCATCCACCCGGACGGGCGCGTGGAAGGCGACTTCGCGGACGACGCCTTGCGCGCGGCGATCGTGCGCGACGCCGTGCGCGCCCAGCGGCGCGAGGAGTCGGTGCGGCGCACCTACGACCCCGCGCTCGTCGGCGCGACGTCCGAGGAGCCGGTCGATGTATTCATCGAGGTCTACGCCCCGTCCCCCCACCTGATCCTCTTCGGCGGCGACCACATCGCCATCCCGCTCACCCACTACGCCAAGGAACTCGGCTTCCGGGTGACGATCGTCGATGCCCGCTCGCGCTTCGCCAACCGCGAGCGCTTCCCCGAGGCCGACGAGATCATCGTCGCCTGGCCGGACAAGGCGTTCGCGCGGCTGCACATCGATCAATCGACCTACATCGCGATCCTCAGCCACGACCCGAAGCTCGACGAACCGGCCACGCGCGGCGCGTTGGCGACCGACGCGCGCTACATCGGGGCGATCGGGGCGCGCAAGACGCACGCCGACCGCCGCGCCCGCCTCGCGCGCGAAGGCTTCAGCGACGAGCAGATCGACCGCATCCACGGGCCGATCGGCCTCGATCTCGGCGGCCAGACCCCGGCGGAGATCGCTCTCGCGATCATCGCCGAGATCGTCGCCACCCGGTACGACCGTGTCTTGCTGCCGGTCCGCGACGAGACACCCGCCGCCATCGGGGCGGAGCGGACGCTGGACGAGGTCGAGGAGACGGTCGAGGTGGCCGGTGACTGAGGCGCGCGGCCCGATCGTCGGCGTGATCCTCGCCGGCGGGAGTTCGTCACGCCTCGGACGCCCGAAGCAGCTCCTGTCGCTCGGCGACCGCCCGGTCCTGGCGCATACGCTGGCGCACGCGCTCGCCGCCGACCTCGACGCGGTCATCGTCGTCCTCGGCCACGAGGCCGCGACGGTGCGGGAGCGGATCGACTTCGCGGGCGCGCAGGTAATCGTCAACAACGAGTATCGCGAGGGCCAGAGCACATCGCTGCGCGCGGGGCTCGCCGCGCTGCCGCCCGACGCCGACGCCGCGCTCTTCATCCTCGGCGATCAGCCGCTGATCGGCCCCGCCGTTCACGACGCGCTGCTCGCCGCCCGCCGCGCGACCGGCGCGCCGATCGTGCTGCCGACCTATGCGGGCGGGCGCGGCAACCCGGTCCTGATCGCCCGCGAACTCTTCCCCGAGTTGGCGGGGGTGACCGGCGATCAGGGCGCGCGCGGCGTGATCCGCGCCCACAGCGCCGCCGTCCACGACGTCCCGATACCCGGACCGCCCCCCACCGACGACCTCGACACCGAGGAAGACTATGCCCGCTTACAGGCGCATTACGCGGCGCTGACGCAAACGGGGCAGTAGTCGCCTGTCCATACAGCCAGTGTATGCACGTCCCGCATATTTAGTATCATCATAGCGATCATCGGCCTGGCGACTATTGTCCCCTGCCACTTATCGGAGTTGCCGATGTTACGCGACCTCACGATCAAGAATTACCGCGCCTTTGAAGACTTCTCCATCGACGGCCTCGCGCGCGTCAACCTGATCGTGGGCAGTAACAATGCTGGCAAGACGAGTTTTTTGGAGGCGGTATATCTGCTGGCTAGTCGTGGTGGTGTAGCACCGCTTGTTGAACTGTTGAACGCGCGCGGAGAGTTTACCCTTGATATTACACGCGAAACGCTACAAGGCTCGATACATTATCAGCTCGCCGCAATGTACTTCGATCGCGAGCCTCGAATCGGTTCACAGATCACCATCTCCTCGAAGCATGGTAACGATCAAACGGTAACGTTGCACCTCCGCAATCGTTCTGAAGCGCAACTGTCTGGTCCACCATTGGAATTGATCGTCACATACCACTCGACACAGCCAGATGAATTGGGCAGACTAACTGAGGCGTGGTCATAAATCGGGAGGCCACGCAGCGGCTTGACCGCTGGTGGCCCCGCCCCGCATCATCCCCGTTGCTGAATCGTGGATGATGTGGGGGTGTAACGAATGATAGGCGAGGCCTCGCTGCTTGTCACGTTGGTCCGGTTGGTCGAGCGACTCCCGGAGCCGGGGGTGCCGATGAAGCGCGGGCGCGGGCGGCCCCGGACCTACCCGGAC